>QWCT01000700.1_pt1 | contig 31267 bp, 29 predicted proteins | sample 1972681 | NCBI WGS metagenome assembly QWCT01 (sample SAMN09866701, study PRJNA288562) | Human oral metagenome isolate pre3_saliva, whole genome shotgun sequencing... | isolation source: mouth | host: Homo sapiens | place: USA: California | reverse complement strand
ATTTTCTTTTTAAAGTAGTTGGCAATAATAGGTGCTGCCATTAAATGATCTACTGGTATATCAAAGAATCCTTGAATTTGAAGTGCGTGAAGATCAAGTGCAATTATTCTATCTGCACCTGCAACTTGTAATAAGTTAGCAATTAATTTAGCAGTAATTGGCTCACGGCTTCTTGCTTTTCTATCTTGACGAGCATATCCATAATAAGGGATAACTACGTTAATTGTATCTACAGATGCACGTCTTAATGCATCAATCATAATTAATAAAGTCATTAAATTATCATTAACTGGATCACTAGTTGATTGAATTATGAAAACTTCGCATCCACGAACACTTTCCTCTATATTGATAGAAACTTCGCCATCACTGAACTTTTTAACACTACATTTGCTAAGTTCTACACCTAATGATTTTGCTACTTCTTGAGCTAACGGGATATTAGCATTTAATGAAAACAGCTTTAATGGTTTATCTACAAGCATATTAAATTTTCTCCTTAAAATTTGGTTCGATAGTAATACATGTGTATTCTGTTAATTATTATAGCATAAAACGTTGTAAATATCTACTATGTATACTAAAGTGTCAATAAATATATAAAAAATTTTTTTTTATTTTTTATACAATCTAACTATATTAAAAATTTTTCTTTTATTTTGTTTTATTTTTATATCTATGATAATATAGACAAAATGAGAATTATTAAATCAAACTTTACTTATTCTCTAAATAGAAATTTAAGGAGTGGATATTATGGACAAAATTTTTGAACTTATTAAAAAAGAAAAACTTAGACAAGATACAAATATAGAGCTTATTGCAAGTGAAAACTTCGTTTCAGAAGATATATTAAAAGCTTCTGGTAGTATCTTAACAAATAAATACGCTGAAGGATATCCTGGAAAAAGATATTATGATGGTTGTGAAGTAATTGATGAAATAGAAAGTATTGCCATCGATAGATTAAAAAAGCTATTTGATGCAAAATTCGTCAACGTTCAAGCTCACTCTGGTTCTAGTGCAAATATCGCTGTTTACATGGCACTACTTACACCTGGTGACACTGTATTAGGTATGAGTATGGATGCCGGCGGGCACTTGACACATGGAAGTAAAGTTAACTTCTCTGGAAAGCTTTTTAACGCTGTTACATACGGTGTAACAAAAGACACGCACACTATAGACTATAATGAAGTCTTACGACTTGCAAGAGAATATAAACCTAAAATGATTATAGCAGGAGCTAGTGCATATTCTAGAATTATTGATTTTACTAAATTTAGAGAAATTGCAGATGAAGTTGGTGCATATCTAATGGTTGATATGGCTCATATTGCTGGATTAGTTGCTGCAGGATATCATCCAAATCCTCTACCTTATGCTGATGTGGTGACATCAACAACTCATAAAACTCTAAGAGGTCCGCGTGGAGGTATTATCCTAACTAACAATGAGATAATCGCTACTAAGATAAATAAAATGATTTTCCCCGGTGCTCAAGGTGGCCCACTAGAACATATTGTGGCTGCAAAAGCTATTTGTTTTGGTGAAGCTCTAAAACCTGAATTTAAAATTTACCAAGAGCAAGTATTAAAAAATATGCAAGCTATGGTAAAAACATTTAAAGAAAATAATATTCCTGTAATAAGTAATGGAACGGATAATCATCTATGCCTTATTGATACTTATACTACATATAATGTTACTGGACATGACGCCAGTAACATACTAAGTAAAGCGCAAATTACATGTAATAAAAACGGAATTCCTTTTGACACTTTACCTCCAATGAAAACTAGTGGTCTTCGACTTGGTGCTGCTGCCATGACTACTAAAGGATATATTGAAGAAGATTTTGTAGAAATTACAAATATTATTTGCGATTTACTAAAACAAGGTGAAGAATACTTGCCTACTGCAAAATCACGTGTTAATACATTAGTTTCTAAAAATAGAAAAGAGTTTAGATAATATTTTTTTAAAAAGCAATAAAGTTAATTTTGTTTTCTTTATTGCTTTTTCGCTATTACAGAAAATCTCTAAAAATTTAATTTACTTTTCTGTTTATCGTCACAGTGTAATAGTTCTATAGAAATACTTTCTTCTCCTTTTATATTTCAATTAAATATAGTATAATATGAATAAATAATTTTAATTTAAAGAATTGAGGTATATCAATGACTGAGAAAAAAATGAATGTAGAAAGCTTTAACTTAGATCATACAAAAGTTGTTGCACCATATATTAGATTAGTTGGTGTATATTCAGGAGAAAATGGGGATAAAATTTATAAATATGATATTAGATTTTGTCAACCTAATAAAGAGCATTTAGAAATGCCTAGTCTCCACTCACTAGAGCACCTAATTGCTGAACTTATCAGAAATCACCTTGATAATGTTCTTGACTTTGGTCCAATGGGATGTCAAACAGGATTCTATTTATCTGTAATTAACAATGATAGCTATGAAAGTGTTGAAGAAGCTCTTGCAAAAACTCTAGAAGATGTTTTAGTTGCAAAAGAAGTTCCAGCATGTAATGAAGTTCAATGTGGATGGGCAGCTTCTCACTCATTAGAAGGAGCACAAAAAGAAGCTAAAAAATTCCTTGATAAACGCAATGAATGGAAGAATGTATTTAGTAAATAATATAAAAATAACACCTAGTTCATATATACTAGGTGTTATTTTTAACTTTATAAACTTCTCTGTACTATCAGAGGTTTTATTTTCATATTTACATAAATTATTTCTTTTTTTGAAAATAGAAATTTTATAATTTCTTTATGTAAGGTAATCTCTTAACTCCCTTACAATACGACCTCTTCAATAGTTATATTTCCTTCATAAAACTTACTATATCTTATAGTAAATCTCCATATCCTCTTCTAATTAATATTGTTGCTAGAACATCTGATAATTTATTACTATCACTAACTTTTGTTTCAGCTAATTCATATCTTTTAACACGTTTTTTATATCTTTTTTTTCTTCTTTCTTCAGCTTGTTTCGCTTTTTCATCTTGAACATTTGCTTGTTCTGTTTTTTTATCGTCCACAGGTTTTGTTGTTCCTTCGTGTGAATTTTGTTGATCTTGCTTGTTTCCTTCTACTGGTTTAGTTGTTTCTTCTTTTACAGTAGAGCTTGTTTCGTTATCAGCTGGAACTGTAGCTACTTTATCTACTAAAACTAATCTACTATCAATTAAATTAATTCCAAGGTTAGCTAATTTATTAGTAACTTCATTTACTGTATTTTGGAACGCTAATTTATTTTCTAACAAGCTATTTGCTTCATTTAGAACTTTTAAGATTTCTTCTTTATTTTGTGTATAAGATTTAACTGAAGCCTCATTTTTTCCATTTAAATCTACTGATGCATTAACTAATTTTGTTGCTGCGTTCACTACAGATGTTAACTGTAATTTATTTGCTTCATTTACTAAAATAGGTACAGTTATATTATTTGTAGTATTATCATCTAAATATAAAACTTTAACTACTGCTTGTTTTGAACCTAATCCAGATAATAAGTCATCTTTTGATAAAATTGATAATTTAACGTTAACTGGAAGTTTTGAAGTATCAATACGTTTTAAAATATCGTTATCAGCAAGACTATTTCCATACATTACTGATAGTGGTTTATTATCAACCAATGTAGGTAAGAATGTTGCACTTAGAGTCCCTTTCTCTGCTGATACTAGTTTTAGTTTTTTCTGTAATTGATCTATATAACCAACTCCACTCATCCCTTGACGTTTCCCGAAGTTAAAGTCTTTGTGATTATCCATTCGTTTCTCAAAGTAAGAACTATTTGCATGTGCTCCAAAGCTATTTCCAATATTTATATTATGTTTAGTTTGTAAAAATTTAGGAACTACATTATCGTTATTAGTTACGTAGTTTGTTATTTCATGATTTAATGTCATTTTATCAGTTAAATCACTAGCTTTCCCCATCTTACCTCCACCGAAGAAATTAAATAATCCTGTGTAGATTCTTGGTGCATTAAACGTGTAGCTTCCTCTATATGCTTCAAAATTCTTTTGTCTAGCTTCAGCAGTTGCACGTAAAGTCAGATATCCACCTAGTGAATGTCCAGTAATATATAGATTAGTTATACTTTTATCGTTTCTTAATGAATTTAATAAGTCTAATGTTGCAATACTTTCGTTTGATTCATTTCCTAATACTAATGCGGCATCAGCTTTTAAGTCACCCGCTTGTGCTACATTTGTCCCGGCAATAGCTAAAACTTGAATTTTTTCTCCATTTAGAAATGGAAGGTTATTTTTTGTTTCAAATAATGCAGCATCTAATCCATTATCTTGGTGATATGTTTTCTTAAGAGACCAGAATGGAGCTAATTCATTATTCATCATTTTATGAAGATTAGATTTTAATGCTCCTTCCGGAAGATCTTTTGTTAGTATATTTTCTATATTATTATCTTTTTCATAAACTAAGCTCATAAACATTGCCATATCACGTGCTGATACATTCCAAAGTAGTTTATCTTTATCTTCATTATCTGCGATACCATCTCCATCAGTATCAGCAAGTTTTGGGTGAACATTATATCCTAAATAAGTTTTACCATCTTTTTTATAAATATATAATTCATCTTTATTTAAAATACCATCTCCATCATCATCTGCATCTGGATTTAATACAGCATTTTTATAAAGTAAATTATCATACTTTCCACCTTCTAAACCAATATATCCTTTAGAAATCGCTTCGGCATATTCAGGTGTTAATTTAGAAATAATTTGAACACCTTTTTCAACATTTTCAGCTTCTACTTCTACTTTATTTGTAGCTTGTTTTGCATTTTCTTCTTCATTTTTCTTAATGATATTAGTTAGTAAGTCTTTAATATTACTACTATCAGTAGTACGTTTATCTAGTACATTTAGTCCAGATGCTGTTGTACTTTCTTTTTTATTAGATTCCACTTCTTTGTTTGATGGAGTCTCTTTTTGAATTGCTTCTGCTTTATTATTTGTGCTAGCTGGTTGTACTCCTTCTACTTTTTTCTCTACTGTATTATTAGAATTTGTAGTTAAATTTTTTCCGTTAGTATTTTGTTGTTTATTAGCTTCTACTTTATTTGTAGGAACTTCAGCAGTCGCTGGCTGAGCATTGTTTACTGTAGTAGCTACTTCTGTTTTGTTTTCTTCTACTTTATCGCTAGCTTGTGCATTAGATCCTAAGAAAAGTATAGAACCGATTGCTACAGAGGCAATTCCTACTGTAAATTTTTTAATTGAGTATTTCATAATTCTATCTTTTTTGAACATATATTTCTCCTTGATTTTTACCTTCTATATTTTATTCAATATCAACAAATAGTTATTTTCAAATATTATATTTTTACATATTTATAAATAACTTTTCTTATTATACATAAATACACAATATTTTACAAACTAAGTTTTAAAATATATTTGCATTATAAAGAAGAAGATGATATATTTTTTCCAAAAAAACTTTTATTCAATATATATAAACTACTTTACTTATCTCTAATAAACTATAAATTAAATTAAAACTTAATTTTAATTTAATTTTTAGTATATTAAAATTCTAAAATAATTCTCTCCTAATGGATTTATAAAAACTCTCTAATTTTTTTGAAAAAATTTAAAAAAGCAGATTGAAATTTTCAATCTGCCTTTTATTATTTAGTCGCTAAGCTACGAATTGCGTTTCTATCTAATTCGATTTCTACTTTTGGTGCTATTCTTACTTTTACAGTTACAGTTCCTACTTCTACGATATCACCATAAATCCCTGCAAAAGTTACTATTCTATCTCCTTCTTTCAAAGAGTCTTGAAGAAGTTTTAATTCTTTATTTCTTTTAGATTGTGGTCTAATAATCATGAAGTACATGAATCCAAAAAGAAATACTATCATTAATATATTAATGTATTGTGCTTGCATATTCTACCTCCTATAATTCTATAATATTAATTCTACTATATACTAGCTAAAAAATAAACCTTTTTAAATAATTTATTAGAAATTTTTAGGATTTTCTTTGTTTAGTCCATATTTTTCAAAAAATTCTTCTTTATAGTCTAATAGTCTATCTTCCATTATTGCTTGTCGAATATTTTTCATCATATCAATTAAGAAATGAATATTATGAGTAGTTGCTAAACGAGCTCCAAAGACTTCATCAGCTTTAAATAGATGACGAAGATATGCTCTTGTATAGTTTTTACAGCAATAACAAGAACATTCTGGGTCTAATGGTCCAAAGTCTTCTGCGTATTTAGCATTTTTAATTACAACACGTCCTTCTGATGTCATACATGTTCCGTTACGTGCTATACGAGTAGGTAATACACAGTCAAACATATCAATACCTCTTAATACCCCTTCGAATAAGGCATCCGGTGAACCTACTCCCATTAAATATCTAGCTTTGTTTGCTGGTAGTAATGGCGTTACATGCTCTAAAACTCTGTACATCTCATGTTTCGGTTCTCCAACGGATAACCCACCTATAGCGTAACCTGGAAAGTCCATACTTACTAAATCTTTAGCACTTTGTTCACGTAAATCATTGTATCCTGCTCCTTGAACTATCCCAAAAATACTTTGTGTTTTTGGATTTTTATGAGCCTCTAAACATCTTTCAGCCCAACGACTAGTTCTTTCTACAGATTGACGAATATATTTATAATCATGGTTAAAATCAGGACACTCATCGAATGCCATCATAATATCTGAACCTAATGAATTTTGAATGTGCATTGCTTTTTCTGGTGATAAAAATAATTTTTCTCCTGAAAGATGGTTTTTAAAATGCACACCCTCTTCTTCAATTTTTCTAAAATCACTTAAAGAGAATACTTGGAATCCTCCCGAATCAGTTAGGATGCTTCCATTCCAATTCATAAATTTGTGCAATCCACCAGCTTTTTCTACTATTTTTTCTCCCGGACGTAACCATAAATGGTAAGTGTTTGATAAGATTATATCTGCCCCCATAGCTTTTACTTCTTCTGGTGACATTGTCTTAACAGTAGCTTGAGTTCCAACAGGCATAAATACTGGTGTCTCAAAACTACCATGCGGCGTATGAACAATTCCTAATCTTGCACCAGATTGCTTACAAGTTTTTATATGTTCATACCATACTGCATTTTCTTTTACATCTCTCATATAAAATTTTTCCTTTCTTTTACTAAATTATTATCATTGCGTCTCCAAAACTGAAGAATCTATATTTATTTTCTACTGCAATTTTATATAGTTCTAGTACTTTTTCTCTATTATAAAAAGCACTCACTAACATTATTAGCGATGATTTTGGTAGATGGAAGTTTGTTATTAAACCATCTACACATTTAAATTCAAAACCTGGATAAATAAAAATATTTGTCCAACCCGATGCAGGAACTATTTCCCCATCATTATCTCTTGCAATTGTCTCTAATGTTCTTGTAGAAGTCGTACCTACAGAAAATACTCTTCCACCATTCTTCTTAGTTTCATTTATAACATTAGCAGTTTCTTCATCAAGCGTATAATATTCAGAATGCATATCATGATCTTCTATATTTTCAACAGAAACTGGTCTAAATGTACCTAATCCAACATGAAGAGTAAGATATACTATATTAACACCTTTTTGTTTTATTTTATCTAATAATTCATTTGTAAAATGTAATCCGGCTGTTGGAGCAGCAGAGCTTCCTACTTCTTTTGAATAAACTGTTTGATAACGTTCTTTATCAGTTAGTCTTTCTTTAATATATGGTGGTAAGGGCATTGTTCCTAATTCATCTAAGCGCTCTTGGAAAATTCCTTCATACTTGAATTCAAAATATCTAAAGCCATCGTCAAGAACTTTAACACATTCAGCCTCCATAATACCGTCACCAAATGATACAATACTTCCTACTTTTATTCTTTTAGCAGGTTTTACTAAGCATTCCCACATATTATGTTCTTTATTTTTTAAGAGCAGTACCTCTATAGCAGCTCCTGTATCTTTTTTTTGCCCATATAAACGTGCTGGCATAACTCTAGTATTATTTAAAACTAAAGTGTCTCCTGGATTGAAATAATCAATAATATCAGAGAATACTTTATGCTCATATGTATTTTCTTTTCTATTTATCGTAAGTAACTTACTAGTATCTCTTTTTAACAAAGGTGTTTGAGCTATAAGTTCCTCAGGTAAATAAAAGTCAAATTCTTCTAATTTCATTTATAATCTCCTTTAAAAGTTACCTTTAATATTATAGCTTGAATATCAAAACTTAGCAAGTTAACAGTTGAATTTTATTAATATTTTCTATGCTTTATTATAATAAAAAAGAGATACCTTCAATAAATGAAGAATACCTCTCTAAAATCTTTTATTTATTTCCTCTTATATATTTCACATGAGCTAATACATTAGTTGCTATCCCTAATCCTATACTCAATATAAACATCGAACTTCCTCCATTACTTACAAATGGTAAAGGAACCCCCGTCATTGGTATAGAAGCTGTAATCCCACCAATATTTACTACTGATTGAACAACTAATAAGCTAGCAAATCCTATACAATACATAGCAGCAAACGTATTGCGCGATTTCGTTCCTGCAATAATAACACGACATATAAGCGCTGTTAAAAGCCCTATTACGAATAATACTCCTACAAGACCTAACTCCTCAGCTATAATAGCTAAGATAAAGTCTGTATGCGCCTCTGGCAAGTATCCTAGTTTTTGTATCGAGTTTCCTAACCCTCTACCAAATAATCCACCATTACCAAAAGCAATATAAGAGTTTATAACTTGATCAGCTGCTGCACTTAAATCTTCTGAGAATGGATTTAAGAATACTTTTATACGATTTGTTCTATATGAAGAACCACTAGAAAACGCACTTTTTACAAAAAGTAAAGCAACAACAATAACTATTGCCATAACTGCTAAAGTTAGCAATCTTTTTATATTTTTAAAATGCATATTAGAACATAGTGTCATAATTCCTACTACTGATAACGTGATTAACATCATACCTGTATCATTCTGGAAGAAAATTATCGCTATTAAAAATAACGGAATCCAGAAAATATTTATTAATTCATTACTTGTACAAACTTTTCTAAGTTTATCTTTTCTGGTTTCTAATATGAACGCCATGTATATTATAATAAATAATTGTGCCAATGTAGATGGCTGGAAACTAAGAGCTCCTAACCTTATCCATGATCTAGCACCGTTAATTGATGAAGATGCAAATGGAATAACTAATAATATCACCATTGCAAAAAATCCATATTGTAGAATGTTTTTATCTCTAAAAACTTCAAATGGAATTGCAACAGAGATAAATATAAATGTTACAAACGATAATACAGCCCATATTGCTTGTCGTTTTAAAAAATAAGTAGTTTCAACTGGAACTGAAGATGTAAAAATTCCATACTTATTTCCTATCATACTAGCACTATAAACCATTATACAACTTAATGTTAGTAAAACTAACAACACTAGTGTATTGGTAATATCTAACTTAGTATGTCTTTTTTCATGTTTTACTGATTTTAATGCTTTTCTATATACCATTATTAGTTCACTTTACTCTGTAAGTCAGTAGAATAGATTAAGCTTACTTTTTCTTCTAACTCTGCAAGGATTTCTTTTCCTGCTTCATTAGTCATACATCCGATTTCTACCGCCAAATTTATCTCCTTAGATAAACCATATATTTGCGTATCAATTACGTCTTGGTATAACGGGCATTTTTTATCACCTTTTACTGATAAACATGCTAATATCATTTCTTCAATTTTCATAACATCTTCTTCTATTCTTTTTCGAACTTTCAAAAATATAAGACTGTTGTCCATTCTTATCTCCTACCCTTCTACTAGTTCCAGATTAATTTCATGTTTAATTATTGCCATAGCTCTTAGAAATTCTTCTTTAGAAATTAATTCTAGTCGTCTTAATTCTCTTACTTCATATTCTACCATACTTAACGTATGTTTTCTATCTTTCATGTATATTAATATACCAAAAGGTTTTAAAAATTGTTGTAAATCATAAAAAGTTTGCATAATCTTCACCCTTAATATTTACTTAACTCATCTACTAAATTTTTATATTTATCAATTTTATTTAGTTCATAAGCTTTTTGAGCATACTCTTTAGCACTATTATAATTACCACCTTGACGCTCTATAAGACTTAGATTGTAATAAAATGGTGCAAAAGTATTATCGAAATCTTTTCCTTCATTAAAAACTTTCTTGGCATCTTGAACAGATGATTGAGACATTTTTATCATACCTAATTCATAGTAAGTCAATGCTGACCTGTTTTTTGAATCAAGTTCTTTTTCTAGACTAAAAATTTGCTCATCTGTATAAGTATTTTGCAATCTCTTTTCTATTCTTCCTAATCTATAATTATTTATTGCATTCTTTGTATTTACGCCTACTAAATTTAAACCAAGCCCTAAAATGCAAATACCTAAAGCACTTGCTAATATTATATAGAGATTACGTTTTTTCATTAGTGCTAGCTGTATAAATACCCCTATTATAAATGCTAAAAGACTTAAAACTATTGATATTCTAAACAGCGCAACCATACAGGCTATGTATACTATTGATATAGCACTTACATACATAAACTTCTTATTGTCATTTTTCTCACTTAGTTGACTAATAAATAAAGAACCTAATGCCCCAAAATAAGAAACTACTGCTATATTAACATCAACAGAGAATCCTATTATTAGGAATAAATTAAGTATTAGTGATACTACTAAAATCGTAATTACCGAATTTAATAAATTTAATGATTTGTTCAACAATACTGAACATACCGCAGTTATAAGGACAATCAATCCAAGGCTTTTTATATCATCTATTACAAATGCACTTGTAAAAACTCTATAAAACTGTCCACTTATGATATTTTGATATCTATATTCTAAATATTTATAAATTGATTTTTCACCATGAGTTACATAAAGTAAAAAATAATGTAATATAAAGAATAGTAAATATATTCCTGTTAAAATATTGTATTTTAAATTAAATACACTCCTATTTACTGTATTTCTTTTATATAACTCTATAACTCTAGTTTTATATCTTTCAGTATCAGGAGTCTCATCAATAAATTGTAAATCTTTTTCTTGAACAAAAATTTTCTTGTTTTTATCATTATATAAAAATCTTTCAATAAACAATTTACTAGATATTCTATATTTTTTATAGTCAAGAACTATATCGTCAAATTCTGGGGAAACACATAGAACTTTTATCTTCAAACTATTTAGTTTAAACATTTTTTTCAAGCGTTCATCATTTCTAATTATATTTGATATAACACTATCTATTTCTGTTGATCTAAAGTATTCGCTATAAATAAATCTTATTATTTCATTATCTTCATTAATAAGCCAAACATCTTTTTTTTCAGGTCTATAGTATAAAATACTGTACCTATACTTTGTAATATAAAGATAAATTATCTTCCAAAATTTCTTGTCATTCATAATTTCATACTAATATTTAAAACTTAAATAGACGAAAGTCTATTTAAGTTTTAAATTTGCTACTTCTTGTGAAAAGTCTACATTTTCATTAAGTTTTAAAACATTGATACTTTCTATTGCATCCATATTTGTAACAACACAAGGAGTAATAATATCCTTAGCTTTTTCTTTTACTAATTCTAAATCATAAGTTAGTAATGTTTGACCTACTTCAATTTTATCCCCAGCAGATACTTTTACATCGAAACCTTCACCTTTCATTGCTACAGTTTCTAATCCAACGTGAATAAGTAATTCAATATCTCCTGATTTAATACCAAATGCGTGTTTAGTTGGGAATACTTGAATGATTTCTCCAGCTACAGGTGATACTAGTGTTCCTTCTTCAGGAATAATAGCAAATCCATCTCCCATCATTTTTTGAGCAAATACTGGATCTGGTACTTCAGTAATATCAACTACTTTCCCTTTCATATAAGCTTTAAGTACTAACTCTTCTACTTTTTCTTCTTTATTTCCAAATAATTTTGATAAAAATCCCATTTTAATCCTCCATTTATATATACCTTCTTGATATTACTATTATATACTTTTATTACGGTTTTTTCAATTATTTTTCTCAAATAATTACATATTAATATGAAAATATCTTTACAAAAAAAAGTCGCAGATAAATCTACGACTTTTATATTATTCTTCATTATTTACTTCTTCACTATTTTTTTCTTCTTCAGATTTTTCTTTATAGAATAATCCATAGATATATTGTTCAGGATCAAACACTTCTAAATCATCAATATTTTCACCTAATCCTACTAGTTTTACTGGGATATCTAATTCCTTCTTAATTGCTATAACTATACCACCTTTTGCAGTACCATCAAGCTTAGTTAATATAACTCCTGTAACATCACTAACTTCTTTAAATGTTTTTGCCTGAAGAATACCATTCTGTCCTGTTGTAGCATCAATCGTTAATAATACTTCGTGTGGACCTTCTGGAACTTCTCTTTTTATTACTCGAACTATTTTTTCAAGCTCTTTCATTAAATGATCTTTATTTTGCAATCGCCCTGCTGTATCACATAATAGTACATCATATCCTTTAGCTTTTGCTGATTGTATTGCATCAAAAATAATTGCGGCAGAATCTGCACCTTCATGTGATTTTACAATATCAGCACCACTTCTTTTTGCCCAAACATCTAATTGATCAATAGCACCAGCTCTAAATGTATCACCAGCAGCTATAAGGACTTTTTTTCCTTCTTTCTTTAAGTTATGAGCTAACTTACCTATTGAAGTTGTCTTACCTACCCCATTTACTCCAACAAATAAGAATATTGATAACTCTTTATCAGGTGCATAATTTAATTCAGATTTAACAGTTCCCTCCATATACACTTCTACTAATTTATCAATAATCATATCTTGAAGTTCACTCGGTTCTTTTAAGTTTTGACGTTGAGATTCTTCTTTTAAATAATCAACTAACTCCAATACCGTATTATAACTTACATCTGACTGAATAAGTAGTTCTTCTAAATCCTCAAAAAATTCTTCATTAATTTCTCTATATGAACTAATTAAGTTATTAAGTGCATTTGAAAAATTATCACGTGATTTTTTAAGACCTTTTTTAAATTTCTCTGTTACAAACTGACTTTCGACAAACTCCTCATATTCATCAAGGGAAATTAATTCAGTGTTTAACTCTTCTTTAGCCGAAAATTTTTCTTTTAATTTATCAAAAAAACTTGCCATTATGTACTCCTTACATCACTTTATTTTTCCATAGAAAAAGGGAGAAACTTCTCCCTTTTAATTAAATTATCAAAGCTTCCTAATAATTAGGGAGTTTTTTCTAATATTTTATTTATGCTTCATGTATGGGAATAGTAGAACGTCACGAATTGAAGCTGAATTAGTAAGTAACATTACTAATCTATCAATTCCTATTCCTAATCCACCTGTAGGTGGCATACCATATTCAAGAGCTTCTACAAAATCTTCATCCATTTCGTAAACTTCTTCATTTCCTGCATCTTTCTCATCCATTTGAGCTAAGAAACGTTCTTTTTGATCGATTGGGTCATTTAACTCACTGAATGCATTAGCATGTTCACGTCTTACGATAAATAATTCAAAGCGATCAGTAAATCTCTTATCTTCAGCATTAGTTTTAGCTAATGGAGATACTTCTACTGGATGACCATATATAAATGTTGGTTGTACTAATGTTTCTTCTACAAACACTTCGAAGAATTCATTAATAATATGACCAACTTTCATATCTTTTCTTACAGGAACATTGTGTTCTTTCGCTAAAGCATGAGCTTGTTCATCTGTCATTTCTTGCCAAAAATCAACACCAGTTACATCTTTAATTGCGTCTACCATATGGATACGAGCCCATTTTGGTGTTAAATCAATTTCATCTTCACCGTACATGATTTTTGTTGTTCCATGAATCTCATTACAAATATAAGTAATCATAGATTCTGTTAAGTCCATAATATCATTATAATCAGCATATGCTTCATATAGCTCAATCATTGTGAATTCTGGATTGTGTCGTGTTGATACACCTTCATTTCGGAAAGCACGACCAATTTCATAAACTTTTTCTAAACCACCAACTATTAGACGTTTTAATGGTAATTCAAGAGCGATACGCATAAATAATTCCATATCTAACGCATTATGGTGAGTTACGAATGGACGAGCAGCAGCTCCACCTGCAATAGTATGCATCATTGGAGTTTCTACTTCTAAATATCCACGCTCATTTAGGTAACTACGCATTATTTGAATAATTTTTGAACGAAGGATAAATGTTTCTTTACTATCTTCATTCATTATTAAATCAACATATCTTCTTCTGTATCTTTCTTCTACATCTTTAAGACCATGGAACTTATCTGGAAGTGGTCTTAATGCTTTTGTTAAAATTTCAAATTTATCTGCTTTTACTGATAATTCTCCTACATTTGTTTTAAACAGAACTCCAGTAACACCTACTATATCTCCTAAGTCAAGAGTTTTGAAATATTCATATGAATCTCCTACTCTATCTTGACGAACATAAATTTGAATTTGTCCACCTAAATCTTGAACATGAGCAAAACCTGCTTTTCCTTTTCCACGTTTTGTCATTATACGTCCTGCAATTGTAACAGTTACAGATTTTTCTTCTAATTCTTCTTTACTAAATTTATCGAATTCTTCTACTAATTCATTAGAAAGATGTGTTCTTTCAAATTTTGTACCAAATGGATCTAGTCCATGCTCACGCATAGATTCCATTTTTTCACGACGAACAAGCATCTGATCGTTAAGTTCTTGTACATCATTAACTTTAATTTCTTCTGTCATGTTGTTTTCCTCTCTAGTTTTATCTAGTATTTTTCACATACACAATATTATATCATATTTATCAGTTTTTTGTTAAATCTTTATTTAGTTTTTTAAAAAATTTTTCTTTTAGCTTAAATTTGAAAATAGTATATCTTCAGTAGATTTATACTATTTTTATGATTCTATAAAATTAGAAAATAATTACATTTGAATTTTTAATATATTTTTGTCAAATTTACGTTAGAAAATTTAACATTTTTTTACTGAAAACTATTGTTAATTCAATTAAAATAATATATAATAAGAATGCAAGAAAACATTTTCAAAGTAGAATATAATAGTGTAAAGGGTAATATACTTTACACTATTATATTCTCAAAAAAGTTTTTATATACGCATTATTATATTAAAGGAGTTATTATTATGCATGGTTTAAAAAAAGAAATCGGCTTTTTTGGAGCCTTCTCTACTGTAGTAGGGGTAGTAATTGGTTCGGGTGTATTTTTTAAAGCTGCAGTAATTTATAAAACAACTGGTAATGTAAGCCTAGGTCTATTAGCATGGGTATTAGCAGGTGTTATTAGTATTTGCGCAGGTTTGACGACTGCTGAATTAGCAGCTGCAATCCCAGAAACTGGTGGTATGATAGTTTGGGTAGAAAGAGCATATGGAAAAACAGCCTCATTCTTACTTGGATGGGCACAAGCTGTTATTTATTATCCAGCTAGTATTGCCGCTGCTGCTGCAATCTTCGCAACACAATTCACTAACCTTTTCCAAATAGATAAAAAATATTCTATTCTAGTTGGTGCTTGTGGTGCAGCAACAGTAACTGGTTTAAACTTACTTGGTAGTAAAGCAAGTGGTCGTATTCAAACATTTGCTACAATTTGTAAATTAATCCCTATTATAGCAATTATTCTTTTCGGGTTAATTCAACCAAATCCAACTACAATTGAACTATTCCCTTCATCTGGAAGTACTTCTACTGCTAGTGGTTCTGCTTTAGCAGCCTTAGGTACTGCTATGTTAGCTGCAATGTATGGTTACGATGGATGGATTAATGTTGGTACAATTGCTGGAGAAATGAAAGATCCTAAACGTGACTTACCAAGAGCAATCTTATACGGTCTTTTATTCATCACAGCTGTTTACTTACTAATAAACGTAGCTTACCTTATGACAATGCCTATGGAACAAATAGCTGGTAACGGAAATGTTCCAAATGATGTTGCTAGAAAATTATTTGGACCTAATGGTGGAAAAATTATTACTATAGGTATCATGATAAGTGTTTATGGTACAATGAACGGATTTACAATGACTGCTATACGTGTTCCTTATGCAATGGCAGCAAAAGATCAAATACCATTTAAAAATGCTTGGATGAAATTAAATAGCTTCCACGTTCCTTACGTATCTGCTATAGCTACACTAGTTCTTTCAATTGCAATGATGTTTACAGGAGAATTCGATACATTAACTGACTTCTTATTATTCACTATCTGGATCTTCTTCATCTTAACATTCTTTGCAATATTTGTTCTTAGAAAGAAAGAGCCAAACTTACAAAGACCATATAAAGTACCTTTATATCCAGTAGTTCCATTAATCGCTATTATTGGTGGTGCTTATATAGTATTCGCTGCTATTATTACTCAGTTTGTATTAGCAATAAGTGGTGTAGCACTTACATTAGTAGGATTACTTTTCTACACAGAAACACACAAAAAATTTAAAAAATAACAAAATATAATTAAATATAGAGATGCATTTATATGCATCTCATATTTTATCTATTTACATATACATATTTATTTATTTTATTTTTAATTTATGATAATATGTATTTATAGTTAAAAGATAGGAGATAATTTATGATTAATTTAAAAAATAATAGATTAAATATTTCCATCGTTATTTATAGCTGTATATTTGCAATGGTTATTTGTAAGACAATGTTCTTTTATTTCAGCAGTAAATTTTCTTTTGTGAATTTCATTCACACTGCTCTAGTCTTTATGATTTTATTCAATAGTTGGAATATACAATTAATGCATATAAATAGATACGGTCGAGATAGTTTAGTCAATCTTATATTTGTTTGGTTACAGATAATTCCACTAGCTGGCTTTTTTGTATATAGACCACTTAAATTAAAGTTCTTATTAGGACTTTTAACAATTTTAGCGGTACTATTAGCTATTCAACATATTGTTGAATACTTTGCTACAAAAAATGAAGATCTTATGATAAAAAAATTAACAGAGCCTTTCTGTTATATTCTTCTAGGTAGAGCAGCTGCGTTGGCATTAGGTTTTGTATTTACAAAATGGGCTTTTTGGTTTATTTTCCTAGCTCTTATTGTAAGTCAATTACTACCAAGCTTTATTTCTAGAAGTTTACATGTGAAAGATATCAACTTCTCACATTTAGTTGCTAACACTCATGTAATGATTATTATATCTGTAATAGCTATTATTATTGGAAACTTTTTATACTTTGGTTTCGCAATTAAAACATTACTTTTAGATATAATGGTGATAGCTTTACTTTACATCTTCAACAAAAAAATTCTTACTGTTGATATAGGAATCAATAAACAATCAGGTAATGATTTTATTTTAGGTTCTTATTGTATTATATTTGGTATATATCTAGTGAACTTTTCACTTGGATATAGTCATTTAATACTATATATAATCATTGCAATTATTTCATTAGTTGTTGGACGTAGAAAATATGATATATACAAAATAGAAGACTAGTTTAAAACTAGCCTTCTATTTTTTTTATTATCTTGCTTCTTGATAATCTAGAATTTCTGAAATTTTACTAGAAATATAACGTCCCAGTAATTCATGATTTTTTTCATCTATATGTATGCAATCGACCACTGAAGTTTCTGCTACTCTAGAAGCATTTAAGAAATCAACTCCATATTTATCTGTTACTTCTTTATAAGTTTGAGCTAAGAATCTAGATTGTCTTAAGCTGTTTTCATCATATTCACCAAATGAATTTTGTCTTTCTAAAATTTCATCACGAAGGTGAACTGGTGATACTACAAGAATTTTAGGAGTTTTATAGTTCTCTACTAAGTGAGGGTTTCTAATATATTTTATAAACTCTTCAATTCCTCTTGCCAAATGTTTTGCACTTGGATTAAATTGTTTTTTCAAATCATTTGTTCCTAGCATAATTATTACTAAATCCACTGGAACATGACTTAACATTAATAATGGAAGTGTATCTACTCCACAACGAACAGGTACAATAGTATCTTTTGCAGTAATTGTTCTTCCGCTCAACCCTTCTTCGATTATTTCATCATTTGGACGTAATTCTTGAAGAACTTTTGTCCAACGTCTCTCCAATCTTAAACTGTCTTCACCTGGAGTTGCCCCCCATGTATTGCTATCTCCTATACACAAAATTCTCATTATTATCTCCACCTTTAAGTTTTCTTATATATTTTTATATTAATTTTATCAAATAGCTAGTTAAAAATCAATAATAAGCCTATAGTAAAAACCTAATAAAAATAATAAGAATTACTATCAGTGCATATGTTTTGAAAATAAATTTTCTGTAACATATAATTAGTAAGTCAATATAAAGGAGGTATTTAATAAAATTGATTAAAGCAGATTTTCATCATAAACAACACTATAAAATTCAAGCTTATTCAAAAAAAATACTTTATATCACTCTATTTTTAACATTAAGTTTTGCCTTAATAGAGTATATTGGAGGTATACTTTCCAATTCATTAGCACTATTAGGAGATTCATTCCATATGTTTTCTGATGTAATTGCTCTTGGATTTAGTTTGATAGCTCTTATTTTTAGTTCAAAAAAACCTAATCAAAAATATACCTTTGGCTATGTAAGACTAGAAATCATTGCTGCTTTTATTAACGGGTTAATGTTATTAGGTATTTCAATTTACTTAATATTCGAAGGAATTATGAGATTTTTAAATCCACGAGATATAGATTTTAAATCAATGCTATTAATAGCAACTATAGGACTTATTTTCAATATAATTATTACTATTATTTTAACTAAAAGCTTAAAAGAAGAAGATAATCTAAATATTCAAAGCGCCTTATGGCACTTTCTGGGAGATTTAATTAGTTCAATTGGTATTATAATATCATCAACTATTATATACTTTACAAATTACCAAATAGTAGACGTTATTATGAGTATTTTTATAAGTATTATCCTATTTAGGGGTGGATATAAAATTACTAAATCTTCATTCATCATCTTAATGGAGGCTACAACACTTAATACTGAAGAAATCTATAAAGAAATAGAAGAGATTGAAGGAATTAAAAATATACATGAATTTCATGTTTGGCACACAGATACTAATGAAACAAATGCAGCAATGCACATACTATTAGATGAGTATCACATTACAAAAGATTATACGATAGTAGAAAATGTAAAAATTCTATTAAAAGAAAAATATGGTATTGAACATTGTTTCGTTGCTCTTGAAAATATCAAATACAATAACCATTAATTACATAAAGAGAATGCTTAATAACTATATTATCAAGCATTCTCTTTTATAATTATTTTAATAAATCTGTTACTTTTTTTACAATATATGTAGGTTTTACTTCATTATCAATAGGTGTATTTTTTGGATTTATCCAACAAGTATCTATTCCACTATTTATACCGCCTAGTATATCAGACATTAAATTGTCTCCAACTATAATTACTTCTTTTTTATCAATATCTCCCAACTTCTGGAAAATAAAATTAAAGAATTCAACATCTGGTTTTTGATAGCCCACTTCTTCTGAGATAAATATATGTTCAAAATATTTATTTAAATCATTATTTTTTAAACGTGTATGTTGCGTTACTCCAACACCGTTAGATGCAATACACATTACACGAGTTTTAGATAACTTATCTAACAATTCAACTACCCCATCAAATAATTGATTTCCCATTGCTAAATAGCTACGAAAACTAACATCATACTCTCTTCCATCAACTTTTTTTCCTAATAGATTAAAAAATTGTTCAAAACGTAGCTTTGTAACTTCCTTATTAGACATTTCTCCTAGTTCAAACCTTCTCCATAAACCTCTATTTATTTCTTTATATTTATTAAACAATTCTTCGTTAAATTGAATATCAGAATCTTCTAAAAGTTTATTAAATGCCATATGTTCTGCTTTTTCAAAATCTAATAACGTATCATCTAAATCAAATAATATATATTTATACTTATCTAAAATCATTGTTTTTCTCCTTGATTACTATACACCCTATTCTAACATAAAAAAAATAAGCATGAAATAGATTTCTAAATATTTCATACTTATTTTTAACTTTAATAAACATATTTACATTTAATCTTCACTTTTATTATTATTTTTCTCTTTTATAAAAAGTATAACATCAACTATTAAAAAGATAAGAACTATCTTTATTAATTCTGGATATAATATGCACAACAGTATAATTATCAGATAGTGAATAATTAATCCTAATTTACTAAAATTGCTAAAAATACTTTTAATATTAAAACTTAATAATAAAGATATATCCTTTTAAGTAAATTATACTATTTATGTATTTTATTAGTAAAGTAATTATGTTATTTTCTCTTACAAAAAAACTCTTGATTCTTTTTGTATTATTATCAATAAAAATTATTTACTTTTATTAAAATATGCTCTAACTCTTGGTGCTACTTCTTCACCAAATAGTTTTATAGCTTTCATAATATCTTCGTGTGGCATTGATCCTAATGGAAGATGTAATAAAAATCTATCTAGGTCTAACGTTTCAATCATATCGATAAGTTTATTTGCTACAGTTTCAGGACTACCTACTAACATACTACCTTCTGGGCCTACACTATTTAAATATTGTTCAAATGTTAGAGGACGCCAAAATGGACGGTCTTTTGATATTGTATCTACCACTTGTTTTGTTGGATGAAAGTATTTTTTTATAGCTTCTTCATCAGTATCAGCAATAAATCCCCAAGAGTGAGAAGCAACTTTTAGTTTATCATCACTATAACCTGCATTACGTCCAACAGCTTTATAGTAATCTACTAACCCTTTAAATCTTCTATACTCACCACCTATAATGGCATAAGCTATAGGAAAACCTTTTTGAGCAATTTTTAATGTAGACTCCACATTGCCACCAGTCGCAACCCAAATTGGAAAATCCTCTTGAATAGCACGAGGATATACTCCTTTATCTAAAACAGATTGAGTATGTTTTCCTTCCCATGTTAACTTTTCATTATTCTTGATTTTATCAAGCATTTCTAATTTTTCATCAAATAATTCTTCATAATCAGCTAAGTCATAACCAAATAGTGGAAAAGATTCTGTAAATGAGCCACGCCCTACCATAACTTCACTACGACCATTTGATATTGCATCGATTGTTGCATATTGTTGATATACTCTTACTGGATCTGAAGATGATAGTACTGTAACTGCTGAACTTAATCTTATATTTTTAGTTACTGATGCACCTGCAGCAAGCAATATCTCTGGTGCTGAAACTGCAAAGTCTTCTCTATGATGTTCCCCAATAGCATATACATCTAATCCTACTTCATCAGCTAGTTTCATTTCTTCTATCATATCACGTATACGTTGATCATGTTTTGGAGCTACTCCAGTTCCCTCAATTTCTGTTGTTTCTCCAAATGTACTAATTCCTAATTCTATCATTATTTTTCCTCCTAAATAATTTTAACTTAATCTCGAATTTGAGATATGTTATGATTTTTAAAGAGAGTTATATCTCTCTTATTAATTTACCTTTTTATTTTCAATAATATGTTCTTTAGAGTCTTGATTTCTTCATCCGTAAGTTCTGAGAATATTTCTTTTGTATTTTCTTTATGAATTGGAAAGATTTCAGTCATTAAGTCCTCTCCTTTTTTTGTTAACTTAATAAATATTACTCTCTTATCAGTATCACATACTTTTCGTACTACATAACCTTTTTTTTCAAGGTTATCTACAACGTAAGTTGCACTTCCACTAGCAAGTAGTATTCTATCCCTAATTTCTTGAATATTCTTTTCACCTTTACTATAAAGAAATTCTAAGACTGAAAACTCTGTTGAATTAATTGGATATTGTTTTAAAGTTCTTTTTAAATCATCTACAAGTATATTACTTGTTCTCATTATTCCTATTACAGCTTTTAGTTCATTACTCATAATAATTCTCCTATTATTAATCAAATATCTCAATTTCTAGATATTATTATATCGGATTCGAGATATTTTGTCAAAATAAAAAAACTATAGATAAATTTTATATCCATAGTTTTCTTTAATTATTCTGCAAATTTACTCTTTAATAATTCTAAATAGAAGCCATACCTCTATTATTTTGTTAATCCTTCATATATCTCTAGTAATCATCCAGCAGTTCACTATACAATGTATATTATTTTTGTTTCGATGGCTTTGACAAAAATAGTAAATATATACCAAATACAAACTTAATTGCTGAGTCAATGTATGCTATCACCTCTAATGGAATATTAGTAAAAAAATATCCTACAAAAATATTAATGGCACAAATAAGACCTAAATATATCATTGATTTTCCATGTACAAAATAATATGGAAAGAAGTGGAGTGCAGTTGCCATTAATGCTCCTAACCAAATTAATCTCCAATTTTCAGTTGCAAAAAAAGGACCACCTAGTAAAAACATTAAAACAAATAATAGAATAATAGCATATGAGGCTATCTTATTTTGAAATTCATTTGAAGAACCACTTGATAATCTATTCAATACTTTTTTATTCATATTGATTGAGAAAAAACTAATAACATATCCAATACTAAACACTTGCATATTTATTATTTGTTTCCCTCCTATTAGGGTAGCTACTGAGATAATCAATGCTACTACAATTAGCCATAGCCCACATGCTCTCTTATAATTAAATTCTAACTTTTCATCTTTATTATAATTTAAAAAAGCCATAAATACCTCCAACAATCTATAATAAAATTATTCTCTTATTATACCACTAAATTGTTACTATTTAATAAAAAGTTTTGTATTTCTTCCGTCATTTTTCTATATACTAGGTTATTTTTTTCGAAGACTTCGCTTATCAACTCACTTATCTCATTGAAATAAAAAAACTATGGATAAATTTTATATCCATAGTTTTCTTTAATTATTCTGCAAATTGACTTTGATAAAGTTCTGAATAGAAACCTTTTTGTTCTAGTAATTCATCATGGTTACCTTGTTCTATGATATCACCATCTTTTAGAACAAGAATTTTATCTGCATTTCTAATTGTTGATAAACGGTGCGCTATTACGAATGTTGTACGACCTTCCATTAACTTATTCATAGCTTTTTGAATTAAAACTTCAGTACGTGTATCAACACTTGATGTTGCTTCATCCAAGATTAAAATTGGTTTATCCGCTAATATAGCACGAGCAATTGTTAATAATTGTTTTTGACCTTGAGAAATATTTGAAGCATCTTCATTAAGCTCCATATCATAACCACCAGGTAATGTTTTAATAAAGTGGTGAATATGTGCAGCTTTAGCAGCTTCGATTACCTCTTCGTCTGTCGCATCTAATCTACCGTATCTTAGATTTTCCATTATAGTTCCTTTAAATAACCAAGTATCTTGAAGAACCATTGTAAAGTATGAACGTAATTCTTCTTTACTTAATTTAGAAATATCTTTACCATCTATTGAAATACTACCACCATTAAGCTCGTAGAATCTCATAAGTAATTTTACCATTGTAGTTTTACCTGCACCAGTTGGACCAACAATAGCAACCATCTCACCTTTTTTAACGTCACTAGTAAAGTTTTTGATAATAATTTGGTCTTCTACATATCCAAATCTTACATGATCAAATATTACATTTCCTTCTTTATTTTTAATGATTTCCGTAGTTTCTACTACTTCTTCATCTTTTGCGTCTAAGAATTCAAATACTCTTTCTCCAGCTGCTGCCATTTTTTGAATTTCAGTCATAGATTGAGCTATTTGACCAATAGGTTGAGTAAAGTTACGGATATATTGGATAAATGCTTGGATATCCCCTACTCCAATAGTTCCTTTAGCAACCAATAATCCACCTGAAAATACTATGCCAACATAACCTAAGTTACCTACAAAGTTAATTACTGGGAACATTAATCCAGAGAAAAAGTTTGCTTTCCAAGATGTCGAATATAACTCACCATTTTTAGCGTTAAATTCTTTAATACTTTTATCTTTATGGTTGAAAGCAGCAATAATATTTTGACCAGCATAACTTTCTTCAACTTGACCATTAACATCAGATAAAGATTTTTGTTGACCAGTAAAATACTTTTGACTAGCTTTTGTTAACGCCCCTAATAATACACCTGATATCGGCAAGATTACTATAGCTATTAATGTCATTAATGGACTTATAGTAAACATCATTACAAGTACACCTAATACCATTGTAGTATTAGCTATTATTTGAGTAAAACTTTGGTTTAAAGATTGACCTAAAGTATCTACATCATTAGTTACCCTTGATAAAGTTTCACCTACTGTACGCTGTTCAAAATATCCCATCGGTAAAGTATTTATCTTTTTACTAATATCTTTTCTTATATCATATGTTAAGTTTTGAGAAATATTACTCATTAACCAACCTTCAATAAACATAAACAGAGCTGATAATAAATATAGACCCAATACAGTCAATAGAATTCCTGCAATTTTTTCGAAGTTTATACTACCTGTATTATTAATTTTTGCTACTAAACCTTCAAATAGTTCAGTTGTAGCACGTCCCATTATTTTAGGACCAACAATACCAAAAATTGTACTTACTAAGGCAAACACTACAACAAGAATTGTTGAAACTGTATATTTTTTAAATAATAGTTTAATTATTCTTCTAAGAGTTTTTCCAAAATTATCTGATTTTTTTATCGCTTTTTGTCTACTCATTGTGCTTACCTCCTTTTGCTAATTCTTCTTCACTTAATTGGCTTTCTGCAATTTCTAAATATGTTGGACAAGTTTTTAGTAATTCTTGGTGCTTACCAATACCAACTACTTTTCCTTCATTCATTACTATAATCTTATCTGCATTAAGAATAGTTGCTATACGTTGTGCTACAATAATAGTTGTAGTATCTTGCATTTTTTCTCTTAATGTTTTTCTTAATTTAACATCTGTTTTATAGTCAAGAGCTGAGAAACTATCATCAAAAAGAAGAATCTTAGGTTTTTTAGCTAAAGCTCTTGCTATTGATAGACGTTGTTTTTGTCCACCAGATACATTAGATCCACCTTGTGATATCTCACTATCAAACTTATCTTCTTTTCCTTCTATAAACTCTAAAGCTTGAGATATTTCTGCAGCTTTATACATATCTTCATCACTTATATTTTCATCACCAAATTTAATATTTGAAGCAATAGTTCCACTAAATAACACACCTTTTTGCGGTACGAAACCTAACATATCTCTTAATTTACTTAAGCTAATATCTTTAATATCAGTTCCATCTATTGTTATTTGCCCCTTAGTTGCATCAAAATACCTTGGAATTAAATGAAGTAATGTTGATTTACCACTACCTGTACTTCCGATAATCGCAGTAGTTTTTCCTGCTTCAGCTTCAAAGCTAATATTACTTAATACTGGACTATCAGCTCCATCAAATGTAAAACTAACATTTTCAAATTTTAGTGTACCTTTAACATCTTTTATTTTGTCATCTTGTAAATCATTTCCATCTACAACTGTGACAGGTGCTTCAAGTACCTCATTAATACGTCCTGCAGCAACCTCTGCACGTGGAAGTTGCATCATTAAGAATGTAAAGAATAAGAATGACATAACTATTTGCATAGTATAAGTAATAAACGCCATCATATCCCCTACTTGAATACTACCAGCATCAATATTTTTTCCACCAATCCAAATAATTAATAATGAAATACCATTCATTATAAGCATAATCATTGGCATTAATGCTGACATTGTTCTGTTAACAAACAGTTGATTATCTCTTAATATTACATTTTCTTTATCGAATCTTTTTTCTTCATGTTTTTCACGACCAAAAACTCGAATAACTGAAATACCAGTAAGTAATTCACGTGTCACTAAGTTAACTTTGTCGATTAATTTTTGCATTATTTTAAACTTAGGCATTACTAAGAATGTAATAACACCAAGAACCATTGCTAAAATACCAACACCTAACGCTATTATCCACGTCATTCCTGTATCTGTTTGAGTAACTTTATAAATACCCCACATTGCCATCATTGGCGCAAAGAACGCGATAAATAAAAACATATTTAAGGCATTTTGTATCTGTTGAATGTCATTTGTACTACGAGTTATTAATGAAGCTGTTGAAAATTTATCGACATCCTCCTTAGAAAATGATAGTACTTTATTATAAAGTTTTTCACGTAAGTTATACGCAACTTTCGCTGATACTCTACTTGCAATAAAGTTTGAAATAACACTAGCAATACCAGAAATTAATGTAACAATTATCATCATGAATCCTACTTCTTTTAGATAATTAGTTCTAATTTCATTAGTATTTATTCCTACTTGTTTATATTCTTCTTTTACAAAACTTATTCCACCTTGTTTTGTCATCATATCAGCTGAATTTCCTAATTCACTAATAGCTTTTTTTCTTTGATCAGTTAATGTATCTTTTGAAACTACCCCAGCCTGTACACCTTGTGCTACTTGATTTAAATCTGTGTTATTTGATTTTGCTCCAAGAACAACAGTCATTGTTTCTTTAAAGATATTATTTAATTTCATACGAGTTTCATCAGAAACATTATTTAAGATATAGTTATTACCGTCTTTTGTATAATTTTCTGTAACTTGTTTTATTTCATCGTCTGACATAAATAGCTCCAGAGTATTTAGTGATTTTTCACTAATTTTGCTAGGTACAGCATCTTCAATACCACTTTGTTGAATACCTGTATCTACTATATTACTAGTATATGTTGGGAGTGCTAATTCTGCAACAACACGCACTCCTAAAACTACTACTAGACTTAGTATTGCAATTTTAAAGCCTTTTAAATACTTTAGTAATTTCACTCTATTCTTCCTCCTTTTCCACTACTTCTTCTTTTAATACTTGACTCATTTTAGTTAGAGTTATATTAAATGCTTCTTTTTCCTTATCATCAAACTTACTCCAAAGTTTCTTTATCCATTCTTCATAGTTTCTATGATGTTTCTCTACATACTCAACACCTTTTGAAGCTAATGTTAGAAATTTTTTACGCTTATCTTTCTTATCTACAGTTTGTTTAATAAAATCATTATTTACTAACTCTGTAACTAAAGCAGTGACTCTAGGTTTGGTTACACATAGTTCTTCACCTAGTTCTTGCATAGTTACTTTATTTTTTTCTGAAATAAGCATCATAGCCTGAAATCCTGCTTTTCTATAAGGAACATCACTTTTTTTATGTACCCTCTTCATTATTAATCTAAGTTCTTCTAACTTATCAATCGCATCTAAATACGTTATACCTTCAGCATTCATTTTCTCACCTCCAACAAAAAATAGTTCACAACATTAACTTTTTAGTTAACCATGTGAACTATTATATTCCAAATATTAGTAAATGTCAACAATATTTTTATATTTTTTTAATAAATATATTATCAGTATTATTTCTTTTTCTTTTTAAAAGATAGGAGTAGTAAATAAATTACTACCCTTATCTTTAACACTTTTTATCTATTATCTCAAAAATTCATCTTTCTCTATTGTTAGTCTACCCATATTATCTTTTGAATATGAGCTACCACTATAGTTCTTCCAATCAGTAAGCACAGTGTCCAATAATTTATCTGACTTTTCTTGAAGATATTCTTTTGAAATATTATATTTTTCTAGCAATTCTTTTGTTTGTTTTGCCTTATCTTCAACTATAGGGGCATTTTTCCCACTAAAAGAGACTTTATTTTTCAAATCATGTGTATTCATATCATACGTATAACTTATATCTAAATTAACTTCTTCAGAAATTAAAGTTGAACTAAATAAAATAATTTTCTTTCCTTCTTTAGTATTTACTAAAGAAAATTCTATATTGCTATTATCAACTTTTTCTTTATAATATAATTTCTCGAAATCTAATTCTTTATCATTAAAGGATATTGGTTTAATTTGAGGCATATTATCAATAGTCCTAAGAGGCAGTATATTATAGTATGAATTATACATCTCTTCAAATGCGTTTCTATTGTTTATTTTATAATAACCATAGAAACTGCCTATCAAGATTACCACTACAGATATTAATATTTTCCATTTTTTACTTAATTTATTCATTGATTTTTACCTTCCATTTATAAACATCATTATAATGTTTATTTTAATTACAGTAAATAAAATCTCTATTTTTTTATTTATTATATCATATTTCTATACAAAACTAATATTTAAAGCTATATCAATTCTCAGCATTCATTAAAATAACTATCTTTTTGCTTGATAAAAAAAGAAGCAGCTAATATATAGCTACTTCTATTTTTCATAATTATTCTTTTCCTGCATTATAAACATCATCTAGTAATTTATTTATTTCTTCCTTTACCTCCTTCTCATACTTAGTTTTCTCTTCTTCGGTTAAATCTCTACTAGGGGTATCCTTATCCTGCTTAACATTACTACCAACTATATTCATATTTTTATCAAAGATTATTAGTTTAGTATACTTATCCATATATACATAAATTTCCCCTTCCTCCACAGGTGACTGTATAACTATATCTTTTTCTCCGGTTAACTCTAATCTAGGTATCCTATCCATCATCTGCAAATCATAATCGTCTACCTGATATCCTGCTTTTCTTACCTGTTCTGCATATCTTGTTGTATTCATTAATCTATCAAGTTGTTCATACTCATTACCTTTGTTATTTTCTCTAGTTAGGACTTTTGGAGGCATTAATATACAATAAGTAACTATTATTGTTAAAATAGTGATCGTAATTATGGTTACTTTTATTTTTTTATTCAACATTTTTATACCTCCCCCTATCTAAATAATCATAGAAGTCTATTTTTATCTATTATAGCATATTTTTATACAAAACTAATATTTCAAACAATTTCTATTCTTAGCATTAGTTCCGACAAAAAGCTCTAAAAAGTGGCTATCTTATTACTTTATAAAAAAAGAAGCAGCTAATACTAGCTACTTCTTTTTCTCTTAATATTTTATTTACATTATTAACTCAAAAACTCATCTTTTTCTATTGTTAGTCTTCCCATATTGTCTTTTGAATATGAGCTGCCACTGTAGTTCTTCCAATCTGTCAATACGGTATCTAATAGTTTGTCTGATTTTTCTTGTAGGTATTCTTTTGAAATATTATATTTTTCTAGCAATTCTTTTGTTTGTTTTTCTTTATCTTTAGTATAGGGAACATTATTTCCATGAAAAGCTACACTATTTTCTAATTTATTTGTATTCATATCATAAACATATATTAAATCTAAATATACCCCTTCTGACAGATAAACATAATAAAATAATGATATTGAATGTATATCTTCATAATTTCCTAAAGAAATCTCTATTTTATTATTATCATTTTCATTTTTATAATATAATCTTATAGCTTCCGCCCCACTATTATCTCGTGGTATTGGTTCTATTTGCGGCATATTATATAGTGCAGTCATCGGTACCATCTTATAACATGAGTTATACATTTCCTCAAAAGCATTTCTATTATTTACTTTATAAACGCCATATAATCCTCCTAACAAGACTACCGTAGCCATTATAAATATTTTCCATTTCTTACTAAGTTTTTTCATAATCATCACCTACTCTTTACTATAATAATCTTGTAATTCATTTTGATTATTTTCTAGACTTTTTACAAAATTATAAGCATGAGAAGATTTTTTCTTTATAAACTCTTCCTTGTTCAGATTCCAACCTTGTTTATCATACCTGCTATTTACAATATAATGATTATATATTTTATTTTTTGCAATATCATCACCTTTATTCTTTTTGAATTCTATTGCTCGATTGTAAGTACCATTTTCAAGATTCTTATAATATTTATTATTAGCCTCGATAAAGCTAATATTATCCTTTTTCATTATGCTTGTTATATTTACTGAATCTAAATCCGCCTTGTAATCGTCATTACCCATGTTTGGATTAATATCAGCTACGTTTGTTACATCTCCAAACCAACCAGATATATCTTTTATATTCTCACTCCCTCCATATAAGTCTGCAGGGCGTAGTTTACTATATAAGTAGTAGACATTGTGATATATTGGTGCGCAAAATCTGTTTTACCTTTAAATAATTCTATTTGATTATCCCACAATCTATTAAACTCTTCTTCTGTTAGTTTAAGTCCCACACCTTTCTCCATAGCATTTTTATATATCCTATAATTCTTTTGATCATTTACTAAATCTTTAGATTTTATTGTAATACCGAGGTGTTGTACTCTAACCTTATATTTTAAGTGTTCGTATTCTTCATTTGTTAAGTTAAGGTAAGCTTTTAATTGAATTCCTATGTCTGTTAAGTTATCCCCGAAATTTTTTCCTATTCCTGCAGTGGCTTTCCACATAGATTTCTCAAACCAACCTTTTAAATCAGGATTTAAATCATAAGATAATCCACCTAACAATCTTGTTAATACATAGTCTTTTTCGTTATCTTTAATTCTTGAATCTTTATAAATATTCCTTCTAAGTTTTACAATTATTCTTGATGTTTTATCATCAAAACCATATTGAACTTTTAAGGATTCTTTATAGTTTAGATCATCTTGGGAATAGTCTTTTTCTTCCCATTTACCTTCTATTATGTCCGTCCATCCCATATCTTCTCTGCTTGGTAGTGTAAAGGATTTTGAAGCTGGATTCCAACTCCTATTAGCCAATGCCATTCCTTGATCAACCGCATTCTTTAAAGCTTCTATTTCTTGGAATATACTTGGTGACTTCGCATTAAATGCTAATAGCTTTCTTAGTTTTTCTTCAAGATCATGCTGAATTTTTCTATAACTCGATATTTTGTCTTGTAGGTTGCTTACTTCACGCAGGTCAACTGCATCTTGTTCAAAATGTTCATTTAGTAGCCTTTCATTGAAGGCAATTTGGCTTTTTGTATCTTCTATCGCCCTTTCTAATTCACTTTGTTTTAGTGAATCGTTATGCACTTCACCTGTATATGTATTTATATATTGTTCATTAGATCTTGCTATTGCTTGATCTAGTAATATACTACCTCTAATCACTGGAGTTAATACACTACTGCAATATGCTTTT
>QWCT01000397.1_pt1 | contig 31581 bp, 18 predicted proteins | sample 1972681 | NCBI WGS metagenome assembly QWCT01 (sample SAMN09866701, study PRJNA288562) | Human oral metagenome isolate pre3_saliva, whole genome shotgun sequencing... | isolation source: mouth | host: Homo sapiens | place: USA: California | reverse complement strand
CATTTGATATAAAACCAAACAGACGCTTCTTGTACTACTTCTCTGTTTATGTAAATCTTTTCAAAGAACTCTTTCTTTACTGCTTTAAGTAACTTGCCATGTGGCTTGTTTTGTAAAGCGAATGCAAAGTTATAGACTTTCCGTGTAATCTCCAAATGTTTTGAAGGAAAATTTTATCAAAAAAGTGTTTTTCTTCGTTAGAGAGAAGATAAACCCTATTTCACCTTATTATATATATAAGATCATGATAAAACATTTTTGTGATCACACTACTATGAGTAATCCCCCTTCAAGGTACTCAGCCACTCACAAAAGAGACTTATAACACCCTATTCACTTATTCTTTAAACGATTTTATCAGATGCCAAGCCTCTCTAACCCATAAGACTAAAGAGGAACCAATCAAGATGATAGCCCAATCTTCAAAAGATAGACCACCCTTAACGATATTAAAGAACTTCTGCAGAATAGGAAGTTCCACCATCGCAATCTGTCCAATGAAGATAATTGAGATAATAAAGAGCAATCCACGACACCCCTTGAAATGAAGCGCACTCCGTCCAGTTTCAAAAGCACGCGCATTGAACAGATAGAAGAAATGCGTCATCACAAAGATAGTAAAAATCAAAGTCAACTCATATGGGCTAAGTCCATTAACCTCACCAAGCTGCAAATGAAGAATATCCCTCAATGCAGTAATATCAGCATGTTCGAAGATATAAAGCAATACCAACAGCAGCACAAAGAAGAAGCCACCCACACCAATGATATTCCAGCCCATAGAACGATTGATAATAAAGGCATTCCTATCACGTGGACAATCCTTCATCACTTTCTCTGACGGAGGTAAAGAAGCCAACGCCATTGCAGCAAAGGTATCCATAATAAGATTTACCCACAGCATCTGCGTTACTGTCAGCGGAGACTCCGTACCCATAAACGCACCAGCAAGTACGAGGAAACAAGCCGCAACATTGACAGTTAGCTGAAAGAGTAAGAAACGTTGTATATTCTGATAAAGCGAACGTCCCCACATCACAGCCTTCCCAATACTACTAAAAGAGTTATCGATAATCGTAATATCCGAAGCCTCCTTAGCAACAGAAGTACCATCACCCATCGAAAGTCCCACATGTGCCGCTTGTAACGCAGGTGCATCGTTGGTTCCATCTCCCGTAACCGCTACCACCTCATTACAACGCTGCAACGATTCCACAAGACGTTTCTTATCCAACGGACGAGCGCGAGAGATAATCTTCAGATCCTTCACCCGCTTATCCAATTCATCATCAGAAAGCGCAGCAAAGTCAGGACCACTTATAATATTCTTATCCGTATCACTACTTGTCCACAAGCCAATTTGTCTTCCTATCTCCTTAGCCGTCCTTGCGGTATCTCCAGTTACTATCTTCACATCAATACCCGCCTTCATACATTCAGCGACAGCCTCAGGGACATCACTTCTCACAGGGTCGCTAATTGCGACGATACCCTGAAACGTTAGATTATCAGCGACAACTCTTCCCTCCTTAAAGACCTCCGCTTTACCATCTACAATCTGATAAGCAAAGCCCAACGTTCGCATAGCCTGCTCCTGATAGTCTTCCAACTGATGCTCAATCTCCTCTTTCGGCACATTACAATCAGTCTGTTTACAAAGACCATAGACTATCTCTGGCGCACCCTTCACATAGAGAATCTGCTTATCCTCCATCAAAGCAGAGTTGACAAGCACTGCCATATACTTCCGTTCCGTAGTAAAAGGGAGTTCATCAACAACCTGTACCGTCTCCCTCAACTCTTGATAAGAAACCTGATTATCCTTCAACCAAAGTAGTAATGCTCCTTCAGTAGGGTTACCCAAAACCTTAAGATTACACGCATCGGTATAATCTATTGAAGCAGTAGAATTAACAGCTATCCCCTCTTTCAACAAGCAAGAAGCAAGCCCCTCATCTAAACTTTGATTATCTAAAGCATAGAATTGAGTTTGATAAATACGCATCTGATTCTGCGTCAGCGTACCCGTCTTATCCGTACAGATAACCGTTGTAGCACCCATCGTCTCACAAGCATGCATCTTACGTACAAGATTATTGGTCTTCATCATTCGGCGCATACTATAAGCCAAGCTCAACGTCACAGCCATAGGAAGGCCTTCTGGTACCGCAACAACAATCAATGTAACGGCTATCATCATTGTATTCAGTGCATGAGCAAGTAATCCTGCCATACTCTTATCGGGCATGAGGCAATCGTGGAAAACAATCACACACGCCATCAGAATACAGAAATACGCTATAGTGCTAATTGTTTTCGAATACCATTTCCAACCATCAAACTTCGTGATAACAAGCCAAAAAAATACGATTGTCGGAATGGTTAAGGTCCAAACAATAGGACTCCAATGGAAAAACACCATTAATCTACCTACAATGATAAGTCCTGCAAAGACGTAACTTAGTTTAGTAATAAGCACACTCAGTCCATCAAGTTGCTCACTAAGAGGTGTTTTAACGCTATCATCAATTTGTGCAGCCTCAAACACCTTACCATTTTCTGTCCTATCGCCTACAGCCTCAACCTGAAAGATACCATGCCCCTCCATTACCTTCGTACCACGTAACACCTGGTTCGTAGCGTATGAAGCATCCTTTTCAAACTCTTCCTCTTTTACCGATTTATAAGCAGGTACGCTCTCTCCATTCAGTGTAGACTCATCAACATGCAATGAGATTGCCTCCAACAACCTACCGTCAGCAGGAATCTCAGCACCCGTATTGATAATAACAATATCGCCAACTACAATATCTTTTTTAGCAACAGTCGTTGTATTTCCATTTCTGATGACCTCCACCTCCTCTTCATCGTTCACTTGATTGAGGATAGCAAACTCTTTATCCGCTTTTAATTCAAAGAAGAAAGCAATCGTCGTAGCCAAGAAGATAGCGAGGAATATACCGACTGGTTCGAAGAAAACAGCAGCTCCATCTTCATTATGAAGTCCCCAATATTCCCAACAAGAAATAGCAATAGAGAGAAAACCCGCAATAAGCAGAATAATAATCAGTGGGTCTTCAAACTTTTCTAAGAACTGTTTCCATAGTGGATCCTTCTCTCGAGGCGTTAATACATTAGCCCCATATTGCTCACGACTCTTCAACACCTCTGTGTCAGTCAATCCTTCATAATGTTTTTTTTGCCCCATAAACAATCTTAGCAAATTTATTTAGATAGAATTAATTCTGTTCTGCAAGCAGTAAACACATAGAGGTTTTTGCATTAATTCCTAATCCTTTCATAACTTTATTACTTTTGTTTTATCTGTCTGCAAAGTTACAAATAATCTGATATATAATCCGCACTTCTGTAACATTACAAGACATAATCTCAACTATTTTTAATATTACCTTTTTCCCAACGTTGAAACCTATCCATAAAGTAGAATGCAGAAAACACGCTTAGTACGGTAAGAACAATACCAATAACTGCCCATAAAACCATTTGCGAGAAAGATAGAACTGTTACTCTTGAGAATTCAACAAAAGAATAGATGCAGTAAGGCAATGTTAGAAGGCTTGTAATGATAACTGGCACATACTTTCGATATACAATCCACTGTACGATATGCATTAACAAGTGAACGGAATATCCTGTCAATGCAGCAAACCACAATTGATATTGACCTGTCCAAACCGAGCAAAACGAAACAACAGAAACAAGTATGAACTCGTGAGCAGTTCCAACGGCAAAGGTGGAAGTGGAATAATCGAAAGGTCCTTGTCGAGTAAAAAAAGATTCGACTTTAGGGAATCGTTTTCTCATTTCTTTCCTATTCCTGTCAATCCAATGCCTAAACATAATAATTTCCTCGTATTCGTGAATCATAAATACGACAGGGAAAAGCATAATTATTAAGTTTATTTTTGTCATAACCTCTTTTGTAATTTATTTCAAACTACCGATGCAGTTTCTTCCAATCGTCTAAAGTGATTTTAGTAAAATGCTCTGTCCGAACCTCATTTAACAGTGGAACAGGTTTATAGCCTTCTGTATGACTATAAACGAATCCGCATTTATATATCCCTCGAAAATGGGAGGTCATAATTTGTCCGTAAAATAATTTATCCAATGAAATTATGGCAAAGATAATAAATTATGAGGAAGTAATGAAATAAAGGAGGGGAAAACTTTATTGCGCAAAAACATCTTATCAAAGCAAACGACAAATTATCATTATTTAACTAAATAAGGTAACATATGTTATCTTTGTATTTCCCAATAACTCAGTATCTTTGCATTAGAAATAATAAAAATCAGTAACAAAGTTATGGCAAATAAGATGAAAGACTTTCTCCCAGCAATTGAGATGGAGAAAATGCAGGCAATGCTTGAGCTTGAAGAAAAGTATGAAACAGGACAGCTATCATTAGAAGAGGCACGCGAAGTGATGAAGACAAAGATAGGAAAGATTCGCCCTTATCACCTTGCCTTCATCGAACAGAACATGAAGTCGCGTGAGGACGACGAGTGTATCCGTGCAGACATGCGCAAGATTATTGAACTCGTTGAAGGTTTCATGGACTACAGCCGCCCTGATGTACCAGAGGATCACCCACTCTCACATTATTATAAAGAGAATGACGAGATGCGAAGACTGCTCCTTGCGGTCGAGGATCTTGTACAATATCCTGTCATTAAAAACCAGTGGTTAGAACTCTACGACCAGATTCGTCAGTATCCTATCCACTACCAGCGTAAGCAGAATCAGCTCTATCCTCTTTTGGAGAAGAAGGGATTTGACCGTCCTACAACAACAATGTGGAACTTTGACGACATCGTTCGTGATGAGATTAAGGATTCACTCCGACTCTTAGAGGCTGGCGAAGATGAAGCTTTCATCGCTAAACAAAATGAGCTTATCGCCTATGCACGCGACTTGATGGAAAAGGAGGAGACTATCCTCTACCCTACTTCATACGCTCTTATCTCGGCAGAGGAGTTTGAGGACATGAAGTCGGGCGACCAAGAGATTGGTTTTGCCTTCTTCAAAGTAGACACACCATCAATACCCAACACTCAACACTCAACGCCTCAAAAGGGCTTTGCAGAAGACCTGCAGGCATTGCTCAGCAAGTATGGCTACTCTGCAGGTCCACAGCAGGAGTTGGATGTGGCAACAGGTAAGCTGACCTTAGAGCAGATAAACCTTATCTATAAGCATCTGCCAGTAGACATCTCATTTGTGGACGAGAACGAGTTGGTGAAGTTCTATTCAGATACCGACCATCGTATCTTCCCAAGATCGAAGAATGTTATCGGACGACAGGTGTCTAACTGCCACCCACGTAAGAGTGTACACATCGTTGAGGAAATCGTAGAGAAATTCCGTAGTGGTGAACAAGATAAAGCCGAGTTCTGGATTAACAAGCCAGAAGTATTTATCTACATCGTTTACTTTGCTGTGCGCGATGCAGAAGGCCGCTTCCGTGGTGTACTCGAGATGATGCAGGATTGCACACATATCCGTGAGTTGACAGGTTCACAGACCTTGCTGACATGGGCTGGAAAAGAAGAGGAAAGTGCTGCAAACACTACTCCTTCTGGCAATGAGGACGACGAAGCGTCTGCTGCACAATCAGACACTCCTATTGAGATAACACCAGACACACGTCTGAAAGACCTCTTTACAGCTTATCCAAATCTGAAGAAAGAACTTGCTTCTCGCTATCCATCTTTCAAAATGCTAAACACACCATTGGGTAAGTTGATTCTCAAGAAAGCTACTGTCCGCACCGCTTCTGAGCGTTCAGGATTGGGCGAAGAGAAGTTTATCAATTTACTAAAGGAGTGCATCAAAGACGCCTAAGGTGGTCTTTTCACTCATTGTGTAACAGGTTGTTTCTCAATAGAATCTCTTTAGGATGCACATTTCGTGCATCCTTTTTTTTATGTTCAGCATTTTCATCCTAACTCATTAGCATCGATAAGCTACGTGTTAACGCCTAACACCAACGGTGCGGAGCGTCCGCACCATTGGTGCGCAGGGACAACACCATTTTAATTGTGACTTTATGATGAGCATACTAATGAGAGATTCATGTTTGATTAGCGATTTCAGGGAATAGAGAATCCTCCTCTTTATATCCTATCCGTATCCTTATAATCCAGTATCGTTACCCCACTTGAAAAACTATCTTTTACACTTCATTCTTGCAGGGTTCAAAGAAAATACGTACTTTTGCGTACAAGAATTACGCATTATGACAAGAAAGATATTTCAATTATTAAGCTTGGGCTTGATACTTTTTGGTATCACAGCCTGCAAGCAAGAAAAGAAATCAAACGATATTATCACAAAGATAGCACCTAAACCAAAGGTACCAAGCGGTCCACAGCCAATGACCGATTTCAAGTATGAGAAGAAGATAGAATGGATGGGTAGTACCTATACGATTCGTATCCACCGCTTTGCAGACAAGTCATTATCAATTGTCAGCGATGAAGACGGACGTAAATACTACGATAACAAGTTCCAGGTACAGATTCTCCGTCAAGATGGTTCATCTTTCTATGAGCGTACACTTACAAAGGATGATTTCAGAGAATATACTGATAACCAATATGGTAAGGATGGTGCACTGATTGGTTTCATGTTCGACCGTGCAGAGGATAACAAACTCTACTTTGGTGCGAGTGTGGGTTCACCTGATCCAAAGAGCGATGAGTATGTACCATTGGATGTAACCATCGATAATATGAGCCGCATGCGAATCAGTAAGGCTACACAACTTGATACACCAAGCGACCAACCACAACAACAACCAAAGAGTGAGTTGGAGAAGGCTGAGGAAGAGGGGGTGTAGGAGCCCTCCGAAAAGCCTCCCCCGACCCCTCCGAAAGGAGGGGAGCCCAAATAGATTAAAGTGGGGTACAGTGAAGTTGATAAATAGATAAGGATAAAACTCAAAGGTCAAACCTCGAAGTTCAAAGGTTAAACGCAAATCATAAAGTTCAAAGTTCAAACCTCAAAGTTCAAAGTTTAAAGGCTTACCCTTCTCTCACAAAGTCAAGGGCTTCCTTAACTTCATCCTCACTGACAGACTGGTTGATACGGACATCACCAATACCACCTAAGAGCGTAACATTGATTTCATTCCCACGATTCTTTTTATCATGATGCATGAACTCAATGAGTTTAGGATAATCATTACATGTAATAGGTAATGTGCCATAATACTCACGAATGAAGTTGACCGTCTGGCGCATACGTTCCGTTGGGAAGCCAGTCTTCACAACAGACAGATAAAGCTCAGCTATCAAACCGAAAGCCACTGCATAACCATGAAGAATTGGACTCTTTTCTAATGACCATGACTCAAACGCATGACCAAAAGTATGTCCAAGATTTAATGCCTTTCTAATACCCTTTTCATGTGGATCTTCCTGAACAATACACTCCTTTACACGCACACTCTTACCAAGCATTTCGCTCAATTGCTGTAAGTCTAACTGAGCAAGGTTGAAGTTTATCAGCTCTGCCCACATGGCTTCATCAGCTATCAAACCATGTTTCAACATCTCAGCATAACCGCTACGGATGTTTGCCATATCGAGTGTTTTAAGCCATTCGGTGTTAAGGAGAACGACATCAGCCTCACTAAACACGCCAATCTCATTCTTCAATCCTCCGAAGTTCACACCCGTCTTACCGCCCACACTGGCATCTACCATCGCAAGCAACGTGGTCGGAATATTAATAAAGTTAATTCCACGCTTGAAAGTTGAAGCAGCAAAACCACCAAGATCGGTCACCATACCACCACCAAGGTTTATCAACAGTGAGTGGCGTGTGGCTCCTCCCTGCTGCAATGCTTCCCATACAGAAGCCAACGTGTCAAGCGTCTTATTGCTATCAGTCGTACCAATCGTAATTACATGTGCCTGCTTCAGACAGAAATAGTCCTTGATAAGTTCCCAACACATCTCACGTGTCGTTTCATCAACGAGTACAAAGATCTTATCCTTCTCACATTCTGAGATGGCTGTTGCCAATTCACTCTTGAACTGTTTTGATATAATAATATTCTGTCTCATAAGCTTTCTCCTTTAATTTTCAATACAAAAATACGCCTTTTCTTTTTACACAAACATAGAATTACATACTTATTTCACACACTTTAATACTCAAACCAATGTTTTTGCGCACATCACTTACTCCGTGTGCAGTGTTTGCAAGTTGTTTACTATCAAATGCCTTCAACACCACAAAAGAACCAATAGCATTCTTCCTTAGACTCCAAACACCGCTTATATATAAGCCTCTTGAAATCTTTTTTCAATAAAATATTAACCTGCATTAAACCTTATCACATTCTTGTCGTCATATATATCATTCAACGACAAGATTTAGAAATTAACAATAAACTTATGGTAAAAAGACTGTTGACATTTGTTCTTCTGCTGACTGGCTCTATATCGATGCTGGCACAGAACCGAACAATTACAGGATCACTCTACGATGGAGAGTTAAAAGAGAAGGTACCATTTGCTGTTGTTCAGCTGTTGAAGCAGGACAGTAGCTATGTTGTTGGTGCCACATCAGATGAAGCAGGAAGCTTTAAGATTACGGCTCCTACCAACGGACGATTCATTTTGAAAGCGTCTTATGTAGGTTACAAGACTATTTTTCAGAACATCACTATTGCCAATGAGCAAGACGTGGCAGTGGGTCAGTTAGACTTCCAAGTAGACTCACGCACCTTGAAAGAGGTGAAAGTTGTGGCAAGTGCACCGAAAGTTGTCGTAAAAGCCGACACCTTCCAGTACAATGCTTCGGCTTATCGTGTACCAGAAGGTTCGACAATTGAGGCCCTTGTAAAGAGATTACCTGGTGCGGAAGTATCGAGTGATGGAACCATTAAGATTAATGGTAAGGAAGTTAAGAAGATTCTTGTTGATGGAAAGGAGTTCATGGTGGGCGATACCAAGACCGCGATGAAGAATCTCCCTACCTCTATCGTACAAACTATTAAGGCTTACGACCAAAAGAGTGACTTGAGTCGTGTGACTGGTATCGATGATGGTAACGAGTCAACCGTACTCGACTTTGGTATCAAAGCGGGAATGAACAAGGGTTTATTCTCTAATATTGACCTCGGTATTGGTACGCATAACCGCTATTCAGAGAAGGCGATGGGCGCTTATTTCAACAATAAGTTCCGTATAATGGGCTTTGCATCAGCCAATAATGTCAACGACATGGGCTTCGGTGGTGGTCCACGTGGCGGTTTCGGTGGCGTAAGACAGGGATTGAATGCGACCAAGATGGTGGGTCTGAACATGAATTATGACAATGGGAACACCCTGCAGTGGGATGGTAGTGTGCGTTGGAACCACTCTAATGGCGACCTGAACACACGTGTATCAAGTGAGAACTTCGTAGCAAGTCAGGGCTCATTTGCCAACCGTCTCGCACAAGAATACACCAGAACGAACTCTTGGGACGGCCGTTTCCGCTTGGAGTGGCGACCTGACTCTGTATGGAATATTATGTTCCGACCAAACATCAGACTCACTAAGAACGACGGACAGGTGGTTAGTTCTTCTGCTGCCTATAACGCTGACCCATACGAAACAGTGGATGATCCATTGTCAGCAGCCTCTATCGCACAGCTGAAAGCATTGGGAACGATGGTGAATACACAGCGTAATATGACCATAAGTTATGGTAATACCACCGCTTTGGGTGCTATGCTGCAGGTGAATCGCAAGCTCTCAAGCAACGGAAGAAATGTTACTTTGCGCGTAGATGGTAACTATAGTGATTCGGATTCAAAGACCTTCTCAACGCAAGATATTCAGTATTTCCAGTTGCAAGATGCACTCGGAAACGACTCTACTTATCGTGCCTATCGTTACAACCTTATGCCAACAAAGAGTTGGGACTATGCCCTACAGGCAACTTATAGCGAGCCAATAGCCCGCAAGACTTACCTGCAGTTCAGCTATCAATTTAAGTATGGCTTCTCAAAGAGCGACCGTGACACCTACGATCTCTCTGCTATGCCATCAGGAACCTTCGGTAGTCTGCAGCCTGCTTACCGTTCATGGGACAATTATCTCGGACTGCTAACCAATCCTATGGCAAGCTATCTCGATGATAACTTGAGTCGTTACTCTGAGTATCGCACCTATACACACGACATGCAGGTGATGATGCGAATGATTCGTGATAAGTGGAAGATGAACGTGGGTGTGATGTTCCAGCCACAACACTCTACTTATATGCAGGATTACCTCGGTGTACACGTTGACACAGCGCGCACTGTATTCAACTGGAGTCCTACCTTCGACTTCCGTTATAAGTTCAGCGAGCAGAGCAATCTGCGTATCAATTATAAGGGTACGATCACTCAACCTACGATGAGTCAGCTGTTGAGTATCGTCGACAACACTGACCCACAGAATATTTCTGTCGGTAACCCTGGTTTGAAGCCAGCCTTCACCAATAACTTCCGCTTGTTCTATAACACGTACAAGCAGAGTCATTCACAGGCGCTGATGACTTTCGCAAACTTCTCAACGACACGAAATGCAATTGGCAACAGTGTGACCTACGATGCGATTACAGGTGCACGTACGATACGGCCAGTGAACGTAAATGGTAACTGGGATGCTGATGCAGGATTGATGTATAACACAAGTATCGACTCTGCTGGCGTATGGAATCTCCACACCTTTACGCGTGCTAACTTCAATCGTTACGTCAGCTATCTGCAGCTTAACAGAACAAGCAACTTAGAGAAGAATATAACGAAGTCATTGACCTTAGGAGAACGACTCGCTGCCAGCTATCGTACCTCTTGGTTAGAATTGGAGTTAGACGGTTCAGTAGATTATACGAACACGAAGAATAATCTTCAGAGTATGAGCAATCTACGCACATGGCAGTTTGCATATGGTGGTACGTTGAGTCTTAACCTCCCTTGGAACATGAGTATCTCGACCGACCTTCACCAGAACAGTCGTCGCGGATATAGCGATGCTTCATTGAACACCAATGAGCTACTTTGGAATGCGCAAATCTCTCAGAGTATGTTGAAGGGTAATGCACTGACTCTCAGTTTGCAGTTCTATGACATCTTACGTCAGCAGAGCAACCTCTCACGTGTCATCAACTCTATGAGCCGTACAGATACAGAATACAATAGTATTAACAGCTATATCATGCTGCGTGCTACCTACCGTCTGAACCTCTTTGGTGGTAAGAACGCTATGCCTAAGCCAAAGGATGGTCCAGACTTCGACCGCAATGGTCCTGGAATGGGTCCACGTCCAAATGGTCGTCCTTCTGGCAACGGTGGCGGTCGTCCTCCTATGGGCGGTGGATTCTAACCGCCTCACCCCAACCCCTCTCCGAACCAGCGGTCACTGACCGAAGGGAAGTAATGGAGAGGGGCTGGGGGTGAGGCTGTATTATACCAAGAACTCTTGTACAATCCTTTGAAAATGCTTACCTTTGTCTGCAACCCTAAATCATTCAAAGAAGGGTAAACCCAAATAAATAAATACTGATAATGAAACCTATCAAGAACTTTATCGCAGCTGTGGGCTTAACGCTCGCACTCTCTGCTATCACCAACAACGCTCACGCACAGGGAAGTAATATGCAGGAGAAAGTGAAAAACTACTTCCTTCAAACGCTTAAAAAGAAGCAGAATGAAGAACAGAAAAGCAAGGATGCCTTTCAACGTAACAAGACTTATACTACGGATATACAGCAACTGATAAAGAACAAAGATATCGCTCAAAACCAAAAGATGGTATGGGATGCATGGTGTGAGGCGAATCGTGAACTAAATGAACAGAAGCTCGCAAAGCCTGAAGACTTGCGAAAGGGCGTGAAAGCATCGTGGAATTTGCCTGAAGCATTGGAAAAGAATGCTGTCATGCCTTACTATTATGGTGTAAAGGGAAGCGCAGCAGGCAAGCTTCCGTTGTTCCTTTACCTGCATGGTTCTGGTCCAAAGGAACAAGAATGGGCGACCGGACTTATCTTAGGAAACAGATTCCAAGATGGTCCTTCTCTCTATTTCATTCCACAGATTCCTAATGAAGGCGACTACTATCGCTGGTGGCAAGTAGCTAAACAGTTTGCTTGGGAAAAACTTATCCGACAGGCACTTGTCGAGGGTAATGTTGATGCTAACCGCCTCTACGTCTTCGGTATATCTGAAGGTGGCTATGGCAGTCAGCGTCTTGCCTCTTTCTATGCCGACTATTGGGCTGCAGCGGGTCCAATGGCTGGTGGCGAACCATTGAAGAATGCACCTGTAGAAAACTGTGCTAACATTGGTTTTTCATTCCTCACAGGAGCGGATGACACTGGTTTCTACCGTAATATTCTAACTTATTATACGCAGATTGCATTTGACTCTGCTCAGTTGGTACGACCGCTTGATGCCAACAAGCGTCCGCTCTTTGTTCATCGCATCAACCTACTGCCTGGCATGCAGCATCATATTAAATACGACCTCACTACCCCATGGCTCAAGAATTTCGTTCGTAATCCCTATCCAAAGACGGTTCTCTGGGAAGATTATGACATGGATGGGCGGCACCGTTCGGGCTTCTACAACCTACAAGTGTTAAGCTCTCCTACGAAGGACCGCACTTACTATGACATGAATATCCACAACAATGTGGTGAAGATTAATATCAAAGAGGTCGAATATACCGCTGTTGAGAGAGATAAACATTGGGGTATTGAAATGAGATTTAACCGCAGCTACACAAATGCAAAGGGCGGTAGACTTCGTATTTATTTGAATAGCGAACTCATAGACATGAACAAGCCTGTGACAGTTATTGTCAACGGAAAAGAACTCTATCAAAAGAATGTAAAGGCAAACCTCCAAGACATGATTAATAGTTGTACCGAATATCTCGATCCATACAGAGTTTTTCCAGCTTCCATTGAGATTAATTATTAACTCAATGGGAGCTGGGGCAATCCCCCTTTACCCTTCGTTTTGTAATAAAATTTCACTACTTCCATTTCAATAGAGCCTCTTTTGGCTTCTAAAAGACGCCCAATTAGCTTCCAAGAGACGCCCTTTTGACCTCATAAAGACGCCCTTTAAGAACCCAATTAAGCACCTTTTATCAACCAACTTTGTAACTATCTGATTATAGGAAACTTACAAAGGCAGAAAAATCAACGCTTTTCATTCCGCTTTTAAGCCTTGAAAGTGGAATTATTGTAAATAAATTTCAAACCCTTCTTTTGGGTATTCGTAATTCTGATGTAATGCACTTTGACGTAATGTCACACAGAGAAAAGGAGTGGACGGAGGATTATAAAACAAAGCAATGGAAGTCACGGAGGCACCGTCAGTGCATAGAGCGACGGAGCATATTTGCAAACTTTATTAGAGATTCTATATACAAACAATTTATCCAAAAGTTATAAGGAACCTGTACGCTACACCTCCGTCGCTCTATGTGCCATCGGCACCTCCGTGACATTGCATTACCTCCGTCCCCTCCGTGTCTCCGTGTGCCTATTATATAAGACTTTTAGTTTATCCTCCATATTTCGGAAGAGCCTTTTATTACCCTGTTACCATGTCTTCCATTACCTTGTTACCATGTCTCTTATTACCCTGTACCATGTCTTCCATTACTCTGTTACCATGTCTCTTATTACCCTGTACCATGTCTTGAATACCCTGTTACCATGTCTTACATTACCCTGTTACTATGTCTTACATTACCCTGTCTCATCAAGGAATGCAAAACCACAAAAAAGAGTTGACAAGTTAATTATCCCAAGGAGCCATACCCCTCAAAACAATTAACTTGTCAACTCGTTTACTTGTTTACTCGTCTACTTGTTTACTCGTCTACTTAAAATTTCTCAACCTTTCATTATCTCTTCTTCATGAACGCAGCAGGCTTAGCATTTGTGCTTAAAGGATGTAAAAGCGCCACAGGCTGAAGCAGGAACAGAGGACCATTAAGGTATAACTGGCTTCCCTGCTGGTTGTACTTATAGATCGCAAAGACATTTCCATTAAATGAATTAAGAGGGAAACCTAAAGGTCCTAAATACGTTAAGCTCTTTATGTAAGCGGCATTCTTACCACTATCCTCAAGAATACCAGCAACCATTTTATCCGCCTTAGAGTAAGACATTCTTGCTGTCATTGTCAACTGATTTGACGCATAATAGTTATAAATACCCGGAACAACCTTCTGGAATTTAGCAAAATCAGCATCACTCACCTGACCAGTACTATGTGCTTCAGTCTGCTGACGAATAAGCTTCATGAATGTACCATAATGATTGATGTCCCAAATAGCAGTTCTGTAGAAATAAGTGGTATCATTCACTCTCTTTGAAAGAACATATTCACCAGCCTTCAATGACAATGACACCTTAGCAGGATCAAAGGTGAGCGTCATCTTCATACCCGTGTCACTTGAATTAAAGGTCAACTCGGTATCAGATTTTTTCTCAAGTGTACCAACAATCTGCGTAACCAATGTGTTAATATCAGTTGTAGATGAGGTCATCTTAAGAAGGTCATAACCATAGAGACTATAGGTCTTACCTGCGAGGTCGTCAATGCCACCCTGTGTCACAGTAATCGTATCACGATTCTCTTGGTTCTTCAAAACGAGTGAGAAAGTACGAATCTCACCTGTTGTGTTAGCTCCAATATGTGCCACGAAAGCAGAGTCCTTATTCTCAATTGATGTCACACCAGAAGCATCGGCAGCATCAGCAAGCTCCATAGAAGGCTCAGCACCTAATGCGGTATAAGGTAGAGTGAGGGTTGTATCCTTATCACTCACAGCGTAATACTTAGCACCTTTGTACTTGAAAAGAGCTCCAGCCTGCAAGATTGGCAGATTAGTAGAATCATTACCATTCTTGATCGTCAACACTGCAGAACGACTGTCAATGGCTGGGTTGTTAGTAACACTGACTACGATAGAATCGTTCTGCAGCTGAGCTGTTGCCCATGAATCACTAACAGAAACAGTTGAGCCAGCAGGTGCAGTAAACTTCACCCCACCCTTCTGTGCCGCAGCAGTAAAGGTGAGTTTTGAGTTTACCACCTGCACAGGGTTCTCACGCAAGTAATTACTACCTGCATCGTTGTCGTCACTGCAGGCAACGAAGCCTGCAGTAACAGCAAGGAGAAGACAAATATTAAATATCTTTTTCATAAAACACTTACTTGTTTAGTTTTACTTGAGACGCTGTAGATGTTGTGAGGAATGAGTTCCAGTCTACATCGAAGCGTGCAACACGGTTTGGTAGATACTGTGGCATCAATACAGACGCTGTATTGTCGAATGACTCCTCTGGCAAGATAGAAGGCTTGGCAGATGAAGATGTAGAAGCCCTCTTGGTGAGTACTGGGTTAGTCCACTTATCCCACCAACCAGCAAGATTCTCAGAGGTGAATGGTTCGCCAGTGTAAGCCCAGAGAATGATTTTCTCAGTAGTCAAACCAGTATACTGTACCTGTCCATTAGAGATGCTGAACAATGGTCCACAGAGTGATGCGCTGATGTCGCCATTGTCTGCAATGGTGAAGGAAATTAGGTTGTAAGCACCTGTTCCTGTACCTGTACCACTCTTCTCATCGATGTTAAAGGCATTACCGATGCTATAGCTTACATTATTTCCCTGGAAGGTCATCACCTTCTGTCCACCCTGCATCAAGAATGCATTAGCAGAAGCCACGTAGGTCAATGGGAATACATAATCTGAACCATAAGCACTGTGAACGTTGAGGTAGAACTTGCGGTTCGCACCAGAACCAACATATCTCAGTCGTGCTGTACGAGTATTATCAAAGAAGCCCATCTTTCCATCCTTTGATACATATGAGTTCATCGTGAGCTCATAAGTACCCATGAGTGCAGAAAGGTCAAACTGCATAATCTGAACCTGTGCCTCTTTTATACCATTTGAAATCTTAAGTTTTGCACCACGCGCATTCGTTGCAATAGGATTAGCATCTACCTTAATAGTAAGCTTATCACCATCCTTAGAGAGGTGAAGCCATGATGCATCACAAGTGATGTCGAGCTTGTTAAGATATGGAATGGTCTTCGTAATAGTCTTCTCACCATTAGAAGCGTTGATAGCACCTATCATATTCGCAATGAGGTTAACATCAACGTTTGAAGCAGTAGACTCTACACCAGTTCCAGTAAACTTAGCAGTTGCCTTATCAAATGTTAAGTCGTACAACTGTACGCCATTCAACATAATAGGCTCATACAAACGGATTCCCTTATCTGTAAACGCATAAGCAGACTCAGCAACAACCTTATCACCATCATAGATAGCTAACTGACGATTATTCTTATCTGTAACAACAAGTGTGTAAGGCTTTCCACCAATGTTAAGAGCTACATCAGAGAAAACAAAGAGGTTGGTAAGTTCTGTTACCTTCTCTATATATTCTGAAGCTTCGCCAGAGAGTTTATTGAGATACATAGTATTCAACGAACGCTTGCCGTGAATCTTGATGCGGTCAGCACCAATACTATCGATAACGAACTCGAAGTCGCCTTCCTTACCGAGATACTCACCATTCTTTGGAGTAGCATAAATGTGGAGGAAAGTATTGTACGTATCAAACGACAAAACCGGCCCGTCGTCTTCTTTCATCTTATACAATGACTTTACCTCACCATCATCAGGATTGTTCTCGTAGCGTACAATCGCATTGTCACGGGTGAACTTAATCGTATAAGCCACGCCACCATAAGCCTGGTATCTCTGTGGATAATAGTCTAAAGCCCAGCCATATTGCGATGCAACCAACGTTTCCTGTGCCTTCTGAAGGAATTCGTCCATACGCTCAGAGTAAGGCTTTCCAAAGACATTCTCTTCTTCTGTCTGGCATGACTGAAGGAAAAGAGCTGGCAAGGCAAGTAGGAGATATATAAATAATTTATTTGCTTTCATATAATGATCCTTTCTTAATAATTAAGATTTGTCAGATTATAACTGCCACTAACAACGTTGTTCTCACGCTCAATGACAGTATCACGCACCTTATCAAGGTCGACATTAAAGGTCTCTTTATAGTAACGTTTAGCAATCTCGAGCTTCTTCTCAATAGCTGTTACACCTGGCTGATCTTTTGCTTCTGCACCATTCGCATCCACAATGGTTGCTTTCTTGAGGATAGCGTTCCATTGTGCATCGGTAGAAATAATGTAAGTACTTACCACCTCAGCAAAATCCTCACGTTCTTCCTTCTGTGAGTAGGCTGTAACGAAACCACGCTTCTCATAGCCTGTTCCATACTTCTCAGAAAGCCACGAATCATTAACATAACCTGTTGGTGTTATCTTACCAAACTCACGTGGGTAGTCCTTAGTCTGGTTAACGATGTGAACAAACTCGTGGTGAATCGTCTTAAGATAATATTCATCCAAAGCGGTACGATTGTTCTTGACTTTATCAAGATGGTTAACACCCAAGAGACGAATCTTCTTTCCACCCTCAGCAGTACCGAGTTTTATACTACCATTGTTTCCATACTCGAACTCACCCAAGAAGCTGAAGAGCTTTGGGAAGAAGCGACGTGTGAAATCAATACCTGCTGCTTCGGTATAAGCCTCAACACAAGTGTACTTCACAATATGCGCTAACTCCACTGACTGAGCTGAATCGGCTGGTACATCATAGTAAGACATATCCGACTCATTGTCCTCATAACGCCACTGGATTTGAATGTTATAAGGTACTACGAAGTTCTTGTACAGCCACTTGTCAAAGACAGTATTTGCCGTCTTAGAAGGCTTGATAACGCTCTCGCTTGACAAATTATCGTCTGAACAAGCAGTGAAGCCTGCTGCCACTGCCGCCAATAGCGATAAAGCTAATATATTTTTCTTCATTTCTTATTCCTTTAATTAGCTATTAAAAAGAGTGTGCACTTACTGGAGCAGAATACTGATTGACCGCTGAAAGTACTGGCAATTTGTACTGAGACAGGTCAACGAGCTTCGCACCTGCTACAAGAGCCTTGGCTGGGTTGCCAGCAACACCAGCCTCACGAATACTCTGTGGAATCTGTACCACCTGACGAGGGTCGTCCTTCTCCAACCAATCAAGGTTCTTTGAAGGTCTACCATTAGCACCAATCAGACGACGTGGAATCTCGATATTGTAACGTCTGATATCCATCCAACGCATTCCCTGATGTACTGTTTCGATACGACGGAAGTTCAGCAAGCACTGTAAGAGTGACTCCTGCACTGAGCCTTCAGCATCGATAGTGAAGCGAGGGCTGATGTGCTTCTTGAAACTTGGTACCATCTTAGCAGCATCAGCGTATGCATATGGAACTGTCTTGAAGTAAGTTTGTACACTTGTTGGGGTAAGGGTCACATTGGTATTGAAGAAGTTCTTCATCCAAATAGTCATATCTGCACAAGCAGCATCATTCTGACCAAGCATGATTTCAGCCTCTGCTCGGTTGAGCAAAGCCTCATCCATCGTAAAGTTGACGTTCAATGTGCGGAGATAACCAGAGCCTGTTGTGGTATTACGAATCTCAAACTCACGTGGAAGTTTCATCAATAAAGCGAAGTTACTCTCACCTGAATTAACAGTAAATGGCTTCCAAATGAGGTTTGACGATGTACCCCAGATGTTATTACTCTGGAACAATTCTGTCTCTGCCAAATAGTTAGTGAGTGTATAACGCTTACTTATTAACCATGGTGCAAGAGCCATACCAGCATTGCTGACACTGGTTTGAACAAGGAGGTTACAGTCTGCAGAAGCACTACAATAAGCCTCAGCAATCTTTACTGCCTGATCAGACTTACTCAGTGGCATAGCCTGCAAAGCTCTATAATCACGCAAAGAAGCAGCAGGGTTACTACCTAAGAGTTTATCAGCATATTCCTTTGCCTTCTCCCACTTCTCATAATAGAGGTAGAAACGAGTTGCAAAAGCATAAGCAGCCTGCTTGTTGAAGTGATACTTTGGCACCTCATATGTATCGTTAAGCAATGGGATACCAGCCTCAATATCAGCAGCAATCTTTTCATAGACATCAGCTACTGTACCACGATTACTCTGTTCTGCAGCTGCAGAGAAGTCTGCAATTCCTGTTGCATAATAGAGTCCAGCATCCTTTGTACTGGTCTTGCCATTATAAGGACGGCAGAACTCGTTAGCAAGGATAAAGTGGTCATAGGCACGAATGAGCAAAGCCTCACCCTTTGAATTACGAAGTATATCGTTGTTAGGACCACCCTGATCCTCAATAGCAGCCAAAGCTTCATTAGCCTTATAGACACCCTCATAATAAAGCATCCACACCATCTCAGGAGAGTCATTACCACCCTCTGTCTGCTCTTGCCAGAAGAAGTACTGATCACCACCACGATTACCCTGGCTATTCTGTGCTCCCATGTAATCGGTATTGTCAGACATCCACTCGTTAAAGAGCGTCGGTGTACGGTCAGGATAGGCTGTCACAAGCAGACCCGCAATCTTCTTTGGTGTGTCCAAAGTCGTACGGTTGTCTGGCAACGTATCCAATTGGTCAGAACAAGATGCAAGTATCGCTACAGATGCAAGCATCAAGCTGCCCTTATATATGATATTCTTAATTTTCATATTCGTTCTATATTAAATTACTTCTGGTTCTGATTCAGCATCTCTTTATTGTCTAATGGCTGTATCATTTTACAACCATTCGCCTTGTTAGGAACTCCAAAGTTACTATCAACATTTGGATATTCTCAGCTGAATATGAAGCCTCCGTTAAAATATTAAAGACCTAATCTCAATGTCATGGTGAACTGCTTTGGAACTGGTGCAGCCACACCACCTGTATTGAAGAACTCTGGATCCTGACCGTTCAGCTTCTTATCTGAATAGAAGAGGAAGAGGTTAGTTGCCTGAAGCTTCAAAGCTAAACTGCTAACACCAATAGTTCTAATCATAGCTGCAGGGAAAGTGTAACCCAATGAGATTTCCTTCATACGAATGAAGTCACCCTTTGCGATACGAACATCAGAATAGTTATAAGCATTGTAAGCTACATCCAACTGTGAATTGTTGCGGTTCTGACGACGTGAAGCAATTACAGGGATAGTAGTCAAAGCCTCATCACCACTGTATGTCCAGCGATTACGGAACTCCTTAGGCAGAGCATCCATATCGTCATAGCGGTTACTGAAGACAGGGTTCAAACGAACCTTATTTCCAAAGCTATAAGTAACGAATACGTTGAGGTCCCAGTTCTTATAACGGAAGACGTTACCGAATGAACCCGTTGTAGTTGGGTCGGCAGGACCTTCGAACTTCAGATACTTAATCTTCTCCTGATCACGCTCCTGAAGGTTAAGACCAGAGATAGTTCTTCTACCATCCTCGTTCATGAATGTAGGCAAACCCTCACCATTGAGTCCAGCAAATGGGATGCTGAAGATAGAGTTTACAGGATAACCTACAAGACTATAACCAGTTCCCTGTACGAGGTCGATAACACGCGCATGGGTGAAGAGACTTGTAATCTCATTGTGTGTCCATGAGAAGATAAAGTTAGATTCCCAACTGAAGTCCTTTGTCTTGATGTTATGTGTATTCAATGAAAGCTCCATACCATTAGACTTCATTGAAGCAACGTTAGCAAGGTTATAAGAACCCAACTGTGGATGGTTCACGTAACCAATAAGGTCACTATTGCGACGCCAGTAGAAATCAGTTGTAAGATTGATTCGGTTGTCAAGGAATCCAAAGTCGAAACCAAGGTTGAACTCACGTTTCTTCTCGTAGGTAAGGTTCTTATTACCGAACTGCTCATCGTAACCCGTCTCCTGAATAGAAGTAAATGGACGCCAAGGCACTGTTGCTGTGAAGATTGGCAATGAGTTAGTTACAGGAGGACGGTCACCAGTAAGTGAGTAGCTCAAGCGGAATGTAGCATGTGTCAACGCCTGCTTAAACACCTTATTAAACCATTCTTCCTCATGTGCGTTCCATGCACCAGAAACGTTATAGGTTGGCAACCAACGAGCTGATGTAGCCTTACCTAAATAGTTAGTACCCTCATAACGGAAAGTACCAGTCATCTGATAGCGACCCTTATAAGAATAGGTACCTGTACCGAAGTAAGCAAGACTGCGGATGTGGGTATTTGACAAGCCATAGTAGGCAGATCCCTGCTCCTGGAACATCTTGAATGCACGATAGTTCAGCTTAGCAATCTCACCAGCATCAAACATCATACCCCACTCACGGTCGAAAGTAGCTTTACGGTCAACGCTATTACTCTCAACACCGGCATAGAGGTTCACGATGTGTGTATCATTGAATACATCGTTGTAAGCAGCAGAAAGACGGGTATCCCAACCAAAGAAGTGGTTACCTGTTCTGTCAAGAATACCGCCCTCTTTGAGGATTGACTCTGGAAGAGCAAATGGGTTGTCAGGATCAGTATAAAGATAAGGATTGGCATCGCGGATAGTTGTTGTACCCATTGCACGATAAGCCAAAGCCTGATTAGAGTTTTCACGAACGATATGTTCCATCGTTGAAGCAGCACTCTTAACAGCTACCAAAGCAGTAAGCTTCAACTTTGTTATTGGCTTATAGTCAATACTTGTCTGTATACGGAAGTCGTGTACATTCAAGTCCATGTAGTTATTGTTCAACTCATTGAAGATGTTGAACGGAGCATAGTTACGTGTATATGACTCGGTTGGGTCGAGTGTACGTGAAGTGTTCAAAGAATAAGAGTAAGGGTTGATATCGAAAGCACGACTAACAGCACCTGTTGATGGGTCAATCGTACGGCTCAACGAACCTGGAGCTCTCTGCTTACGATAAGAAGCATTAGCGATAAGGTTCAAACCGACCTTCTTATTAATATTGTAAGTCGTATTGATGTTTCCAGTGTAACGCTGAACACGGCTTGACTTATACCATCCTGGATCGTACATTGCAGAGAGAGAAGCATAGTACTGACCCTTATCTGTACCACCAGAAGCACTCACAGAGTGGTTGTGCATGATTGAACTTGAGAAAAGCTGGTCGAACCAGTCAGTATTGCGATACTCAGCAGCACGGAGATAAGCGTCACGTGCTTTCTGTGTATTCTCAAGACCGAACTGTCCCTTAGTAGCGTCATACTCAGATATAAGCTGATACATACGACCATAAACACCACTTGTAGAGGCGTTAGCAATCTCAGCATAATTCAAATAGCCCTTCTTCTCCAACTCACGATAAACCTCCATCTGGTCCTGTGAGTTCATGATATTAAAGTTCTTATAGCTTGGCTTCAAACGGAGGGTGTACTCACCAGTATAGCTCAAATGGCTCTGACCAGCCTTACCCTTCTTTGTAGTTACAACAATCACACCTGCCATAGCACGAGCACCATAGATAGATGTAGCAGAACCGTCCTTCAGAATCTGGAAACTTTCAATGTCATCAGCATTCAATCCTGCAATAGCAGAAGAAATCAAGGTCTTTGCATCACCTGATGACAACGAACTTGCATCAACATTGGCAATGTCTTCCATGATGACACCATCCACAACCCACAAAGGTTTTGATGAACCGAAGATTGACGTGTTACCACGAACACGAATCTTAGGAGCTGTACCGAACGTACCTGATACGTTCTGAACGCTCACACCGGCAGCACGACCTTCGAGCGAACGGCTCACGTCCGCCATACCATCGAGCTTAGCTTTTGAAGCATCAATCTTGGTAGCAGCACCAGAGAAGAGGCGTTTGTCTTGCTGGGTCATACCCGTTACGACGACCTCAGTAAGCTGATGATTGTCATTAGAGAGGACAACCTTCATGCCATCTTTTGCTGTTACGGTCTGAGTGACCATACCAATGTAACTGACTACGAGTTTCTTTCCTGCAGGAACGTCGATAGTGAAGTGACCATCAATATCGGTAACTGTACCCGTCGTAGTACCTTGTACCATGACAGATGCTCCGATAACGGCTTCTCCATCGTCCTGAGAAACTACGGTTCCGTTAATCTTTGCCTGACCAAACGCTGTTCCTAATGACAGGATAAGACCAAACAAAAAGAGAGTAATTCTTTTCTCCATAGATCTCTTTTGATTATTAAAATATTATTGTGTAACTGTTTCGCTAAACTTTACGCTTTTGTTCCTTTCTGAAACATTTTATTAGAGATGAGTCTTAAACCTAAATATATTGCTGCTTTTTCACAATATAAAAAGATTATTACTTTCATGGAATGCAAATTTAAATATTATTTATATAAGTTGCAAGCATTTTTCGAGTAAAATTACATTTTCTTTTAAAATTTAATTGAATACTTACTGATTTCAACAAAAGAGTACATAAAACACTTATAATTATAAACAGAAGAGTGTTTAGTTGACAAGTAAACAGGTTTTACTTGACAAGTTGACAAGTGAACATCCAAACAAGGTATTAGTTATAAAAGAAAAATAGGATTTTGTTTACATGTTGATAAGTTTTGTTTACATGTAAATGGGCGTGTAAATGAACAAAATTGCAGATTTAAAGGAAGACAAGAGATTTGGGGAGACAAAATAAAAATAAGATAAAAAAGACAAGGTAACAAAGTATACAAAGACCAAATAACAAAATAATCTGGAACAAAGTAATAGCATCATGAGTTACCGCTCAATCCCTACTCTCCTATCACGGATGCCATAGAACAATAATATAATGTAAAGAAAAATCTAATATTCGAATTGAGAAGGGCATAAATTAGCTTGCAATTAACGCCCAATTGGCTTGTAAAAGATGCCCTTTAAGACGCTAAATAACGCCCTTTTGAAACCTTACTAAGCACCTTTTAAAAAGCTGTTTTGCAATAGATTGATATTAAGGAAGTTACAAAGGCTATTCAAAAAGAGGTTTTAGAGCCATTTGGAGCAAATAAACAACGAAATGATGTAAAGAAAATTCAGATGATTAAGGAGAAACTTTGTGGTAAGATAACAGATAGCTAAAGACGTTGTATTTAGAGTAAAATCATTCTCTCACACATTTAGGAGAATAAAAATAGGGTGCATCAGAAATTTGATACACCCTAATTATTTTTCGTTTTAATCTTATTCTCTCCTAAATTTGGCAGAAGAAGAGTACAATTACCTGCGCCAGGAAGATTCGAAGGAACATACTGAGCGGATAAACTGTTGAGTAACCTACAGCTGGAGCCTCACCTGCACAGATAGAGTTAGCATAAGCCAAGGCTGGTGGGTCGGTATAGGTTCCGGCAAGCATACCCATAATTGTGAAGTAATTGAACTTATACTTCAAACGAGCAATAGTGCCGACAATAAGGATTGGAACAATCGTTATGATGAAACCTGTGTACACATACTTCAATCCGTCACCCTGTACTACGGTGTCCCAGAAGGTTGCTCCTGCCTTGATACCTACAGAAGCCAAGAAGAGTGCCAAACCAATCTCACGGAGCATCATATTCGCTGACGTTGTAGTATAGGTCACAAGTCCCATTCGATAACCAAAACGACCAATAAGAATAGCGATAACCAACGGACCACCTGCAAGACCGAGTTTCATTGGCACAGGCATGTGAGGAATCGCAATTGGCAACGTACCGAAGATGATACCGACGATGATACCAACGAAGATGGTTGCAATATTTGGTGCGTTAAGGCGCTTTTCAGAGTTACCCATCATAGAAGCAACGCGGTTAACGTTCTCTTCTGGACCAACAACCATGATACGGTCACCCACGATAAAACGGTGGTTGCGACCAGCAAAGAGGTCCATACCCTGTCGGCTGATACGTGTTACGTTCACGCCATATACTGAACGGAAATGAATATCGCCCAATGTCTTTCCGTTAATCTTACTATTGGTGATAACAATACGACGGCTAACCAACTGTTGTGGCTGGTCTTCCTCGTGCCAGTCTACTTCAATCTCTGGACCGATGAAAGCACGGATAGCAGCTGCGTCAGCCTCTGCACTGACAACGAGAATCTCATCGCCTAACTCAAAAATATTATCTAAGGTAGGAACAGACAATACCCCTTCGTGCATAAGACGTGTACAAACGAAGTCACGATTAAGGAATTCTGATATTTCTTCGAGCTTACGGCCTGCGATATACGCATTCTGTACCTTCAAATACATTGTGTAAGGCTTTGCATGAGGATTCTCAGTTTCTTCCTCATTCAGCTTTTCATTCTCCTCTTGAAGGTTTACCTTACAGATATAACGGATAGCGATCGTCGCACTGATGATACCTACCACACCCAAAGGATAAGCACAAGCGTAACCAGAAGCGATGTCGAAGTTCATGCCATTCTTGAAGACACTGTGGAGTGCTTCATTCGCAGCACCAAGACCAGGAGTGTTCGTCACAGCACCATAGAGCGTGCCGACCATCATAGGAAGATTTGTCTTGTCCTGCGTGTCAAAGAAAATGTAGTAACAAGCAAACATCACAAGGACGTTGAGCAGGATTGCCACCGTCGAAAGGATGTTCAACTTCAGACCACCTTTACCGAAACTTTCAAAGAATCCCGGTCCGACTTGCAAACCAATCATAAAGACAAAAAGAATCAATCCAAAGTCTTGTACAAAGGTCAATACGGGGATAGGTCCTGTAAATTTAATGTGACCAGCAAGAATGCCCACAAACAACACAAAGGTAACGCCAAGCGAAATACCTCCAATTTTAATTTTGCCAAGGTAGATACCCAAGGCAATGACAATAGAATACAATAGCATAATATGGGCTACCGTATCCTGTTTCTCTGCCGAAAAAATATCAATTAACCAGTCCATAAGTATTATTTATTGCGTGCAAAGATAAGGATTAAAAGGCATATAATCTAATCTTTTATGACGAATTTTAACCATATGTCTGTTTTTGTATACGTTACTTTCTTATTTACCTATGTAAAAACTGTTCGTAAGATGTTATTGAGCCATCGAGAATATGAAATAATGAGACATTCTTTTCTATGTAGACAAATAAAAATGAAAGGTATTGCAGTATAATAACCTATTAGAGATTAAGACAGCCAAAAAAGTTTTTGTCTATTTTCATATTCATGCTAAAGGTTCTTCCGAAATATGGAGTGATAAACTAAAAGTCTTATATAATAGGCACACGGAGTCACGGAGGGGACGGAGGTTATGCAATGTTACGGAGGTGCCGACGGCACAAAGAGCGACGGAGGTGTAGCGTACAGATTCTTGATAACTATTTTGGGGTAAAAGCTTTGTATATAAATTGCTAATAAATTTGGCAAACAAACTCCGTCGCTCTGTGCACCGACGGTGCCTCCGTAACTTCTATTGCTTTGTTTTAATAATCCTCCGTACTCTCCGTGTCTCCGTGTGACATTTCGTCAGAAACCTAACCTTAAGTGGCAAAACTTATCACTCCAATATCCAGAAGACCCATACTGAAGACTGCTAAATCAATTTTATAGCTATTCTGAACACGCTGTATTCTGCCCATTCTAATGATTATAAAGTCCCTCTCCCACCCTCATCATCTAACATGCCGATGCTTAGCACACATCGTGCTGATGGTGAGCACCAATGGTGTTAGGTACTAAAAGATTGCGATTTATCGCTGAATTAGAAGCAAAAAGAATCTTTATTAGCCTTTATAAGGCTACATATACAAAAGAATCCCCTTGCTTGTTGCCGAATAAGTATTCTACAACAAACAAGGGGATTGATTATTTATAAACTACTAATTTACTTTACGCTAACCTTTGCTGCCTTGTTTCCTACACGTACGATGTAGGTACCACGAGCAAGAGAGATGCGTGTGCTATCGTCAGCAACCTTACCTTGGTAAACGAGTTTACCATCGATTGAGTAGATAGCAACTGTACTATTCTGTGCGCCAAGAACGCTAATTGCACCATCGAAGAACTGAATCTTAACATCCTTATCAGCTGTAACAGCATCAATGCCTGTTGGGGCAGTGAATGTGATGTAGTTTGTGTGGAGGAGGGCATTAGGGAAGTTGTCGTTCGCCATCACACAAACAAGGTTCGTGAAGGTATTATTAAGCTTCAAAGTAGTTACACCATTCTCAACGGTGTACTCTTCGTTGGCTGTAAGCTCTTCACCTTGTAACTCACCATCAACATATTTCACATTGCCTTCGAACCAGCGGTAGGTAGTAGGCTCACCTCCTACAACAGCTTCAGAGCTGAGGTCAACCTTACCATTAACACACTTAACATCGATTGGTGCCTGAAGGTTGTAAGAGTATCTATCAAATCGTTTGCCGTTATTGTTTGGCAATGGCATTGTAGAGAACTTCAGACGGTTGCCAACAACGTTGAGGACTCTAAGGTTGGTATTCTTTGATACGTCAACCTTTGTCAGCTTATTAGCGTTCAACCACAACTGCTCTAACTGAGGGAGTTTGTCGAGTGACACGCTTTCGAGGTCGTTATCGCTCAAGTCAAGGCTCTCAAGTTTAGGGTTATCAAGCTTGATTTCCTTCATCTTATTGCTTGAGAGGTAAGCAATACCAAGGTTTGGTGCCTTTGACAAGTCGAAGTTCTTAATCTTATTACCAATCAATGACACTGCAAAAAGTTTTGGGAACGGTGACAAGTCAATATCTGTCAACTCATTACCATCAAAGTTCAAATCAGTAAGATTTGGTGCTGCAGGGAGCTTAACAGATGTAAGTCCAGCTTGAGTTATAGAAATGAGTTTCGCTTCCTTCAAACCAGTGAGGTCTACATCAGTCATCTTAACGTTTGCAACGCTGAAGACTTTCACCTTATCATCAGCCTCAGCAACGAGTACGCGTACCTTTGTGTTCGCCTTTGATTTAGCTTGGAAAATCTTATATTTTTCTCCAAGTGTGTACTGTGTAACATTACCATTGCCTCCCCACTCGAAGTAAACAGACTTACCAGGAACATAGCTTGCAAGAGACAATACTACGCTATCGGTCTGGTTGACTGTGGTAAATGATGCCAACTCATATTTAGGGAAGGCGATAGGATGAACATTAGTAGTCTTGAAGACGTTCTGTCCTTCGAAATCAGGATAAGCAGGATGTGTCATCTCGCAATAGATTGAGTCAAGTGCGAGGTTGGTGAACTTAGCTGAACCATTGGTGATGGTGTAGTCCTTGCCCAACTGTAATGGTGTACCATCTTTCTTCTTCCACACAAAGTTAGTTGTTGCACCATCCTTTGTTATATACTGCTCAGAGAGGTCGATACCTGGTGAAGAGGTTGAAATCTGCAATACATGCTGTGGTGCATAGATAAAATTGCCACGAGTCAGACCGAAGTCGTTAGGCATATTAACCAATGTAAAGTAGTTACCACTAACATTCAACTTCTTAACTGGTGCTACAGGTGGAATCTTCACCTCAGTAAGTTCGTTATTTGCCACATTGATATCCTCTATAAGTTCGCTGTGGTTGAGGAGAAGACGAGTGAACTTGTTGTAAGAGATATCAAGCATACGCAAGTTGTCGGCATCCTTAAGATCCAACTTATTCAGTTTGTTGTGACTTACGTTCAGCTTAGTTACACCATAGATGGTATTGAAGAGCAATGAATCAACTTGGTTATGACTAATGTTGATATCAGTCAACTTACTCTTATTAAAGTAAGATGATGGACCACGGAGATCAACACGATTTAGCTGATTGTAAGAGAGGTCGAGCTTCTCAAGCTTATTGTTGTAAGAGAGGTCGATAGTAGTAAGATTTGCTCTCTTCAATGTAAGCGTACGAAGTTCTGTAAGTGCAGAAAGGTCGATGTTATCAATGTACTGGCCATCAGACTCAAGACTTGTTACGTACTTATCCTGTGGAACATATACGATAATGTCTCCAGCACCAGTACGTTTAGTATCAATATTTGCTGTAGCAGGACGCTCTTCCTTAATCTCGAATGGGGTAGTATTACCATCGCCTAAGTCAACCTTTACAGTTACAGGATTAGCTGCTGTAGCACCAAGGATACCAACAGACATCTTCAGAGGAGAACCTGCGTCGCCAAGACTTGCGAGTTGAATAGCCTTCACGTCCTTACCAAACTCGGCAACAGTCTTCACACGGAAGTTTTCAGTGCGGATAGGATAGTCTCTGAGTCGGCTATTAGTGAACTGAACAAAGACCTCTTCATTAAGTTCTTTCTTCAAAGTAACCTTACCACCCTCGTAAGAATAATAGCTGTCATCTAACTCTACTGGCTTTGTTGGGTCATCCTTTGGAACACGATAGAGTCTTGCCTGAGTCGTTGTATTTGCACGAAGCACACGCTTGCTAAGGTCGATGACATCACCTACCTTATATGTATACAGTGAGACACATCAATGGTCTCGAACTTCACGTCAGTATTGACAGCTCCAGAAGAGTGAGAGATGTAGAGCTGCGTAATCTCAGGGTTATGACTAAGATCAAGAGTCTTGACACGAGAGTCACCCACGTTGAGTATTTGCAGTAATGAGTTCTTTGAGAGGTCTACACTTTCAACACTTGTCATGTCAAGACTCAAACGCTGCAGATATGGGCAGCCTGTTGGATCTGCTGTCTTAAGGCTGAGAGTATGATAAGCATCAAACGAACGGAGATTAGGGAAGTTCTTAAGCGTAAAGTCTGGAGAGATATGTCCAATCTGTGGAACCTCCAACACCATAAGATTTGGCATACGACCAATCATCAATGGAGTTGTAGCAGAGAAAGGATTATCCTGCAAATAGATAATATTCAGACTCTGTAAACGATCGATGTTGAGTGACTTTAAGTTGTTATGCTCTAAGTTCAAGACTTGGAGTTTCAAGTTGTCATTAAACTGAATCTGATCGATCTCGTTACCAGAAGCATTGAAGAAATAGAGGTCGTCTGGGTTACCTTTGATTGTTACCCAGCCTGCATCTGACACAACATCTGTACAGAGAGTACCCTTAATGGCCTGTTCGCCATGATCATTCTCAACAATAGCTTTATTAATCTCAACTTCGGTATCACCAGAACCATAGTCGATAGAGACATCAGCCTTGTCTGATTTAGAGCCCAACACAAAAGAAACCTGTGCTGCCACACCAGAATTCTTTGCCTTTTCAGGCACATTGGTGTGGAATCGAATCAAAACTTCGTCTTGCGCATGGGCAGCAAGCGAACTCCACAACATAGCCATCACTAAGAGGAGGAATGATGGTAAAAAAGTAAATTTGTGCTTCATATAAATATAAATATTATTGTGTTCTGATTTTATAGCTTATCTTTACTTATCGTATTCCCAAGGGTTAGGAATGTTAGTCCTATCCTCTGGGAATATTATTCGATGTGTATCAAGCCTTAATAGATAACGATACGTTGTGCCTTACCACCATTTACTTGAATCAAGTAAACACCCTTGTTCCATGAAGAGGCATTAACGTTGAGTTCGTCACCTTGTGCTGAGAGCGAGTGAACTAACTGTCCGCTGAGTGAGTAAGCACGTAGATTCAGCTGCTTTGCACCAGCAAGGAAGGCTGAGAAAGAGCGTTCGCCAGTCATTGTAATGACAGGTACTGCCTGACTCTCTGCGTATCTTACACCATTAATACCATTGGTTTCCTTTTCCTTTAGTACCTGCTTCAAACCTGCGTAAGCGTCAAACTTACCTGCACCCCACTGTACTGGGTCGCCCGTATTAGTAACATAGTTATCCTTACGAGCGGTCTGCTGAATGATACGTATTACGTCCTTGACTGTCAAACTTGGGTTTGCTTCAAGCCAGAGGGCAATAGCACCAGCCACAACAGGCGTAGCCATGGATGTTCCGAGGGATTGATGCCAGTAGTATTTCTTACCACCTTTCTCCAACTTACCCTGCAATGCCATGTCAGTATAGCCTAAGTCAGTATTCTCTACAGCGTATGTATTAACAGAAGAGATGATAGATGCACCTGGAGCACATACGTGTGGAAGGTTTCTACCATCGGCTAATGTACCGAAAGAAGAGAAGCGTGAAGCCTCACCTTCAGGGAAGTCATCTTCATCACCTCGCTTGTTGTAGCCATAAACAAAGCCGTCGAGAGATGACCAGTGGTTGCGTACATTGTAGCTACCAACAGTAACGATGTTTGCTGCACATGCCATATCGCTGATAGAACCATTGCGTGTTCCGCTTACGAAGCCCTCCTGCTTGTTGCTATCAAAGTAGATAAACTGTGCATCACTGTACACTTCAACACGCTGTCCAGCCTTCTTACTCGTTATTAGCAACGCCAGTTTATAGTTGCCATCCTTGTTATCTTTCTGGTTATCACTGGTCATTATCTGTGCCATAGCGTAGTAACGGCCCGTTTCAGGGTCTATTGCAGAAGCCGCTGTGACGTATCCATCGAACGCTTTCGCAAATCCTTGGTTAATAACAGCACCTGACATTGAATACTCACCACCTGATGCGTAGGTTATAGGTTGGCCATTTGTATTATTTGGAAGAGGGATTCTGCTAACAACACGGTTGCCACGCTTCGTATTAGTAACAACGATTTGTAACTCGAATTCTGTAGAGTCATTACTA
>QWCT01000345.1_pt1 | contig 31624 bp, 25 predicted proteins | sample 1972681 | NCBI WGS metagenome assembly QWCT01 (sample SAMN09866701, study PRJNA288562) | Human oral metagenome isolate pre3_saliva, whole genome shotgun sequencing... | isolation source: mouth | host: Homo sapiens | place: USA: California | reverse complement strand
CCTGCGCTGATGATGGGCTTCGTCATCGGCGGCACCGGAGTCATCGAAAAGTATTTCCGCGAACGCAAACAGCGAAAGCAAAACGCCCACGCGGCGGAAACCACAACCGACGAGTTGACACAATAAACGCATCGCCCCATCAACCCGAGCGGCACGCTAACGATTAGCGTGCCGCTCGGGTTTTATTATTCCTCCCATCGCCGCGCTGCGAAGCAGTGGGCGCACGGGCAAAAAGACAAAACGCGAGTGTCACTCCACTGCGGAGTGACGCTCGCGTTGAGCGTTTGACGAATAAAGGCAGGTTCGCCGCTTTATTCCTCGATGAGGGTGGCGAGGTGGGCGCGATAGGCGTCCCAATCCTCGATGGGGCGACGCGCCACGCCGCTTTCCATGGCAGCACGCGCCACGGCGGCAGAGACTTCGACGATGAGACGCTTGTCGACGGGCTTCGGGATGAAATAGTCGGCGCCGAAGGTGAGTTCCTTCAGTCCGTAGGCCTCGGCCACATAGGCGGGGACGGGCTGTTGGGCGAGGGCGGCGATGGCGCGCACGGCGCCTTGTTTCATCTCCTCGTTGATGGCGGTGGCGGCCACGTCGAGGGCACCGCGGAAGATGTAGGGGAAGCCGATCACGTTGTTGATCTGGTTGGGATAGTCGGTGCGGCCGGTGCTCATGAGCACTTCGGGACGGGCGGCTTTGGCCTCCTCGTAGGTGATTTCGGGCACGGGGTTGGCGAGGGCGAAGATGATGGGGCGCTCGGCCATGCTGCGCACCATGTCGGCGCTCACGACGTTGCCTTTCGACAGGCCGACGAAGACATCGGCGCCGCGCATGGCCTCTTCGAGGGTGTAGACATCGGTGCGCTCGGTGGCAAACTCACGCTTCTGGGCGTTGATGTCGGTGCGCGACTGAGCGATGACGCCGCGCGAGTCGAGCATGATGAGGTTTTCGCGGCGCGCGCCGAAGGAGAGGTAGAGGCGGGCGCAGGAGATGGCGGCCGCACCGGCACCGTTGACGACGATGCGCACGTCTTCGATGCGCTTGCCCACGACTTGGAGGGCGTTGAGCAGACCGGCGCAGGAGATAATGGCCGTGCCGTGCTGGTCGTCGTGCATGACGGGGATGTCGAGTTCGGCTTTCAGGCGCGTCTCGATTTCGAAGCATTCGGGGGCTTTGATGTCTTCGAGATTGATGCCGCCGAAGGTGGGGGCGATGGCTTTTACGACCTGAATGAAGCGTTCGGGGTCTTTCTCGTCGACCTCGATGTCGTAGGAGTCGACGCCGCCGTAGATTTTGAAGAGGAGGCTTTTGCCTTCCATAACGGGTTTGCCGGCGAGGGCGCCGATGTCGCCGAGACCGAGCACGGCGGTACCGTTGGAGATGACGGCCACGAGGTTGCCCTTGTTGGTGTAGCGATAGGCGTCTTGGGGTTGCTTTTCGATTTCGAGGCAGGGCTCGGCCACGCCGGGGCTGTAGGCGAGCGAGAGGTCGTGGGCGGTGGCGTGGGGCTTGGTGGGAACGACGGCAATCTTGCCGGGACGGCCCTGTTCGTGGTAGTCGAGGGCTTCTTGTTTGCTGATTTGTGCCATAATGTCTATGGGGATTAAGTGGAAGGGGCGCGCCGTTTGCCGCGGTGTGAGCGAAAAGGGCGAAAGGGCTGCGCTGCGCCGGTCTTGCTCTCTCGGGCGGAGGAGTAAGTGGCGCGTTGTGTGGGCAAAGTTACTGATTTTTTCGCGATGAGGGTAACGAAACGCGCGAAAGCCCACGGGAAAAGTGCGGCCGTACTCAACAACCCCTCCCTCACACGGCACGGCGACACGCTACACACGGCACAGGAGCGGACGAAGGCGCAGCTAAGCCGGCGAACAGCGCGAGAGAAAGAGGACGTTTCGCCCTACGGGTACAAAAAAACCGCTCGCACGGGCTGTGAAGCTGTGCGAGCGGTGGAGTATTTAGCCCCGAAGGGCACATTGAGCAAGGGGGAATCCTTAGGGCATGACGAAACGCTGGGTGAGTGTGGTGACCTTGTTAGACACGCGCACCACATAGGCGCCCGGCATAACGACGGTTCCGGTGTTTTCGCTGCCGGCTTCGACCTTGAAGCGGGCTTGAATCTTACCGGCGGCGTCGAAGACGAGGGCTTCGGCGGGTTCGTCAGTGAAGTTCTTGACGGTGAAGTTGCGACGCAGGTCGGCCGAGATTTGGAATCCGCGCTGGTCAGCGGTGGCTTTCGCGCCGTTGCCGAGGATGGTGAAGCGGTGTGCCGCATCGCCCTGGGCTGCAGTGAACTCATAGGTGTCGCCGTCGTGGATGGCGCGGGTGAGTCCGGTGCGCTTGTCGAGGAGGGTGTACTCCTGAGCGCCGTCTGCTCCGTCGATGTGGAAGGTGAGCTTGTAGTTCTGCTCGCCTTCAGCGGGCACGAATCCAAGTTTCGTTTCGCCGATGGTCTCGGTCGTCGTCACTTGGTAGCTGCGATCCTGCATGGCGTAGAGCGCCGTCTCGCCGGGTGCGAAGATCTTTTCACCGTCCCAACCGTTGTCGTAGCGATCGGTGGTACCTTCGGCTTGAACGAGCCAGAGGCGGTCGGCCGACTTGGCGCTTTCGACATCGACAGCCAGCGAGTGGAAGCGACGTTCGGGCGCGCGGTTTTCGGTAGCCACCACATTGACGAGGTCGGCATAGCGGTATTTGAGCGTACCGGCTCCGGTGCTCTTGACCATGAAGCTGGAGAGCGACGGGATGTCCTTCGGCATACCATTAACATAACCTGCGAGGTTGGCGGGGATAGCCTTGGTGTACTGACCTTCGGTGACGCCGGTGTTGATCGTCGCGTTGGCGCCGTTGTTGGCGATCCAGTCCTTACGCGAACCGGTGTTGAAGAGGTAGACCACCTTGTCGGCTGCCGTAGCACCGGAGAAGTCGAGTTTCTCGATGTTCATCGCGCCGGTGTAGGGGTTGGCCAGGATGTTCATGTCCTGATAGTTGGTGGCCGAGGCCATACCGTTCACGTTGAAGGTGAAGTCGCCGGTATTGAGTTCGCCGATGAAGCGATAGTTCGCGGGTTTCGGCTGCGTGATTTCGTAAGCCTCGCCCTGCGTGAGCGTACCGGTGGTGACGTCTTCCCACTTCTCGTCGGAGTTGGGTACATTGAGCGTACGGTTGTACTTGCGCACCCAGGTGCTTTCGAGGGGCAACTGGTCGCGGTTGGCGGACTTGACGGGCGAACCGAAGTATTGCCAGGTGGCGTAGGTCTTGTTGCGGTTGCCGTCGAACGACTTGGCAAACATTTCGACATTCGCCTTGTAGTTGGGGTTGTCGGCGGGCTTCTCGATGAGGAAGGTACCGTTGGGCTTGCCTTCTTCGGCCTGCACGACAGTGTATTCGGCTATGCCGCGATCCCTGAGGTTAGGTGTCGCTTGAACTTTGAAGGGATACTGAAGATCCCACAGATAAGCCTTTTCTTTGAGGAGAATTTGTTTACCGGGGGTAGCGACCATGGCACGACCGTTTTCAGTCGCATTCACATAGTTGCGCACTACGCGGTTTTGGTCAGCATAAAGGTCGCGAATGGCCGTTTCACCATAGGGTGCAATATCAGCATCATTAGGGTTACTATTAACACTCGCAAAGACTACATCTGACTTTTTGTTGTTGGCATAGTTGCCTACGAGGGTGTTCGGTACGAAACGTCCCGTCCAGTTCTCGGCGTTGGCCCAGTCGTTGTTGATATAACCATACCAGTAGTTCAATTCGCTGGCGTCGAGGGTGAAGGTGTTCGTACGGAAGAAGCGCTCCGCCAGTACACGAGTTTCACCGTCACCGACATCGTTTTGGCCTTTGGCCTTCACGGTGGCGAAGTAGGTACGGCGGTCGCCGGAAGCGGTGCCTTCGGGTTGCTTGAGCACGGCGTCGAAACCATCGGTGGTGATGGGCGTCGTTCCGCGTTCGAAGGATTCGAGAGGATAGCCGTCGGTGTTGAAGGCGTCGGTGGTCATCGCCACGAAGAGGCGAGCATTCTCACCATAACCACGGCGGAAGGTGATTTGACCCTCACTAATCTGATAATCGGTGGCGGGCACGCGCACATATTGGTCGGTCGCGGCATCGATTTCACGCCACACCTCATAACGCGTGGTCTTCTCCGAGCCGGCTACACCTATTGCTTTGCGCTGACTGCTGAGATTCATCGTCTGGAGGGGGTGCCAAACGTCGTTGCCTTGCGGAGAAAGCGGCACCTCATAGCGCTGCTGCAACGTATAGTAGTAGTGTTCCTTGGGGAGTTTGCCGGGCAATGCAGGCAGCGTAGCGATGTTCAGCTTGTTAATCGACAGATTGGCTATGCCATCAGCTGCCAACGTGCGGTCTACCTTGATATCAGCGTTGTCACCGCCCAGTGCTTTTTGGAATGCAGCGGCATTACCTCCCTTATAAACCGACCAGTTGTCGGTTCTAAAGGAATTGTATCCAGCTATATGAACACTGTTGTCCAGTAAGTTCTTGGACAAATCAAGGATTTGAACTTGACTATATCCGTGGGAAAAGGAAGTCAGAAGATTTTCTGAAAGATTCAATTCAAGCGTCGATCCAGTCGAACCTCCGGGGTCAAAGTCTTTCAGTTTGTTCGTTGCGAGATTGAGCGTTTCGATTTGATAACTGTCAGTTCCCAAAGCATAGCGCCCCTGTGCGTTGGCCGTTCCGAGCACATTGTCGTGCAAATCGACGTATCGGAGAGCATATGCTGCGCTGAAGGTGGCATCTTTGAGCGTTTGCGAAGCGGAAACGAGTTTCCACATACCATTTTCGCCCGTGATTTTGATCACACCACCTTGGGTGGCGGCCACATTCACCTCGAACTCACGATCTTCGGTCAGATTGTACATCTGACGAATGTTCTTGCCGTCGTTTTCATAGTCGATAAAGACGATGGGCCAATGGTCGCGGGTCACTTTCGTGGGATCTTCGGGCGCAAGGGTGAACTTCACCTTGCCGGCGGCCGAAGCCTTGATGAGGACAATGCGGTCGAGGAGGTTGTGAGTGGTTTCTTCGGACTGAGCGGGGGTGGCTTGCGCCTGTGCCCGCTGTGCGAAAGATCCCATCAGCAAGCCGGCAGCCAAAATGGCGGGCAAGCTTCGCTTCACGCTGAGAGCAGCCGTAAGACTGCGAATCGGTAAGGAATTCTTTTTCATTGCAGATGGGAATGTTTAGTTGATGACACGGCCGTTGATGTGGATGAAGTTCGATCCTCTTCCGCTGAAATCTTCGCTCAGATAGAATCGGCAGGTATAAACTGCATTGCGACGGATTTGGCCATGATAGGCAGTGTTAGCCGTTCCTCCTGCGATGCGTAAGTAACATTTTCCGCTTTTAGGTTCAGGATAACCATAATCTTCCTTGGCCATGGTTTTAATCGTTTCATCTGTAGCCCAACGAGAAGTGTATGTGATCTCGAGATAAGTCATTCCATTAAGATCTTGCGCGCCGAAAACCGGGTGCGAAACAAAATGCTCAGGAAGATAGATGGAGATAGTGGGATAAGTTTTCACACCATTGGAAATGGTCGGCGTGCCTAACGCGGGAAGCTCGATCGGGTCGAGATAGGGGTAGTCTGTTGCCGAAGCTTTGTGCTTGAGATCGTAGTTGGCAATAGGCCCTCCGACAGAGAACTTGGCGGGTACGTTGAGCACACGAATACCGGTGATGTCGAAATTGTAGGGGTTATATTTCCAACCAACAGACCCTTCAACTTCTGCCGTGGGGATGATGTCTATGCGCGCAAAGAGACGCTCAAGCTTCACTTCGCTCTTGCTCAGCGAGGTCAATCCACTGACTGCATTGGTAGGCGACTCCACGTCGCGGAGGGCTGCACTCATGGGGATGGGCTTCTTCGCGTCGTTGCCAAAGTAACCGCGGATGTAATCCTTCGTGTTGAACTCGAGTTTATTGAAGTCCGTTTCCACACCGGAAATGCCCATGCGCTCAGCGTCGTCGGCTTTGAGGTTGGCGGCGAAAAAGAAATCCTTCTTGCCGAGGAAGCTCTCTACGTTGAAGACCGCGGTGTTCGTTCCACCGGTTGCAACGTCAAAAGATTTACCTGTGAGCGTAGAGACATAGGGCGAACCGGCGAGGATGACATTGTCAACCTGGTCTTCTTTGTCCGTGGCATCGGTGTTGACCGATTCGCCGGTTTGCGAACGGACATCGACTTTCCAAGCAATCTTTTCAGGCTTGGACGCAGGGTATTGCGTTTCTTCGTCGGCGGAGCAGGCCGTGAAGCTGAGCACGGCTGCGGCGCTCAAAAGGAGAAAAATGTTCTTAGTCATTTCGTGGTTGGCTGCTGAGAGAAAATAGAGCATAAAGGGCGAACGGCTGAACGTACGTCAGACGTTCGCCCCATAAGAGTGGCGTTGTGCTCGCAAAAGTTTAGAGACGTTCTACTATTTGATCGTCACCGTAGTAGCCGGGCACGGTCACTGCATCCCACTTTTTAACCGTCATCTTAAATTCGAGGACAACAGCATTGTCGGGGCTGGGAGAGCCGGGGCCTACGACGTGTGCATGAAGGACGTAACGGCAGTTACGATCGATCTTGCGGGGAAGGAGCACTTTGTAGTAGCATTTTACGGCATCGTTGCTGAAGTCGCCGCCGGCGGGAGGGGGGAAGATGCCGGCAAGGGGGTTGCCGTCGCCCAATTTGGCAGGGAGTTCAAGCAAGATGTAGGGGGCAGGCGCATCGGCCGGGGTCTTGCCGGTGATGTCATATTCGTTGACATAGACCGTGGGGAGCGCAGAAGTGGGCACGGGGTCGGCCGGGGTGAGCGGAGCGGGGATGGCGGTAAGGTCGGCGATTTGCGTTTTCGCACCATCTACGCGGCTCGTGATGTCGTCATTGACACCCACATAAGTTTTGCCGGGGAAATCTTTATAGGTGTAGAGGCCTTTTTGCTGATTGGGAATCAATTTGTCCCAATTATAATAAAGCACTACATCGAAACGGGAAACGGCACGCTTGACGCTCACCTCGATTTTGTTGTCCTGTGTGTTGGGGTTGGCAAAATTCACCGCTTTGGTTCCGGTCATCAGGAGCGGCGTGCTCAGATCGTTGACCGTTGCGATCGTCTGTGAGACGGCTTTTTGGAGCTGATCGAGCGTCGTGATCTCATCCGTAGCACCGACGGCCAAACGGGTGCGCACGGCATCGGGGAGATTGAGCAAGGTGATGGCGGTCAAACCGTTGACGTCCGCTGCTTTGACAGGGAGATAAACCGTTTGCGTGGAGGGATCGTTGTTCAACCAGTCGCCCACGGTGGTGGCTTCGAAGTGGAAATAGCCGGCAGCAGCGCCGCCCGAGTTGGGGGTGATGGGCTTTTTGTTCTGTCCTTGGAAGAAGACCACGTCCACCTTGTCGACGTGATTTTCTGCCGGTGTGGCAATACCGCGGGTATCGCGCTGCACGAGATCCTCGGCGCCGAAGCGGAGTTGGAGCTTGCCTTCACCGCCGTTGGGTCCGTCGGGTTCATAGGTCTTGTTGCAAGCACCCAAAAGAATCGCCGCGACGGCCAGGAGTGCGATGCTGAGCGTATGGATTAGTTTCATCGTTATTCGCTTTTGACGGTGTAGACGACCTTATTGTTGTATTTGATGTCGAAGATCGGTGTGCCTGGAGCGGCAGGTTCTGTGGGCAGTTGGAGTTTGGCCTCGGTTTGTTCTTGGAAAGCGCTCTGACCGGCTTGGTTGCCGAAGCGGAGCTTGTCGAGGTTGTCACTACCCACAATGAACTTCGCATTGTTGACACGCGGCACGAGTTCCACGAGTCCGAGCTGTACGAGTCCCTTCTCGGCTGTGACGATGCGCACCGTGGAGGCACCGCCGGGGAAGGTGGGTTCGTCTACTACGACATTGAAGTTGAAACCGGCATAGACACGGCCGATTTTACCCGTACACCAGTCCTCAATGTTATAATTGAGCGTGAGTTGGAAACCTTCTTTTGCCGTAATCTCGTAGGCGTTGTTACGCACGGTGGAGAACTTCGAGTAGTTCGCCGCGTTGGGCAACACGTAGTAAGCGCCCGTCTTGACTTCCTGTTGGTTCTCGGTGAAAGCGCTTTGCCAAATCGAGAACTTGTAGTAGTCGTTGTTGCCACCGTCGGTGATGTAGAAAGACGTGGATCCGGTTACGAAGCCAGGGCGGGCAGGATCGTTGGTATCGACGCGGCGGAGGTATTCGGGAACGTAGTAAGAAGTGACGTAATCGTAGAGCGTGGTGGGCTGTCCGGGTTGCTCGCTGAGGGCAAGGTAGTGCGCCTCCGAGTTGGCGAGCATCTGCGCCTTGGTGAAACCGTTGGTTTCGGCCAACTCTGTGGGCGCATAGAAGTCAGTAGAAAAATGTCCGGTGGTCGGATAGCCGGGACCGTCAAAGTAGGGATTGACGAAGAGGGAGAAGTACTTCGGCACGTTCACGAGCGAGAGTCCCTTGAAGGGGATGACGCGCTTGAACTTGATATCGGTCGCTTTGGGAGCGCCGCCTACTTCGTCGACTTGCACCACCCCTTTGAGGGTGAGCTTCACTTTGGCGAGAGAGCGGATGAGTTCCACCTGTTCGTCGCCGTCGGCTTCGAAGTGCTGCGGGTCGGTTTGGAGTTTACCCTTACCGTTGCGTTCTGCCACGATGGTCATGTTGCGATAGGCACGAGTCATGAGCATGGGCTTGGCTTCTGAAGGGCGATAGCCCGCGGGGAAGGCGATGTGCGTCAGATCGTTGTTGGCAAAGAGCTGCGCTCGGTTCGTGATGCCGGTCAGGGCGACGGAGAGTCCCCAGTCTTGCTCATTGGCAATGAAGAAGAAGTCGCGCTGCCCTTCGGTGAGTTTGAAAGGCTTCGACCACACGGTGGTTTGGCCTTCGGGTTGATTGGTGAAATCACCAACAACGTGCATTTGGTTGTAAAGCACGGCTCCGCTGGGCGTGTCGCAAATGATGAGTCGCACCGTCTTGACGCGGTCTTCAAAGTCGGCACTGGTGTTGATCGTGCCGGCCACGCCTCTAATACTTACGGCAGCCGACATATACACAGACCCCGGTGCCTTGGGCTCTTCCGGTCCGATAAACTCCTTGCATCCTGCTGTGAAAGCCAGGAGCACAGCGAGGCTCGCTGCGAGTCCGGTGCGGTGTAAAATGTCGTTCAAAGGGAGCATAGTCATATTGTGAAAAGCGTCGTGCTGAGTGCTTCGGCGCGGTGGAGAGGGGGTGTATAGGCGGCACTGAGGCCGCCTTTACACAGAGAATGGGGTTCTTATTATTTACCGAACACGAACTCGAAAGTGTGCACCAACCAGTCGTTGATGAAGACATCAGTACACATGTATTGTCCGCATCCGTTGCACTTATCCTTGACGAGGAACTTGACATCGATGTCGTGTTCGCAGTTGGGATTGAAGTTAAACTTGTTCTGGGGCTTGCTGGCGTAAGCGAGAATAGCGGCAATGAGGTCGTGTTGGATATCAGCGGGCATATCGACGTCGCGGGTCGTGCCGTTTGCGCTGTGCGAGATACGCACCGAGCTGCCGAGGCCGGAGGCCAGGTCAAGGAGCGTATATTTGGCAATGACTGCCGTGTCGTTGTACACCACGGGGCCATTCGTGGGATAGAGAATTGCGGGTGGGTTCAACGGGTGCGACGCGTCGTAGTTGTAAGATCCGTTGCCCGACTTGATTTCGATTCCGAACTCGCGGGGTGAAGCAGGCTGCCTGCGCTCGAGGATCGATTTGTCGAGTACTACGGAAACATTGAGTCGGTAAGTGAGTTCGCCGACCGACACGGCGATGTGCTGTTCCTGCGTTCCGTTCTTTGCAGGGTTCTTCAGTACGACCGAGTGGTTGGATTGTCCATAATAGACACGGTCGTTGGCCAAATTCATATAGTTGTTGTCAGCACCATAACGGAGAGAGGCGAAGACTTCGCTCTTCTTCTTGCCGATTTTGGCGTCGGAGACATTGAATTTGCCGTTCACTCCCGTCCAGGCGTAGATGTTGTAGACGCGATCTTGATCGGGGGTGGGGTTGTTGATGGGGAGTTTGATCTCTGTGAAACCCTTTTGTCGGTTGCCGAGATCGATGTCCTTGAGTTCAGCGCTCGCTGCGAGACGATTGTCCTCGTCGAAGGCAAAGAGGTGAACGTTGGTTTGTGTGTTCAACCCGATGGAATCTGCCTTACAAGTCGTGTTGTAGAGTTTCACATACACAGCCTGGGGGCAGTTGTCGAGGTCATCGTGGAACATGGATTCGCAGCCTGTAAGGAGCAATCCCAGTCCTAAGGTGAAAAACACTCCGGTAAGCTTGTTAGGTAAATTCATCGTGATGTGAGAAAAAAGAGAAAGAGAAAAAAAGTGCGGCGAGGGAGAGGGATTTCTCCCTCGCCGCGGGTATGTTCGTTGTCAACCATAGGCCTAAACCTAAGCTGACACGTACTTAGCTGTGATTAGGCACCGAGGATGGTGTCGAAGGTGTGAACCTGCCAGGGGAGGATCGTCACGTCAACCGACATCCAAGCTTCCTTCAACGAGAGGGGATCCTTGGGCGTGATGTCCGTGGGAGGCTCCTTGGGATCGGGCTTGTGCTTGCCGGGATGATCAGGATCGGGCACCATGGGCTGGGGATCCGGGTTGTTGGGGTTGTTAGGATCGCGGGGGTTCGTGGGGCTCACGGGCTGCGTCGGATCGATAGGATCGTTGGGGTTGGGCACGAGAGGATTCCAGTTGTACACGTAGTTAGCGATACCCTTGATCTGGATGTGGTAGATGTTGTTACGGATAGCGGGCGAGTTGATCCAAGTCGTTGCGCTCTTCGTGTCGGGGTTCACCCATACGAAGTAGAGGACCTTACCACCAACGAACTTCTTCACCTTCATGGCAGCTGCTGCTGCGTTGCCATTGGTGGTGGGATCGTTAGCGAGAGCTGCGCTGGCGTAGAACTTACCATCGTCACCGAGGAAGAGATCGTCATCCTTGTGTGCAGAAGTTTCCCAGTTGTTTTCGATCTGACCAGCACCTGTCCAAACGAACTTAGGATTGATCTTACCGCGAACGAGGACGTAAGCGGTGTTACCCTTGCGGTAACCGCTGGCACCACGATCGGTTGCGTCGTAGGCGTGCGTGTTGGCGAGGATGAATTCACCGTGGAGACCATTAGCGTTCTTCACGTACTCGATCACGTTTTCCTTGCTGGCGTTGTAAGTAGCGTTCGTCACGATATCACGACCACCGAAGTGATTGGTCTTGTTACGCCAGAGACCCGTGTAGTCGTACTTCTCGAAAGTTTGGGGCACGTCGTAGTCCGAACCGGGATCGGTAGCGCTACCAACAGGAACGTAGGTGCTGTTGGGCGTCTTGTACTCGTAGTTGGTGTTACCGCTCTTCTGCTGATCGAAGTAGAAGGAGCTTTCACCCTGAGCCACAACATAAGTGAGGTTCGTGATGGTCACGAGAGGCACTGCGTTACCGTCAGCAACGGTTTCAACCGTGGGAGTCGTGGGGTCGTCACCCTTGATTTCGTAGCTGGCCTGATCGGCAGTCACGATCACGCGGGCAGCAACACGCTGTACAGAAAGCTGAGCGCGGTTAACGGGAGCCGAGGTGTTGAGCGTTTGGGGCTCAGTCACGCCGTCGGCAACGTTCACTTCACCGTAAGCACCGGTCATTACGATCACGTCCTTCTGGTCAGCACCGGTACCCTTGATGCGGGCAACGTGGTCTGCTACAGTGAAGGGATCGTTCGTAGCGGCAGCAGCAGTCGTAGCTTCAGCTTCGGTGTACTTCGTGGGAGCAGGAGCACCGGCAGCGGTCTGGAGCTTCAACACGTCGTTGTACTTCGCTGCGAAAGCGTCGAAGTCAGTTACACCGTTGAGGAGCGCTTGCGTTTCGCTCGTGGGGTTCACCACAACGAACACGCGCTTCTGACCCGGATCTACCTTGAAACCCTTGGTAGGACGGATGTAAGCGAGGTCGGGGTTACCGGCTTGGGGCTGTTCGAAGCTGATTTCCGTGGGACCGAGAGCAGCCTGACGTTCGAGGGTGAAACCGCTTGCACCGGTGGCAGCAGCATCAGCCTTGAAGATGTAAACGTCTACGCTTTCGATGAGGTCATTACCCATCCACTTACCTACGTAGTTGTGCGAGGGGTTGGTAGTGTTCTGACCATCATCAGATGCACGCTTTTGCTTGGGCACCTGAAGCGAGAACTGTACAGACATCACCGTAGTGCCACCGTTGGGGTTAGGCTTTACTCCGGGTACGTCGTTCTCGTTGCTCGAGCAGGCAGAGAATGTTCCCACAGAGGCCGTAGCCGTGAGGAGCATTGCTGCGAGGAGAAGATGTTTCTTCATAACGAATAAATTGTTGATTATTGAATGGATTATCTGATTGGGGAAGAGTATAGACTCGCAGGGCATCCTTTCGGCGCCTTGTCAGGTCTTAACGCTCCACCTTGCTCAATTCTTGGAGGTTCTTAACGGCTTGGGGCAGATTGCCTGCGCGGCGGAAGCACTCAGCGGCTTGCTTGTAGTTGCCGGCGAGGGCGTAGTGTACGCCGAGGTTGTTCAACTGTTCTGCAGAAGCAGGGAAGTTGGCGAGGAAATCCGTGTAGTTTCCGTTGTTACCATCGGCCAAATTGCCGGCGATGGCGTTGAAGCGGCTCACGGGTGCGTCGGGGAAGAGACGCTGTGCGGTTTCGAACACGCCACGACGTTCGGCGCTACCTTCGGGGAAGCTGTTGCCCACCAGGTAGAGTTCGGCGAGGCTGAGCAGACGCGGGTTGGTCTTGTAGCGCTCGATGGCTTCGGCAGCGTTGAAGCTGCGGACTTGGTAGGTGAACTGGTATTCGGTGCGACGGAGTTCGGGGAAGACGTTCTCAAGGAGGAAACGATAAGCGTTGCCGCCGTCGAGTTTCTTGAGGTTCTCCTTACGCGCGTTATTATTGCGTGCTTGTCCGTCGACGATGTCGAAGAGTTGGGCGTTCCACTGCGTGTTGTTGGCGGTGAGCCACTGGCGGAGTCCGGCCCAGTCTTCGCCGTGTCCTTGCACTTGGAAGAGGCGGGTGGAGAGGCCGTAGGTTTGTTCGAGGTATTTCACGAACGACTTGGCACGGCCGTCGGCGAGGCGGATGTTGTTGGCCTCTTGTCCTTCGGGCGAAGCGTAACCGTCGATGTTCACGGTGCGTACCGTCACGTCCTTGTTGCCGAGGATGGCGTTGGCCACGCTGTCGACGCGGGCGAATTCAACGGCGTTGTTGCCGAGGTTGCGGAGGAGTTCGGTGCGGTTGACGCGGAAGTTGAAGCGTGCGACGAACTTTTCGGAGCGCACTTTGACGGCTTCGGCTTCGGGGGTGATATAGGCCACCGAGAAGGTGGGGCGATAGGGTTCACGCGAAAGGCGTTCGGCTACGGTGAACTCGTGGCGTTCGAGTTCGCAGGAGGCGCAACCGGTGATTTGCTCTTCGACGTTGAGTTTTGCTGTACGAGTCCACTCATAAGCGGGTGCGGTGATGCTGACGGGCACGACCATGCGTTCGCCTCTTGCGCGGAGGGGTTGGGGTGTGGTGCGCTCACCGCGTTGCCACATGATGTGGCGATTGCGTCCGGCCACCGAGATGGGGGCGAACTCATAGACTTGCGTGCCGTCTTGCGACACGAGTCGGGGGCGGAGGTTGAGCTGCGCGTTGGTGCCGAGGTCAACGTGGTCGAGGATCACGTCGAAGGCGATGCGGATGCTGTCGCGTCCGGCCTTCACCTTGGCGGGTGTGAATCCGACGTTTCCCCGAACGTCTCCTGCGGCGTGGGCCGGGAGCGCCAGCGCGGCGGAGAGCAATGCGATGACAGAGAGAGATTTGAAAATCATGTTGCTTAGGGGCTTACGTGAGGGTTATCGAATGACGTAGACTACGGAGAGGGCGGCCTTGGTCAGACCGAAGTAGTCTTTGGTTTTGCTGGCTTCGAGGTTGCCGCAAGTGTTGCAGCGGAACTTATCGTAGTCCAAATAGGCGTAACCGGCGCCCACTTCGGCTTCGAGACTCCAGCGACGGTTGAGCACGAGTTGGTAGCCCAGTCCGACACCGGCTCCGACAAACCAACCTTCGTAACGGTTCTTTTCGAGGGTGTGGAGGATACCTCCGGGGAACTTCATGTTCGAAACATTGAAACGTCCGGCGTGGGCGTGAATGCCGAAGAAGAGTCCGTTGAAGCGTTCGCACGTCCAATAGCGCCATTCGGGCTGGATCGCAATGTGCTTGAACTTTTTGTTGGCCTGCTTGTCGAGGTCGAAGGGATTGAATCCCACCTGCACGTCAAAGGTCTGCTTCTTGTTCAGGCCGAACTCGAGGCTGAGGTTAGGCGTGGAGGTCGCGTCGTAGAGCAGATTGTTCTTGATCACGACTTGCTGTGCGCTTGTCCCGATGAAGGTGGCTGCCATGAGGGTGAGTAGCAAGAAGAATTTCTTCATATCTAGGTGTTGTTGTATACTTACCGATTGGGGCGGTGGGATAGTTGATTCTGTATATGGTGTGACGGTCGGCGGAGCGGCTGTCGTTTGTCGCATGTGGCGGTTGTGCGCCCCTATATATAAGGTACGCGCGGCCTGCGTGTAGGCGTCGGCGTCCGTTCGAGCGCGGGAGGGGTGAGTCGTTGGGAGAAAAGTTTCTTCGCAGGCGTTGGCGCGTCGAAGACGGTGCATTGGCTGCACTGGGTCATCTCGTGATGAGTTCTATCGTCATCTCGCTTAGACGTGCCCTGCGCGTCATCGCTGTGTCGGTGGTCGCGCGTTGGCCGGTTTGGGCATCTCTGGTTGCGTTCTTGTGCCAGTTCGTTGCTCAAGCTGCCGTACTGTGCTTAGGCTTCTCTCCTCTCGGAGGTCACGTGGTCGATGAGGGACTGAGCGTGCGTGAACGTGTTGTTGGTTCTTTTCCGGCTCGTCGTTTCATCTTTGGAGGGGGCTTCGGGTTGTGCGGTGCGCCGGCTGGGCGCTCGCCGTATTCCCAAGGCGGAAGGAAGTAACCGGTCGGTGGAAAATCGTCGTTTTACGAGGCCTTGGCCTGTCGACTCCGATAGATTACGCTGCAAAGGTATCAGTTAAATTCCTTACCAGCCAAATGTAAATGCACTTTTCTTCATTCCGAGGCTCATTTTTAACATTTCGCCGCACAATATCCCCCGTTTTGGGGCGAAAAGTCCCCGTTCGTGCGCAACACACGCGCTCCGACAGCGGTCTATCTCACTGATTGTGTGAGAGATGCGAAGGAGTGAGCGTGTAGTCGCGTCCCGCGGACGCGCGTTGACGTACGCGGTTTTGCGCGCACACAAGTTCTCGCTTTTCCTCGGCGACTTTTACCCCGAACCTTGGGGTGTCTCGGGGTGTTTTTTCACGACTGCGGGGCAGAAAAAGAGCGTAAAACACAGATTTTCAGCACATCTCACGAAAAAGCGGTGCGCCGACGAGGTTTTCACGGGGGATATGTACAAGACTGTGGAAAAGTTGTGCAAAAACTTGTTCGATCTCCCGACGTTGATCATTATTTGGACACATCATTCGGACACGATACTTAAAATTGAGCGCGAATTGTGCAAGCGCATCGGCCGTGACACCCCTGTTCCCCGCCTGCCGTTGCGACTCGGGTGCAAACGGAGCGCGCCCGCCCGACCACTTTCACTCGCCCCACCCCGACGGGCGCCCCCGGCAGCCCAGCGCCGACACACTCCCCCACCCCTTTCTGCGAACCCCGCCCGACCGTGAGGCCTTTCACCACGGGGCGGGACCACCACTCGGCATCCCTCGCACCGAGCAACCCTCTTCCACCACGAAAGGCGACGGATGGCACGCTGCCCTTTTCGCCTTTCTCCGCTCCTATATTATATACGCGCGCGCGAAGGGGGACTTTTCCTCCCCTCGGCGGGAGGGGATCGGTGCGCCCGGCGGTGGAAAAACGGAAAGGCGGGGAGAAACGCACGGGAAGGTAGACATTTTCTCCACACCGTGGAAAAGACTGTGGAAAACAAATTGTGGATAAGTGGAAAATCGGCGCGCTTTTTCCACCGCTCCGCAACGAACGGAGGCGAAGCAGCGAACGGCGCCCGAGCAGCGGGGCGCTAAACCGCGAAAGCGCTGCACGAATCCCCCAAAGCCCCACACGAGGTGGCGAAAACTTGCATTTAAGCGAGAGAAGCGCAGCCCCTGCGAACGGAAAAGCCCGCACACCGGCACGGAAACACAGCATCCAACCGCGAAAACACAGCGCTTGTCAACAAAAAAGGGCGTAGCGAGCCGGAAACGAGCGAGAGAAAAGCCAAAAACAGTTGCGCCCCTCGCACGATAACGACGAGGGGCGCAAGCCGACGGACACGGATATTTAGCAAAACAAAGCCTTTCGCGGCGGCCAATGAGGAAAAATAAACGCGAAAGGGGGTGATGGTCAACTGACAACGCGGTTGCACAGCAGAAGAAACACAGTTGCGCAGCAGAAGAAACGAGGAGGGCGCAGAAATGCGAGGACTAAAGCGGCAAATCGGGGGTGCTGACGGACGAAACAACGCGGTTGGCAGGAGAAGAAACGCGCCGGCAGCGGAAATGCGAGGACTAAAGCGGCAGACCGGGGGTGCTGACGGACGAAGCAACGCGGTTGGCTGCAGAAGAAACGCGCCGGCAGCGGAAACACGCAGGGCGGAGTTTTACGGCCGTTGGCGCGCAGCAGTTTCGCACCGACAACTCGCCTCACCTGCGCCTCTTCTATCTATAATACACCTCGCACGAGCACTTTTCCCGACCGCCGGCGCATTTTCCCTTTGCTCCCCACCCCGTTCGCTTCAATGGCACAACTCATCGCCCGCACGCCCCTCACGGCCGCGCGCATCTTCGCCCACTCGCCCGCTACTTCTACTCCTTGCGCACCATCTTCCAGCCGTTATACCGCGTTCTTGCTCCTTTTGCGCACAGCTGCGGCACGCAGTTTACTCGTCTACAATGAAAGTAAACAGGTAAACGAGTAAACCCGTAAACGAGAGAAGCACGCGAAGCAACCATCTCACGCGTTTACTCGTCTACGAGTCGACTTGTCTACAAGGGAAGTAAACAGGCAAACGAGTAAACCCGTAAACGAGAGAAGCACGCGAAGCAACCAGCTCACGCGTTTACTCGTCTACGAGTCGACTTGTCTGCAAGGGACGTAAACGGGTAAACAAGTAAACCCGTAAACGAGAGAAGCACGCGAAGTAACCAGCTCACGCGTTTACTCGTCTACGAGCCGACTTGTCTACAAGGAAAGTAAACAAGTAAACGGGTGAACAAGTAAACCCGTAAACAAGAGGAACACGCGAAGCAACCATCTCACGCGTTTACTCGTCTACGCGTTTACTCGGCCACTCGTCCACTCCTTCCCACGAAAAAAAAGAAATCGGCGCACCTCTGCGAGAGAAGTGCGCCGATTGTTCGGGCGGGTTGAAAGAAAGAGGGCAAGCCTCCGCCGCTCCACCCGAGGGAGCGGACCAAAACGAGCTTAGGCTTCAGCCTTGGGCTCAACGCTTACGACGCTGCGGTCGCGTGCGCCACGCTTGAAGACAACAGTGCCGTCTGCGAGCGCGTAGAGGGTGTGATCGGAACCCATACCCACGTTCTTGCCGGGGTAGTGAGCGGTGCCGCGTTGGCGAACGATAATGTTACCGGCTACGCAAGCCTGTCCGCCCCAGATCTTAACACCCAGACGTTGTGATGCTGATTCACGGCCGTTCTTCGAACTACCTACACCTTTTTTGTGTGCCATTGTGTTGTGTGTGTTAAGTGGTTATGCGATTACTTCTTTAATAGTGACTTCGGTAAACTGGTGGCGATAGCCGTTGAGTTTACGATAGCCCTTGCGGCGCTTCTTGTGGAAAACGAGCACCTTGTCACCCTTTACGAGGGGCGTGGTAACTTCTGCCACGACTTTAGCACCTGCGACGGTGGGAGCACCCACTTTCACTGCGCCGTCGGCGTCAATGAGGAGCACCTTGTCGAATTCAACAGTTTGTCCGCTTTCAGCATTGCGGACGCGGTCTACGAAAAGCTTGCGGCCTTGCTCGACCTTAAACTGATGACCGTTGATCTCTACGATTGCGTACATGAGATGTGTGATTTGTGTGATAAAACGGTTTTTTCCGGGGGGCGCGCTTCGCTCCTTCCGCCCGCACCTTTTCTTTCGAAACGGCACGACACGCACGGGGCGACGCGACTTCTTGGGCCTCGTCGGACTCTATACGGGCGCAAAGGTACAACTTTTTCTCAGAGTGAGCAAAAAGCCCACGAGTTTTTAGGGCATTCGGGCAAAAAAGTCGCCCTCTCCCCTTTTCCACTACGCTCCAAAGGAGAGAGGGGAAGCGTGTTGCACTTCTATATTGAAAGTACACATTATATCGGGAAAAGTCTGTATCTCTTAAGCTCTAATTAGCAGCTTACAACTTATAATTAAGCCCAACAGCAAATGCCATAAGGTCAGGATAACCGGGCACAAAAATCGTAGCAAAATCCAGCTTCGAGCTAATCGCAAACTTGTACTCTAATTCCCCTCCGTACCATAAGAACTTGTACTGCCATTTATCTGTCGGTGTTCCTTTGTAGTATTTCGTATCTACATAGTTAGGGATAAGAAACCAATTATGTCGATAAATCCACGTTGGACCCATTCCCCCGAGGAGGCTATGCCGACCAATTTGAAAAATACGAGCTCGTAGCCCAATACTCGTCACACCTGCAAACTGGGCAGCACAATCCGCATATAGGCCTTGTATAAACTTGACAGAAAGGATATCAGGTACAATAAAGTATTCATACGTAAGGAGAGCACCCAAGTCCAAAACAAAATAAGCCTGTTCGTCTAAGCGATTGGGCATCAGCTCTGCATTAGGCTTTCCACTAAGAGGGTGGAAGCTGAGTCCCATAAATTTCAAACCAATGCTATGACGTTTCGACTTCTGGGAAAGAATGGGATATTGCGACTGTGCCTCTATGCCTTTATTCTCATCAATTGAGTCGTTAAGTGAGAGCCTTACTTGCTTATCGCCCCAATCCTCCACTTTAAATCCTTTGTGAGCAAGAGCTTCAAGGGCTTGAGGCTCTTGCTCATCAAAAACCTGAGCCCCGGCACTCATCGTCATGAGGAGCATTAAAAGGCAAACTATTCTTCTGAATCTTATCACTACTCGTTATATTTATATTTATATACTACCCCCCCCGACATTCTACAATTCTAAGCTGACAAGTTCCTATTTCTGAGGATTCAACTCCAAACAACATCTCTGATTACTTCACAAATATCAGAATCTTGATATTCTTGATATGCAGGGCAACCGCATCAAATCTTTAGTAGCTTTTTGAGATCGTGCAGAGTCGCCCGATTGCTCATTTGGGCAACGCATTTTTCATAAGAGAAGAAGCGTTTTTAGCCGATGTTTCACGGCGATACGAACGGGTGAGGAGAAAGGTTTTGACGATCGGGCGCAGCACGCAAAAGAAGTTGATGCAAGACGGGCAACGTTCGAAACAGTTTACACTGCAAATGTAGGAAAAACAACGCGTTTAGACAAACAAATGTAACTTTTTTCGAGGCACAAAACACACATTTAGCCCCATACAAAAGCACGCCGACGCGAGGGGCGTCGGCGTGGTGGGAAAGAAGTGAGCGGAACGTGGTCGCCCTACTCCACTCGAAGGCGGAGGGGTGCGGGAAGGGCGTGGAGGGTCTGCATGAGGCGGTGGAAGGTGTCGACACTGTCGGCAAGGCGGAGGACACCGGCGGCACGACCGACGAGGAGACAACCCGAGGAGTCGGAGGGACGGTTGCCGGGATGGATGAGAATGCCGGCACGACCGGGGACACCCTCCAAACGCGGCAGGCGTGCGCACCACACTTTCGACCACGGACGGGGCGAACGCAGAAAGCGGGGCGAGGGAACATCGAGGCGGAGGTCATATTCGCCCACGGGAATGGCGGGATGCGCTCCCGACATCGGGGGTTCGAGGGTGGCGACGGAGCGCAGGCCGACTTCGGTCGGCAACAAGAGGATGCCTTCCGTCCCTCCCGGGAGCAGGGCGGTGCGGCAAAGACGAAGTAATGAGGACATGGGATTGTGATTTAAGGTGAAGTGGACGAGTAAACAAGTAGACGGGTAAACTGGTAAACAAGTAGACGAGAGGAACGCTCGAATTAGCGAATCACGCGTTTACTTGTCTACAAGGAAAGTAAACAGGCAAACAAGTAGACCCGTAAACGCGAGAGTAAGCAAGTGGTTCGGCAAATCCGCTCATGCGCAACAAGCGAACGCGAGGCGCAGTCGAACGAGTTACTCTCGCGTTTACTCGTCTACGGGGTTACTCGTTTACTTGACTACTCCTCTACTCGATTTCAAAAAGCCGGTGACGCCCAGCACGCTGCCGGCATAGATCAGACACTGGGCGAAGACCCAGAGGACGCTGTCGTGAATCGTGCCCATCGGGGGCAGGAGCAAGCCCATCAGGGCGAAGGCCACGCCGGCGGCGAGTAGCGCGACGGCGGTGATTTCTTGTAGTTTGTAGTGCTTCATCGGAAAGCGTATGAGGTTGAACATCGGAATGGGGCTGCACGGCAGCCGACAGGGCGAGAAAGAGCGCCAATCCTATTAGATGGATATCTCGTTCTTGTTGCTTATTCATTTTATATATAGTGGTTTAATGGTGTTTTGTGATAGTATCAATTTGAAAGTTCCTTATATCTTCTTTTTATACACTGATTTCACTTCTTTTTCTCGTCTATTTACTCAAAATAGAAAGTTATAATACTATCTATTTTAGGCGTTTATTTCTATCTCTCGAGATTTTATTTTCACTTTATCGATAGAAATCAAAGAATAACAGCGAATTAAGCAAGTGAATCGGTTGTATTTTTAGGCGATCGGCGGCCAAGGGGTGGCGCTCCCCCACTTGGGGAGGAGCGACCACCGATTGCGCCTGCGCTACCCGCGAAGGAACGGGTCGCGACGGCCGAGGGCTTAATGACCGGCGGGCGCCACCGTGGGCATTCCGCCCGGAGCGGGAACAGCCGTGCCGCCCGTCGCTACGGGGGTACCGCCCGGAGTGGGCGTGCCCGAAGGATTGCCACCCGTTCCGACGGGAGCGGGAGCAGCCGTACCGCCTGTGGCAACGGGGGTGCCGCCCGGCGTGGGTGTGCCCGAGGGATTACCACCCGGTGTGGGCGTACCCGAGGGGTTACCACCCGTGCCCGAAGGATTGCCGCCCGTGCCGACGGGAGCGGGAACAGCCGTGCCGCCCGTGGCAATGGGGGTGCCACCCGGAGTGGGCGTACCCGAGGGGTTACCACCCGTACCCGAAGGAACGCCACCCGTACCTGCGGGGTTCGTGCCGGGAGACGTGGTACCGGGTTGGTTCGTACCGTCACCCTTCTTCTTTTTGTCGCGCCGGTAGAAGCTCACCGCGTGGTCTTTGACCGAGAGGGCGCGGCGAATGCGCGAGGAGGGATGGAAAACGATGTGCACGCGCTTGATCATCGCGGGACTGACGCTCTGTTCCTCCTTCACGCCCTTTCCACAACGCAACGAGGGGCGGAACGAACCGAGATCGCCGAGGCGGATGCTGCGTCCCTGCTGGAGGCAGTCGATGATCTCGACCTCGAGGGCATCGACCACGGCCTTGACGTCGGCCGAAGCGAGGGTACATTTCTTTTCGATGCGCTCGATGATTTTGGCGCGGTCGTCAGCCGCTGCGGTGACGAGTTGCGGGTAGTAGAGGATGTCGCCGGTCTTGATGTTCTTGCGGCGAATAACGTGGTAGGTTAACATAAGGTTGAAATTTAAGGGGTTAATGAAAGGAGAAGGGAGATGGTGGACGAGCGACTCGGTAGACGAGTAAACTTGTAGACGGGTAAACCGGTAAACGAGTAGACGGGTAAACGAGAGGAGCACTCGAATTAGCGAATCACGCGTTTACTCGTAAACGAGTAGACGAGTCTACGAAGGCAAGCAAACGGGTAGACGAGTGCCGTTGCGTCGTCGTGAGCACCACCTCCCTTCACTCTCCAATACAATCGAGAGGGGCCAAATGTGACAGGGAGAGGGCAGAAAATTCGTATAAAAAATGTTTCATCGCTCAAAATCAATGCGTTCGAAAGCCGAAAAAGAGGCGAAAAAAGTCCACAATGTTTTGTCATTTCTCCGCACATTCTCACGAAAAAACGTGGGGTTTGTGTTCATTCGCACCAACACAACGAAAAGTTGCGAACCCGACCAATACAATGCAGGGGAACACACCAAAATAGGCGATTTCATCGAAGTAGAAAGCGTTTCACGGCGTGACAAGGGAGAGGAATCGAGCGTAAGAAAGTTCGTCAAAATCAAATACTTACCCAAATCAAGCGCAAGAAAAGGAAGAAAACACGGCAGCGAGTTCGAAAAAGTTTATACCTTTGCAGCACAGCGAGGCGCAAAAACCACGAAAACACTGCCTCACCCATTGCATTACCCTTAAATCATCGAAGTTATGCCCCTATTCAGTCCCTATTTCCCCCTCGAATCCAACGCCTACCGCGTCGGCAAGAGCGGACAGTTGCGCCGCCAAATGGGCACCGCGGGTTTCGGCCTCTATGTGATGGTGCTCTCTCATCTGCGCGACTGTCCCGACTGCACGGCCGAACTCGACTACGACGCGCTGGGCTACGAACTGCACGAAGACCCCGCCCTCGTCCGCCGCGTGGTGGAAGACTTCGGGCTCTTCCTCCTCGACCGCGAGCACGGCACATTCACCGCCGAAGCCCTGCGAGAGGTGGCCGCCGCCGCTCGTCCGCGCGCTCGATCGAAGCGCAACAACGCGGAACGGCACCGCCGCGAGAGGAAAAGTTCGCGCCGAACGACCGACCCCGCCGACACGCGTCCCGAGGAAACGACGGAGGAGGCCGACAATGACGACACGCCCGCCGAGGAAACAGCGGCGGCAGCCGACGACACCGCCGACCTGTTCCCCGACGAAACGGAGGAGGAAGCCGACAACGCCGACACGCTCTCCGACGCAACGGCGCAAGACGCCGCCCGTACCGCCGACGCGGAAGCCGCCGACGACAGCGCGCAGCCGAAAAACGTTCGATCCCTCGCGGAAAGAAAAGAAGAAAATAAAAAACCCTCTCCCCCTATAGTCCCCCTCCCCCAAGGGGTGAGTGGGAAGGGCGAAACGCCCCAAAACGCGCTGTGGGAGGAGGAAGCGCAATCGCGTCGTTCGGCTGTCGCCGTGTCGTTGCCGCCACCGTCCGCGCGGGGTGACGAAAGCAAACTGTCCGCAGTGAGCGCGAAAGCGGAAACGAACGCCGAGCGCCCCACTCCTTCGAACGAAAAGCCCGCGACCGCCCAGCCCATCACGGCCACGACCGCGGACGACCTGCCCAAAATGCGCGACCCATCGAACACGGCGAGCGAAACCACCCCGCAAGTAGTGGAAAATTCGACCAAAGGCGAGGGATACGCCCCCGAAAGCGAGGGAATATTTCCCCTTGTGAGCGCCCCATCGAACACGGCCGGCGAAACCGCCCCGCAAGAGGGAGAAAATTCGCTCGATGTGAAAGAGGACGACGAGCGGACGGAGCGGAATCGCCGCCCGGCGCATTGGACGCGTGAGCGGTTTGTCGCGCCGAATGCGAAGGAAGTGGCGGCCTATGCGCACTTTTTGGGGCGGCCGCGGTTCAACGCGCTGCAGTTTGTGCTCTACTACGAGTCGCGCGGTTGGCTATTGCAGGGTGGACTGGCCGTGGCCGATTGGCGCAGTCTGGTGAAACTCTGGTTGGTGCGCGGCGATGTGCAACGCCGTGGGGCGCAGGGCGAACCGCAGACCGCTTGCGCCGCACAAACGAGCGGTTTTTCGGATCGGAATGCGCCAAAATCGCCGATTTCATCGACCGACGGGGGCAAAACTTCGCCTTCGTTCCCCTCGACCGCCGGCGTTCGTCAGCCGACGCGCACCACCTCAGTACAACAACGGCGAGAGGACGATTTGGCCCGGTGGGCGAGCACCCTGCTGGGCGTGACGCCCGATGCGCTCAGCGCGGGAAGTACGTCGTTTGCCGCCCCCTCGTCGCCCGATCTCGCCGCGTCTTTCGCGACTTCGACGGGCACTTCGCCGCAACTGCTCCTCGGTGCGGACGAAAGCGGGCGTTCGTTCGCCTACGCCGACGAATATACCACTGAACACCAAGCCTTTGCCGACGAAAACACCGTACCCGACAACGCGCTTTCCGCCCACGTGGCCGAACCTGCACGCAACAATGCGCAGGAAGGAGCGAAGGGCGAAGCGAAAGTTCGCCTCAAGGGCAAGACCTCAGACCGACAACCCACTGAAAACAATACACTTAACACGGAAGCACTACCCGAGACGGGCGAAGTTTCCGCGCACGAAAACACCCTTTTGTTCACCTTCAACACACACCCTTATGTATCACGAAAACAACTCGAGCCCTTCCCCGTCGCACACGGCGGAAAACGCGCTCCACGCCCCGATGGCCGGGGCCATGTCCACCCTCTTCCGCTCGCCGACGAGCCGTCGCCGACCGACGATGCCGCCGAACGGCGCCGCAGTGCCGCCGAACGGCGCGAATGCACCGCGTGCCTGCACGAATATCGCGCCGGCTGCGTGCCTTTCTGAGATGAGCGAGAAGGAACGCGTCTACTGGCGACAGCGGATCTTCCACTTTTACAACCCCTCGCTGCAAGCCACCGTGGCCAAGCGCCCCGATTGGTGCTATTGCAACGACAAATTGCTCACCCTCAAGCGCTTTCGCGAGCAGCTGGGCGCGGATGCGGTGAACGCTTGGCTGTGTCTGCAACTGAACCACACGGCGAAGTCGTGGGGGAGCGCCGACGGGCTGACGAGCGAGCAGTTGCAGGCGGCGGCCGCGGCCATCGCGGTGGCGTACGGCGAACTGAATTTGGGCGAGGTGATGCTCTATTTGTGCTACTTGTTGGCGGGCCGCTACGGCAAGGTGGCTTTCGGCGCGCTGACGGTGGACGCGATGGTGTCGAACTTGCCGGAATTTATGAAGGAACGCAACCGCGAGCGGGGTCGCTATGAGCGTATGCTGGAAGATGCTGCGCGGGCGCGGGAGGCGGCGGAGCACGCGAAACACTGTTGCACGCGCGAACGCTATTTGGAGCTGCGCGCTCTGGCTCTGCAGCGCACGAACGGCGACGAACAGGCGGCCCGCGAACTGCTGAGACGGCGGTTTTGGCTGGAGGAAGAGGTGAATAAGTAAACGGGGAAAAGGAGTAAACGAGTAGACGAGAGAGACAGTCGAAGGGGCGAATCACGCGTTTATTCGTAAACGAGTAGACGGGTAAACGAGAGGAGCACTCGAAGCGGCGAATCACGCGTTTACGCTGTGTACCGGTTCACTTCGTCAACGAAGTCCACCTGTGAACAGGTAGACGGGTAAACATGTAGACGCGTGAGTCACTCGACCGCATCACGCGTTTACGCTGTGTACCGGTTTACTTTGTCTACGAAGTCCCCCATCTACGTAACCCAACCATCAACCATGACAACCCATTACGATCAATATCTCGCCCCGCACCTCGAGATGGTGCGCGGCATTGTGCGCCGGCACTCGTATCCGGTGAGTGAAACGGCCGATAATTTTCAGAGTGTGGTACTCGTCCTACTCGAACACCTGGAAGAGTTGGGCGCGCTGGCGCAGGGCGCGCTCGGCGGTGCGGCGCAGTTCGATCCGCGGCCGTGGATATCGACGGTGACGCTCCACGCGCTATCGACGCTCAACCGCCGCGCGCAGCGGCATCGCGCCACGCATCTCACCCCCGCCGGCCGCCCGAAAACGGAGGAGGAGGAGGGGCTAAACGAAGCCCTCACGGAGGGAACGAACGCCGGGTGCCTCCCCGACTCCCTCGTGAACGACAGCGCCGCGGCGGCCGAACCTTTCGCCCCCTTCGCCCCAAAACCGGCGCAAGACGCGCCGAAACGCAGGGCGCGCCGCGAAAGGGCGATCGCCACGCACGACACGTGTCTGGAAAGTTGGCACACGGGGCTTTCGCGCCCCGGTTTTCACCGCACGAAGGCGGGGCGGCTGTGGACGGCAATGCGGCGCAGGGCGCGACAAGCGGGTTCGGCCTTCGACTATGCGCGGGTGCTGGATGCGCGGTGGTCGCGTGCGCTCTCGGCTTTGGGCACGGAGTCGCGAAGTGTGGTGCTGCTGCATGCCGACGGGTGGAGTTCTGCCGAAATCGCCGAGGCGATGGGGCTGAGTGCGCCTTCGGTGCGCCAGTTGTTGAGCCGCGGACGCGCACGGCTCGCCCGAGTACGCGATCGCCCCGGCGTTTTTCGGCAGAAAAGTTTGGCCGATTGAGTGTTTTTTTCCACTTTTGCCTTGGACTCGGGAGTTCTTTCCGAGATTACTTTTCATAACTTACTTGTTTTCGGCGCACGGAATTCGTTCCTGCGCCGTTTTTTTCGGTGCACCGACCCGGCGTTCGTTTTTCGGCGCGGCGGTGGTGACGGATGCTGTCGCGCGCCGCTCGCGCGTATATAAGAGATTGTTCGCGTAATTTCCGGCGCGAAAATTTGGCCGATTGAGGAGATTTGCCGAATTTTGCGTTTATCCTCGATTTGGTTCTTCGAGGTGATCTGTTTTTATCTTTGGAGGGCGGCGTCCGAGACCCGTTTTTCAGCCTTTCGGCGTCGCCCGACATGGGGGTAAAAATCGGGAGTGCGGGAGGTAGATCGGGCAGTAGTCCCAACGCCTCTTCGCCGTGAGCGGCTCACCCGCCCCCACGTTTTTCTCCTCGCTCTGCCTCCAACCTACAAACTCCCTCTATGTTTCACTCCTCTCTGGCTCGCAGCCTCTGGTTCATCGTGTTGGTCATCGCGCAAGCGTTGGTTTTCAACCACATCCACCTGTTCGGCTACGCCACCCCGATGCCCTATGTTTTTGTGCTGCTGATCCTTCGTCACGGCACGCCGCGTTGGGTTTATGTGCTGACGGGCTTCGTGACGGGCCTTTGCATCGACGCGGTGAGTACCACGCCGGGTGTGGCGGCCGGTGCGCTGACCTTCGCGGGACTGTTGACGCCGGGCGTGCTGCAGTTTTTCGCTCCCGACGACAAGTTGGAAGAAGCCTTTCTGCCGGGCGTGCGCACGATGACGTGGAACGGCTTTTTGAAATTCGCGGCCACGCTTTCGTTCGTGACGGTGTCGGTATTTCACGTATTGGAGAGTTTTTCGTTTTTCCACCCGGCAGCGCTGGGTTTGAACATCGGCGGCAGTTTTGTGCTCACGCTGCTTTTTGTCGCCACCTTTGAACGCATACGCTTGGCCTTCAGCTCCGGCGAGGCCACAGCGCGCTGAGTAGGACGACGGCGCGGACGGAGGTTTTTTCATTTTGTAGGATAGTTTGATTTCCCTCCGCTCCGGCCGTCGCCTTCTTTGCGCCCCCGACTCGCACCTCCTCGGCGGTGCGCGTTTCATATTCCCCCCTTTCAGTCACTCCCTTCCCCACCCTATTTCCCTCCCACCGTGCCCCAAGATTATAGTTTTGAGAAGCGCAAGTTGGTGATCGGCGGCATCGCGCTGTCGATCGTTGTCGTCTTCGTGCTGCGGCTGTTGGCGCTGCAACTGATGAGCGACGACTACCGCAAGAGCGCAGACTCCAACGCGTTTCGCAAAGAGATATTGTACCCCTCCCGCGGGCTGATCACGGATCGGCACGGGAAGTTGCTGGTGTACAACGAGCCCTCGTACAACATCCTCGTGACGATGCAGGACCAACACGGCATCGACACAGCGGACTTCTGCCACACGATGGGCATCACGCGCGAAGACTACATTCGGAAGATGAACGAGATCAAAGATCCGGCGAAGAATCCGGGCTATTCGCGCAACACACCGCAACTGTTCATGAGCCAAATTCCGGCGCATGAGTTTTCGAAGTTCCGCGAAAAACTGTTTCGTTTCAACGGTTTCACGGTCGAAAAGCGTTCGGTGCGTCGCTACGCCTCGGGCATGGCCGCGCACTTGCTGGGCGACGTGGCGGAGGTGAACCAAGCCGACGTGGACTCCGACGCGTACTACAAGAGCGGCGACTACATCGGCAAGCTCGGCGTGGAGCGCAGCTACGAGAAAGTGCTGCGCGGCGAGAAGGGCATGCGGATTATGCTGCGCGACGTGCACGGCCGCACGAAGGGGCACTACATGGACGGCAAATATGACACCGAGGCCCAGCCGGGTCGCAACCTGACACTCGGACTCGACTACGCCACACAGGAATTGGCCGAACGACTGCTCGAAGGCAAATATGGGGCGATCGTAGCCATCGAACCGGCGACGGGCGAAATCATCGCGATGGCCTCGGCACCGACCTACGACCCACGCTCGATGGTGGGTCGCGACCGCGGAAAGGCGATGACCGCAATGATGCGCGACGAGCGACGCCCACTGCTCAACCGCGCCATCTCGGGCACCTATCCGCCGGGCTCGACGTTCAAGATCTCGCAAGCGCTGCTCGGACTGCAAGAAGGGTCGATCACGCCGAGTGTGGCCTTCCCCTGCGCCCGAGGCTTCAACTACAAGGGTTTGCACGTGGGCTGTCACGGCCACGCGGCGCCGATCAATCTGGTACCGGCCATCGGGACATCGTGCAACTCGTATTTCTGCTGGAATCTGCTGCGCATGCTGAGCAACCGCGGAAAGTACGGCAGCGTGCAAAACGCGATGACGCGCTGGAAAGACCATGTGGTGAGCATGGGCTTCGGCTACAAACTGGGCGTCGACCTGCCGGGCGAACGGCGCGGCATGATTCCGAACGCGGCCTACTACGACAAGGCCTACAAACGCTCGTGGAACGGGCTGACGGTGATCTCGATCGGCATCGGACAGGGCGAGGTGACCTCCACTCCGCTGCAAATTGCCAACTTGGCGGCCACGGTGGCCAACCGCGGTCACTACTTTGTGCCGCATGTGGCGCGCCGCGTTCAGGGCGAGCGCCTCGACACGACCTACACCCGCCCGCGCCGCACGATGGTGGCGCGCCGCTGGTATGACTACGCCGTGGCGGGCATGCGCCGCTCGGTGTTGGCCGGCACCTGCCGCGGGGCGGATTTCCCCGGCGGGGAGGTTTGCGGCAAAACGGGCACGGCCCAAAACCGCGGCCACGACCACTCGGCCTTTATGGGCTTCGCGCCGATGAACCGTCCGAAGATTGCGGTGTGCGTCTACGTGGAAAACGGTGGCTTCGGCGCCGATTTCGCCATGCCCATCGGCTCTCTCATCATGGAACAGTATATCAACGGAAAACTCTCGCCGGCTTCTCGCTCGAAGGCCGAGGCTTTCCGCCAACGTCACATCAATTATGGCAGCCATGCGCGATAATCAACTCAATCCGGCCTTTCGTGCCGACGGCTGGGTGCTCCTTATCTTTCTGGCCCTCGTCACTTTCGGGTGGTTCAGCGTGTGCGGCGCCAGCCACACGTTCGACCTTCAGAACCTGCTCTCGTTCGACACGCGAGCGGGCAAGCAGTTGATTTGGATTTGCTGCTCGTTGGTGTTGGGCGGCGTGATTTTGATGTTCGACGATCGCTACTTCGACATGCTGGCCGACCTGTTTTATTGGTCGATGATGGCCTTGCTGCTCATCACCCCCTTCGTGGCGCACGACATCAAGGGTTCGCGCTCGTGGATCTCGCTGGGTCCCGTTTCGCTGCAGCCGGCCGAGTTCGCCAAATGCGCCACGGCGCTCATGGTGTCGAAGGTGATCGGTCAATACGGCTTCACACTCAACCGTCGGAGCAACTTCCTTCGGGCGGCGGGCATCGTGTTTTTGCCCCTCGCGCTCATCGTGTTGCAAAAAGAAACGGGTTCGGCGCTCGTCTATTTCGCCTTCTTCCTCATGTTCTACCGCGAAGGCATGCCCGGCAGCATCCTCTTTTGCGGCGCTGCGGCGGTGGTCTACTTCGTGGTGGGCATCGGTCAGGGCGAAACCGTGCTGCCCGGCACCTTGGCCAGCGTGGGCGAAACGGTGGTCTTGGCGCTCGTTTGGCTCTTCACGGCGGGTTTGCTGCTCGTCTACGTGCCGCGCGAACCGGAACATGCGCGCCGCATCCTCTTTTGGGGCACGTTGCTCCACCTTGTGGCCTACGGCGTTTCGCTCTTCATCGTGCCCTTCGACATCAGTTGGGCGCAGTTGGGCGGTTGCACGGCGATGTTCGGCTATTTGGGCATGCAGTGGATCGGTCGGCGCGTCAACACCTTCCTGCTCATCGGGCTGTTTTCGATCGGCAGCATCGGTTTTCTCTACGCCTCGGACTATGTGCTCAACAACGCCATGAAGGACTATCAGCGCACCCGCATCCGCGTGTTGCTCGGTGTGGAGGAAGACCGCGACGCCTCGTACAACGTGACGCAATCGAAGATCGCCATCGGCTCGGGCGGCTTGTTGGGCAAAGGCTTCATGAACGGCACGCAGACCAAGCTCGACTATGTGCCGGAACAGGACACGGACTTCATTTTCTGCACCGTGGGCGAAGAAGAAGGCTTCGTGGGCGCGGCCGGCGTGCTGGTGCTCTTCCTCTTACTCATCTGGCGGCTCATCGCCCTGGCCGAGCGGCAAACGTCGACCTTCGGGCGCGTGTTCGGCTATTCGGTGCTTTCGATCCTGCTCTTCCACGTGTTCATCAACATCGGCATGGTACTGGGCATCGCCCCCGTCATCGGCATCCCGCTGCCGTTCTTTTCCTACGGCGGCTCGTCGCTTTGGGGTTTCACGCTCCTGCTTTTCATCTTCCTGCGCATCGACGCCGGACGCAAACGCTGAAGCCCCCACACATTATTTATCCCCTCTCTCACTCGTTCATCCATCCACAAGGAGCCGCCGCTCACGAAGCGCTCGCCCCGCCCCGCCCACATCGGGCAAAGCGTCGACCCGTTTCGCGCAGTGCTCCTCCACAAAACATAGACTATGGCTCTCACTCCCCGTCGCCAAACCCTCATTCGCAGCCTGCTCTTTGTCGCGCTGCTGCTTGTGGCCGGCGGCCTCATCTTTTATCTGAAGCGCTCGACCGATGTACCCCTCACCCCCGACGGACTCGCCGGCCGCGACAGCATTCGCCACATGGCCGTGCCCGACACCGCCGAGCATGCGCCGACCCCACCCGTCGAAGAAGCGACGCCCGCCAACTCCGGCGGCGAAACGCCCGATGTCGCTGAGCGCGACCCCGCTGCCGCCGGCTACGACGACGGTTATCTCTGCGGCAACACCGACGGAATGAACAACGACGAGCGCGCGGGCTACGACGAGTCGTCGCAATATCCCTCGGCCGCCGACCGACAAACCTACGCCGCGGCCTATCGTCGCGGATATGCCGCAGGTTTTGCCGACGGACGCAGTCAAGCCGTGACGCCCACCACGGACGACAACGACAACAGCGGCCACGACGCGACGCGCCCCGACAACGACGGGAAGAACGCCCCCGCCAAACTCACCGCGCCCCGCGAGGAGCGAAAGACCGCCCCCACGCCTAAGCCCAACACGCCGACGCTCAAGCCCAACGCCCCCCGCGACGAACGCAAAACCACCCCCCGCCCGTGAACTAC
>QWCT01000339.1_pt1 | contig 31862 bp, 49 predicted proteins | sample 1972681 | NCBI WGS metagenome assembly QWCT01 (sample SAMN09866701, study PRJNA288562) | Human oral metagenome isolate pre3_saliva, whole genome shotgun sequencing... | isolation source: mouth | host: Homo sapiens | place: USA: California | reverse complement strand
GGTTCTATCTATAATGACGAGGGAAATATCGTAGTTGTCCATAACGAGAAGATTGAACGCTTGAAAGAATTGGTAGAAACAAACGAAGGAAAACCGATGTTAGTGTTCTATAACTTCAAACATGACCTTCAGTCAATCAGAGAAGCGTTCCCGAAAGCTGTTGAGCTTAAGACCGATGATGATGTGGCCAACTGGAACAAAGGCAAGATACAAATGTTATTGGCGCATCCCGCATCAGCAGGGTACGGATTAAACCTTCAAGCCGGTGGCAATATCATCGTATGGTATGGGCTGACATGGAGTCTTGAACAATACCAACAAGCTAATGCACGACTTCATAGACAGGGGCAAACACAACCCGTGATTATCCACCACCTAGTAACAAAAGGCACGATGGACGAGCAGGTTATGAAAGCGTTAGAACGCAAAGAAGCAGGGCAGGACGCCCTCTTGGAAGCTATTAAATATCGTAAAGAATTGTATAAGGAGTAAAGCTATGCAAAAGAAATGCAGACGATGCGGAGATACATTTAAAGTAACAACACACGAGGATTATTGTCCTGAGTGTGAAAAAGTTATGACGCCTCCAGAAGAAGGCAATAGTAAAGAGTTAACATGTAAAGGCTGTGGAGCAACATTTGTTCACAAAAAAGAAAAAGCACAAGGGCGTTGGCCAAAATACTGCCCTACCTGTCTTCCTAAATATTCTAAAGTGCCTAAGAAAGAAGAGGAAGACCTTGACAAGAATACAGAAGAAACACACATCGATGACAGTAAAAAGTTAACTGTCTATACGCCAACTATCAATCGAGTAGCTGAGCAGGAGGGCCTCGTTGAACACGATGCTGTTAATCATCCTTCACATTACACACGAGGCAAAATAGAAGTGATTGACTTTATCGAAGATCAACAGTTGCCATATCATCTTGGTAATGTAGTTAAGTATGTAGCACGTGCGGGGTACAAGGGTGATAAACTCGAAGACCTAAAAAAAGCAAGATGGTACTTAGATAGATACATCAACGAGGTAATGGGGAATGACACGCTTTAAGCAAGGTGATTGTGTATTAGTATCGAATGATAACAAACATTGGCTTCATAGACATTTCTTTTGTGTAGATGACGGATACATGGGAACCGGCAAAGTGATTGTATACGCGGACGGTAAAAGCCCGCGGACAGTAAGTCGTAAGTACGAGGACCAGTATAAGCTATACGAAAGGTGGAACTACTGTAAGGGGGCGGATGAATGACTGATAAAGAGTACATGCTTCAGATATTACGAATTGATGACCGGATTGACTCTATCAAACGTGATATCGATGCACAGATAGAACGTAAGGCCGACACATTATCTGCCACGGACTATAGCAAGGATAGAATATCCGGTGGAAGTTGTAGTGACTTATCTGGTATCGTGGCAGGCATCGAACAGTGTGTTGAGCAGCAACGTAAAGAGATTGAGCGTCTTAAGAGTATTAAGGCTGAAGTTCGTTGGGTGATTAGTCAGGTACGTCCAAATGAGTTGGCAGTCCTACTGACTGAACGGTACGTACAAGGGAAGAGTTGGAAAGACTTAGCGAATATCTTATACTACAGCGAAGCAAGAGTACGCGGTGAGCTACACGATAGAGCATTAGCTGAAGTAGGGAATATACGCGCTAGGTTAAAAAAGCGTTGACGATACAAAACGATACAAAACAGTACATCGACATGTGGTATACTGTAAGTGTGAAAGTTGGGAAACTTCACAGGAAATGAATAAGCAAAGGACGCCAAATGTACTTGGCGTCCTTTTACGTTATGCGGGTTTAATCAATATCATCATAGGGGTACCAACTCTTTAGGCAAATATGTTCCTTCAAAATTATTCGGGGCTATCAAAAAAAATCGCGACGTTTCAAAATAATGTTTCTCATAACAAAAGATACTTAAACTACACAACCAAAAACAATCCTACATACTTAACTATAACGACTTCCCTGTGGTGATATTGATTAAGCCCGCACCCAATAGAATTAATGAACACTAACTATACTTTAACTGCCAGTAGAAAGGAGCAAATAGCATGACAAATATTACTTGCCACGTTAAAGATTGTTTAAATAACAAACATAATAAGTGTACTGCTAATGCTGTTGTTCTTGGCAGTAAAGGTAACTGTAAAGCCAAAGCCTTTGCTAAAGATGTGATGAAACATTCACGTAAACAACACTGGAGTGGAGGCATGTATGGGGGCTAGTATGCAGTCTAACCCTGGGGCCATTAAGGTACTCCAAATGAAAAATATTTTGCGTGGGTCATCCGAACCCCGCGGAATCGCTAGTTAATGATTTTTTCGAACTGCTGTTCGGCTTCAAAATCGGTCAATTTTTGAAAGGAGGAGAGACTGTGACGAACGTATCAATCGTTGACGAATTAGTATCATCTAAAATTGTGGCAAAAGTACTCGGAATCAGCTCTCGGCGTGTCCAGCAGTTGACCGAGGACGGTATATTCGAAAAGGAAAAACGCGGACAGTATAACATTGCGAAAACAGTACAAGCATTTGTTGCGTATAAAACTGGAGAAAGTAAACTCGAAAAGAAAGCACGTGAAGGCGGGTACGACGCAGAACGAACTTTGTTAACTCGAACTAAACGAATGATTGAAGAAAACAAACTGAAAATTATGAATGGAGAATTGCACCGCTCGAATACAGTTAAAGCCGTAATGAATCGAATGTTGAATAACTTTAAAAGTAAGCTCCAGGCGTTACCACTAAAAGCAGCACCTAAAGTGTTAGGCGAGACAAACTTGTTAGCTATTCAAGATGCGCTTCTTGATGAGGTTAACGAGTGTCTAACTGAATTGTCTGAATATGATCCAAACATGTTCCATGATGAGTCTGACGACATTATTGTGGATGAAGACGAGGCGGGTGAGAATGATTGAAACACACATGTAACTTATTTAAAGGGATAGCAAGTGTGCTAAAACCTCCGTCAAAGTATACTGCTTCAGAATGGGCTAATGCCAACGTGGTGCTTTCAACAGAGGATAGTGCCGAACCAGGGAAGTATTCCACCGATAGAGCGCCGTATCAAAAGGAAATGCTTGATGCGGTGAGTGACCCTGATGTTGAAAAAGTAGTATATATGACCGGCTCGCAAATTGGTAAAACCCAGCTCATTAAAAATGTGTTGGGTTATTTTATTGATTACTTTCCGTCGCCGATTATGTTCATGCAGCCAACAAAAGATATAGCCAAGGAATTCTCCAAAACTCGTATTGCTCCCTTTATTCGTGACACAAAAGTACTGAACGATAAAATGGCCGATGTAAAATCTCGGGACAGTGGCAATACGGTATTGAATAAGACCTTTCCAGGCGGTTACCTGACATTAGTCGGTGCGAACGCTCCAGCAGATTTGGCATCTAGGCCAATTCGTGTACTACTGGCGGATGAAATTGACCGCTATCCAGCATCAGCCGGCACGGAGGGTGACCCTTTGAGCCTAGCCGAAAAGCGTACTAATACGTTCTACAACCGAAAGCACGTGTATGCATCCACGCCATTGGCCAAAGGTACTAGCCGAATAGAGAAATTGTATCTAGGCGGTACGCAAGAGGTATGGCACATTAAGTGCCCCGTGTGTGGTGAGTACGTGTATCCTTCCTGGGATAAATTTCACGCCGATGAAGATACAGGCAAGTATTACTTGACTTGTGATCACTGCGGAACGCTATCCGAGGAGTTCGAATGGAAGAAACTTTACAGCGAGGGTAAGTGGATTGCGGAAGCTCCGGAGAATTTGAAGAAGTACAATTGCCGAAGCTTTCATATGAACGCGTTCGGCTCGCCTTGGGCATCTTGGGGGAAACTTCAAGATAAATACGAGGAAGCAACTAAACTCGGAACGGCTGGCGTTAAGACATTCTTTAACACTGAAATGGGCATTCCTTATGAAGAGGATACAGAAACATTACAGTCTGAAGAACTTTATGAACGCCGAGAAGAATACGGGGCAGAGTTGCCAGACGGAGTATTACTCTTAACCTGTGGCGTAGATACCCAAGACGATCGTCTAGAATGCGAAATCGTAGGCTGGGGGAAAGAGTATGAGAGCTGGGGTATACAATACTTCAGATTATATGGAGACCCTGCCTATGACGCCGTATGGAAAGAATTGGACGATATTATTTTAAATCGTACATGGTCTTATGCCGATGGCAGAAAGCGTGGCGTATCCGTTACATGTATTGACTCCGGCGGTAGTAAGACACAATCGGTATATAAGTACTGTTCAACTAGATGGCATAAGCGTGTTTATCCTATTAAGGGCGTTGGTGGCGCAGGTAAAGACCTGATTGACGGCTTGCCTACAAAGTTGAAGAAGTACAAAACTAAATTATTTAAGCTTGGCGTAGATACGGGCAAGGAACAAATTTATAGTGATTTAAACCAAGAAAAGGGCCAGCCGAGGTATTGTCATTTCCCAAAAGACCATGAAAAGGGATATGGGAGGAAATACTTTGAAGGCTTATTGGCAGAGATGAAAGTTTCTAAGTTGGTTAATGGCCATTTTAAAGAGCAATGGGTGTTACGCCCTGGGCGCAAAAGAAATGAGCCATTTGATATTAGAAACTATAATCAAGCCGCTATTGCTATTATGAATCCGAACTTCGATGCCTTGGAGGCTCGGAGTAGTAAAGAGGAGTACACGCCGTATCAAAATACAACCCGTGTAGTGAAAGCCGGAGATTCACCTAAAACGCGAACCAGAAGACGTGTTAGAGGTGGAGGAATCAAAATATAGTAACTGTGCCACGTGGTGGACTCCATGAGTGGCACAAGTTAAGCGCTCATATAGGGCGCTTTTTTAATGCGAGAAAGGAGGTGAAAGGATGGCAGAATGGACAGTATATGAGGCTAAGGAGCATTTACAGGCTTGGTTAGACGCTGATTTAGCGTTAGCAACAGGCAAAGAGTATACCATTGGTAATCGCCGGCTAACTCGTGCCAATGTGCAAGAAGTAAAAGACCGCATCAACTTTTGGCGCAATGAGGTAGCTCGACTAGAGAATAGACCTCGTCGTCGTGCATATCGTGTCATTCCTCGCGATATATGAGTAAACGCAAGAAGCAGTTTATGAAAACCGCAGCGGGCAGGCACAAAGCAACGCAGTATTCTGGGAGTAAAACAAACTCCGGCTATTCTAATCATGGCGCTAATAGTTTTAAATCTAGCGCCAAAGGGTACCTAGTTAACTCTCAAGATGCAAGGCATGATATTGACGCTAACTTTAGGTTGCTACGGGCAAGGTCTGTAGACCTTCAACAAGGAACACCGATTGCTGCTGGCGCACTAAAGACGAATAAAACCAATGTTATTGGCCCAGGTCTACGATTTAAAGCTAATATCCGCTATGAGGAATTGGGGCTGACGTTCGAAGAAAAGAACGCTTGGGAACGTAAGACCGAACGTGAATTTGCAATGTGGGCTAAGCACTGCGATGCACGTGAACAGACTGATTTCTACGGAATTCAGGCTCTAACGTATTATGAAAAACTGTTGTACGGCGATGCATTTGTAAATTTACCGCTGTTGTTTAATCGAACAGATAAGAATCCGTATCCTTTACGATTGCAGATTGTCGAATCAATTCTTGTTGCTTCTCCACCTAAATATATGGGACGAGAAGAAGATGGGGATAACGACGTAATTCACGGCGTTAAGTTCAATAAATACGGCGCGGCTGTTGGTTTTTATGTACTAAATAAGCTATATAACGCTTTTAATGATGATCATGACTACACCTATATTCCGAAGTACGGCACACAAACTGGACGACGGAATATCATCCAGGTTATGACAATTGAGAGAAGCGGCCAGTTGCGTGGTATTCCGATATTGTCTCCAGTAATTGAGGATTTGAAAGTTCTTAGTCGGTACAATGATGCGGAAGTTATGAAGGTATTAGTCAATGCCTTGATGGCAATCTTCATCGAATCGGAAGCACCGGACGATATGTCACTGGGGACTGCTATTGATGAAGATGATCAAGTGGATTCCGAAAATGACGAAACAATTGAATTAGGCAACGGCACTGTAAATGTATTGGCGCCAGGCGAAAAAGTGAATGTGGCCGAAAAAACGCCAATACCTTCGAGCTTTGCTGATTTTACATCTTCGCTTATTAGTCACGTAGGTGCAGCGCTAGAAATCCCATATGAGATTTTAGTTAAGCACTTTGGCCAAAGTTACTCCGCATCAAGAGCGGCGTTGCTCGAATATTGGAAGTCTGTTGAAATGCAACGTGCTGAATTTATCACTCAATTTTGCAATCCTATTTACGAAGAATGGCTTACGATGGCCATTCTATTAGGTCGCATTGATGCGCCAGGTTTCTTTGATGATCCAATCATCCGAGAGGCTTGGTTAGGGGCGGAGTGGTACGGACCTTCACAAGGCCAATTAGACCCACAGAAGGAAGCTACTGCGGCAGAAATTCGTGTTAAGAATGCATTTAGTACTCGTGCCAAAGAAGCAGCAGAGCTTACAGGCATGGACTACGAAAATGAAATCTTACCACAACGTATTCGTGAACACCAATCTATGGATGAAGGAGGCTTGTTGCATGAACAAGGACAACAAATTTCAGTTCAAAATTCGAACTCCGCTAAATCTGATTCAGGAAGCGGAGACGATTGACGTCGATATTTACGGCGTAGTCATGAACGGAACTGACTATTGGGGAGAAGATACTGGCGTTTCTAACGTACTGTCACAGCTCCAAGGATTAGATCCGTCTCAAAATATCGTTCTACATGTTAACTCTGTAGGTGGCGAAGTATCTGCAGGCGTGACAATTTACAACCGATTGCGCGCCTTGCAAAATAAGAAATCTGTTATCATCGAAGGCTTGGCCGCATCCATCGCTTCTATTATCTCGATGGCTGGCGATGAAATCCATATGGCACTAGGCAGTGAAATGATGATTCACAACCCTAGTTCTTTTGCATATGGTGAAGCAGATGATTTTGAAAAAGCCGCAGAATCATTGCGTAAAACAAAAGAAAACCTTATCGATATTTACGAAGCCCGCACTGGGTTAACTCGTGAAGAAATTGCAACTATGATGAATGACGAAACTTGGTTAACAGCAAGGGAAGCCTTGGAGAAAGGGTTCTGCACAAGTGTAGATGAATCCTTGCAAATGGTTGCGTGCCGTAAAGGCACTGACTTAATTGTCAATGGCTTACCTATGAGTATGGATGTACTCAAAGGGCTGCCTGTTGATAAATATGAAGAGAAAGGAGAGGATCCAATGGAAGTAACTGCTGAATTGTTACGTACAGATTATGCGGAAGTATATGATGAAGTATTTAATGCTGGCGTTGCTGCTGAACGTGCACGTTTACAAGCTCTTGATGGGATTAATAACGAAGCACGAGCAGAAGTAATTAATCGCGCTAAATATGAAACATACGCTACCGTTCAAGATGTAGCTGTTGAATTACTCAACACGCCACAACCTGAACAACCAACTAATCAATTACAACAACTAATGCAAGATGCTAACAATGCATCTAATACAGTTGATACAATCCCAGGTCAAGTACTTGATGAAGATATCGACGATTCTGAAAAGACAATGCAAATTGTTGATCGTGTAATGAAAGCACGCGTTAAAAAATAAGGAGGGCAGACAACATGCCATATGTGGAAGAACAAAAGTTAGAGTACAAATCTCTAATTGCTGGTACACAAATGCCAGTCGTTACTAAAAAAGTAACAATCGGTCAAGATGCTGCAGTAATTACTGCAGGCACAGTATTGGAATTTGAAGCAGCGTCTAAAAAAGCTAAACGCGCAGATACTGATGTATACGGCGTAGCATTAGCTGATATCGACGCTACAAAAGGCGACGTGGTAGCAGAAATCGCAGTAACTGGTGAATTCGCTACAGCTAATTTAGTATTTAAATCCGGTAAAAAAGCGGAAGACTTTATAGCTAAAGCTGAAGCCCGCAACATTTATTTCCGTTAATAAGGAGGACACATGGATAATATTTACACACCTCAAACACTAGCTGCGGTGGTTCGTCGTACTCCCGATGTGCCATCCTTTTTGAAAGACTTATTTTTCAAAGATACAAAAACATTCTTAACAGAAACCGTTTCTTTTGACATTGTAAAAGGTCGTCGTACTATTACACCTTGGGTGGCGCCAAACTCTACAGCGCCTTTATCTCAACGTACTGGTGTAACAACTACTACTTACAAACCTGCACAAAAGAAAGAAAAACGTGCTATCACTGAAAACGACATCAAGGTTCGTTTAGCAGGCGAACAGCCATTTGCTGGCACGGTATCTCCAGAAGAACGTGCAATCCAACTCTTAGCGCAAGATACGCAAGAGTTAAAGGACAACTTGGTACGCTCTCAAGAAGTTATGGCCGCAGACGTGTTGTTCAATGGCCAAGCTCATATTAAAGGCGAAGGTATTGACGATGTCGTAGACTTCAACTTTACGAACAAAGAAACACTATCTGGTAACGCACGCTGGGGTCAATCTGCTGCAGAAATTGTGGCCAACATCATTAAATGGAAAAAGAAATGCTTAAAAGCATCTGGCTTTAATCCGAATACGTTGGTCATGAACTCTGAAACATTAGAAGTAATGCTTTCTGATAAAAAAATCTTGGCATTGTTCGATAATCGTCGTACAGAAATGGGTCTTTTGCAATTTGAACAAATGGCAGAAGGTGCTGTTTATGTTGGTTTCATGGGCGGTCAAATTCAATGTAACGTATTTACATATGATAACTACTATGTGGATCCAACAGATGGTCAAGAAAAAGAAATGGTAGCTACTGGTAAATTGTTAGTTGCTTCCGACATGGCCAAATTCACTAAATTATATGGTGCAAATACAATCATCCCTGGTGAAGGTATGGACTTTGTAACATATGAAGGCGAATATGTAATGCGTCGATTGGTTACTCGTGACCCTGATGCGGCGTTCTTAGAATTGCAATCTCGCCCTATTTACGTTCCATTCGATGTAGACTCCTACTTTGTAGCGGACGTATTGTAATTTAAAGGAGGTAAGACTAATGCCAGTACAAGCTAAGCACACAATCAATACTGGAGATTATGTGTATAATCCTGGTGAAATTATCTCCGAATTGACTGCAGAAGAAGAACAGCGCCTAATTCGTTTAGGTGCTGCTTTTGCGGTTAATGGTGATAATAAAAACAACACGGAAGACTCTTTTGCCGAAGCTCTTGGCGTTATGACAAATGCAGATATCACTAAATATGGCAAATCTATTGGACTTGAATTTGCTAGCAAAGCTACAAAGGCGAGCATGATTGCTGATATCCTTGCATCTAATGCAGATGTTAACTTGGAACTCTTATCCGATGAAGCACTTCACATAATGGCAAATGCTGAACTATTGGAGGTCCCAGAAGATGCTACTCGTGAAGAACTCATCGACGTATTGGGAGAATAATCATGGGATTTAAGGACTTTGTGCAGAATGATATTGAAACCGTGTTTATCAATTCAAATGAATTTGCCGAAGTGCATAATCTAAACGGTACGCAGTGCTATGCTGTGGCAGAAGGTCTTACCGATAAGCAGCATGTTGAAATTATGGGGCAGGATATCGACGGATTGATTTACGATACGATCGTGGTGCATGTGGCCAAGCAGGATTTACCTGAAGTGCCAGAGTATAATCAAATCTTTCGATTCAACGGTCGAGTCATGCTCGTTCAATCATGTGAAGATGATATGGGCATGCTGAATATAGTCCTTAGGGGGAATAGTTCGTGAGCGTAACCATTGATATAAAAGGTCTGCAGGAAGGCCTAGTTAAGATAGACGCTCTTTCCGGTGAAACAAAACGGGCGACGTCAAAAGCTATTAACACGGCAGTTCCTAAGATTCGAAATGCAATTGTTAATAAGGCAACGCAGGAGTACTTCATAAGTAAAGCTAACGTTAAGCAAACGATTAATGTAAAGCGAGCAACCGCTTCTGGACTATCAGCTTTTATTAGGTCTAAAGGAAGACCAGTAGCACTTACTAAGTTTAGAGTTACACCAAAACGCCCACCTAAGCGGAAAGGTCGTACAGTCAAAGCTCAAGTCATGCGTAATGGCGGTGGAGGGACGATCCCTAACGCCTTCATTGCGCGAATGGGAAGCGGGCATATTGGCGCAATGTATCGTAAAGGGGCAGATAGGTACCCGATAGGGCAATTCCACGGGCCTGCAGTCCCAAGTATGTTAAAGAATGCTGAGGTATCGGCTTTTGTCGGTAATGTAGCGCAAGAAGAGCTATTACGACAAATCGGAACCTCATTCGAAGAGTTAATAAGGAAGTAGTAAATGACACCTACGCAATTGGCAACTGATTTAGGTACTTTTCTCAAGCAGGTGCATGCTAACTATTTTAGTGATGATGCGCAAGTAAAGGGAAACCCTTTAATAGTTGTACCTGGATTTTTAAAAATGAAAGAATCATCCAAGGAGGACCAATATCCTCATCTTGTTATTCGAATTAATAAGGTCGAGGATACCTTGCAGGGGTCAACTGTCCAACTTTTTCTGATTCATGGAGTGTACTCTGAAGACGTGGAAAAAGGGTGGATGGAGATTACCAACTTTTTGGAAACAACTCGGCAAGCGCTACTGGCCCATCCCGTTATTGCTAACAGGTACCGTTTAGTAATGGATGATAAACACGGAATTGATACCGACATCCCTCCGGATCAAGCCTATCCGTATTGGGAGGGATTTATGACAGTTAAATATGATATCGAACAAATACGAGAGGAGATGATTATTTAATGGCAAAAACTGATGTACCAACTGAAGTTGTAAATGAAGCAACTGAAGTTGTAGAAAAAGCAGTTAAATCTAAGGATGCTAAACAAGTAATCTACTTAGGTCCTAACAGTGCTGAGTTAGGGCTTACAACAGGCACCGTTTATATTGACGGTATTCCTGCTATGGTTGGTGAAGACAAAGCAATGTTACGCTTGTTATTCGTGCCAATCAATAAGATTGCAGAAGCACAGCAAGAATTAGCAACAGAAGGTACTGCAATGAATGCAGCTTACCTTGAATTTAAAAGAGGAGGTCGTAGATAGTGGGAAACTATAGACACGGAATTTATACAAGAGAGGTACCTACTTCTCTTATTTCTATGACAGAAGCTACGGCAGCCTTACCCGTTTTTGTAGGCACTGCGCCTGTGCACTTAGCCACAGATGCTGCCGAAGCTAATAAAGCAGTATTGTGCTATGACTATGCATCTGCAACTACTCAATTTGGGTACTCTAAAGAGTGGGACAAATATACATTGTGCGAAGCTATGTACTCCCAGTTCTCTTTATTCGGAATGGCACCGGTAGTATTTATTAATGTTCTTGATCCTAAGAAACATAAGAAAACGTTAACTTCTACGCAAAAGCAAATTCAGAATAAAGTTGTAACTATTGAAGACCCAGTACTACTTAACACGTTAAAAGTATCTGCTACAAATGGTGGCGCCGCTTTAACAATTAACGTTGATTACACAGCGGTATTTAATGACGAAGGTAAACTGCTTATTGGTATCGTAGACACTGGCGCGCTTAAAAACGCAACATCTGTTTGGGTGACTTACGATTATGTAGATCCATCTATGGTGACTGCAGACGACATTGTAGGCGGTGTAGATACTGACGGTAAACGTAAAGGTTTGGAACTCATCAATGAAGTGTTCCCTCGCTTTGGTTTAATTCCTGGCAACTTATTGGCACCAGGTTGGTCTCATAATACGCTCGTAGCAGCGGTTATGAAAGCTAAGGAAACTACTATTAACGGCATGTTCCAAGCTATGTCTTTATGTGATGCGCCTACCGATGAAATTAAAAAAGCAACTGCAGTTAGTGAATGGAAAAATAAAAAGAACTACGTCGATGAACGTCAAATCTTGTGTTGGCCAAAAGTAGCATTAGCTAATCGCCAATTCCATTTATCCACACAGCTTGCAGGTCTTATGGCTAAGACAGATGCTAAGTATGATGATATTCCTTACAAATCTCCGTCCAATGAGTCTTTACAAGCGGACAGTGCTGTCTTGAAAGACGGTACTGAAATCTACTTAGGCCCAGACGAAGCGGCGTATTTGAACGGCCAAGGCGTTGTTACCGCGCTTAATTTCATTGGCGGATGGAGAGCCTGGGGCAATCGTACAACGGCATACCCATCTAATACAGATGTTAAGGATTCCTTTATTCCTGTACGTCGTATGTTCAACTGGGTGTCTAACACATTGATTACCTCCTTCTGGTCTAAAATCGATAATCCTACAAACAAACGTTTAGTAAATAATGTAGTCAACAGTGCAAACGCATGGCTTAATGGACACGTAGCGTCAGGAGCACTTCTTGGGGCACGTGTAGAATTCTTAGAATCTGAAAATCCTACAACTGATTTGTTGAATGGTATTATCCGATTCCATGTGTATTTAGGTGTTCCAACGCCAGCTCGTGAAATCGATTTCATTCAAGAATACGATCCATCCTACATGAGCACGTTATTTAATTAAAAGGGAGTAACTCATGGCTAAACATAGAGATAAGTTGATTGACTTTGCCATTTTTAGCTCTGGCAGAGAATTATATGGTTACGCCGATGTAACCTTACCTGATATCGAATTTATCAGTGACACCATCAAAGGCGCAGGTATCGCTGGCGAAGTTGATTTGGGTGTACTCGGTCAAACCAAGGCAATGAATATGTCCATTAAATGGAATACCATTGACAAGGACGTGACTGACCTCGCCAGTCAAAAGGTACATGATATCGAAATCCGTGGCGCACAACAATTATATGATTCTGCTAAAGGCGAATTAGTGCCTGAAGCAGTTAGCGTATATGCTAAAGTGATGCCTAAAAAAATCGGTCTTGGCAAGTTTGAACAGGCAAGTAAAACTGACACCTCTACAGAGTTTGAAATTGTATATTTCAAAATGACAGTAGGCGGTAAAACTCGCACCGAAATTGATAAATTTAACTATGTTTGTGTAATCAACGGTGTTGATTACTTAGCATCCGTACGGGAGGCATTGGGTAAATAATGGCTAGATACGATCGTGAAAAGCTAATTGAAGGCTTAAATAATTTAACAGGGTTTGACTTCACAAAGGCGGAACTTCGTGTCCGCCGTGAAGGCGATGTTATGCCAGACGTAACATTTTCTAAACGTTTTCAGGCAGAAATTGCCGCCATAGCCTTAAAAGAAAGCGCAAAAGTTTTAATGACAATGCCGATTTCTGACTTTACAGAAATGTGCGCAGAGGTGGGCGTTTTTTTACTACGTGGTTCGGCAGAGAAAAAGGGGCTTCGCCTGGACAACAATGCCGAAGAATTGCCATCCGACTTAGAGAGTGCGGAGGTATAAACTTTTGGATGTCTACCCCAATCGCTGAAATAGCAGATTGGATAGATGATTTAGAATTTGTGCTTGAAGATGAAAAGCGCTTGAGGGATGAAGAAGACTAATCCATCAAGCGCTTTTTGCGTATACAATTTTAAAAGAAAGGAGGTACTATGGCGGGTAAAGTATTTGAGATTGCTTTTGCTATAAATGGTGCGCTAGCCCAAAGCTTCAAAACATCTATGCAACAAGCCAGAGGTACTTTGACACAATACGGTTCACAAATGAACGAGTTAAAAGTGCAACAAAGAGCCTTGGATTCGGCATTAAAGCAAGGCGTTATTTCCATGGATTCCTACCGTAACGCAACCGCAAGAGTCGGGAAGGAGCTAGAACAAACTGCCGCTAAAGATGCTAGATTGCGAAAAGCTATGCAAAATAAAATTGCTGCAGATGCCAACGCAAGAAGTGCACGTAGCGATTTAGGTAGCACCATGGCCACTACCGCAGTAATGGCCGCTCCTCTTGTAGGCATGTTATCTAAAGCAGCGGACTTTGAAGCCGTAATGTCTAAGGTAAAAGCAATCACCGTATCTGATGATAAGGCAATGCAACAATTGACGGCTACCGCTCGTGAACTCGGACAGAACACAATGTTCTCCGCAACGCAAGCGGGCGAAGCTATGACCTACCTCGGCATGGCGGGTTGGAACTCTCAACAAATCATGGCTGGTATGCCAGGGCTTTTGAATTTAGCTGCAGCAAGTAATACGGATTTAGCACGTACTGCAGATATCGTATCCGATGACCTTACCGCGTTTGGATTAAGTGCTGAACATGCGGGCCACATGGCGGACGTATTTGCTAAGACTACAACCAAGACAAACACAACTGTTGAGATGATGGGCGAAACAATGAAGTACGCCGCACCTGTGGCGCATGCCTTTGGTGCAAGCTTAGAAGAAACAGCCGCACTTACTGGTCTTATGGCCAATAGTGGTATTAAGGCATCTGCTGCAGGTACTGCACTCAGGTCTGGCTTCTTACGTTTAGCAGGTACATCCTCTAAATCGACTAAAGCGATTGAGGAGATGGGGCTTTCATTAAGTGAAGCTACAGCACAACAAGAAGAGGCCAAAGCCGCACTAGACAGTCTAGGTATTTCTATGAACGATACCAACGGACCACGCAAGATGGGGGCTATTGTTCGGGATTTAGCTGACAGGACTAAGGATATGAGTAAGGAGCAAAAACTTGCTACACTCGCAACTATCTTTGGTACTAATGCCGCATCTGCTTGGGTGTCTGTTATTGATCAAGGACCGGATGCACTGGATCAGTTGACGAAAGAACTTGAAAACTGTGACGGTGCCGCCGAAGAAATGGCTAACGAGATGCAGAATAATGCGCGCGGCGCGCTAATTAAACTTTCATCAGCAACTGAATCAGTAGCAATCGCGATCGGCAGCACGATGTTGCCTACCCTTGCAGAATTAGGCGAGTCCTTAGCAAACGAAGCTGCTTACGTTGCTAAGGTTGCGGGACAACATCCGGAGCTTACTGAAGGCATTATTAAAACAAGCGTAGCTGTAGCCGGCATGGTAATTGCTTATAAAGCAGCTCGAGCAGTCTATTATAGTGTAATGGCAGCACAAGCATCTTATAAGCTTATGATGGAATCAGAACGTGTAGCTACGATTAGAAGTACTATTGCATCAGGTATCCACAGAGCCGGTATGATAGCAAGTAGTATTGCAATGTATGCAACTACTGCTGCGCAATGGGCACTCAATGCAGCGATGAGCGCCAATCCAATAGGGCTCGTAATTATTGCCGTAGTCGCTTTAATAGCAGCGTTAGTTTGGCTATCAAATAATTTTGACGCCGTATCTGCATTCTGTACTTCGATGTGGGAATCTCCTACTGCAGCAATTATCGCGTTCATGACGGGGCCAATAGGCTGGCTTATTTATGCAGGCATGGGTCTAATTGCTAACTGGGAAGATGTAAAAGCATGGTTCACTCTATTATGGGAAGACCCTAAGGCAGCGCTCGGCCAATTTTATGATTGGGTTATGAGTAAGCTCGGAGGGTTGTTTGATTGGATTAGTGAAAAATGGGAATGGGTTAGATCCATTTTCAGTAGACCAATTCAGGCACGAATAGAAGGCTCAGCGACAGCAAATGGGCAATCGGTACAGCATAATGCGAAAGGCGGTATTTATGGCAAAGGTTCGTTCTTGACTACATTTGCCGAAGAATCTGCAGAGGCTGCTATTCCTATTAATGGTACACCGAGAGCTGAAGCCTTATGGAGGCAAACCGGTGCTATGATGGGGCTTTTACCGGGTGAGGGTAATTCTGTAATTTCTGTATCTGCCCCAATCAACATTACTGTTAATGGGAGTGCGGATGCAAGTGCAGTACACCAAATCAAAAGCGCGGTAGGAGGAGCGCTGGATGATTTAGAAGCACGCCTTGCTGAAATTCAAAACCGGAAAGGGCGTGTAAGTTATGCCTAGTAATTTGCGTTACGTTACTGTTAAATTGCAGTATGACCAAAAGGACATCACACAAGACTTGGTTCCTTATTTAAAGGATTTCAGTTTCAACGATGTAATGTCGGGAGAAGCTGACGATATATCAATCACACTACATGATATAGAAGAGCTTTGGATGTCCGACTGGTTCCCTGAAAAAGGGGCTAAGTTGACCGCATCAATTGTATTCCATAACTGGAATGAACTCGGAGACGAGATAGAAATGAAATGCGGCCAATTTGAGATAGACGAGATTACTTGTAAAAATCCGCCTCACGAAGTAACCATAGGGGCTGTTAGTGTTCCAGATGAATCGAAATTAAGAGGTGAACTAAAAAGTAAGTCTTGGGAGAAGACTACTCTAAAAGCTGTTGCGGAGGAACTAGCAAAGGGTGCAGAACTCGAATTATTTTATGATACGCCCGATACAATTGATTTAGACCGCGTCGAGCAGACAGATCAATCGGATTTAGAGTTCTTGATGAAAGTCTGTAAGGATAACGGATTGGCGTTAAAGGTTTCTGATAAGCAAGTGATTATTTTTGATGAGACAAAGTATGAAACTGAAAAAGTAGTCGCAACACTTATTAAAGGGGATATGCCAACAGACCTCACAGAGGAACAAATCAAAGACCTCGGGGAAATCATTCCTTACCAAGGTAGCTACTCTTTAAAGACGTCGCTAAAGGACGTGTACTGGGGCTGCCATGTAAAGCATAAGAGCACTAAGCAAAAAAGTAACATTGAATATACGTTCAAGGATCCGCACAAAACACAAGGCAAGATATTACAAGTTAACCAGGGATGTGAAACACAGGCAGAAGCGGAACGTTTGGCCAAGAAAAAGCTACGAGAAAAGAACAAGAATGAAATCACCGGTTCAGTCTCTATGCTCGGACATATTGCGTTGGCCGCATCTGCTACGATCAATTTAAAAGGATTTGGTAAATTTGATGGCAAGTATATCATTAGCAAATGCTCCCATAAGGTGGGGGGCGGATATACGCAAAGCCTAGATATTAGGAGGTGCTTAGATGGATATTAGTGTTGCTTTAAAAAATTTAATCCGTGACGGTATCGTATCTAGTACGGACCCGTCTACTATGACGGCTAGAGTAACATTCCCGGACCGGGACGATTTAGTATCGTATCCACTTGAAGTACTTTCACACGGGTCACAAGATAATAAACACTACTGGATGCCAGGCGTTGGCGAACAGGTATTATGCTTATTCCTACCTCAAAATAATAACTTGTCCCAGGGCTACATCTTAGGCACTACTTATAATGCCAAAGATAAGCCCTCTTTTAATGGGCAGAATATCCACGGCATCAAATTTGCGGACGGTTCGACTATCTCGTATGATGCGGACGGAGGAGGTCTCGTAATTAATTGCACCGGTAATTTAACTATAAACGCCCCTTCAGGGGACGTAGTGGTTAACGGAATTAGTTTAGTGTCTCATACACATGGTGGCGTCGTTCCTGGTGGCGGTAATACAGGAACGCCAAATTGATAGGAGGTGAGTAACATATCATTATTTAGTAAATTAGGCAGCAGTGCTGCTAATTATAAGAAAAACCTTAATTCACAAGGTTTAAAGAATTTACAAAATACACAATTAGGCGATGTGGCTTACTCTCGCCTATCTAATCTAGCCGATAAGTTTGGTCTGGGCGGATACTTACCGCAACGCCAATTAGGTAGTTTCGGAAAAATAGTATTTGTAGCGTCCTCACATACGGTGCGTACGTTCGATGCGTTAGCTCGAAATATCAACGCACGAACAGCGTCTCACGAAGTCATAGGGCAAAAGCCAATACTTGAATTCTTAGGGCCCGATGCAGATGATATCACCTTTACGATGAACTTTAATAAGTTGTTAGGTGTTGATCCTTTGAAAGAAATTGAAGAAGTGGCCAAGATGTGCCAAGAAGGGCAAGCCGAGCAGTTGATTATTAATGGTAAGCCTTTTAGTGAACATAAATTGTTGATTACGAGTATAAGTGCTGCGATGAATACAATTGATAACCGAGGCAATGTGTTATCCGCATCAATTAACGTAACGCTAAAAGAGGCTCCAGATATTCCTAAAGTTGTAATCACACCTAAACAAGGAGGCGATGCAAATGCAAATTGACGTAAGCGCTCGTCTTGAAGGCATTGATTTTGCCCCTAAGGATATTCTTACTGAAATCATTCAAAATGTGCGAACTGTCATTTCTACAACGCAGTTTACTGTGCCACTTGACAGACGATTTGGTATTGATGGTACGGTTATCGACTTACCGCTACCGGTAGCAATGGCCAAAATATCTGCAGAGGTGATTCGAGCCATTACTGAATATGAGCCACGATGTAGGGTTATTTCTGTTGATTTTGAAGAAACGACCGCTACCGAGGCAGAAGAAGGGCGATTGACGCCTAAGGTATCGATTGCAATCAAAGATGAATGGCTAGAAAGGATAGGTGGCTATGAAGCAGTATAGAACTATCCAAGGCGATATGTGGGACAGTATAGCCTTTAAAGTGTATGGCAGTGAAGCGTATATGAACGTACTATTAGAAGCCAATCAAGAGTACGCTCATTACGTAATACTGCCTGCTAATTTACGTTTGAACTGTCCTGATGTAGATATTAGAGCGGCTATTAATTTACCACCGTGGAGGCGATAAAAATGAATTTACCTGAAATCAACTTTGTCACGGCGGATAAGGAAGTCGTCGAAAATGAAATTTTTGCCCTCTACACAACTATTACTGGGCGAAAGCTAGCACCGGCGGACCCTATCCGCTTATTCTTATTAGCGATTACTAATATTGTGATTTTACTACTAAACCGCATCAATGATACAGGCAAGCAGAATTTATTAGCATATGCAAGAGGAGCTAACCTTGATCATATAGGCATTGCGCTTGGTGTGGAACGTCTACAGGCGACCGGAGCGGTTACTACTATGAAATTAACTGCTTCAATGGCAAGACCGGAGGGGATAGCTATTCCTAAGGGTACACGATTTACTTCGGGAGATGGTGCATTTTTTGCACTAACTGAACCTTATTACTTGTCAGCTAATGAAACCTCGATACTGGTAAAAGCGGTATGTACAGAAGCTTCAGTTAAAGGGAATGGCTATCCAATAGGGTCGATTACTACGCTCGTGGACCCAATTCCCTATATTGCAAGTGTAACAAATACTACAATCTCTGAGGGTGGCGCTGACGTGGAAACAGATGATGCATTCCGAGAACGTATTAGAGAAGCTCCTGAAAGCTTTTCCTGTGCAGGTGCAGAAGGGGCGTATGAATTTTTTACTAAAAAGGCATCGGCCCTTATTAGCTCAGTGAAAGTGGTATCACCTAAACCAGGGGATGTAGTTGTATATCCGGGTCTTGTATCTGGTGAAATAGCAAAGGCAGAAATCCTTACATTAGTGGAAACTGCACTTACAGATAAGAAAGTGCGCCCACTTACTGATAACGTATCAGTAAAAGCCCCCATTGCTAAAAATTACAGTATAAATCTCCAGTACTACATTGATTCTGATAACGCATATTACGCAGATACTATTAAAGCTCGTGTTGATGAAGCCGTTACAGATTACACAAAATGGCAATCTGGAAAGGTAGGACGAGATATTATACCATCCGAATTAATTCGTCGCATTATGGAAGCCGGGGCTAAACGTGTTACTGTAAATTCTCCTATTTTTACCGTTGTTAAAGACGGACGAAAGGAAGATGGGTATCAAGTTGAACTAGCACAATGCACAGGCAAGACGATCACCTACGGGGGTGTAGAGCATGAATAACCTCCATGAATTTAATTTAAAGGATACTTTGCCAAGTTCAATTGCTAATGATGCCAATGTACAAGCCATTGCTCAAGTAACTACGTTGCGACTTATGGCCTTGATGCCTTTTGTAGATAGGTTGACTATACTATCACATCTTAACGAGTTGAGTACACCTATCTTAGATGAACTAGCGTGGCACTTACATGTTGATTTCTACGACGAGGCAGTAAGTAGAGCGCAAAAAATCAGGCTAATCCTTAGTTCTATTGCGTGGCATCGTAGAAAAGGGACTGTCGGATTGGTGGAGGAAGCAATTGGCGAATTATATTCTGAGTGCGAAGTCGTTGAAAACTGGAATTATGAGGGAGGGCAACCTTATCATTTTAAATTAGAAATGACCGGGTATATGATGACTCCTAATATTCGAGAGCGCGTGCTGCGTATTTTAGAGTTCGTTAAGAATAAGCGGTCATGGTTAGATGATATTGAGTATGTGCATGATATCGATTCAAAAGGGATTTACATAGGCGGACTAGCTACTTCAGCGGGAAACGCAATAGTAGACCCTGCATTAAAGATAAACATAGAACCGCAAATTCAAAATGTACACATAGGCGGTATTGCTACTGCCTACCAAATTATTCATGTATAGGAGGTACAAATGGCAAAATATCCAGCTGTCATTACAACAATGGCAGGTACTAACGCAACAGCAGAGGCTAATGCGAGTAAGCAAGCTTTAATTTTTACTAAAATCGTAATCGGTGCAGGCGACCCTCCTGCATCAATTGCTAGAGCGACAAGTTTGACGGATAAACGATTAGAGCTAGCAATTACAAAAAGCACAAAATCTGGCGATGGTCAATTTACAGTTCGGGCTTCTTTATCAAATGCTACTCTCGAAACCGGGTTCTATGCTCGAGAGATAGGATTAATGGCCAAAGTAGGGGAGTCTGGACAAGAAATACTTTTCTCGTATACGAACGGCGGGAGCTACGTAGATTACATACCTGATAAGACCGCACCAATGGATAGTTACACTTTTACTATTACAACAGTGATTGGCAATGCTGAAAAGGTAGAAGCACTTATACAGGATAATGGCTATGCAACGATCCGTGATTTAGAAGACCACAATAAAGCTACAAATGCGCATCAAGATGCATTTAATAAAAAGCTAGATGTCACCTCTAATCAATACGCAAAAGCAATCGCTAAACATAATCAAGGCTTGCAAGTAACAAAAGGGGATAACTCACAAGAAATTATTAACTTTATTACAAGTAACTACAACGATAGTGATATTAATAAAGTGCTTAACTTGGGAGCTCTAAAAGGCATTTTAGGACAAGGTGGTATCGTAGCATCTAAACTTGATCGTGATAACGGTTATGTGAAATTTGCTAACGGCTTTATTATTCAATGGGGTTTAACTTGGTTCTTAAATCAAAATACCTATGCCGATGTAACGTTGCCTATTAGCTGTAATGTATTAGTCGCACTATGTACAGACGACTCTGCGAACACGACTACAAGGGGTGATGAGTTTTATGTATCTTGGAATAGTGGTTATTCTACAGGCGGAAATAGGACATCTATTCGCTTTTTAACTAATCGTGGTAATGCTGGCAACTTCACATGGATTTGCGTTGGTAAAGCGTAGGAAGGGGATCACATGAATCAATATGTATTTGTACTAGATGCACAAGGTAAACGTATTACCTCGTTTGTTGATAATTTAGTTAGTAAAGATGAATTACTGGCAACTGCTAAACAAGAATGTCCAGATGCATCGGATTATATTTACTCTGCAGATGGAGATAGTATGCTAGACGAATTTATGAGTGGCAAGCTATATGTAGACGGGCAATTTGTATCTGCTCCAGTTCATGAGTTAACGAAAGCAGAAAAGATTGCAGAAATTCGTGCATATTATAACAGTCGATTTGAAGCCTTAGACCAAGCTTTATTGCGTAGACGATTGGCTAATGGTGATATAAGCGACCTACAAGACCAGTTCAAAAAGATTAATGCTGAAATGATTGCTAAGATTAAGGCGGTGAAATAATATGTCAGATATTAAAAGTGAAGTTCCAGTTATGCACTTTTGTGAGTACTGTTGGGCTACTCTAAATACAGATGGCACCTGTCCATCAGAAGGATGCGTCCATAATGATCTAATGGAACTAGAAGCAGGTGAAGATAATGACACCAGTCAAGCATAATCTATCTGCTATTAAGGGTGAGTTTATTACGCTGACTATCGGATATAACGGCACAGTAGAGGCCGAGGATTTGTTCTCGTGCGTAAGAAAGTTTGCCCAAGACGAACAGTATAGAGCTAAATTTAATATTGAAGTATCAAAGGATAATTTAACGGCTGATGAAAGCTGTAGAATTATCCTTTCTTTGGATACAAACGAACTACATGCTGGTAGGTATGCGTGGGACTTATCTATTTGGGGTGGTAGTCGGCCTATTAAATGCCTTGTTAAAGGGCAATTAACTATTCTTGAAGGTGTTAGCAACAGAGGTAAATAATATGAGCGAAAATACTATTAATATTTATATGGGTGCAGAAGATAAAGTTAACGTTAAAGACAATACTCAAATTATTAAATTGCAAGGGCCAAAAGGCGACCCTGGTCCAATCGGCAAGCCAGGACCTCAAGGTAAACCTGGTAGTGCAGAACGTGCAGCAGAACTCTTAAAATCTAAAAACGTATATTTAGAAAATAGTGACGTTGACACAGTAATTACTACCGTAATCGAGAAGTTGTTTGAGAGAGGTTCTTTGCAAGAGGCTACGTTTAGACAGTTGGAATACACTCAACCAAGCACAGGGCAAGAGTATATCGACCTCACAGGCGAGCCGCACTTTAAAGTGGCTATCAACGGCGGCGAGAAAAAAGAATTTGAAAGCGATAACATGAGGGTTACTATTGAACCTTTCGGGCCTGAGAATATTGAGCTCAAATATTATGATCTCAATAATAACGAACAAACAACTTTGCTTATAAGAGGTTCAAACGTAGCACCAGATGAGGTGTACACAGATACTAATGGCGTCATATATACACGATTGGGAAATGATATTGAAATTGATGTATCAAATTACAATAATGTAGATATATTTAAGATTTTACCTAATTGGAATATTGGCGATGTCAATAAAATCACTATTAAGACCAATAAGCGTGTTATGCTTAAAATGAATAAAAGCTCTTTACACGATAAATCTGGAACTATTGTAAATCATAGTAATTCGGTCTGGCGTGTAGAGAATCCAGAGAGTACTGTGTTCAAGTGGCTTGACAGTTATTGGACTTTTTTAGCCATTAAAGATTTAACAAATGATTTTGGACGTGATGTATCTACAGGCGACAGCCGTGAGCCTTATTTTATATATAACGCAGAAAATCACGAATACATAAACAGTGCTAATGAGGGATTATAAAATGCAAGTAATAACGGATTTTCTATGCGAGGCGTGGCGAATGCTTACTGAGTCATTCGCCATTAAAGCCTTGCTTGCGGTAGTTGCGGAAGTCGGTATATACATGTTAGGTCTAAAACACGTACAGGTGTTAGGTATATTCATTTGCCTAGTGTTTTTAGATCTATTCACAAAGTGGTCTGCGATTGGTTATCAAATGTTAGTTGATATGGGGGTAAACCCCGAGAATATCGGCGGTTTTGACAAATACATAGCCATTCCAGCTGCATGGGGGAAAGGGCTTATATCGTCCAAACATATGCGTAAGCCTTTCATTACAAAGGTATTAACATATTGCCTAGCGACTGCTAGTGCGTGGTGTTTTGATTACATGGCAGGTAATTACGCATTCGCAGTCAATCTTGTATGGTTGTATCTTGCTAGCGTCGAATTTCTTTCTATTTTGGAGAACCTACGAGACGGTGGCAATACTACCATTACTGGGTTATTAGATTTGGTTCAAAGTAAAATTGACATGCTTTTAAAGAAATAAGGTTTTTATATAGGGCTGCATTATTGTAGTCCTATTTTTAATTGGAGGTGCATATAATGAAAATTGGTACACACTTTGATGATTACGAATTTGCTTGCAGTTGTCATAGACATGAAGTTGATGAGAATGGGCATAATAAGTTAGACCATATTATCGACAAGCGTTTGGTGGACTTATTAGACGCAATTCGTGAACGTTTAGGCGTGCCGTTGACTGTTACAAGTGGTTATCGTTGCGAGGAACACAATGAGGAAGTAGGCGGCGTATCTAACTCTCAACACGTTTTAGGGACTGCTGCTGATATTACTTATGATGACGTTGACGTTGAGTACTTGGCAGAAGTTGCCGAGGCTTGCGGTCAAGAGTTAGGTATTGAGGGCGGTATCGGTACATATTATTATCAAGGATTCGTACACGTTGACGTACGAGGATATGCAGCACGCTGGAATGATTTGGATTAAAGGGGGTTATTATGTATGCAAAAATTAAGACATACCTCGAAACGATTAAATCTAAGGTTACTATGCAGCGCCTTATTATTGGTGCTATTTGTGTGCTGTTCCTCTATGGCGTTGGCAGCCTCGCAAGTGGATATTTCACAGCCAGAGCCAACTATCAGCGTGCCATTGAGCGATTGGAACAAACTCAAAGAGCGCTTGATGATAGCCGACGCCTCAATAGAGAGCTCAACAAACTCATTGAAACAAGCCGACAGCTTAACAATGACGCAGGCGACCGAATTAAAAGAATTGAGGATTATCAACAGCGAGAGGGCGAAAGCCTTAACCGAATTGAGAGCAATCAACGAGAAACAGGGTCAAGAATTAGCGAAAGCCTCGAACAAAATAACAGAGCAAGAGCAGAGCTTAACTCTAGCCTCGAACTCATTAGACGAATTGAAGAACGAAGTCAAAAACAATAGACGAACAGAGCAACGCCTAAGACGGCAACGTGATACATGGGCCGCTGGTGGTGTGATTGGTTTTCTAATTGGTGCAGCTGGCGCTATTCGATGAAATCGAGGTGATCCATACATCTCCATAGCGTGTAATGGTGGATACACGCAACTATAAACAAAAGAGCCTACTAACCTAGATTAAATCTACGTTGGTAGGCTCTATTTTTGTTTGTAAAAATCAAAATAAATACTTGCTTTTATACACGATATAGGGTATAATAAAAGTGTAAGGAGGTGATAAAAGTGGACATAATAGAAAAGCTAACAAGTTTAGCAAATGCGTTAACGCCACTGGTACTGGCACTAGCAATACTAAAACTTGTTAGCAAGGAGTAGTAAAAAGCAGGCGGGTGAAAGCCCCGCCACCTTTTCAACATCATTGTAAATCAACGAGGTGAATTATGCAATATTTAGAATGGCTGATTAATATAGTAACTATTATTGTTTTGATACTAGCAATTAAACGTTTAGTTAGAGGGTGATAAATTTGAAATTTGAACTAGATGATGTAATGACTACACAAGAAGCAGCAGAGCGCTGGAATGTTACTGCTGATTCTCTTAAACAAAACTGTAGAGGTCGTGTGAAGAACGGATTTTTAGAAGGTGAGTTTAGAAAGTCTGGAAAAATGTGGCTTGTAACTCGTCAAGGGATGGAACGATTGTATGGTGAAGAGGTACTAATTTCTAGTGAAACAAAAGATGATACTAAGAACGAATAGCCCTTTAAATCTCTGCAAAATTTGTAACAGTTGCTTAACCGTTGCTCAACCTAAAATGCACAAAATGCAGTAATGGAGCGGATAAATGAACTTTTAAAATACTCTCCGCTGAATAAGAACACAAACGTAAAAAGCCAGTAAACACTTATGTTTACTGGCTTTTTTATTTTTCAAAATTGGCAAAAATCACTACATTTCGTTAGCGTTGCTCAACCGTTGCTCACCTTTTAGGAGGGCTTCGCCGTGTGGTAATCGGTTAACCGCATCAATGTATTGTTGTATAGTTTTATGCGTGTAAACTTCCTGGGTGATATTATCCTTACTTGAGTGGCCAACGATCCGTTTGATGATAATTTCATCGATTCCAATATTGCTAGCCATTGATATGAAAGTATGGCGTGTATCATGCGGTTTGTGCTCTCCTAAATTAAGAGTTTGGCACATACGCTGCATCTCACGCCGGTAGGTATCCTTATGTATCACCTTATCCAAAAGGCACTCTACACGCTTAAATTGAGCCTGTTGATATAGTTCCTTGATGAAAGGGTAGATGCATTCAGCAATCGGTATGCAACGGTCTTTACCGGCTTCCGTTTTAGAACCACCAATCATGTATCGTTCTTTCAAATGGATATTATCGAGCTTCATGGTCTGCAATTCGTTCAATCTGAGGCCCGTGTAGGCGTATATCAGGGTTAGCTTAACAATTATATCGTTGGAGTGTTGCCAAAGAGCGTAGAGGGCCGAATTTGAAAATATGTTAGCCTTCTTGATAGGCGTAGCGTTCTTGTTGATGATAATATCGGAGAAATAGTTCCTAGGTATGATTTCCTGTTTTACGGCTAGCGTACCTACAGATACTATGATAGCCTTGATTAGCTTTTGATACGATTTAGTATGTGTTGAGGTGTCAAATATAGGCTGGAAATGTGCAGCACGCATATTCTTCATCTCGATATTGTTAAGATGGCTAACCATCTTTTGTATTGTATGGATGATCTTCATTCTACCAGCAGACAACCCCTGGCGTTCTGCTTCCTCAATCCGCCATTCAAAGCATTGGCCAAACGTAATTTTACGTTGCTCTTCTTGCGGTGGATTGGTAGAGTAGAGGGCAAGGGCTGTATAAGCTTCCTTTTGTGTAGCGAATGTGCCTACCGATTTACGAATAGCCTTGCCGTTAGCATCGTAGCCATAGGTTACTACAGCCCGGTAGGGCTTTCGTAACTGCTTGTGTTTCATTTTATATACGGTTCCTGAACCGTTGGCTCGTTTCATGGCCATAATATGTCCTCCTTGGTATGGTGATTAGCCTTAGAGGTATGCTATAATGGTTGTGGAGTAAAAATATAGTACCTCTAAGGTATGATGTTTTTAATAACCCTCACTACGGTGGGGGCTTATTTTTTTTTGTATCAGGGGTATTGCGTGATAGGCTAAATAAGACTTATAATGAGCATAAGAAAGGATAGGAGGTAGTCATATGAGTACGTTATATCAACTTATAGGATATGCTGTTTGGTATGGTGCATTTATTTCGGCTATATCAGCTATATTAGCGGTGCCTTTTATATGGATGCCATCCATCTGGCATTATTCTGTAATAGGAATTGAAATTACTAAATATATAATCATTATAGTTGCTGCTGTAATTACTTTTACATGCGTGACTGTTACAATCTTATAACTTATTTTATTAGCTCTCTTGGCGTGTTAACTTCTAATGCGTTAAGAGAGCTATTTAATCTTTTAGCCGCTAAATCTAGCTCATACATTTTTTCTTCGTGTCGATGCTCTTCTGAGACATGATCTAAATATAATTGAATTAGCCCTTTTGACTGCAACTCAATCCCAGAGACTTTTAAATTTGCTCCAATACTAAATGCCCCTATGATGAGCAGTATTCCAGCTATTTTAGATTTAGTTCCAATAAATTGGACCGTTCCAGGCGATTCTACAATTACTCGGGATTCTATAATTGAATCGTCGTTAGTAATTTCTGGAGGAAGAATATCATTTAATAGGCGTAAAAGAGTGATTGGTGCAGAAAGCAAGTTTGCCATCTCTTCAGCAGGGATACCATTTCTTTGATTAATGATTAGTGAGAGATAAGCTTTATTGTTTTTCGAGTAGACTGGGTATAATAAACGATCTATATAATGGTCATGCTTAGTTACATCTGCTAAAGCTTGATGGGCGAATGCAAATCTTAATAGTTGAATAGGTAGTTTGTCACGTCTTACAACTTTTAGCCATCTAACTTGGCGTCTCTTTAAGTATGGGCATAGTGTATAAGGCTCGTATGTTTCTCTTAGGGCTTCAAGATTTTCATTTGTAAAACTGGGATCTATATAGACGTCTGACTCAATAATGCCAATACTATACTCTACGCTACGTTTAGACGGGATTACGACAATATCCCCGATATTAAAGCTATTAACAAATTTTAAAACTTGTTTAGTATAGAACGTTGCAGAACGTTTATTTTTCTTTATGGCTAATAATTTGGAATAAACTATTGTATATGCATCCTCTGCAGTCTGAGCGGCCTTTAATTCAGGAATTTCTGATATTTCATCTAAGCCATAGGCTATAAAATTATTTTCTTTGAAATCTTTATAATACTCGCCGTTTTCTGTTCTTAGAAACCAGTATTTTCTATCAGACGGTACTTCTGGAATATCTATAGTATGAAAATCCATATTTATCTCCTTTTAAATAACAACCTTTATATTGACACACTAAAAACCCATTTGATATACTCTTCTCGTAAACGTTATATGCATGTAGGGATTAATCTTCTCCCATAACAGCATTCCCCCTACATAGACCCTCACTTATAAGTGAGGGTCTTTTTCTTTATCACAAAGCCTCTTACCTCATAGCAGGGTAGAGGATTTTTTTATAGTAAAGCCAGTTATCGTGCGCTTTCTCCCGAATTTGTTGACGTCAACAAATTCGAAACAATCTGTATGATTACTAGCATTTTGTTGACGTCAACAAAAAGGCCCATCCTGGTGCGCTGTAGTCGTTAAACCCTGAAGCGCTTTTGGATATCGACCTCTACACTTTGTTAATAAAGTATCGATTACCTTGTTTTACCTGTTGTAACTTACCTTCTTTTACTAAAGAATTACATAAACGTTTACCATACGATGTGTTATCAGGAAATAGTGATTTAATTAAACTAGCTTGTGCAATTGGTTCGTGAGAAATTGCTGATAGTATAGATTTTTTATCAATACGTTCTTGTTGAACTCTATTTTTCTCTTCTACAACTGCTTTTTGATCTTCATTATAATCATAGGCATTATCAGGGTAGTCATTTAATAAGAATGATTGAATTTGGTCACGAGCATCATCAAAGTCACTTCTATGCATAGAATTATATTCATCAACACCACAGGTACCTTTTGAGTAGAGAAATTCTTTGAATTGAACAAGATGATTTTGCATTTGAGATACTATAGATATAATCTTCTTAATAGAGTATTGGTCGGATAGTTTATCCATTAATTCATCAGATTTATCAATATATTTCAATTCTTTATTGTCATAACTAGTTGAGCTGAAGTAATCATCATTACCATTAAAATTTGGAATTGGCAACTCAGGTTCATCAATGATAGATAGAATATTAGACATATCAGTTGCAGATAATCTAAATTTATCTAGCTCTATTTCATGTAAACGATTAAGTTCAGAAAGATCTTCTGCTTCTTTTGCATCTTGAATAGCTTTTTCTTCTATTTCAGTATCTGTATGAATATGCGCAGTAATAATTCCATTTTCAATAGCTAATCTACACATATGTTTACATGGATAATCAAAATTTGCATTTTGACGATTTTGAAAGTCCGGGCAGGTACAACTAGATAAGGTTACTATATATGGTTGCGGTTGAGTGCCAAATATATAACAAACACCGTTATTCTTTTTAATTGATTGAGAAGAAATCCATGTAGCGCGCTCAACTCTATGTTGAAAAGAATTGTTGTTAGCAGCTAACCAATGATTCCAATACTCATCGATAGATAGTTCGTGACAATGGGTAGAAATAGATGCGTGATTAAAATTAGAATTTACTTCGAAAGATAAATCAAGAGTATCTGTGTTATTAGCAGATTGCTTTTTAAAACAACTAAATAAACGTTTTAATATTTTTAACATAATAACATCTCCCCAGTTATATAGTTAAATAATATGATGATAGAAGTCGATTCCGTTAAGGTCTCCATCTTCAACTTGAGACATTCTAACCATACGTTCGACTAAATTAACGTGATGATCTACAAAAAAGTCATCACGAATAATATGACTTAACTCATGCTTTATTTCCTCCCTCATGCGTTCATGGGGGAGGTTTTTATTAATGTATATATTATGAGTATCTACATCTTCTGATTCCTCAGAAACTGCTTTAGCATTTGGTAAGTCACAATAGATAAGGTTAATAACCAATACTACCACTCTCCCTTGTGTGTATTACTTGTGTTTAGATTTTAAGAACTCTATGTATTTAACTGTTTCTTCCATCTCCTCTTTAGTGATATCTTTAGCAGCAGAAAAGAGCATACGAGCCCCTGGACGTGTGCGTAGGTATTCTGCAAATTCGGCTGCTTCACGGTCGGTGTAATAGCCGTCTGTATATTTCTCTACTAGTTCAGATTTAGGAACACCAAAATAGTTTGCCAATAGTTCAATTTTATCGATTCTAGGATATGTATTTCCCTTTACCCAATCGGTAAACGTAGTATACTTTAACCCTAAATCAGCGCATATTTTATTGCGATCAATTCCGCGACTATCCATTAGTCGTTGAATATTCTCAGCCATAATAGCCTTGTTACCTAAATCACTCATAAGAACCTCTCAAAAATAGAATATATTAATTAATACACCTATATATTACGATATTTTCGTAATAAAATCAATATTTTACGGAAATTTTACGATAGTTTAAGTTTGGTTTATAGACATTACGGATAAACCGTAGTAGAATGATGATTGTAAACAAGATGTGAGTATCGAGAAAGGAGGTAACTTATGAAGTACACATTAAAGATGTTAAGGGCTTCAAAAAATTGGTCTCAACTTACGGCATCTAAAGCGATTGGAGTGTCTGTTGATACTTGGGGAAATTGGGAGCGCAAACGCTCTTATCCTGATGTTCCTCACATAAAAAAGATACAAGAAGTATTTGGCGTAGCGTATGACGACATTATTTTTTTATAGTTGGTTACGGTTAAACCGTTACGGAGGACAGGTTATGAAACAATTCGCAATCAGAATGTTCGGTGAATCCATAAAGGAGCGCATGAACGAGTTAGGCATGACTAAGACGGCGCTGATTGAAAAAGCTGAAATTTCAATGGATACATTAAACCGAGCTATCAGCGGACGATCAGTGCAAATGTCAACAGTCGTTGGTATCTGCTATGCGTTGTGTGTCGATGATAACGAAAGTAACGACTTTTGGGAAACCGATTACTACAACCCTAAATTAGATAGAAAATAACTAAAACAGAAATGAGGTAAAACAGATGAACAGTGAAACACGAATCAGATTATTAGAAGAGCGAGTGGCCTTCCTTGAATTAATGACACAAGCTAGCGCGCACGAATTATTAACTCAATATATTCGCACGGTAGCAGATGAAAATGATATCCCTTGCGAAAGACGTAAAAACCGAGGCAATCACGGATGGACGTTGCCGAGATTTGAGATACATTGTAAGAACGCTATTGCAATGGCTTTAGGACTTCCCAAAATCATCGACATTGAGTATGAAATGCTCGCTGATGCGGAACACATTGTCGATGTAATTGCTGATGTGTACATTTCTTGGAATTAAGGAGGCAAGTGTAATGCAAAAGCGTGATATTCAAACAATTATAAGTGTCTGTCTTTGGATGCTAACTCTTAGCTTATCTGCTGCGATTAGTATTTTTATCATTATAGTGGCGGCAATCACCGCTTATCACTGGTAGGAAGGAGTTACTTATGATCGCAAAAACGATTGCTGTAAGCCAAATGGCCACAGTCCTCGGATGGACATTAACCGCCGTTCGGGAATGCATCGCAAGGGATAAATTCCCGTTTGCGCAGTGCTGGCAAACAGCAGGCAAAAAAGGGCGAACCTTCTCCATAGATAAAGAGGGGTTCCGCTTTCATCTGGCCAACACACTAGGGTGGCCAGATGAGAAAATCAATGAAGCATTTAAGGAGGCGCACATCATATGATGAAAGTTATTTATGCAGTGCGAATTCTCGCTGCAATTCTAGTGGTCGGAACAGTCGGATCGGTTGATATAGACCGTATCGATTTATGGACTGGGTTCTGCCAGGCAATGCTGGGCGTTACGCTTTGGCTACTTACCGGATACTGGATTGAGGAACTAAAAGAGTATGGCGAAAGATAAATTTTG
>QWCT01001222.1_pt1 | contig 31959 bp, 42 predicted proteins | sample 1972681 | NCBI WGS metagenome assembly QWCT01 (sample SAMN09866701, study PRJNA288562) | Human oral metagenome isolate pre3_saliva, whole genome shotgun sequencing... | isolation source: mouth | host: Homo sapiens | place: USA: California | reverse complement strand
CTTGATAAAAAAGTTAAAGACACTTTAGATATTTTAAAACAAAGGGGATATAAGACGGCAATAGCTTCATCAAGTAAAAATGCAAAGCTTATACTTTCAAAGTTAAATCTTATTGATTTTTTTGATATTATAATAGACGGAAATGATATAAAATATTCAAAGCCTGACAAAGAAGTGTTTGAAAAAGCGGGGATAGGTCTGAAACTTTTACCAAACGAATGTCTGGTTGTTGAAGATGCGGCTTCCGGCGTAGAGGGGGCAATAAGAGCCGGAATGCAAGTTGCAGGAATAGGGGATGCAAAAAAGCTCGGTGATGTGAGTTACAGTTTGGAAAGCTTTGAAGATTTGCAAAAGTATTGTATATAGAAAGAGAGAAAAATGGTAAATACAAAGGCGGCAGAAGCTTCAATAATTAAAGGAAATAATTATCGTATAAGTATTCTTACTGACAGACTTATAAGGTTTGAATACAGTAAAAAAAATATATTTGTTGATGAAGAGACGGCGGCTGTTACAAACAGAAAGTTCCCGAAAGTAAAGTTTGATGTTTTAGACAGTGAAGACAAACTGGTTATAGTTACAGATTATCTGAGAATTATATATGATAAAAAAGAATTCACAGGCGAAGGCTTAAGGATCAATGTGAGCGGTAACTACGGAACAACTTCAAGTGTATGGCATTATGGAGATAAGAATGAGAGTTTAAAAGGAACAACAAGAACACTTGATGCCATAGACGGAGAAACAGAGCTTGGAGAGGGAATTGTTTCAAGGCAGATGTGGTCTGTGGTGGATGACAGCAGTTCCATGCTTATAACGAAGGACGGATTTAAGCTGAGGGAGGATGAAGAAGCAATAGATCTGTATTTCTTTGGTTACGGCCTTGACTATTTGACAGCGCTTAAAGACTTTTATACTCTCAGCGGAGAACTTCCTCTGCTTCCAAGATTCACTCTTGGTAACTGGTGGAGCAGATATTATAAATACACTCAAAAGTCATATCTTGACTTGATGGACAGATTTGACAGTGAAGATATTCCGTTCAGTGTGGCGGTTATCGATATGGACTGGCACATTACTGACGTGGAAGGAAGATTCGGTACAGGATGGACAGGTTATACATGGAATAAGGAACTATTCCCAAGTCCAAAAGATTTTCTAAGTGAACTGCATACAAGAGGATATAAGGTCTTACTGAATGTACATCCGGCAGACGGTATAAGGGCATATGAAGATTGCTATAAGGATATGGGAGAATTTATGGGTGTAGATATTAAAAAGGAAGAACCTGTACTTTTTGATATTGCCGATGATAAATTCAGAGAAGGATACTTTAAACATGTTCATCATCCGCTTGAAAAACAGGGAGTCGATTACTGGTGGATAGACTGGCAACAGGGGGAAAATTCAGGACATAAGGGACTTGATCCTCTATGGCTTTTAAACTACTTTCACTATAAGGATTCAGAGAGAGAAGACCGTGGAAGAGGTCTTATACTTTCAAGGTATGCGGGAGTGGGAAGCCATAAATATCCTATAGGTTTTTCGGGAGATACCATTATCACATGGGAAAGTCTTGATTTTCAGCCTTATTTTACAGCTACAGCATCAAATATCGGATATGCATGGTGGAGCCATGATATAGGCGGACATATGAACGGTATAAGGGATGATGAGATGTTTGTCAGATGGGTACAACTTGGAGTATTCTCACCGATAATGAGATTGCACAGTACCTGCAATGAATTTTCCGGAAAAGAGCCTTGGAAGTACAATCAGATTGCCGAAAGAATAGTTAAAAGATATTTGAGACTTCGTCACAGACTGATACCATATCTTTATACAATGAATAAAAGAGCAAATGTAAATAAACTGCCTTTGATACTGCCACTTTATTACTATGAGCCTGCAAATGATAAGGTTTATAATTATAAAAATGAGTATTATTTCGGAGAGGATCTGATAGTATGTCCTGTGACAAGAAAAATTGATACAGAGAGCGGATTGGCAAAGACCAGGATATGGCTTCCGGAGGGTGAATGGTTTGATATCTTTACCGGAGTAAGGTATAGAGGAAATCGTGAACTTGAAATCTACAGAAATCTGGAAGATATCGCCGTATTTGCAAGAGAGGGAAGTATTCTACCTCTTGATGCAAATGTAAGTACAAATGAGATATCAAGTCCTGCAGAAATGGATCTGTTTATTTTTGCCGGTAAGGACGGAGAGTTCACTCTTGCCGAAGATGAAAAGGAATTTAATAATTATGTCGAGTCTGACTGGGCATATACAGGATATGAGATTCTGGAAGGCAATGCAAAGAGAATATTTAGAATAAACCCTGTTTCCGGAAATAAAAATGCAACAAGAGAAAAAAGAAAATATAATTTACATTTCTATGGTGTAGGAAAAGAAAGTGAATTTGATATTTTACTCGATAAAAAGAAAATAGAACCTGCAAGTATTGAATATGATGAAACAAAAAATGTTTTAATTATAAGATTGCCGGAGATTACATCATCATCTGCTTTAGAAGTGGAAATTGATGATAAAGAGAGCCCTTCACATAGCAGTATACAGAGCAGAGTATTTGATATACTTAATAAGGCACAGATAGAATATGATTTAAAGACAGCTGTAATGGAGGTGGTACGAAAGTATAACTCTCAAAATGCGTGTGAATTAATTGGTGAAATTTACTGTGTATGTGAAAACGAGTTTGTTAGAGGAGCTATAATAGAGCTTTTGTCTGCAAAATAGAGAATGCAATAAAGAAGAAAGTGAAAAGTATTACAGACTGCTTTGTAATGAGTATCATGAAGTGGGAAAATAAATTTTTAATTGTATAGATAATAACATAGAAAAATGTTAGAATATAATATATATTATTGAGAGAGTATTGGTCACATGGAGAAATAATGAGATATACTGAAAGCTACTATAATCTAAGCCATGGGACAGATATTGCATCTGCAGAAGATATTAAAACCAATGGCTTCTTTAAGAGGAGATAAGACAAGTTGGTGTGGAGAAGGTGTATATTTCTATGATATAAAGGCGAAAGCCTGGTGGGCAGCTAAAAGAAAATGCAATGAGTTAAAGCAAAAGGGCAAAGGTAGTATTAAGGCAACAGTTATTTTAGCTGATATAGAAGATATATACAAGGATGAAACATTTGACTTAAGGGTAAAAAAAGACGTGGACGATTTTGAAAGCTTTGTCAATTCAACGTTATCAGATGATTATAAAATTATTATTGAAGGAGTTGATGATGAAGTAGAGAGGAAAATTTTATTGAGGTCTATGTTGATTTCGTTTTATGCTGAAGAAAAACATTACAGGTTGATAATAGGTAATTTTAAACAACGTCCACAACCATTATATGAGCACACAATTGAGTTTGTAGATTCATTAGACATGGTTTTTGGAGTAGAGACAATATATTGTGTCAAAGATACCGGTATAATCAGCAATATTCGAATAGGAGGTAAGCAGGGTGAATAGTTTGATGGACAAGTTTATAATGTATGCGAAAGAGCAGTTTGGATATGATATTTCACTGACAGAAGCTGATACTCCGGATACATTTGAGTCATTATTTGGAGTAAGCTTCATCGCAGAAGAAGAAAATACAGCAGTATCCTATGATGAAAAATTTATATATAAGAATGATTCAGCTATAGTAGCGAATATGGATACAGTATATTTAGATGATGGCTGTATACAACAGGATATTGGCTTAGCTGCTTAGTGAGGTGAGAATGGATATTAAGGACATTAGATCAAGCCTACAAATGAAGAACTTTTATTTTAGCAAATTTTCATTTGTGAGGGATAAGGTTATTAAAAATGGTGAACTTAATGCAGATATAAAGAAGGGTATCATTCCTATCGGTAACCATGAATACAATGTAATATTGACAACTAAAATTGAGAAGGATGATATGAACATAGAATTGGTAGCGGAAGCACAATTTTTATATGAGTCGGAGGATCATTCAAGAGAAGAGTCAATAATAAATACAAATACGGTTGCGATAATGTTTCCATTTATTAGAAGTCAAGTTACCCTATTGACATCGCAGCCCGGTATGGCTCCGATTATACTTCCGCCGATTAATACGCAGAAGTTAAAGTGATATATAGTATATCTAAAAAACAGTATTAAAAAAATAGTTTGGCTTTATTTTAAGCCGGACTATTTTTAGTTTATTAAAGGAGGAGATTTTATGTTAGTATTTCATTATCCGAAATGTTCAACTTGTGTGAAGGCAAGAAAGTGGCTAAGAGATAAAAATGTGGAGTTTACAGAAAAGAATATTGTGGAGGAGACTCCAAGTGTGGAAGAGTTAAAGAAGGTTTTGGAGTATTCAGGCCTTCCAATAAAGAAGCTTTTTAATACAAGCGGTATGCTCTACAGAGAGCTGAATATCAAAGAAAAAATGGATACTATGAGTGATGACGAAAAGCTTAAACTGCTTGCAGAAAACGGAATGCTCATAAAAAGACCTATAGTTTTGGGAGACGATTTTGCTTTGGTAGGTTTTAAGGAGAGTGAGTGGGGAAATAAATGGCAGTAAAGGTATAGGATAGAATTTATAAAAATAATAAAGCATAGAAAGATTAGAAAACAATTTCAAAATAATTATTTTTGTTGAAAAACTATTCAATGAGTGATATTCTAAGCTTATAATTATATGATGGGGGTCAAAGATATTTGACCCTCTTGGTATTAGCTCTACAATAAGGAGGCATTATGAGAAATTTAGATAAGTACAAGGGAGTCATTCCGGCGTTTTATGCATGTTATGATGATAACGGGGAGATCAGTCCTGAGAGAGTAAGAGCTCTTACAGAGTACTTTGTGGATAAAAAGGTCAGAGGAGTATATGTAAACGGTTCCTCGGGTGAATGTATTTATCAGAGCGTTGAAGACAGGAAAGTTGTTCTTGAGAATGTAATGAAGGCTAAGGGTGATCTTACAATAATTAACCATATAGCATGTAATAATACCAAGGACGGTATGGAGCTTGCAGCTCATGCAGAGAGTCTTAAAGTAGATGCAATTGCGGCAATTCCGCCTATTTATTTCAAGCTTCCCGAGTATGCCATTGCACAGTATTGGAATGATTACAGCAGTGCCGCGCCAAATACAGATTTTATTATATACAATATCCCACAGCTTGCAGGAGTGGCTTTAAGCAGAGGTCTCTATGCAAAGATGAGAGAGAATAAAAATGTTATAGGTGTAAAGAATTCTTCCATGCCTGTATTTGACATTCAAGGCTTTGTAAGAGACGGTGGTGATGATTATATCGTATTTAACGGTCCGGATGAGCAGTTTGTTTCAGGCAGAGTAATAGGTGCAAAAGCAGGTATCGGTGGAACATATGGAGCAATGCCTGAGCTTTTCCTTGCAATGGATGAGTGTATAGAGGCAGGCGATATGAAGAGGGCAAATGAGATTCAGTACTGCGTAAATGACATTATAGCGGCTCTTACTTCAGGATATGGAAATATGTATGCTATGATAAAGGAAGTTCTTAGAATTAATGAGGGACTTGATATCGGTAGCGTAAGAAAACCTTTGGTTGCATTGACAGATGCCGATAAAGAGATTGCAAAATCAGCGGCAAAAATGATAGTTGACGCAAAGAAGAAATTTTTATGATAAATAAAGTGTATTTGGGAATTGATATAGGTGGAACCGCAGCAAAGTTCGGACTTGTTGATGAGAACGGCAACATACTTCATAAGGATGAGTTCTCGGTTTCATTTGACGGATATGAAACTCCAATACTTAAGACTGTTTTGGAAAAGACAGAGTATTTTGTGGCTTCAAGCGGACTTGCTTTCACTGAAATATCGGGTATCGGTGTATCCGCTACAGGGCAGATAGATTCCGAAAAAGGCGAAGTTATCGGAAGCGCGGGACATATAAAGAACTGGGTAGGATCAAAGATAAAGGAAAGCTTTGAAAAGAAATACTCTGTCAAAACTATAGTTATAAATGATGCAAACAGTGCAGCCCTCGGTGAAAAATGGATAGGAGCGGGAAGAGGCTATAAAAATATCGTTGCCATAACCATAGGAACCGGAGTTGGCGGCGGTATTATAGTTGATGATAAAATCTTGCTTGGAAAAAGAGGATTGGCAGGAGAGATAGGACATATAGTGATACATGGAAGCGGAGAGGGTTGTTCATGCGGTAATGTAGGTTGCCTTGAAAGATATGCATCCACAACAGCACTTGTAAGGAGTGTCTCAAAACTGCAAAATGAAAATCCGACAGCTTTTCCGAAAGACTTTGAAGAAAATATCAACGGTAGAAAGATATTTGATGCCTTACATGAAAACAGTCTGTTAAAGCAGGTAGTTGATAATTGGGTGGATGATATTTCACTTGGAATCATTTCGCTTGTTCATATCTTTAATCCTGAACAGGTTATTATAGGCGGCGGAGTAAGCGGCAGAAAAGAGTTTATAGAAGCCTTAAGTAAAAAGGTACATGAAAAGGTAATGCCAAGATTCTTGGAAGGACTTGAAATAGTTCCTGCAAAACTTGGTAATGATGCCGGCCTTGTCGGTGCGATATATTATTTGATAGAGAATAAATAAAATAGAGGCATAAATGTAAATGAGCTTTATTTCATAATACTTGTAGTGTTTGTATTATGGAATAAAGCTCTTATTATTTAGTCTACTTTAGGCAGCATAGCCGCATATTTTTTTAGTTCCGCATCTGTCGGTACAGTGTCATCCATCTTTCCGTCATGGAATTTCTCATAAGCTACCATATCAAAATATCCTGTTCCTGTAAGTCCGAATACGATAGTCTTTTCTTCACCGCTCTCTTTGCATTTTTTGGCTTCCTCAATAGCTGCATAGATAGCATGTGAGCTCTCAGGAGCAGGGAGAATACCCTCAGTTCTTGCAAAATATTCTGCAGCCTTAAATACATCCGTCTGATTTACTGAAGCTGCCTCCATATAACCGTCATGATAAAGCTGTGAGAGAGTAGAACTCATTCCATGATATCTGAGACCGCCGGCATGGCTTGGTGAAGGTATAAAATCACTTCCCAATGTGTACATCTTTGCAAGCGGAGTCATCATACCCGTATCACAGAAGTCATAGGCAAATGTTCCTCTTGTAAAGCTTGGACATGACGCAGGCTCTATAGCTATGATTCTCACATCACTTTCACCTCTGAGTTTTTCACCCATGAAAGGAGATATAAGACCGCCAAGGTTTGAACCGCCACCTGCACAGCCTATAATAATATCAGGCTTGATATTATACTTATCAAGTGCGGCCTTAGTCTCAAGACCGATAATTGACTGATGCAATAAAACCTGATTTAATACACTACCGAGCACATATCTGTACCCTTCAGTAGTTGTGGCCTTTTCTACAGCCTCCGATATAGCACATCCAAGACTTCCTGTGGTGCCCGGATGTCTTTCAAGGATTCTTCTTCCCACTTCCGTTTCCATGGACGGTGAAGGTGTGACGGTAGCACCGTATGTTCTCATAACCTCACGTCTGAAAGGCTTCTGCTCATAGGATACCTTAACCATATATACCTTACAGTCAAGTCCAAAGTATGCACATGCCATAGAAAGCGCCGTACCCCATTGTCCTGCACCGGTTTCTGTGGTAACTCCTTTAAGTCCCTGCTCTTTAGCATAGTAGGCTTGAGCTATAGCCGAGTTTAACTTATGGCTTCCGCTGGTATTGTTTCCCTCAAATTTGTAATAAATCTTTGCAGGTGTGCCAAGCTTTTCTTCCAGACAGTATGCTCTTACAAGTGGAGCAGGTCTGTACATTCTGTAAAATGATCTGATTGCCTCAGGTATCTCAAAATAAGCGGTGGTATCATCAAGCTCCTGCTTAACAAGCTCGTCACAGAATACATGTGACAGCTCTTCATAGGTCACAGGTTTATGTGTTCCGGGATTTAAAAGCGGAGCCGGCTTATTCTTCATATCAGCTCTTACATTGTACCAATATTTTGGCATCTCATTTTCTTCCAAATAAATCTTATAAGGTATATCCATACACTCTCTCCTTTCAAGTGGACATCTGCCGAAGTACCGGCAAATATTATATTCTAAAGTATACATTGATAAGTAGCTTTAGTCCAGTGAAGAATTGGTGAAATATAACAATGTAGGTGAATACGATTTCAAGTATGTTAAATAATTAAATGGTCTACCGAGAAATAATGAATTTTATTCCCTACAGAACCAACCGGAAATATCTTTGGTAAGAATATTATAGTGGAGACTTATTGTGACAGAGAGATATTTTTATATGAATATACATTATAAAAATAGAACAAAAAACAAATGAAAAATAGCATAGGATTTGATATAATTAAGGTAATATTATGAGCGTGTAAAAAATATTTATGTGGTAGGAGAATGCTATGGCATAAATGTTATTAAATATAATAAGATACTATTAAATATGTACAGAGATGATTTTGGAACTGCAAGGTTAAGAGGTAATAAATGATGAATTATAAAAAGAGGAAAATAATCATATTGCTTTTATTTATAATAAACAGCTGTAGTATACATAAAAAAGATATTACAAATGAAATTAATAAAGAGGGATACGCTGTAAATTTTATAGAATATGATAAGAAATACGAAATTGACATTGATAATGATGGTGAGACAGATTCAGTAAAGGTATTTATTGATGCGGATGGCTATATATCAGTAGAGGTAAATAATCATAAAAAAACAATAGGCTATGGTGAAGAGGGTGTGAAAAGTGTAATTATAAATGATAACAATGGTAATTATTGTATTGGCATAGCAATTCACTATGTTAATGATACACGAATAAGTGAGTTCTATAGATTGAATAAAGAAAATATAGTATATATGTCAGCTGTAGACGGATATATAAAATCTGCATATCAAAATTTGGGTTTATATGTGGAAGATAGAAAATATATTATAGGCTTTCAAAATACAACAGGCATATATTTAATAAATTCTGATTTGAAGCTTAGTTTAGAAGGTAATTATATTATAAATGATTCTAAGCATACATTAGTGAAAGAGCTTAAAGCATATAAGTATAATGATAAAACAGCTGTTTATGAAATAACTACATATCATAAAGGGGAGGCTTTGTATTTATACGAAACAGATATGCAAAACTTAATATATTTTAAAACGGAGAATGGGGATAAGGGATATATTAATGCAACAAAAGATGATTATGAAAGTACTACAGGTGAATTTTATATAGAGGAAGAGAGATTAGTTGATTATTTTGATGGAGAAGAAATATCATGGGCAGGTTAATAATAAGAAAGTTGACACAAATAATTGCTAAAACCTATGAAGATAAGAGTATATAAGAACCTTTCAAAATGAAGGAGTCAAGTTTTTTATAGGACTTCCAAGCATATAAGGATAAGTGGAGAAAATGGAGCAGGAAAAATCATTTGAGAAAAATAAACTTAAGATAATCCTAATAATTACAAGTATATTGACTTTAGTGTTTATAGTGATAGTTGGCATAGAGTATTTGAATGAAAAAAGAAGAGATAGAGCACTTAAATACTATAATGAGATATCTACTACAGTAATTCTGGCAGATACACTGGGAATGGACTTGGAATGCAGTGATAATAAAGGGAATACTTGGGTTATAAACGGGAGTGATATAAGTTTACTTGACATAGTTACTAAGGATATTACAGATTATATATCAGGGGAGAAGCAGAGTCTTTACAACTACAAAATTATAAAAAATGAATATATACAGAAATATATAGATAATTTTAATGACAATATGAAGCATATAAGAATAAGTGGAGAGAACGGAGCAGGAATTCCTATCCCACCAAAGACTATATCTGAGGGAGAGGGGATGGAGGAGTTTCAAGAAATAAAGAATTTAGATGAACTGACAACATATATGCACAAATTAACAAAAAATGGTGAATATTATCTGTATGCTCTTTATGTGGTTGGATTAGACGGAACGGGATTTAGTGGTAGAATAACATATAAATCAGATACTGGAGAAGAAAAAATCATATATGAATATGGGGTATTGTATTTAGGAGATTTATTCCAAAAATATTAAAATAATTTCGATTAAAGTATTATGGAAATATTTTAACTAAGGGGAATATATGAATGCGATTGAGAAGAATAAACTTAAGGTAATCCTAGTAATTACAAGTATATTAGCTTTAGTGTTTACAGCAATAGTTGGTGTAGAGTATTTTGGTCCTATGTCAAGATTTAGTACAAATTAAAATTAGAGGTTCTATCGGTTAAGATGCCGGAAGAACATGTGCCTTATTATATAGCTTTTCAAACTCGTCAGTAGATTAGTTTATTATATTTATTTAGAAAAAAATATAAAAATAAGATTTAAGGGGACATTTATGATAGGGGTAAAGGGTAAATTAAAGTCTAGGTGGGTTTTATGCTTCATAATATTTTCCTTAGTATTATTGATATATGGGAATCATTTATTTAAGGAAAGAGCTAAAAAATTGGAAGATATGAGAAAAAAAGAAGCATTGGAATTTATGGAAGATGGCTGGAAGAAATACAGAATGATGCAGTATGCCGGTGCAAATATGGAGTATACAGATAGTGAAGGAAACATCAGAGTAATAGAAATAGAACCCGTGCTTTTAGATATATATGATGAAGTTATAAAATCTTATATTTTAGGTAAGATACCCAGCCTTGGCTCATTTCAAATAACTGAGGGTAAAAGAACATCAGAATTTATACAAAACTTTAATGATAATATGAAACATGTAAAGATATGGGGTGCACATGAGAATAGATATATAACGATTGCTGAGAATGAGGGGTTGGAAGAATTTGAGGATATAAATAGTTTTGAAGAACTGTGGGAGTATATGAATAGGCGAAATGATGAAGGAGTTATATATATAAATGAACTTGACATAATTGGATATGACAGAACAGGACAAGATGCAAAGTTTATATATGATTATGGGAATGGAAAAATTAAAGAATTATCAATCAATAGGATTAGCTTAGTTAATTTATTTGGATTATTGAAGGAGGAGTATAGGGAATAGCTTTATAAGGAGTATTATTGTAATGGGGAACAGCATTTGATTTTTGTAGAAATGATGTGAATGATCCATATTATGATAAAGATGGATTCTTTAGTAAAGTTGGTGCAATAGGGAAATCTATAGGGCTTGAATGGGGTGGAGATTGGAAAACGCCGGTAGATAAACCCCATTTTCAACTACCTGATTGGGGAAGCACTACCAAAGAGTTGAAACAACAATATGGAACACCGGATGAATTTGAAAAAACCTGGAATTAATAGAGGATAGAGATTGGCATGAAGAGTAATATTAAAGTTCTAAGTTTATTTTTTGTATTATGTATATTAATAACAGGATGCAAGAACTCCTCATTTAACAAAAAAATAAATATCAATAATATAAATAGTGATATAAGTGGATTTTATAAAAAATTTTCGACTGATTATTTAGATGAAGAGATAACAGTTGTTAATAAAGATATAATAGGCCGGGATGGGGAAGTAGTAGAATATATTGATGCAAATAATAAGGTGTCAAGATGTACTGTAATAATTTACGGAGAAAATGAAAAATCGACTTCAGAATATTATTTTATAGATGGTTATATATATGTAACGACATTAAAAGAATACTATACATATCCTATATATTATTCATATAATAGGCCGATAGATATAATGTACAGAACATTTGATGAGGCAGTTATTTATGATGGCATGATTTATGAGCTTGTAAATGGAGAATTTATTAAAAAAAACATAGAAGATATAAAAATACCTTATACATCATTACAGGAGATAAATGAAGCAACAGGTGAGTGAGGTGAGAAAAGTGCAATGCATGTAAAGAGGAGGGAAGAGTACGGTAATATAGAAGACAAATGAATTTGTAATTATGTTACCTGAACTTATAGGGACTAAGTACATATCTGAAAAAAAACCGGATATTATATATACAAGTCTTGATGGAAGCGTAAATTTTTCGTTTAATTTATTAGTAACTTCATCGGGTGAAAAGGATATGAGTTATGCCATAAATATGTTAAAAACAATGATAAAAAATATGAATCCGGCATATATCTTTTTTGAAGATAAAACAATTGAAAGTGCTGCAGGTAACAGTATAAGTTTAATACAATTTAAAAGCTATGGAATTGATGAAGCTGCTTATAACATAATATATCTAGTCAGCATAGATAAATATATTATTCAGGGAGCATTTAACTGTAAGTATAATGATATGGATGAGTGGAAAAGAGCAGCTCTTGAAATAATAAAGTCAATAAAGTTAGAATAAAGAAATGATAACTTGAATCGTGGTAGTATAAAATTATATATCAATTAAATATCTAATAAGTGATTTAAAAATTAAATATAAAAAAGAAGGCGATAGAGAAAACTTGTAACTTTATCGTCTTTTTAGCATATAAAAGTTTATGAATTATAACAGCCTTATACAAGGTTTGTTTGAATATATATATTATAAAAAAAGAACAAAAAACAAATGAAAAATAAAATATGATTTGATATAATTAAGATAATATTATGAGCGTGTAAAAATATTTATAAAATAAGAAGTAGAGTGTATAAATAAAAGTTTCTTAAAGCGGCAAAATGACGGGAGATAAATGAGAGGTCTGTAGTATGGTGAACTAAACCCAGACAATGCCGGTAAAACACCTTAAAGTATTTTAGAAAAAGCCGGTTTTGTTTGGCATACAAAAGATGCTAAGTATATTCCAAAGAGAGGAGACATATTAGTACAGCATGAACATTATGGAAAAGAGAATGTTAAACATGTTGAGATAGTTGATTCATATGATGGTAAAGGAGCTCAAGTTTGGTCATGGGGTAAGGTTTATAAATCATTGCCAACATTAAGAACAAAAACTGACTTATATGGAAGAACATCAGGATATTGGAGAATAGAAAAATGAGAAAAATATTTATAGTAATAGCATTCACAAGTGTTTTATTATCTTGTGGTTTTATAAATAGGAAAAAAGTTATAGAACAAACTTCTGTATTTGCAAAAAGCCAATATGAAGAGTGTGGTAATAAGGTGGAGGAATTGTCTGAATTAGATTTTGAAGAGCTTAAATGGCTGATGCAGACTCTGTATGTATCTCATAAAGGTGCATCAAACATTATAGGAAAGGGAGGTGTGCTAGACACTAAGGAAAAGCAGGCAGAGTTTCTTTATACTTTAAACGAAATAGAATATGAACATATCTTTAAAGATAGTTTGGGAGGATATGTTATTTTTGAAAATGATAAAAAACTTATAGACCGTAAGAATGCAGAGATTATACTGAAAATGGCGGGAGCTTCCAGAACTAAGGATGTATGGCAGTATCTCTCTCAAAATTACAGCTATGATATGAAATCTGAAGAGATATTTACAATGCCAATGTATAGAAGAGAAGGAAGTGATTACTTTATAGAATTTAGAGATTGGAAATTTATAGGGGGAGAAGATGGAAAACTTACAGTAAGATATAAAATATATAAACCCATTTTTCGTAGGGATATAGAGTATGTGGAGGTTAGGCTTCATAAGGATGAGAAAAGTGTATTTGGTGGGTATAGTGCGGACTACATGATGGCTACTCCTATAGAGCTTGAAGAAACAGCTTATGAAAAAGAGGAGTTTTTTCAAGGAAATACTTGGGGTGAGTACAGAAAGCCTCTTACTATGGGAGATTCTATAGACGATTATATTTTCAGACTGGATGGTTCTTTATATCAAATGCCTTTTCCGTTAGATGAACTCACATCAAAAGGATGGGAATATACTGAAAATTTGAAAAAGGATGAAGAAAGGGATGAAATCACCCTTAAGAAGGGAGGCAAGGAAATATATTGTATTGTATGGTATTGCCAAATAAGAGATGATCCCAAATGGTATGTTGTAAGCTTAAAGACAGGTTTTGGAGAAGAGATTTCTGATGTTGATTTTGAACTTTTTGGAAATCGTAAGAGAGGAGACTATGCTTATGGATATGGAGTTCATGGAATATATGGATTTAGGGATCCCCTATATTTAGAAGCTGGGATTGGTGTCTATGCAGGTACAGGTAGTGATAAAACAATAAAAGGTTTTACTATGACGTATGCTCCCAAATACATGGACAGAATAGAACGATTAAATGAAATTGCCACAGATGTAAAGGGTGAAGTAAACCTTACGGGAAAGGGAAATACTGAACTTGAGCGAGATATTTCCTACAAACTTGCTATGTATGATGAGCCTCTGTATGTGCAAGTAAAGAGCCTTGATAAGGTCGGCTGGGCTAAAGATACGAATATAATATGGGTAAAGAAGGGTGAGCAGGAAGATATTATAGAGTATATAGAATATGGTAAAGATTTTAAATTATTTATAGATGATAACAATAAGGTTAAAATTGAAGTGGTTCGAATGGAAGACAGCTCGGATGATAAACCTGAAGTTTTGACTATAAGATGAAGTGAAGAATGTAGAAAATTTTAGAAAAAGATAAATACATTGAACAAACGGAAGACAAAATGGATGCAGGGGACACTTATAAAAAGAATTATAATGGAAAAACATATACAAAAGCAAAAAAGGAAGGGTATTCAACCCCGGATACAATATTTAAAGATAGAAACATGGTTAAACAAAAATTAGGACAATGGTACTATATCAGTAAATGTATTATTTTATGAACTTTTTAAATGGGAATAAAAATGAGTAGTGAGGCAAAAAGAAAATTAAAAAATATAATATGTATATATTTATTTTTTATTCTTGCAGGTATTTTGATATTGGGAGTGCAGAAATTAAAAGCGTATATTGAAAAAGTGAGATTTGATAGAGAACAAAAGGCTTATAATTTTAGTAGTGAAGGTCTTTTACGATATAGACTTTCAAAATTCTTGTATGCAAAATTAGAGTTTACAAACCATAAAGGAGAGGTATTTATAATAGAAGATGAAAATGATATGAAACGTATAGATGCAGATGAGGAAGAATATATTGCCGGGAAAACGGATAAATTTGGTAGCTATCGTTTTATAGAAGGAGAATACACACAGGAAAGAATAAAGAATTTTAATGACAATATGAAACATATTAGGTTATGGGATTATTCTGAAAAAAAATATGTAACAATAACCGAGAATGAGAAAATGGAAGAATTCATTGAAGTAAAAAATATAGATGAGTTATATGAATATATGATTACTGAAGCTCCTGATGGGATATCAAATATAGGGAAGCTGGACATAATTGGTTATGACGGAACCAATCAGCCGACAAAGATTGTATATGACTATGGAAATGGAGAAGAGAAGATTTTGGCAGAAAAAGATGTTATTGGAATAATGGAATTGTTTAAAAATAACTCTTTGAGGTAGATGATATGGTTAGAATAAAGAGAAGGTTGAAGTTTAGGTGGATTTTATGCTTCATAATATTTTCCTTAGCATTATTAATATATGGAAATCATTTACTTAAAGAAAGAGCTAAAAAATTGGAAGATATGAGAAAAAAAGAATCATTAGAATTTATGGAAGATGGCTGGAAAAAATACAGAATGATGTTGTATGCCGGTGCAAACATGGAGTATACAGATAGTGAAGGAAATATCAGAATAATAGAAACTGAACCGGTACTGTTGGATATATATGATGAAGTTATAAAGCCCTATATTTTAGGTAAGACACCTTCCCTCGGCTCTTTTCGGATAACTGAGGGAGAAGAAACATCAGAACGGATAAAAAACTTCAATGATAATATGAAACATATAAAGATATGGGGTGCACATAAGAACAGGTATATATCAATTGCTGAAAATGAGGGATTGGAAGAGTTTGAGGATATAAATAGCTTTGAAGAACTATGGGAGTATATGAATAAGCGAAATGACGAAGGAGTTATATATATTAATGAACTTGACATAGTTGGGTATGACAGAACAGCACAAGACGCAAGGTTTATATATGATTATGGAGATGGGAAAATCAAAAAACTTTCAATTAATATAGTTAGTTTATTAAGTTTATTTAGAGAAAAGTATAAAGATTGGTCATAAGGAGAAGCTTGTGGTTAGAATAAAGAGTAGGCTGAAGTTCAGGTGGATTTTATGCTTCATAATATTTTTCATAGTATTATTGATATATGGAAATCATTTACTTAAAGAAAGAGCTAAAAAATTGGAAGACATGAGAAGGATAGAGGCATTCGATTTTATGGAAGATGGCTGGAAGAAATACAGAATGATGAAGTATGCAGGTGCAAATATGGAGTATACCGATAGTAAAGGAAATATCAAAGTAATAGAAACAGAACCTGTGCTTTTAGATGTATTTGATGAAGCTATAGATCCATATATTTTAGGTAGAGGGATTGGAAGAGTTTAAAGATATAAATAGTTTTGAAGAACTGTGGGAATATATGAATAAGCGAAATGATGAAGGAGTTATATATATAAATGAACTTGATATAGTTGGACATGACAGAACAGGTCAACCTGGAAAGTTTATATATGATTATGGTAATGGAGAGAGTAAAGAAATATCAGAGAATGTGATTATTTTATTTGAATTATTTAAGGATAAGTATAAAGATTGGTCATAAGGAGAAGCTTATGGTTCAGATAAGGAGCAGACTAAAGTTTAGATGGATTTTATGCCTAGTAATATTTTCCTTGGTATTATTGATATATGGGAATCATTTACTTAAAGAAAGAGCTAAAAAATTGGAAGACATGAGAAGGACAGAGGCATTCGAATTTATGGATGATGGCTGGAAGAAATACAGAATGATGTTGTATGCCGGTGCAAATATGGAGTATACAGATAGTGAAGGAAATATCAGAGTAATAGAAACAGAGCGAGGGATTGGAAGAGTTTAAAGATATAAATAGTTTTGAAGAACTGTGGGAATATATGAATAAGCGAAATGATGAAGGAGTTATATATATAAATGAACTTTATATAGTTGGACATGACAGGACAGATAGAGCCGGAAAGTTTATATATGATTATGGGAATGGAAAAAGTAAAAAACTTTCAATTAATATAGTCGACTTATTAAGTTTGTTTAGCGAAAATTATAAAGATTGGTCATAAGGAGAATTCTCGGGTTTTATAGAGGGGTAAGGTGATCATGTATATTGAAAGCATGCAAAATTAGTTATTTTTTGAAAGAAGTGACGAGTTTTTAAAAGAGTTTTATATGAAAAAAGATGAGTATGAACAATGTATTTTTAAGGACTTGGAGGAACTTTTGGGAGAAAAAAATGCTAAATATATTGTGATTTCACCGCTCTATAGCAGCTTTGTTACACAGTCATATGAATATAGACTGGGGGTATATGGAAAAGATTTATACTTGAGCAATCTCGATAAAAGTATATACAGGGAACTTCCTTTAATGAAAGGGTATATAACAGAGGACTTTGCTACAATAGATAAATATATGCTTAATCATATACAGATGATAGCGTTCTGATTAGGAAAACTAATAGATTGAATAATGGCGGTAGTTCATATTTTGATGGTTTTGGAAGCAATGGAGGTTCTTCTTTTGGCGATATTCCTGAGGGAGCTCTTAGTAGAGGAGGTAGAACTGACTGATGAAATACTTTATTTTTATATTTTGTGTAGCTTTAACAATTGTAGTGTGCTCTTGTGTACAAAGCAATAATGTTGAAGATATAAAACTTGATTATAGAACGAGAGAAGAATTTGGATTAAAAGAGGCACAGGATATAGTTAGGGAAATGGTAACTTTTATGGATAAGGAGATAGAACTTGGTAAATCAGGTATTGCTCGCAGAGACTCAGATGGCTTTGACGAATATTACTTCAGTAGTCGAGAGGATGAAAAGAGACTTGAAGAATATCATAGAAATTACCTAACTGACGAAACATATACATATCTTACACAAATGTATGAAATAAGTAGATATGGTCGTGGCATGGCACAGCAGGTGGAAAGAGACGAAAAGACAATATATGGTTTAAGATATTCCATTGACACGCAAAGAGATTTCAGATTGAAGTCAGCCGGCAATAATGAACTTCACATAGAGGTTCCTTTCATATATCATGTCATTATATCAGATACTCTTCCTAAGGAGGATTATGGAGATATAGTATTTACTAAGTATGATGACGGAAAATGGAGAATAAGTAAAATATCTCATTGGTATAATGATATTGTGTTTTATGGGCTTGGAAAAAGAATGTATCTTTTAGACAATTATTGTAAAACAAAGTCAGATTATGAGCAGTTCGTAGAGAGATTCGGAGTTTCATCAAGTGGTGATAAAATACCAATGGATATCTTACAAATTTCATATAATGAGATTTTACCAAATAGTGACAAGCTAAAGTTTGGAGAATTTATAAATGGAGAGTTTCCGGAATTATTTACAAAATTGACAGCTTATCTGGCAATGGAGGAAATATATGCCAGACATGGAAAACCTTATGAAAAGGGAACATTTGAATATGAATATTTTAACAAGGCAACAGCATGGTATAAAGAAAATTCTGATTTTTCAGAAAACATGTTAAATGATATAGAGATATATAATATCAGTAAATTGAGTGATTATATAGACGGTTTGTAATTACTATATATTGGATAGTGATATCTGCTACGGTGGCAGGATAAATATTAGCGTAAAGTGTATACATGGAGGTGTATGGTGAGGCATTTATTGGAGGTACTATACGAGGGGACAAAAAAGAAGAATATTTATCATCCGGCGGAAAGGTGACACAAATAATTGCTAAAACATATGAGTGCCATGAAATTGCTCAACCGGAAGATAAAATGGATGTATGGGATACCTATAAAAAGAATTATAAAGGAAAAAAGATGCAAAAGCAAGAATGGAAGGGTATGCAACTCCAGATACAACATTAAAAGATAGAAATGTGATTAAACAAAAATTGGGACAAGGCTATAGTTACAGTATAAGTATTATTGACTCCAAAGATACCATTCAGAGATTAAAAAACTTTAACGATAATATGAAGCATATAAGGATAAGTGGAGAAAATGGAGCAGGAATTCCTATCCCACCAAAGACTATATCTGAGGTAGAGGAGATGGCGGAGTTTAAAGAAATGAAGAATTTGGAAGAATTAATAGAATATATGCACAGATTAACTGCAAATAAAAATAAAGAATATTATCTGTATGCTCTTTCTGTGGTTGGATTAGACGGGACGGGATTTAGTGGTAGAATAACATATGAATCAGATAATGGAGAAGAAAAAATCATAGATGAATATGGGGTATTGTATTTGGGGTATCTATTCAAAAAGTATTAAAGCAGTTTTGGCTAAGGAGAATATATGAATGTGGTTGAGAAAAATAAACTTAAGATAATCCTAATAATTACAAGTATATTGACTTTAGTGTTTATAGTGATAGTTAGCATAGAGTATTTGAATGAAAAAAGAAGAGATAGAGCACTTAAATACTATAATGAGATATCTACTAAAGTAATTCTGGCAGATACACTGGGAATGGACTTGGAATGCAGTGATAATACAGGGAAAAGTTGTATAATTACTAATCAGAATGAAAGCTTAACCGATATAGTCAGCCAAGACATTGCAGACTATATATCATGGAAGAAAAGTAGTCTTTATAACTACAAAATCATAGAAAATGAAAATATGCAGAAATATATAGATAATTTTAATGACAATATGAAGAATATAAGGATAAGTGGAGAGAACGGAGCAGGAATTCCTATCCCACCAAAGACTATATCAGAGTGCGAAGGAATGGAGGAGTTTGAAGAAATAAAGAATTTGGAGGAACTCATAGCATACATGCACAAACTAACAAAAAATGGTGAATATTATCTGTATGCTCTTTCAATAATAGGATTAGATGGTTCAGGCTTAAATGGTAGGATAACATTTGATATGGGTGATGGAACGGAAAATGTTATACATGAGAGTGGAACAATAGGTATTAGAGAATTATTTACTATGACATATAGAACTTATGAATATGAGAGAGGTATAAAAGTTGGAGGTGAATGAAAAAAGAAGAGATAAGGTGATTAAATATTATAATGAAATATCTGTCACAGTAATTTTTGTAGATACACTGGGAATGGATTTGGAATGCAGTGATAATAAAGGGAATACTTGGGTCATGAAAGGTAATAATACAAGCTTGTGTTTGATATAGTTACTCAAGACATTGCAGATTATATATAAGGTAGATGATATATGGATTCAGAAGTCAAAAGAAAATTAAGAAATATAATATGTATATATTTATTTTTTATTCTTGCAGGTATTTTGATATTGGGAGTGCAGAAATTAAAAGTATATATTGAACAAGTGAGATTTGATAGAGAACAAAAGGCTTATAATTTTAGGAGTGAAGGTCTTTCACGATATAGACTTTCAAAATTTGTCTATGCTAAATTAGAGTTTACAAACCATAAAGGAGAGGTATTTGTAATTGAAAATGAAAATGATATGAAACGTATAGATGCAGAAGAGGAAGAATATATTGTCGGGAAAACGGATAAATTTGGAAGTTATCGTTTTATAGAAGGAGAATACACACAGGAAAGAATAAATAACTTTAATGATAATATGAAACATATAAGGTTATGGAATTATGCTGAAGAAGAATACAAGAAAATAACTGAAACTGAAAGAATAATAGAATTCGCTGATGTGAAAAATATAAATGAATTATGGGAATATTTAAGTCATGAAAAGGTTGAAGGGGTATCTAATATGGTAGCATTAGATACGATAGGATATGATGGAACGGAACAACCAACAAAAATAATATATGATTATGGAAATGGAGAAGAGAAGATTTTGGTAGAAAAAGATGTTATTGGAATATTAGACTTGTTTAAAGATAACTCTTTGAAGTAGGTGATTTATGATGTGGAGGGAAGAAGAATAGAAGTTTCATGGTATGACAAGAATAACAAAGCAGGCGATGTCTATACACTGTATGGTGAAAATACATGTGGGGAGAGATAAAAAATTAAAAGAAAAATCTGACGATTTAATAAAAGCAACTCAAAAATTCAAGAAAGAAGGGGAAAGTGTAAGAAATATAATTAAATCATACAACTTTTCTGAATGAGAATATATAGGTGATTATATGTTGAAGAAATTAAAAGATAATTATTTTTGGATAATTGTTTTCAGTATAGTTATTATTGGTATCCTTTACATAGTGTTAAATTTTAGAGGGCATATAGTTATAAGAGATAATAAAGTTGTAGATTATAAATGGGGAATAGTAGAAAAGGTAAAAAGAAATATGACCATAAATATACCTGAAGGTACGACGGAAATTATGGATGGAGCTTTTATAGGCAGTATTTTTATGGTGGAATTGTATATTCCTGAAAGTGTAAAAACAATACATGCAGATGCTTTCCAGTATTGTATTAATTTGAAAAAAATACACTTTAGTAAATCTTTGACAACAATAGAAGATGGAGCCTTTAGGAATTGTGCTATGCTTGAGTTTGTAGAGTTGCCGTCTTCTGTAACAAATATTGGTAAAAGAGCATTTGCAGATTGTATAAGTTTGGGGGAAGTAGTTTTACCGGAAAATTTAAAAGTTATAGAGTTTGAAACATTTGACGGATGTGAAAACCTTAAATATGTGCATTTAGGAAATATCAAGGAACTAAAAGATGATGCTTTCAGTAGGTGCAATAATATTATCGAAATAAATATGCCGGATAGCATTACGCGGATTGGCGAGAATTCTTTTGAAGAAACGGAATGGTTTAAAAGGCTGCCGATAAATCCATATGGACTAAAATGTTATAAGCATATTTTGTTTAAGTCAACCGATAGAGAAGAAAATATTATAATACCTGATAATATAACAGTGATTGCAGGTGGTGCATTTCAAGATTCAATAAATTTAAAAACTATTGTTTTACCAAAGGGTCTAAAGTCTATAGGTAATGCAGCCTTTGCAGACTGTATAAATCTTGAAGATATTTTTATACCCGAAGGCATTGAATATATAGGTTCATTAGCATTTTCTGATTGTAAAAGTTTAACTGAAATATCAATACCTGAGTCCATTAATAATATAGGCAATTATACATTTGAAAGTTGTGAAAAGTTGAAGAGGGTGGATTTACCTAAAAAACTTGAAAATATTGGTGAAGGTGCATTTAGCAATTGTATTGAATTAAAAAGAATAGTAATTCCAAGTCAGGTAAAACAAATAGAATCGGCAGCTTTTTTTGATTGCATAAACTTAGAAGATATAAAATTTGAGGGAAGCCCGGAATATATAGGACGTGCATTTCAAAATACAAAATTCTACAATAATATTAGAGAAGATGAGCATGGCTGTAAATATGTAGGTAATCATCTTATAGAAGTTGTAGATAAAGAAAGACGGAAAATTATTATTAAGGAGGGAACGGTCAGCATAGCAAACCATGCCTTTTATCAGTCTAAAATAGACAATGTGATATTTCCAAAAGAATTAAAAATAATTGGACCAATGGTTTTTAGTGAATGTGATAATTTAAAAACTGTAGAGTTTCCAGAGGGTGTAACTTATATAGGCTACAGATGCTTCTTTAGTTGTAAAAATTTAAAAAAAGTTTATATGCCGAAGTCTATAGAAGATGTGGGAAGTGAAATGTTTTTAAATTGTAAAAAATTAAAAGAGGTTACTGTAAGTAAGACGATAGCCGACAGTATTGAATTTGATGAAAATGTTAAGCTGATATATATAGAGTAGGATGTATAAGTCATTACTATTGGAAAAACTTGCTATATAGTTTTGATTTAAAAAATAATATTACCAAAAGGGTTTTCTTTAGATTTGAAGTATGATGATTCTGTAAACGTGGAGTATTATGAATAGGAATAAGATAAAGTAGCGGATATTGTTAAGTGGAGGAATGTTAAAGTACTTTATAAACAATAAAACATTCATTATTAAAAGTAGGAGCAAAGTATGAACTGTATATGGGAAATTGTATTAAAAGCACAAAGAAGCGGATATAACTTAGAAAATCTTAGATTTATAAATAGTGGGAGTCCAAGTCCGTATACTGAAAGTACATTTGAATTTTTGAATGCCGATATGATTGAAGATAATGTAGTGGAAGTGAATCCCTTGTATCGTTTTTCAAATGAGCTGGGTGATATATTTTGCCGGATATAGTAGGATATGAACATATACGAGAACTATTTCTGGATGTGATGATGCATTATATAGCATTATGGGATCTTAGGAGCGGAACGGATCAATGGGAGCTGAAATATTTGGGACAGTTACAGGAGGTATCAGAGCAGGTTTAGCAGTTATTGGGGCATTGTTCACTTTGTCATCTAAAGATTTTTTAAAAAAGTTAAAAAATGAGATTATTAAAAGAGGTACAATGCCGACGAAAATAATATTACTGACAGTATACAGTACAGAAGATAATGATAAAAAAGCAGAGAATATTGAAAAACTAGGCAATAGCTTAAAAAGTAATGAGTGGAGGATAAGATAATTGTGCGGAGAAAATATGCATAGAAGCAGGAGTAGAAAGAGACGATATAGATTTATAGTATTAATCCCGATACTAACAGTCATTTTACTGTATATTTCTACTCATACAAAATCTAAACTTATAATAAAAGACAATGTGTTAATAGGACTTGAAAGCGGAATAATTGAAAGAAGGTCAAGTATAAAACAAATTACAGTTCCTGTAGGTGTTACAAAACTGGGTGATAATGCTTTTAGAGAATGTACAAAACTAGAAAGTGTAGAATTACCTGAAACAATTGAAACTATAGGAGATTCTGCCTTTGAAGATTGTTATAAATTAGAGCATATAGAATTTCCTAAAAATCTAAAAAATATTGGAGAAAGTGCATTTAGAAACTGTGTTAATTTAAAAGCCATAGAGCTACCTGAAAATCTAAAAAAACTGAGATTTAATGCGTTTAGAGGTTGCCATAGTTTGGAAAAAGTAAATATTCCTTTGGGTATTACTGCAATTGAAGGATATACTTTTGAAGAATGCAAAAGTTTGAAAAAAATCATACTTCATGAAGGAATAGAGAAGATATCTATAGGAGCCTTCTTAAATTGTCAAGGATTAGAAGAAGTGGAAATGAAAGAAGGAATAAAGTCTATAAGGGCAGAGGCTTTTTCAGGATGTGAAAATATTAAAAGTATAAAAATTCCGGATTCTGTAGAAGAAATAGAGTCAAAAGCGTTTTATTCCTGCGAGAATCTTGAAGAGATAAAAATGTCCGAAGGAATAAGATATGTAGAGACAGAGGTATTTAATGAAACGAAGTGTTATATAGAGAATTTATCAGATAAGAATAATGATATTTATATAGGTAAAGTATTAATAAAGTGTAATAGGGGGAGTTCTGATATTAAGGTAAAGGAGGGAACCAGAGTTATAGCAAATGGAGCTTGTACCGGAATGGAAAATCTGGTTTCTGCAGAGTTACCTGAAAGCCTTATCTGTATAGGGAATGAAGCATTTGCTGAGTGTCATGAACTTAAAGATATAAATATACCAAGCAAATTGGAGAAAATTAGAAGTAAGGCATTTTATGCTTGCAAGATAGAGAGTGTAGATATTCCTGAAACAATAAGTACTCTAGGATTCCGGTCATTTGAGGATTGTGTAAGATTAAAAGAAGTGAAGATGTCCCATACGCCTGAAGTAGTAAGTGCATGTGTTTTTAAAAATACCTTATGGCTTAAAAATTTAGAACAGGATAAATATCATTGCAAATATTTTCAAAATATATTGTTGGAACATTCAGGAAATGACACTTTTGTAAAAATTAAAGACGGAACAAAACTGATAGTAGGGTTGGTTTTTTTAGAATCAAAGGGACTTGAGACAGTGGAGATTCCTAAAAGTGTGGAATCTATAGGATTTGATGCCTTCAGATCATGTGAAAATTTAAAAGAAGTCCGATTTGCAGAAGGGAGTGAACTGAAAAAAATTGATGAAAGTGCTTTTGACGGCTGTGTAAGTCTAGAAGAAATCACTTTACCGCTAAAGCTACAAAGAGTTGAAAGTTTTGCTTTTCATAGATGTACAGGATTTGCGACAATAACATTTCCGGAAAGCATAGAATATGTAGATAATTATTGCATGTCGGATTGCATAAACTTAAAAACAATAAGACTGCCGAAACATATGAAGGGTAAATATTTTATTGATGAATTTGACTTACTAAGAATGAACCCGGAAATTATTTATTATTAAAAGTAGGAGCAAAGTATGAACTGTATATGGGAAATTGTATTAAAAGCAAAGAAAAACGGATACAAATTGGAAGAACTTAGATTTATAAACAGTAAAAGTCCCAGCCCGTATACGGAAAGTTTTTTTGATTGTTTAAATTATGATACAGTTGAAGATACGGAATTGGACAGGAGTACATACAGGAGCAACTCAAGTCGAGGTGGAGCCTAAGAATATAGTCTTGGAGGCAGTATCATATTTATATTAGGTGAAAGCTGAAAATACGAATAACTTTAATATCGGAATAATGGAAAGGCAAAATACCCGGAAAAAGCAGATGGAGTAGAAAAGTATGGTAGTTTCTTTGAGTACAATAAAAATACAAGTTTTTATTGTGCTTTTATTATATAAAAACTAATAATAATATGTTGTTTATAGAAAATCTATATGACATATATTATTAAAATATAATGAAAAATAGTGCAGAACTTGTTATAATTAGAGTAGTATTATTTTCGTGAAAATATTTGTGTATGTGTTGAAAGACGACATGAATATAAACAAAAGAGTAATTATGGAGAAGCTATTTTATTTACAAACCGGATAGACTGTTGTTGAGAGGAGGGGAAAGTGATAGATAAAAAAATACATATATTCACAATAATACTCTTGCTGATGTGTTTTGTTTATGGATGCGGGATAAATAAATATTCAAAAACAGAAAAATTCATTGATTATAATTATGGTGTAGAAAATCTTTCAGATGAAGATGCAATAAAGCTTGTAAAAGAAATAGTATCTTTTATGGATACAGGTATAGAAACGGGTGAAGCTGTCGAAGGTATTAACTGGGAAAACTTTGCCTATTTTAAGAACAAAGAAGATGAAGATAAATTAGAAATCTATCATAGAAATTATATAAAAGATAGTGCTTATAATTATTTGACTGCAATGTATAAAATTACAAGGTTTAATTCCGGCATGGGAAAGGCGAAAACAGGATTTGACGGTGGAACCATCAGGTATAAATTGGAAGCTGAAGAAGATTACAACATTCTGTCGAGAAGAAATAATGAAATATGTATTGAAGCTTTTTTTTATAAAGACAGCAGTCTTGGAGACGGGATGCCGGATACAGATAAGGGTCAGATATTTCTCACTTTGTGTGATGACAATAAATGGAGAATTTCTAAGATCTCTCAATGGTATGATGATTTAGTGTTTTATGAATTGGAAGAATATATAGATGAATTTTTTGACAGTCAAAATAATGTAAAAGAGGATTATGATACTTTTATTAGGAATTATGGGTACGATAAAAATGGGAATAGAATACCTATGCAGATGCTAAGATATTCTTTAAAGGACGCGATCTTGGCGAGCAGCAGTTTTGATGTGTTGGAGAATTTAGATGACGGTTATATATTGGAACATCTTTCTAAACTTGCAACCTATATTGCTTATGAAGAGATATATGCCAGGCATGGGAAAATGTATCCGAAATATTCTATAGAATATAATTATTTCAATGGATTGAGCTGGTATAAAGAGAATAAAGAATTCAGTGAGGATGATTTAAGTGATACTGAAAGGCATAATTTAGAGATTATAAAGTCACATTTGGAAGAGTTTTAGGAGAAAAGAGTATGAAACATAAATTATTAAGTGTAATTAGCATAAGTTTTATATTACTTCTGTTATTCAATGTTAAAACTGTTGCCATTGAAAATAACGATAACAATCCTGAAATGACTGATGAAAGAGCTATAGAGATTATTAAAGAGATTGCCGATTTTATGGATTCAGGAGAAAAGATTGGTGATGAGATATCTTGCAGAGAGTCAGATGGATATAATGATTATTACTTTAAAAATAAGGAGGATGAAGAAAGACTATATAAATATCATAGAGATTATATTAAAGATGCAGCTTATGATTATCTGTGTGAAATGTATGATATAAGGTTTTATAGAGGGAGATGTACACAGTCAAGAACATCAAGGAGCAGTTTAAGTAGCTGCTTATACTATAAAATTTATACAGATGGTGAGTTTAGTGTAAAGAGTAGAAGTAAAAAGAGTATATGTGTTCAAATTCAATTTGTAAAAAAGGTAATATTGGCTGAGGATATGCCGGAAATCAGTGACGGTGAGGTGTATTTGGAACTGTGTGAGGACAATAAATGGAGAATATCTAAAGTTTCTCAATGGCTTAATGATTTGGCATACTATGATTTGGGAAATGAAATGAAGGTGTTTTTTGATCCGGAATATAGTTCACTACCTGAGTATGAAGAATTTATGGAAAAATATGGCTATGATTCAAAAGGTAATAGAATCGGTATGTACATAAGTACAGATGATAATGATGAGATTTTTACGGGAAGTGATACGGATATTATCAGCAGCCAATCAAATTTAGAAAAGCTGAAAAAACTTTCCAAGTTGGCGGCATGTATGGCTCGTGAAGAGATATATGCCAGACATGGGAAGATGTATACTAAAAACAGTCCGGAATATAATTATTTTATAAGAAAAAGCTGGTATGAGGAAAATGAAAGTTTTAAAGAGAGTGATTTAAATGACATCGAAAAAGAAAATATAAAGATAATCTCTGATTATATTGAAAGTTTTTAACAGAGATTAGAAATTATATTGTTACTTCATGCAATATAAAAAGTAACGGAGATGTTCACTATATGACTCTGGGCTTGATGACACAAAGTATACTTATGGATGGAAAAGAGCATATAAGGACATTTCAAAATGCAGGAGTTAGCTACAGAGATATTATTGATATTATCATAGAAAGTTATAATAATAGTGCATTTATAATGACTTCAGGTGATGATAAGAGAACTTAGGGGTTTTATGTGTCAGTATAAAGAAACTGATTGGGAGTATCTGAAAAGGTTGGCCTTCTCGGCTAATACAGTGATATACCCTGACTATAGTGTAGAGGGTGTTAAGTTTTTTATAGGACTTCCATGTAGACAGGAAAAGCTGTTGAGGTCGGAATATTACGAACTTGGAGTTGAAAGTGGTGATGAGTCTTTACTTAATTCAGGCAAGGTATATTATAAGGTTGCTGTAAGAGAACATTATGAAATAGTGGAAAGATTAACATTTTTTGGCGAAACACAGGCTGTTGTAGCAAGAGTCATCAGACCGGAAAATAGAGAAGTCATACGAAATGATGCATTTTCAAATTGCAAATCATTGACTGATGTTAGACTTCCAAGTGGAGTCAAAATAATAGAGAAAGGTACTTTTGCAGAATGTACTTCTTTAGAGAACTTACAATTATCAAATAATACAACTGAAATAGAAGAGATAGCATTTAATAATTGCATAAGTCTAAAAGTATATATTTACCGGACAGCTTAAAAAAGATTGGTAGTGCTGCCTTTTTTAATTGCAACAGCTTATCTACAGTGAATATGCCTGAAGGGATTGAAAGTGTAGGAGGGAATGTATTTGATGGCACTGAAGTCTTTGAAAACAGTGTAGCTGACGAAAGATTCCACAAAGGTAATTGCAAATGCTGTATTTATAAATAATTCCAAGCTAAGAGAGATTGAACTGCCTGAAGGAATAATTGAAATTGGAGACAATTGTTTTGAGAATTGTACGGCATTGAAAAAGATAGATATTAAAGAAGGATTGAAAAAAATAGGAGAAAATTCATTTGCGGGGTCCGGAGTAGAGGCGGTTAAATTGCCTGAAAGTATAACTGAAATTGGATACGGAGCATTTAATAATTGTAAGGACTTGTCAGGTATTAATTTACCATCAGGAATAGAGCGGATTGCCGGTTACAGTTTTGAAAATACAAAGTATTTAAACAATATAAAATCGGATGAATATGGATGTAAGTATGTAGATAATATACTTTTGTCTTCTGAAAATAACGGAAGTTCAATAATCCATATTAAAGCAGGAACCCGAGTGATTGGTGCACAAGCTTTTGAAAACAGAAACGATATTGAAGAGGTATATATTCCTAAAAGTGTAGAAACAATCGATTTTAAGGCATTTTTTCTATGCTCAAATTTAAAAAAAGTGGATTTTGAAGAAGGAATCAAATTAAAAGAAATTAGTTATTTTACATTTGTCGGATGTGAAAAAATAGAAAATATTGATTTACCTAACAGCTTAGAAGCAATAAATGCATATTCTTTTGGAGATTGTTCGTTCACTAAAATAAAAATACCCGAAAATGTAGAATATCTGGATTCATTCGCTATCAGAGAATGCTATTCATTAAAGGAAATAGAGTTACCTGAAAGATTAAGGGGAGAATATCACTGGATTGAGACGGATGGGATTAAGACTCCTAAACTTGTGTTTTATTAAGGAGATTATATATAAGTCAAGAATATAAAGGGGTCAAGGTTATATCTACAAGCTGAATTGAGGGATGTATATATGAAATCAAAATATAAAATTTTTGGGATAATTATAGTTGGAATAATTGCTGTTTTTATATTATATATAGCTTTAAATTTTAGAGGGCATTTAGTTTTAAGGGATAATAAAGTTATTGAATATAAAGCGGGGTTAGTAGATAAAAATATAAGAAACTTGACTGTATACATACCGGAAGGTACAACAGAAATCATGAATGATGCTTTTTCAGGTTGTGAGTGTATAGAGAAAGTATATATTCCGGAAAGTGTAAAAATAATACATCGAAGGGCGTTTATAGGTTGTAAAAACTTAAAAGAGATAAATTTACCGGAAAGTTTAGAACAAATAGACAGAGATGCATTTAATGGCTGTATAAGTTTGGAAGTAATAAGAATTCCTGAAAGTGTAGAATATATTGGGGAATCAGCGTTTAGTGGATGTACTGATTTAAAAGAAATATCATTGCCACAATCACTTAAAAAGATAAAGGAGCTGACATTTTCCGGATGTGAAAACTTAAATAATATAGAATTCCCACAAAATATTACAGATATTGAAATGGGTGCATTTATGGGATGTGAAAATTTGGAGGTCGTAAAACTTCCGGACACTTTAAGGCATATAGAAGGTTATGTGTTTTCCGGTTGTAAAGCTTTGAGAGAAGTGGATTTGCCAAATAATTTAAAATATATAGATGATGCAACATTTAATGGATGCACAAGCCTCTCATCAATATACTTAAGTGATTCTGTTGAGGAACTTGGGTATAATACTTTTGGAGAATGTACTAAACTTAGCGAAATAAATATACCTGACAGTATCAGTCAGGTGGGAGCATATTGCTTTGAAGGTACAGAGTGGTATAAAAAACTTCCTGTAGATTCAGAGGGATTAAAATATTATAAACATATATTATTTCAAGCAACTTACAATATGGAAGATGTTTTGGTTCCAACCGAGATTACTGTAATTGCAGGCGGTGCATTTATGGGACATGATGAATTAAAAAGAGTTATTTTATCAGATAGATTAAAGACTATAGGAGGGTATGCATTTTCAGGGTGTAGTAACCTTTATAATATAGCAATACCGGAAACTGTGAGATATATCGGTTCATCAGCATTTTCCAATTGTAAAAGCTTGGAAAATATATCAATACCTGAAAATATCACTCATATATATGGCAACACTTTTGAAAATTGTGAGAAATTTCAATATATAGAACTGCCTCAGGGGCTTGAATATATCGGTAAAGAAGCATTTAAAGGTTGTACATTGATAAAAAATACTCTTATTCCAAAGAATGTAAAGCAAATAGATGATGGTGCATTCAGTATGTGTATAAACCTGGAAAATGTAGAGTTTGAGGGGGAACCGCTCTATATAGGAAATTCTTTTTATGACACAAAGTACTATAATAGCATAAAAGAGGATGAGTATAGTTGCAAATATATCGGGAATCATCTTATAGAACTTGTAGATAAAAAAAGAGGAAAGGTTATCATAAAAGACGGAACAGTCAGTATAGCAAATAAAGCATTCTCTCAATCCAAGATAAGAGAAATAGTTTTTTCAAAAGAACTGAAAATGATTGGAGAGTCCGCTCTAGGTCATTGCTATAGATTAGAAGATGTAGAGTTTCCGGACGGGCTGATATATATTTCTAAGCTGTGCCTTATAGATTGCAGAAATTTAAAGAGAGTGTATATACCTAAGTCGGTAGATGATATAGGTGAAAGTATACTCTTAGGCTCAGGTAATGTAAGAGAAGTCTTTGTTAGCAAAGAAATAGCAGAGAAGATTGATTTTTATAAAAATGTGAAAGTAAGATACATAGATTAGAAAGCGAATAAAAAACATATCTTTATCAAAAGGAAGTGCTTATGCAAAATTTGAGTAATATTTTGCCAATGTTACCTAATGAATAATGTAAAGAAGGAGTGAAACAGTGAAATTATTAAGGAAAGGATATTTGAAAAAAAGGGTAATTATCGCCTTTATTTTGATAATTATTTTTACTGCCGCATTACAATATTGCGTAAGAAATATATTATTTGAACATATGGTTATATATAACAGTACTGTAAGAGGAATAAAAAGAGGTATTATAAATAAAGATGAGAGATCCAAAATACTGATTATTACTGAAGGAGTTAAAAGTATAGGTACAAATGCTTTTATAGATAATACAGATATTGAAGAGGTGGTTTTGCCTGAATCACTGGTTAGTATAGAAGATTATG
>QWCT01000331.1_pt1 | contig 32131 bp, 33 predicted proteins | sample 1972681 | NCBI WGS metagenome assembly QWCT01 (sample SAMN09866701, study PRJNA288562) | Human oral metagenome isolate pre3_saliva, whole genome shotgun sequencing... | isolation source: mouth | host: Homo sapiens | place: USA: California | reverse complement strand
GCGGTGAGGACAATTCCTATTGAAGACCTTGGCGTTGTGGTGCTTGACAATAAGCAGATTACGATAACGCAAGGATTGATGTCGGCACTGCTCGATAACGTTGTGGCGGTGGTTACTTGCGATGCGAAACGTATGCCTATTGGCTTGCTTTTGCCTCTTTCGGGTAACACGCTTCATCAAGAGCGGTTCCGCAATCAACTCGAATCGAGTGTCCCTTTGCGTAAGCAATTATGGCAACAAACGGTGAAAGCAAAGATCGAAAATCAGGCTTTTTGTTTGCAAAAGCACACCACTCGTTCGTTTGCTCCATTGCATGTGTTGGCAAGAAACGTGAAGAGTGACGACTCGGATAATAACGAAGCGCAAGCAGCTGCTTATTATTGGAAGAATATCTTTGTGTCGATTCCTGATTTCACACGTGACAAAGAGGGTACTCCGCCTAATAATCTACTGAACTATGGCTATGCCATTCTGCGTGCAATAGTGGCTCGAGCCTTAGTGAGTAGCGGATTATTGCCTGTCTTTGGCATTCATCATCACAACCGATACAATGCCTATTGCTTAGCTGATGACATCATGGAGCCTTATCGTCCCTTTGTTGACGACATCGTTTTGGAGACCATAAAAACGCAAGAAATTCCTGAAGACTTAACCACTGAACTGAAACAAAAAATGTTGATGCTGTCGAGTTGCGACGTGATGATCAACGGAAAGAATAGTCCATTGATGGTTGCTGTGTCGCAAACCGCCGCCAGTCTCGCCAAATGTTTTGCTGGAGAAAGCAAGAAAATTGCCTATCCTGAGTTTGGATAAGGGGCGTTTGCAATTTTGTTGGTTGCATTTCTTTGTTTTTTATAGCATTTCTTGTGCTAATTTATTGGTTGCTTTGCATACAATTTACTCACTTTATGTAGGTTGTATGAAGAAGTTTATATGAAAAGAACATTCATAAACTACTCTTTTCCCACCTTTAGTATATCTTTATTTGCGGAAAAAAGTAATAATTCTATCTGTTTTTTGCAACGGAAATAGTTGAGATGCAACATGGGACAACTTAATAGGTTATCCCATGTCGCATTTCGATAACTTTGTTTTTGTATAATCGAATTACTTCACTATCTCAAAGTTATCCTACACTGATTGTCAATGGGTTACATTCTTATGGTACAAAAAAGTTTCCTCAATTTGAGTAGTATTGATTAGAAAACATCTTGGATGTTATCGCCATTATTACTCAATCTATCAACGATTGAGAACTCCTTCTGCATCTCGATTCTTTTCGACGTCAATTTGTTCTTTCAAGTAGGTTGACATTTTTACAGACCAAGTCCTAACCTTCTCCGAATTATGATTTGATAGTCCTTCTATACACTTAATTTGCTTCTCATAAAGTGGCACAATAGATTCAACAAAGCTGAAAGACCCCATATTGCAAGATAGAGCGGTTAAAACACCTTCTTGTTCTCCGTACAAGTCAACAAGCTTAAGCACAATATCTGAGAATCCGTTCTCCCCATAAAGAGGAACCATCAGCATGAGCCGCTCCGGGGCGACCATAGGATATTTTGCACACCAATCTAACAATGCATCATTATGATCCGTTTGGAACAAAATACCAACTTCATTATCGTAACTCGTCATAGAGCCAAGGATTGATTTCAATTTGTAATATAGCATATATCTTTCACCTTCACAGACGAGAGCTTCTGATAAATCATGCCAAACCTCATCGAAATACTTGCCTATTAACAGTCCCATACAATCCTCTATATTGTAAGATTTATAATGCATATCATCTGACTGCTCTATAAGAAGTAAGATACTACGCATAATCTCTTTCGCAAAAGCAGGGTTAGCATCATCTTCAAGTATCTTCCTTAATACATGCCAATAGTCATTATCTTTTGCCAAGTTACTAAATTCATCCAATCGCTTGGTTATTTCTTCTTCGATAAATTTGCGCAACTGTTTTCTATTATCCTTCACTCCGCCCCATAATAGCATCATAGCCACCATGTGGATTAGCGTATTGAAAGATTGTGGCAGGCTTGCGATACGTTGAAATAGGTATAGGATATCCTCCTCAGTATACTTACCAAATGATATATATCGCCAAAAGTGTTCATATTCACTGACCTCCGCTTTCTGCTCTTTAACCATCTGGTACAAGGCTTCAGGATAAGACTCGTTAAATTTATAGTCTCTTGCTGCCACACATGCGAACAGAACCGATTTCCTTTCTAAAGCAGCCATTGCCTTGAATGCCGTTTCAAACATCTCTTCGCTAACCTCTCTGATAAAATCAACAAATATCGAGAAATTGTATTTATCCAATATACGGAACGATTCAATCGAGTTGCAAATAAAAACGTTCTGGGCATTCTTGTCCATAGAATTTGCTACAACTCGCCCAAACGTATTACCATAGTAAGCATCAAACGAATAAATTTTCTTGAGAAGTTCTGTAGTATATAGTTTATAATCAGATGCCATTTCTTTTGCCAACTCTTCATAATCTTTATTATTACGATCAATTATCTCCTCATAGTTAAACTTGTCTGATACCCATCTATTTTTCTTTTCAACCTGTGAGAATCTAAAGAAGAAGTCATCATTACTAAGCTGGGATATCATTTCCTCCATATCCGCACGTAATTCTTCTGCTATTCTTATTGCCTTATGACACAGAACAAAACGAATTGCATCAAGCATTTTATCCCAAGAGTGCTTTTTCAGCTCTGCTATTTTATGTATGCAATTCATTGTGCTCCAACCATAACCAGCTTCGCATAAGCATCCTAAATTACCCTCAAGTATTTCACTGCATTTATCTAACAAAGCAGGATTTTCCTCAATAAGCACCATTAACATACCCAAACATCCATGAATATACTTGGATATCTCTTCGTTTGTTTTTGGCTGGTAATTTGACAGCTTTTCTGTTCCCCTCTGCTCCGCACCTCCAAAGAAGATAAAATCCCGTGTTCTCAAAGCACGACCTAAGGCACTCAATACTATTAACTGCCTTTCCATATATTGCACTTGTCTTTGAAGGAACAGAAGTCTTTGTTCCAATGTTGCTGCAGTTGCCGGCAGATACAATGGGAACAATGCAATAAACTGACCAGTAGCATTATTACCGATATGCTCATTCTCCGCCATAGCCAAGAGCATCATCATCTCTGCACCTTTGTCGAAAGTACGTGGCTCAAAACACAATTTTTCTATTGTCCAAACCAAGTTTCTTCTTCCTTCATCAATACCCCTTAGCAAGTCCACACTCATACTACCTATCACATGCCAAAGACACTTAGACACAGCTTCTGGATTCACTTCTGCAAATGAGCGGAAGAGGCGTGAACCCAAATCAGTATTTATCACTTCCACTGTTCCAAAAGGGCTATTTGCTCCTAGTAACTGATTGAGCATATTGCATGCTTTTACATTATGTCCCATATGCCTAAATTGATCTGCAAATGAATCTGTCAGAGGTTTTGCTATTTCCGATTCCTGTATGGCCTTTATTGTTGCAAGAAGTCTAGTTTCAGAACATTGCTCTATCCACTCACTTATCAAATAGAGGGCAATAGGTATTGGACGAACACCAACTAGTCGACCTTTACGTTCAAGAATCTTTCTTTTCAAGTACTTATCAACAACTCGATCAAACTCATATTCTAGAACCTGTTTCTCCATATCAATAGGGGTTATAGATTTTGCTCCAGCAACAAATTCTATTTCCTTATGCAAATCTCCATCAAAACCAATGTTATCAAATAAGGATATAGATTGAATAATTTTTCTATCTGTAGATTTCTCGTCCGTATCTAATATTTTGTTCATTAACACAGTATCGTTTACAACTCCAATAGGGTCTCCTTTTCGCAACCCATCAACAAGAAGTTGGGCCATCATTGGTATTCCACCTGCAAATTCTACCAATTTTTCTCTATCTTCTGGAGTATAAAATCGAGAAAATCTATCTATAATTTTCTCAACAACTTTATTAAAGTCTTTCTGCAATCTTAAAGGATTTGAATAAGAATTGTTACGCTCGTCTGGATCATTATAAATTGTTATTATTGGATTTAAAGCACGATTCGATCGTTTTATTCGAATAATGTTGTCATGAAAGCCTAGACTACAATTGTCAAATATAAGAACCATCTCCTTATAATTTTCAAACATAAATGACATTTTTTCAAGAATTGCCTCATGGTTATTGGCTTGACAATCTATGTAAGCGTATAAGTACTTAACACTTTCATCTCTAAAAGCCTCCATAACCATACGAGTTTTTCCTAATCCGGAGAGACCACTAATACGTAAATTATCTTTATTATTTTTTATTGCGTTAAGATACTGTTCAAGTCCATCTTGAATATAGCTATTCCTGAAACCCGAAATAGATTTATGACTATTCCAAGTACGAAAGGGTTTAATGTCTTCATCTAGATGAAATACAGCTTGTACTGCACATCCTTTTATCGCTACTGTTAGTTCCTTTATTAATTTTTTTTGCTCTTTATCGTAATTGTTTTTAGGCGTCTTACCGTTGTATTCATCTAATCTAAATGTTAATGGAAAGCGCTTATCTCTCTTATCAGCAAAGATTAAATTCACATCCTTATTAGGATCTCCAAATTTTGTATTTAATACGTGTATTGCCTGATATTTCGTATAGCCCCTTCCTATAAACAACGCTGATTCGTTGATAACATTTGGATTCGGTGTAACCTTATACTTAATTCCTCTTAATTTCTTCCAAATCTTAGTTAAAAATGTCTCTTTGTTTATAAAGGTGAGGTCTCCGACAAAAATATGGGCCTCCTTTATACGCATCTCTATTTCAGATATAAGTTCTGGAGATCCTGGAACTCCGCTAATCCCCTCTTGGTATTTGATCTTAACATACTTCAGTTCGTTGTTTACATTCCTAATAGCAATACGAATACATTCTCTTATAAATCTCGTATGCTGTAACTTCTTTGAATCCGTATCCGATTGCCAAGAAAAAAATAATTTTAAAACCATATAATGTAATTTTAATTAATATGAAATAAAACGCAGAGGACCAGGTTAGTTCAAAATACAATCAACGTAATTCACAAATTAGTTTTTGATATAAAATATCAGTTAATGTATTTGAAAGTTGTGCTTTTTCTTGTTCTGTTGAAATCATAGAAAATGTTGCTCTGCATAAGTTTTTAGGTCTAGAAAAACAAACTTTGAGGTTATAGATATAATTTTGTCTCATCTTATGAATCACTCATTCTGTTCATAATAATATGAATAATCGATACCTTTCATAAACATTTCTCGGTCATTAATCTTTGTTGTGAGTGCTGGTAGCACTAAAGCCTTGATGTGTGTACTAGCAGAAACACTCTCACCCATTGCCAATAAATATTTACTGAAGTTACGGACTTGACCCTCTTGACTTATATAATGATTACGGATATAATAAGACATTGTATTATAATCAATGTTTTGGTTAGTCGTACTTTGTCCTTTCTATTCCGTAGGTTAATAATTTATTAATGCAAAGATAATAATAAGTTGTTAATTAAAAAATGTTTATTGTGATATTTTTAGAAATATCTAATGTAATTCCATCTTTCTACTTTTATGTACGAATTACAGCTATAAATTTCTTTATCTTCAAAATGTAGAATATCCAATCTCATTGCAATTACAATCTAAACTCAATGTTATTGGGATATAATAGCATTGCTATTAAAGTGTAAAAGCAGTGGGATTGTGAGGGAGAAGAATATTTATAAGAGAGAGTAAGGTTGTGGGGCGGTTGCAGTAAGTGGGGTAAAGAGATTAATGGAGATGTGCAATTAGAAAGGTAAAGAGTTCTAAGGTCGAGGAGTGGTGGTTAGATTGGAATAAGTGAGAGGGCAGATTATGTTATTTTAATTGCCATAGGAGCGTAAAACAAGCATCTCAACTTTTATCGGAATGAAATACTTTCAGTATTTTCCTATTGACTTATGATTCTAAAAGCAATGAAATTAGCATTATAAACGTTTTTCTTTGTGATAAATAAATGTGACGATTCCTTCTAAAATAACGAAAGAGGGCAAAAGAAAACAGGGGACAACCGATTAAGTTGTCCCCTGTTGCATATCAATACTTCTGTTCTTGTATAATCGAATTACTTCACTTCCTCGAAGTCAATCCATACTTGTAAATCAACTGATTACAAATATGTACTTTTGAAACGTATCTTCAAAAATCTTACTGAATAAGACCATTTCAGACTATTTGATAACACTTCCGAAGATATTATGAGATTTTGCCATTAAAAGAAGAAAAAGTGGTCATTTTCCTATGATTTTCAGTTCAGTCAGTTCAACCTATATATACGAAGTGTGAAGTTGAAGTGAAGTGAAGCGAGGTGAAACCGTGCAATCTTCTCTTTTTCTTTTTTAATGGCAAAAATCTTCTTTTTCAGGTTGTCCACCGCTTATAAACTACAGGAAAATGAGGGGGAAACAAACTTCTTCCATCTTTTTCTATAGCTACGCAAAAAGACTGCATTTGGCCTTACTACCTTTGCATTGTAAAACAAAAGGAAGCATGGCTGAGTGGTCGAAAGCAGCACATTGCTAACGTGTCAGACGGGTGACTGTCTCGGAGGTTCGAATCCTCCTGTTTCCGCAAGTTGGAGCTTTGGCAGACTTGGTGTATGCGACGGACTGAAAATCCGTAGAACGTGGTTCGACTCCACGAGGTTCCACAAACATTGGGGTGTCCTATAGCGGCAATTAGACCAGACTGTAAATCTGACGGCTTCGGCCTTCGTAGGTTCGAGTCCTACCGCCCCAACCATAACATGGAGTTTGTAGTTCAGTTGGCAGAACGCTGGAATGTGGATCCAGAGGTCGCAGGGTTCGAATCCCTCCTAACTCCCTTAATTGCTCCAGTAGCTCAGTTGGATTAGAGTACCTCGCTACGAACGAGATGGTCGCAGGTTCGAGCCCTACCTGGAGTACAAGTTATGTAAGGATACCAGAGTGGTTAATGGGGCGGTCTGCAAAACCGTTTTTCGCTGGTTCGAATCCAGTTCCTCACTCATGTGATCTCGTTGGCCTACGGCTGCGAGATTTTTTCTTTTACAGGCAAAATACTTTGAAAACACCTTCAAAATGAGCGTAAGATTCTGGCTTGTTATAAGTAACTTTGCAGTATAAAAGTTACAGATGAAGCAAGATGATAATGGTGAAGACAGATCTTTAATGGAGCATCATTCTACGGATGAGGAAACTCAGAAAGTCCCATGGAATCAGCCAGGCAGCACTGGCAAAAATGTTGCAGATAAGCATCGGTCAGGTAGGCAACACCGAATCGCGGAGGTATCCTCACAAATACACCTTGAAACAGATGGTCACCTTCTGTGATGCTCTGGGGATAGAAATAGAAGAACTCTTCTATCCTAAAGTCCAACCTTCAAAAGTAACGAAGACAGAGTTGATAACAAAAATAATAGAATACCAAAATTAGAAGCTATGATTACGAGAGAGAAAGTGTTGCAGCACAGATTAAGGCATCAGATGTTTATGATGATAACCTCAAGCCCATAGAGGGAACCGTTGAAGGTTATTGGTGGCTCAAATGCTATTCACCTAACCCGAAGATCTTCACCCGGAGATTGTTCAAGTGTGGCATCAATAGTTATCCATCAGCAAGACTGGATGAGGATTTAGCCTATGCCTACGTCGGGGAACGTGAACTGCATTGTGCGGAAATCAAGTACAACGACAACCGTGAGCGCCAGGGATGGCATGCGGTTGTAGAACAGGCCACAAGTCTTGAAGATGTAATCAACTATATCACTATGGTCTAAAACAGAGGAACGTATCACTAAGCCATTTCTGACTTGGTGATGCGTTTTACTATTCTCCATTTCAACCGCAGCTTAGGATAACGGTCAGCCTGTCCTTCACTTTGGTAAGGATCCTATCCAACTCACCTAGCTGCTCGTTGTTGTGATTCTCAATCAGCCTGATGGCTTGAATCATCAGTTTGTAATCCTCAGTGCTTACCGGTGAGTCTGAGATGGAGTAATTAGGATCCTCGTACTTGTAGTACTTGTTGTCGTAAACGATGATTGGGGCATTGTAGCCCATCTTGTCAGATCTCATCATCTGAATATCCGACTGCACGGTTCTGGTTGAGACTCCTTTGGTGACGCCTTCCATGTCGTAGAGCGCATCGGAGACCGCGTCCACGAGGTCATCCAGAGTCCATCTTCTGTACCTGTTTCTCAGGCACCTGTCTATAGTCTTGTATCTTAATAAGGCATTCTTGTTTGCTGGCATGGCGATAATCTATACTATCCATTTAGTTTGTTTAATGATGTGATTGTGCCATGCCGTAAGAGAGTACTCCCTGTCTGGACAGGGCACAAAAAAGTTGGAATGCTTGCGCGCATTCCAACCCCTTGACTCTCTTTGGCTATATTATTCTAGCTTATTCGATAGCAATGTCGGTATGCAGGCGCAAACGTTGTGCGTGTGCTAAAGCGATGGGCATAACTGCTCGTTCCATAGCTTCGATAGCTGCGGAAGCAAGATATGACTGTTATGTTCATCAATTGTGACATTGTTTCTTATTTCTTCTTGCGTTGCAAAGGTAGTGAGAGTTCTTCATAAATCGCTAATACTTATCCACTTTAACCTTTTCGGCCGCAAAATTAATACATAGCTACGCAGTCTTTTTGCGTAGCTTGCAATTTGTGATATAAGTTTGGTAAAGCAAGGTGCTTTTGAAAATACCAATACAAATATAGCGAAGCATCTTTTCAATAAATACGTTTCTGTTTGATGCGCCAATGACATCTTCACTTAACCATATCATGGCTTCAAGATAAAGTTCTGAGTAATTCTTTAACTTCATAGCGACATACTTTATGTATTTTATGCACAAAGTTATTTGTAAGATGCCTCAATTATCGTTCCATCAACAAAAAATATAATTCCTGTTTATTAAAAATTACCCACTCCATGCCACATGGGCTAACTATTTCCTGATAAGGTTCTGCATCATCACCGCATGAAGCGGTTTGCCATTACGAACCACATCAGCAAAGGGTTTCGTTGCAGACCGAGCTCATGCATTGCACAGGGACACGAGGCGGACGCCCCCAATCCTTGTGGCTGCTGTCAATAGCTCCATCTACTTAGTCGCTTCACCTGGTAGTTGGCCCATTGTGGCTACCCACCCATATCATGTTGTAGTGTTATCTCACCTTTTATATAAAAGAAGAACGAGCAAAGGGAAAATGTGTGAGATGGCCCTATGCCGCATTTCAATGAAAAACGACAAGTTTCTATTGTTTGCCAGGTGGCTGTTAGTGCTATAGGCTAGCGGTCACGATGCCAGCCTTCTTCCTTTGAAGTCTTATTGGCTCCAAGGACAAACTTACCAATGGCAATAAGTACATATACAGCAATTACGCCTACTATCATTCCTTCCAAATCGTTCATAATCAAGTGTATTTATTGGTTGTAATTTTACCCAAAATTTAATCATTTTCAGCGAATTATGCAACTTTTCAGCGTTAATATTCGGTAATGTATCGAAGAAATTTGAAGTTAAATATTTGATAAAGTGATACGTTTTTCAAAGAAAGATACTACCTTTGTACTATAAAACAAAAACTAGTATGGCAGAAAAGACGAAATCAGACAAGAAGAAAACCGGACGGGGTGGCAAACGTGAAGGCGCAGGCCGTCCCTCCACCGACAGTAAGTTATATAGCTTCAGGGCTCCTGGCTATATGGCAAAGGTCATTGATCAGCAGGAATGCAAGGCTGATTTCTTTAAGAGTTGCATCAAGAAGTACATCTCAGAAGAAGTCGGATTGAGCAAGCTTGGCAAAATTTATAAGGCAAGTGAGGTGAAGAGCCTTAACATTCCATTCTTTGATATTGGCATTGTAGCAGGCTTCCCGGTGCCGTTAGACAATGACGAGAAAGCACAGACCATTGACCTGCTGCGTATGCTTTGCCCAAATGATGACTCGACTTACCTTATCCGAGTACAAGGAAACTCGATGATCGAGGCCAACATTCACGATGGTGATATGGTGATTGTTGATAAGAGTAATCGCAACCCTTCAGAACATGAGGTTGCTGTGTGTGAGTTTAATGGTGACTACACGCTGAAGCGTTTCGTCAAGCGTGGCAATGAGGGGTGGCTGGTGCCAGCAAATCCAGACTTCCCTGAGATTAGAGTCACGGAGGATGATGACTTTTCTATCTGGGGCACTGTCACGTTTGTCATTCACCGACCGGTGAACGATTAATTTCTTCTTTTTTAATGGCAATATGTGGGCACTTATTGACTGCAACTCGTTCTTCTGCTCCGTGGAAAGGGTCTTCCATTTAGGATTGAAGAATAAGCCTGTCGTTGTTCAGAGCAACAACGACGGCTGCATTGTTGCGCTCACACCCGAATCGAAGAAGCTTGGTCTGCATCGTGGTGATCCTATCTTTAAGGTGAGGAGCATTGTGGATGCCAACCATGTAGCGGTGTTCTCTACGAACATGACGCTCTATGCGGCAATGTCTCGGCGAGTGACAAACATCATGCGGAAGTCTGTGCTGCATGTGGAGAACTACAGCATAGACGAGAGCTTCTGCGACCTGCAGGGTTATGAGAAGCACTATGGTCTTACCGGATACATGCATTCCGTGACTGATAAGATTCAGCTATATACGGATATTCCTGTGAGCGTGGGCATTGCTCCGAGCAAGACCATAGCTAAGATGGGCAGTAAGTTTGCCAAGAACTATAAGGGATATAAGGGAGTGTGTGCCATCGACACGGACGAGAAGCGGCGCAAGGCTCTGGAGCTGTTTCCGCTGGATGATGTGGAGAAGATTGGCTGCATGCCCACTCTTGTGGAGAAGCGCACGCTGATCTATGAGAGGCTCTACAATGTGGCGGCTCAAATCAAGAGGATGTACCTTTCGAGCCTGTTGACTCTGCAGATCCTTCACCTAACGGCGACTCTCCTGATAGTAATCCTGACGGCGGCCCCGCTGCTTCTTCCGCCTCGCCTTCCTCTGGTATCCCATCTGAAGGTTCGCCCAAAGCCAGCCCGGAAGGCAGCGATGCCGGTTCCTCTTCTAACCATCCTCACTGCTCTGCGAGCGGCTCGGTCGGTCATACCTCTTCGGTAAATCCTTCAGAGTAATGATATCAATTCGTTCAAGACAGTCTTCACCGTCTCTCAGTATAGGCGCACACCGAGGCTTCGCTCGGTGGCAGAGCGGTAAAAACGTGCGGCCCCTTAGAGCTGCTCAGGGGCTTGCCCAGGTGCCACCGTTTTTGAAGACACGTAACACATTACCCGCGTCACTGTCGTTCCTTGGCGAGATATCCACCTACAAGGGAGCAAGTTGGGTGGCATCTCATTGTGTGAATGTGCTCTGCGAGGCGTGTCTTCTCCCTCTTATAAGCGCCTCAGACGGCGCGAGTCTTGAACTTAGGGAAATGGACTGGTTGTGGGACTTGGACGCGTAGATGGCTCACGGAATGATCTGTGTGGCGTCCGAATTCTCGGCCTGTCCTTTCTCTGATATCAGAGCAAAGAATCAAAGCATTAAGAACAATTCAAATTCAAAGATCAATTTATGACTATACAATATCAGTCCCTGAACTTCAAGGGACGAAAAGGTATGTCGGCAGATCTCGTAGGCGTGGCTACAGGTAACTCTGTGTCGGCAATAACTAACAGTGCCAAGGTGGTGTCTACGGCTAGCAGTGTGGAGAGCGTCGCGTCATCGGCAAACATACTCGCTGGTGCTGCAGGTATGGACATCGTGTTCCCAGATAAGGCATCGTCGTACACCGCCAAACTTGCTGATGGCGACGTGAAGATTATTGTTAAGGCAGAGAATAACGAGACTAATCCGGTGGATCTCTATCGCATCGTTCGCTTCAACACATCCAAGAAGGAGCGTAGCATTCAGTGGTTCGAATATAGTTCTTCGTTGCTTGGATCTGCTGATGCTCAAAAGAATGGATATGTGAATTTCAGTGGTTCCAAGTATGGTGAGAAGTCATACCTCTTAACTATACCACTTTCTTCACTTGAAGAAGGACAATAGGGCGTATTCTACATGAACATAGAATCGGCATTAGCAATACCTGTAGCTACGTTTTGTGTAGAATAAAGAAATGGGCAAGTAGAATTATTGTACTACTTGCCCATAATTGTTTGGAACTTATCCGATTTTTTCACATGTCAGATAACTTGGATTCATCTTTGACTTGTCAAAGTTGGTTGAATACTTGGTGTTGAAAGCCCTAGCTATCGTTTCCCAATTACTTGACAAACCAAGGGGAGGAGTGGTGTTCTGTGTAGACATTTCGATGAACATACCTTTTGTCAGGACCTTGTCCTTGCCCCAGTTCCAATTGTTCTTAGCAGAGATTTTCCAAAGTGCCATAATTGTAATTGTTTAGTTAAACATTAAAAGTAAACTGGTGTAAAGTTAGGCACGACATGTCCCATATTTCATTACACCAAAAGAAAAGTTCCTAAATTTACGAAAATGAGGCTGTCATATTCTTAAATGACAATCTCATTGATGAAAAGATGAACGTATTTAGTCTCCTTTAATGACCGCCAGTGGCACAAGCTCGACGATAGGTTTCACCAAGTCATCCTCAAAGGCAATGACCTGTTCGATATCCTTGTAAGCACTTGGAGCTTCGTCAAGTCCGCTGGCACGCAGACCGTGGATAATGCCTTTCTCGTCCATTGCCCTAGACTCGTCGGCCAATGACAGCGTATTGCGTGCTGCCGTTCGACTCAATCTACGTCCTGCGCCATGGCTGCACGACATGAACGAGTCGGGGTTGCCAAGGCCTTCAACGATGTAAGACTTGGTGCCCATTGAACCTGGAATAATACCTATCTCGCCCTTATAAGCACGAGTGGCTCCCTTTCTGTGAACGATGACATTCTGCCCAAAATGGTTTTCCCATGCGGCATAGTTGTGGGCAATATTGATTACCGGCTCAAACTCTACATTGGGCATGGCTGCAACAAATCCTTCCTTGATGCGCTCCATCATAGCCTGACGATTGGCGAAGGCTATCTGTATGCAGTAGTTCATCTCAGCCATGTAGTCCTTCGCCTCCTTTGTTTCCATAGGCAGGAAAGCCAGGCCGGGCAGAGTCTCTGCATACCATTTCTCACACCAGTACTCGGCCAACTTGTTGTAGTGGTTGGCCACACGAAGTCCCTGATGACGGGAGCCGGAGTGAATCATCACCCATACGTCGTCATTCTGGGTATCCTTCTGTATCTCAATAAAGTGGTTGCCACCACCAAGCGTACCAATCTCCTTGAGGATATTGTCGCGCTTATCCTGTAGATAAGGCAGCGTGCTCCAATCTACCTCAGGCAGCAGACTCTCGTCAACGGCCTTCTTCTGATGCTCGAAGCCAAGAGGAATGGTTTTCCTGATGTGACGCATTACGTCTGTGATGTTCTTACGCTCAAGTTCCGATGCCTTGAGATTGGTCTTCATTGCACACATACCGCAGCCAATATCCACGCCGACAGCATTGGGCACAATCACACCCTTAGTGGCCAATACGCCACCGATGGGCATTCCCATTCCGGCATGAGCATCCGGCATGATAGCTATGTGCTTGAAGGCAAATGGCAGCGAGGCGAGGTTCACAATCTGCTCCATGCAGTTGTCCTCTACTTCGTTAAGCCAGAGTTTTGCGGGCAAACGGGTGCCCATTACTACTTTCTGTATCATTTTCCTAATGTTTTTGTTAAATTCAATGCAAAGTTAGCATGTCACTCCGCCACCTAATGGCGTAATTCAAAATATTTTTGTAACTTTACACCAGAATAAGCTAAAAATCATAAGATTATGCCTCTAAACAGAAATACTTTGATGCGCATCCGGACAATTGACGCATGTCTGCAGCGTCGTCAGCGTAAGTGGACCATCGAGGACTTGCGACAAGCCTGCGAGGATGCTCTCTATGACTATGAGGGAATAGACGGAGTGAGCCTTCGTACTGTTCAGCGTGATATTGAACTGATGCGTGGTGACAAACTTGGTTACTATGCACCTATTGTCGTGCGCAACCGAAAATACTATGAGTATGAGGATCCAGATTATAGCATCACGCAGAAGCCCCTCTCTAAACAAGACATTGCGGAACTCAGCTCTGCAATGGATATCATCAAGCATTACCAGGGATTCCAAGGCATGAAGGGCCAGGAGGATATCCTAGCCCGTATGCAGGATCAGATACAAACTCAGGAAAGCCATCAGCAGATTGTCTTCCTTGAGACAAACAACCGCTTGAAAGGTCTGCAATTTCTGAGTCCCTTGTATGATTTCATTGCCAAGAAAGAGCCTATAGTTGTAGACTACCATTCGTTCAAGTCTAGCCGCGACACACGCTTTTATCTCTCGCCCTATGCCTTGTGCGAGTTCAACAACCGCTGGTTCTTGCTAGCCTATAGCAAGAAGATGAAGAACATACAGACCGTGGCCCTCGACAGAATACTGGCAGTGAGCAAGGACGAAGCACACGAGTATCAGGAAAATACATTCTGTAATATGGAAGAGTATCTCAGTGAGATGGTTGGCATCACGCGTGACCTTCACACCAAACCGGAACGTGTCCTCATCCGTATTGATGCAGAAAACGCTCCTTACGCCATCACAAAACCACTGCATCAGTCGCAACAAACGGAAAAGACGGAGGAAGATGGCAGCGTAATCATATCTCTGAATGTCATCATCAACTTTGAACTGGAGCACAAGATCCTCGGCTTCGGCTCCCACATGGAAGTTTTATCACCTCGGCTCCTGCGCCATCGGGTCGCCCAACAGATGATTGTCGGTGCAACGAAATATCAAAAATAAACGAAGTGCTTTGCGATTGGGATTATTTCCTCTCACAAAGCACTTACTCTTTATGTCAGCATGAAGTTAGACTCTGGCATATAGTGTCCATGAATAATGTCTGCCAGCAATTTATCCAATATCATGTCATAGTCCCTACGCGGTGGCTTAACTTTAGAATCAGAAAGCCATGAACTGGTAATTATCTGAAGATTCCTGCCACATCCTTCCAATAATCCAGAGATCTTTTCACTGTCGTGTTCTTTGCTACGAGATTTGAGCTCAAGAATATGATAGATTTCCTCTCTGAGATTACATGGTGTTACCATTTCATCTACAAGTTCTCTAAATGGAACTGGTGGAGGTGTGCGTCTGCACATAATCCACTTGCATGCCAACAGAGCCCTCAGATAATACAGATAACGCTTTAATTCTACTCCTTTGCGCTCAAGATATCTTATGTTCTGCGCTTCGGCAATATGATAGTAATGGTACATTCCACCTGTTACGTTGAAGTTCTTGCGAAGCAGTGAAAACAACCGTTTCTTTAACTTAAGGTTGTCAATATAGACTATTGGTGATTTGATCCACTCGAGAAAAGTCAAGTTGGTCTTTCTAAAAAGCCCTAAAGCCTTCTTGATATCCCATCCGCTGGCATCGAAGCCATCATCTGTCATCACTTCAATGACATCGCGACCTGGCTCAACTTTCAGATACCAATCCAAGGGATGAACATATACAAAACGAATGTCCCAGTCAGAATCGGGAGATGAGAAGCCCCATGCTCTGCTTCCTGTCTCGGCAGCAAATAGGACCCGAACATCATAGTCGCGTTCTATTTGGGCCAAGCGCTGTAATATTTCTTCCTTTTCCATAATTGATTTTCTTTTTGGACAGCGGGCAGGAGTCGAACCTGCGACACTAAAACTATGTAGTAAACCACCATTGACCTTTATCGGATAATTTGGTGATTGGGCTGCCTTATGCTCTACCAAACTGAGCTACCGCTGTCTATATCAAAGAACGGAAATTGTGAGACTGTAAATGGCCTCATGCAGTCTTTCGACCAGTAGGCCTCAATGATCACGAAGTAAGCCTCACTTGTCCGTTCTAATATTATTATCCTAGCAAGGTGTTCACATCTGCAGGGTTGAGAGCCCATTCGTATGTGTAAACCTCGTCTGCTTCATCTGCAGTGTCTGTAACGGCCAGTCCTTGAGCCTGTGCCTTTAGAGACAACAGTTTTCCGATGGAACACTTGGCTCTGAGCTTCAGAAGATAATCAGTTACGGCTCTAGCATTCGTTTGGAATGCTGCCTGGTCCTGATTGGGAAGTTCAAGCCATGTGATTTCTCCCTTGTCTACATCCAGTACGCCGAACGTCATGCCCTTGGACACATTGTCATCGGGCACACGTACCATGTGCTGAACACACGATGGATCATAGGCCACACCGGTCTTCTCCGATATCTTCATGGGATATTCAGAACTCATCCATCCAACTTGCAGACGAGGGGGCATCTTGCCACAGCTATAAGCATTGCAGGTGAACACAACATAGCGGGCTTCAGCCTCACGCAATTCCGTCAGATCAAGTTCGATGTATTCCGCAGTACCGACCATGTTGGGAATACTGCGGATGTCACCGGAGTGCTTGGCGCCAGGAGCAACTAGATGATGGTAAGCACAGATGTTGCGTTTGTTATCATGGAGAATAATGGCACTCAAATCCATATCAAGATGCTGAGCTGGTAGACCGACTCCCCACTGCAGGAAGAGGCGCACCTTGTCACCCTCCACACGGAACCGTGTGCCTTGCAGCGCGTAGGAAGTGTCCTGTATGGTCGTGCTGCGGTCGCCAACGCCAAGAGGAATGTCAAACAGCTGAGGATCAATATATATGTTCTTGTTCTCGTTCATCTCTGCAGCGAAACGATCGCTCATCACATCCTCATAGAGCTTGGCAATGGCCTTCTCCATGTCGTGCAGTTCCTCCTTGGAATAGAGAGAAAGCAGCTTGTTGTGAGGAATCTTCGTCTTGCCGCCCGTAATAGGACTGGCATAGCGTGCCGACTCAGTGTTGAAGTAGAACTCTGCCGCATTTGTCAGCGAGAGTATCAGGCGGGATGGTACGTTCTGTGCCACCTTGCGGAAAGCTGCCAGTGTTGGCTCTGTGCCGAAGCGAAGCATAGTGGCAAACAAGCTGCGGGCAAACAAGCCGGGACGTGCGCTGAGCATTGTCAGGGCCTTGTCTCGTTCACCGAGGTTGATGGCGTGGTTGAGCTCGCCGCCCCACACGGTGTAGTCCATCTTATAGAACACATCCATCAGTCGTGCGAGGTCCTCAAAGCCGGGACGTTTGCTATATTCAGCCAAACGGAGCGCACGAATCAGACGCACCCACATGCCGCGATAAGGGTGCATATTCTCGGCCGCCTTCTTGGCGTCGACGCAGATGGCATTGAGCCAACCAACCACACGACGGCATTCTGTGCGGTTATACTTGAGACGGAGTTGCTTACGCATCTTGTCGCTACGCTCTTCGTCTGAACTGCATGGGCCCTGTCCCAACAGTCCCTGCCACTTTCTTGCCGTTGCAATCAAAGTCCTGGGACGTATGATGATGGCCTTGCCCGTCTTCTCATACCACAAGTAGCGCAGCACATCCGTTGGTGTTGAGAAATACTTGAGCGCAGCGGCATCATTCCCCTTAGCTACAAGGGCTGAGATTACCACCATGCAGTTCTCCTTCATGGTCACTTCCACATTCTCAGGGATATCCATTTTTGCGCAAAGCACCTTGAGTGAGTCGAGCTGAGTGGCATCGAGAGGCACGGGGCTGGAGAGCAGCTTCACGAAAAGACCCTCCATATCATCACGCGTCCACAAGCGCAGTTCCTTCAACTTGCTAGCCTGTCCCTTATAGACAAAGCCAGAGGTCTCAAATGGAGTGCCGCAGAATGGGCAACCGTTGTAACGATCAAGCGGAAAAGTGTTGTTAGGAATGAGGTGACCGCATGGCAAAGTTACGCCATCAACCTTACCTTTGAATATGGGCAGGTTGGAGATGGCCGTAATAAGATGATCATACAGACTCTCACCTGTAGGATTATCCCAACCCTTCACCAAGGGTTCCCAGTTGAGTTTCACATTAAGCACATCATCAATGAGCTTTGTGATGTCAACTAAAGTTCCAAGATAGCTTGTAGACAACGCCTTGAGCAATTCCTCGCTCACTGTATAGCCGCACTCGGCCAAACGCTTGAGCATGGCCTTCAGTGGTGCATTCTCCTTCAATGTTACCTTTGCTACAGACTCGTGGTCGGTCTCGCAATAGAGTGCCTGATATCTCAGGGAAACTCTCATCAGTGCTTCATTCTTCATCTTCTTTACACTTAAAATAAGGTAATTGGACCGCTGTGGTACTCGAACCCAGGACTCTTGCGAGTCCTTGCCATGAGAAGTAAGCCATCCTTGACCTTTATTATAAATATGGAGGAAATTGCAGTGCTTGTCAGTTAGCGTATCTGACGATGAAAGGTTGCTGGAGCTGAAGTATGCCCTGCTTGTCCTCCGATGTTTTTCTCTATGTAAGGTGGTAATTGAAACTCTCTTAGTAATTACAATACTCGATCGTTGAAGTAAGGGTTCCTTGACCACCTGATTTAAAGAGCGGAAATAGTGAGACTGTCAAATCCCGGTTATGAGTCAGGCGTCCAGATGGGCCACACTTTGAAAAGTGGATGTAAGTCTCACTTGTCCGTTTCCTTTTTACTTTCTGAGTGCAAAGTTAGAATGATACTACGCCACCTATTGGCGTAATTCAAATTATTTTCAAATAATGTATAGATTTTCTCTTTTGTCTGTCATTTATTACCATACTGGTCATTCCAAACAATAACATCTTCAGCGCCATAGGATTCAAGTAGATCTTTCATTCCTTGATAAATTCCATATTTATCTTTACCCTCGTCAATCCGAAGTTTTATGAGATTCAAAACTGAGCGATACTTGACCTTTATACTTCGCCAGTATTTATATTCTATTCTGTCTGTAGGATTGGCGCCATGCTCTAGGAGGAACTTCATGCAAAGTGGCGAATAACACCACATGCATGTTTTGAGCATATCCTCTGTTAGAGGTATGCTTGGATAATGATTCAACACATACTGTAATATTATCGTCTTTTCCTCATCCCTTGCCCGCAATACATTTTCGTCTTCTTCATACGTTGGATTTCCCACGCTATCTGTCGTTCCTCCCTTGTTGGAAGAAAGAAGCCATTCAAAGAAGAATGTTGTATCGGCCCCAAGAGATAGGAAATGCTTTATATTTTCAAAATCAAGATTTTCACAAGCATCCCAAAGGGTTTCGGACGTGAACCCATAAGGATCATCACCTAGATTTTCTATCTTTATTGTCTCCTTTATAAACAATTCATGCACACCTTCTATCTTCCGCTTTATCAGTTTTGGAGAAATATAATTATCTTCATCTTTGACGATTACCCAAAGGTCACAGTCTTCTGGTAAGGAGCTAGCAACCGATTCAAATTGTTCAGTCTTCAGCAATTCTCTGTCAATCTTAGATATCACGTTGCCGGTCTTGTCTCTGATAATCATTATATCAGACAGGGGGACATGATAGCCAATCGTTTCATCACAAACATGAAGGACATCTTTACCATCGAATATTAGAATATGTTTTGTGACATAGGTGTCAACTTTCCTTACGACTGATGTCCTAAGATATTCTTCGATTGTCCTTGACTTCATCATGTTGTAGCAAACCATTCTGCAGTTATGCCAATTCCAACCATGTCCTATGTCATCAAAGCAGAATGTTGTACCAAACAACAGGCCTTCGTACAGACGTGTGATAAACTCCTTTTCATTGCAGACGCCTGAAAAGGAGTTCAAATGATGGAAATGACTTGGTTCAATATCAGCGTAGACCTTATCGTCTTTGATTTGCAACGATATTATTGTGGGCTCAGTGTCAAAATCTAATGCTATAGTGGCTTTTTTATCCACAATAAGTTCTTCGATACTTTTGCTAATTGAATCGAAACTGTTAGACCATTGGGTTATATATGATACGAACTCGTTTTTACCGAATGATAATTTGAAGGTAATATCCTCAGTTTCTAAATCTTGAAGAACTCGGAAGCAAAACGAGTCAAAACAAGTTTCAATATTCTTCATATCTTACAGACCTTTAATAATATACTCAGTTGCAACATAATCTGTCAACCACACTCCGTTGTTCGAAAGATAGAATAAGTGGGAATCAGCACTCATACGTCTTGTGTCTACAACCAAGACGACGGGTAATCCATGGCGACGACCGACGTTGGTAGCAATATCCGCGGTCAAAGATAAGTGAACATGTTGTCTTCCCATCTTCATAATGCCTTGAGCTCTGATAGAGTCAAGAAATCGTGCAGCAGTTCCATGATATAAAATATCGGGAGGCGTCATTTGTCTTAATTCAACATCAACATCAACAGAATGACCTTGTCTGGCACGAATCTTTTTCTTGTCGTCAGAGAATTTATACCTCTGTTTATCATTATTAGCAAGAATGCATACTAATTCTTCCATGGTGAAGCCATGGTTGCTTATGAGATCAGAAACTTCTCGCCAGCCATGTTGGTCAAACTGATATGACTCATCATGGCGTAATAAATATGCCAATCGTTTTCCTTTAGATATGAGTTCCCTATTGTCCATTACTTATTCGACATAAATGGTTTACGATATATTGGCTTGACTACAACATTTTTCAGTGTAAGTATATAACCCCATAGCGTCCTTCTTGTATTGTCATCACTGGAGTATTCCTTTTCCCAACCTTCAACTTGCAGCATCTCCTCGTGAATGGTGGTCACTTTTTCATAATATATTGTGTCGTTGCTTGGGGGAAGCTCACTTCTTTCAGCTATTATCTTGGTAATTGTACCTGATATTGAATGGGTTGACATATCATGATGATTTTCTTCGAAATCAATAGATATTCCGTGAGCATCCTTCGGCGTATCAGGAATATAGCAAGTTCAGTTTACTGTGTCACCCACAGCAAAAACCTCACCACAACATTGTAACTGCCATGACTCATAATACAGAGTACATTCTTTGAGTTGCCTTTCTTTTTGACTCATGGGAATTGTTCTAAATTCTTTTAATGACATTTTCGGACCTTGGTATTATATCTGCTCATAAGCTCATATATTTTCAGTATGGTCCAAGAATTATATGTTGTTATCACTTTCTAGTGTCCAATAGTTTGGCCACCTTACACCAATGGGAAGCAAACTATAAGTACGTTCGTTGGGGACTAGTTTATACTCAGTGTCATATTTGCTTATTTTATACTTGTACTGAAGGGGATAATAGTAGACTAACTCAATATTGTCAGGTAGCAGTTTACGAACTTCCTTAGCCAGTTTCCATCCTCTGTCATAGAAATCTTTTTCTTCTTCCTCTGACCATGAATCTTCCTTACTTTCATATTCCATTTGCCATTCCTTCAGTCCTCCTATACTGCTCATGTCAAAATGACCTTCCTCGTCTTCCAACCACATATCAGTACATCCGCCAGTGTTTACACCCTTTCCCAAAAATAAAGCATCCGCATAGTCAGGATACATAAGGATGAAATGCTTTATGTATACAGGCGCTTTTGTCTCGTTCCATCTAATATGAACATCTTTTCCATAAATCATCTTTTCGATAAATGGGGATTTTATCAGATTATAGAACTCCCAATTGGCATGGATTTTCTGGTTGTCATAATCCCATCCCATATACCACTTGCGGAAGTCTTGTTTTTCCTCGTTTATAATATTTCCGCTACACATTAAGAAATCCATATAAAAGGCATTCACAAGTTGGCGTTTGTCTACTATTGCAGAACATTTATCTCGTCGTCTCCAGAGTCATATAGATAGAATAGCGCATAATTGCTGAGCATCTCCTTGTCGTTGTATGAGTTGTGACTCATGAAACTTAACATATTGAGTCGCTCAACACAAAAAGCAGTCAATGTTCCTTCTTCGTCAATTTCCCAAATTGCTGTGTTCTCACCACTTATAAGGTCTTCCAACCATTTACGTAGTGTGAAGATAGGGTCTATGCACTCTGATAAATGCGATGTAAATACCTCTTTCCCATTGCAATACACCGTTACATCGAGACTACCAGCGTCTAGGTCATGTATTGAAATTCTGATTTCATCAACTTCAGATGGCACGCTATATGCATCAAGAGATTCATAAATCTGTATTCGCCCCTTGTTCCATCCAGGACCATAAAAGGAATCATGTTCATAATCTGAACGAGATTTTATTTCTTTCCTCATAGCCATTTTTTTATTACTAATAACGTGTATACGTTCTACTTCGCAAATTGATTAAGGAGTTTATACATCTCTTCATGCGCAGCAGAACCATACAAATCGGAAAGAGAACTAACATTAATAGGCATATCTTGATCTCTCCATGCTATATTGAGTTCATTCGCAAGAAAAGAGCATTCTGCTTCGATTCGCTCAAAACAATCATCCCCATCCAACTCATCAAAAGTTTCGTAAGGGTTGGCACCTAATTGAAGAAGCGTTTTCACTTTTTCAAAGTCAAATCTATTGACCGCGCTGAACAATTCTGCATCAATCTCTTTGTGATTTGCCATGACTGAATTTTTATCTGCCCAGAAAACATCGTCATAACTTGCATTTTTTTCATCCCGGAAGAAATCCACCTTAGAGTTATAGTAATCCAAGGGGTGCATGATTACATTTTGTTCTGAAACAAAGTATTCCTTAATTTGATTGTTGGAGTCAATACGCGCCTGTATGGTGCCACGCACTGTTTCTTCCCACTCCTTAACCTCACCCAGAGAAGATTCCCAACATTGTGTGATTCCAAAAATGGGAAAGTTGCCATAGGGACTATTAGGAATAGAGACAAGTAGGTCTTTAGGAAAACCATATGAATCTACCTGATGCATAAACTCTTCATCTTTGAGATTGAACACCAGGTAGGTCAACCATTGTTTATATTCTTCCAAATCCTTCATTACTTCCATTTTTTATGTCTCGTCTAAAGTTATTCTAACTGGCGAGCCTTTTGTATCAAGAACTAGTTCTTTTGTATAGTCATGATCTGGATGCCAATGTCCCCAACACACTATGTCATCATTGCCGTATAAATAAAATAGAACAATTTTGTTGTCACTTAGACGTAGTATTTCCTTAGCGAGTTCTCGACCTCGTTTTCTCCAAGCTTTCCAATCATAATCTTCATTAGATGATTCAGCGTTGGCGATAAATTGGTTGTTCCATTCGCGTAACGTGTCTGATATAGAACTTAAGTCAATGCGTGTTTTGTTTACTTCATTGTCTTCTATATCTAGATAGTCATATTGCCCAAATACCCATCTATCGTTATCAAAAAGAACATAATCCTTTTTGTTGCCAGACACCATTTGAACGTAATATCTATCTAGAAATACATGATTCTCAGGGTCCCAGTTGTATTGATAAAGTCTGCCTCCATATTCCCGAATCAGATGATGTTGTTTTTCTGCTTCGTCATCATAGTCTTCATAGATTAACCAATCAAAATGGTACATAGGATCAGAGCGAACCTCTGAACCATATTCCCCGTCTTCAGGCACAACGTAGTTTACTTTCTCACCATGCTCGAGAAGGAACTTTACCATTTCTGTAGAGCTGTCCCAAATTGCAGTCATGAGAGGTGTATGCGCAATATTATCTTTACCACAAAGGTTAATATCAGCACCATTCTGAAGAAGAAACTCTGCGATTACTAAACTTTTCTTTAAATTGATCTTCTCTAGTTTTTTGTTGTCTTCTTTTGAAAGTTTATCCACCTCGTCACAAGTAAGCCCATGCCAACGATAGCAATCAATAGCATTAATTAGAGGAGTATACCCATACCCATCTATACAATTGATATTGGCACCTTCGCGTATACATTCTCGAATTGCAGATATATTCCAGTCCCCAACGGCTATCATGAGTTTTTTGTCTAATGGAGATAACTTTGAGTATTTTTTAGATTCGAAGTTTTGTTCGTTCATAACTAATTGCTTTTTTGAATAAGCAGCATGGGCTTATTGCGTCTGTTCGGCGAGTCATATGGATGTTCAATCCATAAGGCAACACTGTGTGGAAGTTTACTGCGCATTTCTTGTGCTAATTGCATGCCCTGTACTCCCCATGTATCCCAGTCGAGATCAGTTTTACCATTGAAGCAATAAGCATCATTCAGTTCCTCCCAATCACAACACCATTTATAGATTCCTGGGACTACAATTTTGCAGAGGAGATTTCCATCTAAGTCATAGAATTCTAAAGAATCATCCTCTGCCGGACCATCATACGCCCATTCTGTATCATGATACAATGCTGCACAATAATCGGGATTGAATTCCATAGATGGCCTTTATCTCAGCTTGTCGACATGAATTTTTGCCATCTTTCCTTTGCTGATTAGTAAGATACAACTCAACAATTTGCAATTTTATAATATTGTAAAACGTTAAAGGTGAGTATTTCAAGTTCTCGGTATCTTTTCTATCTTGATTTAGGTATTCTATACAACCTAGTCTCGCGAAATCAAGGAAGGAATAATATATTAGGGCTAAACATTCCTTTTCTTTGCAATACGCTATAAGATTTTGTTCCTTATACGTTTGGCATATCTCTACCTTTACAATGTCGTTATCATTTACATACTTGAATGATGAAGATGTGTCATCTCTCAGACGGCTTGTATTTGTGAGACGAATAGTCAAAGGCTCCCCTTGATGCATCATTCTGATTTCCGTTTCAAGATCAAAGGTATATCTTTCCAACGACTGACAAATCATGTCAATCTCATTGGCACAATCTTGTAAAACTAATGGCTTCAGCCAATCACCTACACTGATCAAACAAGGAACGTTGTTTGGCCAAAGTTCCCTATTGTGCTTTCCATCAAGAGAATTAACCTTGAAAACAAAAGGTTCTATTTTGTATGTCTCGTTATACCCAAGCATGTTTTCTATTTCTTATTTCATGCAAAGATAGTACGAAACTACGACGCCTATTGGCGTAGTTCATTATTTTTTAGTTTAAAACTGAAATTTCATGAAAATAAATTAATCTGCCATTATGATATGGCCATTTTCATTCATTTTACCACCACACTTTGGACAGCGGCCCATTACCGGATTCCATTCATCAATCATCGATTGTTGACATTCTGGAACTTAACCCCATGTAAATCTAAAGAGGTCAATAAGTTTACAGATTGGATTGTTTTACAATTGTGACATAAATAATTTATATACTCTCCTGAAAAAAGGGCGTAGCGTACTGTACTATGGGCTCAGTATCTATACTATAGCCACAGTCTTTACATTTATAATGATGAAATTCTGCCATAATCCTTATTTGAGTGTTGATGATAATACATTGATGAAGCATTGGGGCAAGCTTACATTAATCATAGAAATCGCTTTATTGAATAGTGGCGCTATTTCTTCGGGAATAAAGCCTACGATACCACATCCTATAGGTGTTACAAGAAAATGTTGTTCCGGATGCGCTTGGGCATATTCGATGAACCGATCCACGTAAGGGCGTATGGTATCAACTGGTCCCTGCATGGTTGGAATGGCATAACTTTGTCCCTGTATACCAACACCCACACCCCACACGGCACCGAAATGGTTGAGTGCCGCACGAGCCGCACCACCGCCATGATGGCCCATGAGATTGCTGCCGAACACAAAGATCTCGTTTGGGGCAAGTTTTGTGATGTGCTCTGGCGTTACACCGCAAGCATGACTTGCCACGTTTGCTGTGCCACCATACTTGGCTTCAAACTCATCAACAATCTGCCGGAGGTCAGAGGGCAGTTTGCTGAGTGTAAGCTTGGCTATGCCATCGGGCACTTCGCGATAGTAAGCAGCTGCAATGGCACCAGTAATGGCGCCCATGGTGTCAGCGTCACCACCCAAAGCCACTGTCTTACGGATGGCATCCGCATAGCTGTCGCTCTCCAAGAAGGCTATAATACTCTCGGGGACGGTTCCTTGACAACTTCTGTCAAAGTGATATTCCTTCTTGATGTCATCGTACTTGCGATGGAGGTCATAGCCGGCATTAGCCTCTATGTAATCACGTATCTCACTCTTCGTAGCCATGTGGCGAGCCATATAGATGGCAGCGGCTGTTGCCATAGCACCCTTGATGCCTTCGGGGTGGCTGTGAGTGACTTCGGCAGAGACCTTAGCTACTTGTAATGTCTCGTCAAGAGTCTCGAAGGCATAGCCTACGGGCGACACTCGCATGGCCGAGCCATTGCCCCAGGACCCGTAAGGCTGTGGATTGGGTATTTGTAACCAGTTGGCAAAGCCACCACCATAGCTGCCCATAGGGCAAGGGTACTTCTGTCCCCACTTGCGCATGGTGGCGACGAGTGTCTCGTGCCCATGCCGAGGATCATGATCTTGATAATGTAACGCGATGGACGGCGGCCATCTTCAAAAGCATAGATGCTGACGACATGTTCCTGGGTCTCTGCAAACTTCTCCTGTACGGCAGAAATAGTCTCCAAGGTTTCGTTGCATCCGTTGATGGTTTGTCTTGTGACAAAACTCATAGATCCACTTTCGTCGAGAATGATAAGGTTGAAAATCTGTGACTTCATAATCGTAAATGTTAAAGATGGGTTAGTAAACTCCGTTAATACTCTCGCTGTTGTAGGATTATCTTAGAAGTCGAATGGGAATTTGCATGTGGGCTGCGAGTCCTCACTTTCCTCAAACAGTTTCTCGTCAAAGCTGTAGAGGTTAGGTCGACGACTGGCCTGCACCTTCTCGCTGACACCTTCCTCTGACAGGAAGCCACTGCTCAGGGCCTTGCGGTAGAAGTTGCGGCGGTCATATTTGGTGTCGAGAATCACCTCGTAGAGCGTCTGCAACTCTGTCATGGAGAACTTGTCCGTTGAGCAACTTAAAGGCAATAGGCTTCGTGCGGAGCTTCTCCTTCAAGCACTCCTTGGCCATCTTGATCACCTCCTCGTGGTCGAAAGCCAATGGCGGTAGCTCGTTCTGCTCAAACCACTCGGCCTGCGAGGCATCGTCGCCCCCGATCACCTCGTAGTCGCTGGGCTTTACCAGAGCATAGAAGGCAACGGTGAGCACTCGCTCACGTGGGTCACGGTCAACGGCACTGAAGGTATGGAACTGCTCAAGGAACACGTTCGAGACGTTTGTCTCCTCTTGCAACTCGCGCTTGGCGCACTCTTCCACTGTCTCATCCATTTTCAAGAAACCTCCCGGTAGGGCCCATGAACCTTTGAATGGCTCCAGACCACGTTCCACAAGGAAGATGTTCAAGTCCTTACCATCGAATCCGAAGATTACGCAGTCGGTCGTCACCGACGGGTGAGGATACTTGTAAGTGTAGCTACTTTTCTTTTCCATTGTAGATAATTTAATACAACTGTATTAAGATGAAGCAAAGATACTGCGTTATTTTGACACTACCAATTTTTGGCGTAAAAATGACGAACTAATGAAAATCTCTTCATTTTAGTGATTATGAATCGACTTAGAGGGTCAATCACCTTATTTATAATAACAATAAAGGCAAGCAGAAACACACAGATGCTTCTACTTGCCTACAAAAATTCAGATTAACTGATTATCGATGGAAGCCACGACGAGGGCCTCCTCTTCTTGCTGGTCTTGCTGTTGGTCATTGTCCTGAGACACTGACTTGCTGGCCGTCTGTTCCTCTGCCAGGTCGAGTTTCTCGCCTATGAACTTGGCAGAGACGGTTTTAGTTGCCAGGAATGGCGCCTCTCCTCGGTTGGTCTGTGCAGACTCGTTGCGCTCATCAAAGGCTGGATAGCGGTTGAACTCATTGACATTTTCAAAGTCAACGTTCATGGTGAAACCCTTAGGGAAGTTTTCCTTCACGAACTTATCCACAATGTTCTGCTCCTTGTCCGTCAGGCCGGATGCATCACCATTCTCAAGGTAGTTCAACGCCCATTCTGGAACGTCGTAGGTTCCGAGATCCTGCAATTTTCCCTTCTGCTCGGGCTTACCCAATGCTGAGTCAAAGAGAGAAGTACCCTTGGTCACCACCTTCTCTTCTGTCTTTGCCTCTGTTTGCTCAGCGCGCTGTTCCAACTCTAGTTTCATGTTGTCGAGATGCTCCAGAATCATGTTGCTAGACTTCTTCACATCACCCAACATAGTCTTGATGAACTTGGGGTTCTCATGCAACTGTTCGAGCCATGATTTTACATAGGGCAGCGTGTCGGTTTTGAGATTTCTCGTTGCTCCATACTTGCTTGCAACAAGTGCTGCAGAGAGCTCCGCATGTAACTCCTCGGCAGCGTATTTGTCCGACCCAAAGTTCTCTGTATCGATGCGATGCGTAACGCTTGTCGTAGAATGGGACATTTCATGGAAGCTGTTCGTGTAGAAGGCTTCACCATTCTTGAACTTCTCCTTCGGCACCATCTGGATGCGGTCTCGGTTGATGCTGTAGTAGCACTTCCTTCGTCCTTGATGTCGATAGGACAAATCCATTTCTGCTCGTCCAACATAGCGTCAAACTCAGGCAGTGCCCACATCTTGCGGTCTTTCTGTGGCTCCTCTTGGTCATACATAGCCTTGAGCTTTTCGTAAAGCTCAGGGCGTGCCTCCTTGAGGTTGGTCTGACTCAGATTGAAGACATTATACATGGTCAGCTTAGGATACACGTTGTACTCCTGCTGTTGTTCGGGATCCAGCTCTCGGTAGGCCTCATAAGGAATCTTCTCTTTCGTTTCCTTATTGATAACAGTGAATACCGTCAGTCCTACAGGCGTGCTCTTCTCACCCTTGTTGACCATCACACGAGGCAGGTCATTACCATCCTTGTCGTGAGCAGGAACGATTTTATTACCGTCCTTCTCGTAGTTGAGGGAAGTGAGCCTGTTGAAGGTGCCCCAAATCGGTAACTGGTAGTGGTTCTTCTCGGCCAACATCTTGAGTATGACGGCGTTCATCCCAGAGTACTGGCGCCCACTCATATTCTTTGGCCATGCAAGACCCTCCTTGTCAAACCACGGCTGCTCCCATTTGGTATCCTTACTTAGATGCTCCAGCTTGTCGATGATTACGTCAGACCAAACCTCAAGAGCCTTGTCTTCGGCGTTGGGGCCACCACTATGAAATGTTTTTCTTGGCATATAAGATTATTTTGATGGTTTTACATTAGAACGGCTGCTCCTCTGAAGCATTCTGCTGCTTCATCTGAACCTCATGAGGCACATAGGCAGGCTTGTCCCAAGGCTTTACCTCGGCCAACTTACAGCCCAGGTTCAGACGGGCGTTGAAGATGGACAGTTCCAGTTCACCCTTTGCTTCAAGAGTAGACTGGGCCTGCAGCCAGTCGGGCTTGGTGGCATCGAACTGCACGAAGCGCACCCAGGTAAAGGCAAAGCCGTTGTCGATCTTCTCACCTGAGTAGGCAGAGAAGATGAGCATGTTCTTACCAGATTTGGTAGTTTTCTGCTCGATTGACTTGCCGGCCGTGCCCTTCATGGTTAGCTCGCCTTGGATAGACTCGTCTGTAAATGAGGGATTGGTGTTTACCTCAGAAGCGGAGAAGTTGAAGTAGAGGTTGTCGTCACGCTTACGGAACGTGAGTTCACCCTTCATTTCAATCTTGCTGCCCACCACGATGTCAGCAGTGTTGATCTCGCCATCCGTGATGACACTGACCTCGATGGTCTTGTTGATACCATTGGGATTCAGAAGAACTACCGACACACCAAAGGTCGTGAACGGCTTTCCTTCCTTGTTGTTGCGTACCTGTGCAGCCTTGCTGACAGTACCGCAGATTGTAACGTTACATTTAATCATAAAAGAAATCTTTTTGTGTTGTTATTATGCTTTATGTTTGAAACAAGATTATATAAAATCTATATATTGTTTTATCGAGAAAGGTGTTGCGTTTGACTCTGACTCTCAGACATCTTCTGCTCGGAGTTCTGTGACACTTGCTGAGAGATAACGATGTTGTTGACCAACCCGGCTATGCGGATTTTCTTGCCTTCATCATTGAGATTGTCGGCGCCCAGGATGATCTGAATCTTATTCATCTCAGTATTGGTTATGTCACGAGTTACCTTGGTAGAGCCATTATCAGCAGAAAGTGTCGCCCGACCATCGTTGCCGATGGTGAGCGTACACTCCTTCATCCCCGCTGTGAATGCATCACGCATGTGAACCTCTTTTTCATGGCCGTTGTCTTTGATGCAATGTCTACATCCATATAGCCTTCGCTGTAGGCTTGATGTAAGACCGCACGAAAGAACATAAAGTATCTGGCAGCAGTCGTTGAAGATACCTGCTTATTTAAGTTCTTTACATGACGTTCGTTATGCATGGTCAGAAGAAAACTGCGATAGTCGTTGACAAATCGGAGATTAATATCCTTAAAGCAGACCATCTTGCCATTAAGGAACTTTTCGAGTTTGTCAGCAGCTATTAGCCATGCCTGCTGAGAAGATATCTTGTCTGGATGGCGATTCTCCGCTACCTCACGGAAGTATGTCAATACATTCTTCCGTCTCTTTTTATCCTTCTCACTTAGCTCTTCCTCATGACCATCATACAGTATTGCTATTTCATTATCATGCTGACGCTTCTGACGAATCTTGTCGGCATAAAGACACGCCTCTTGGTCAATGTCTGACTCACAGAGTATCACTCCGTTGGAGTTGCGCTTAGGATGATAGAAGCCGTAATTGTTCTTCTTGTCTTTATCCCAGATTGGGGTGGTAACGGAGCGATGAACAGCTTCGTAAATCTTAGTGTACTTGCCGTTACGAACGACATTGTTAATTTCTAACACAAGTTTCCACGCCTGATTTGTTGTGTTTTTCGATGCAGAACGCCTAAGACGAACTATCACCTGAGGTTGTAATGTGCCTATATTATCCATAACTTGTTATTGCTATTTAGTGTAGAGGTTATCGATATCTTCTCTTGGAACATAAACATAGTTGCCTATCTGCCTTGTAGGAATGGAGTATCGGGGTATATGTTCCCATACGCTACGGTCATTAATCTTATACTTCTTAATGACCTCTCCAATGGTGTAGCATGCCTCAGGTTCCATATTATACAGGCGAGGCCCTTTCGGTGGTAGTGGTTCTGCAGTGGGATTAAGCATATTTTCCAGGTCAACCTTCTTAACACGGATTTTCTTCTTACCAACCACCACATGGGGGATTAACCCCTTACGAATCCAACGATACAGACTGTGGCGATTGATATTGTAGATATCCACAGCCTCTTGCACAGACACAAACTCAGTGCTCGTCTCACCAAGTTTCTTTAGGTGAGCCATCAGCTCTTTTTGTTTCTCTTCGTACTTCTTTCTGTTGTACGCGCTCTTACTACATGCAGGAGAACAGTAATAGCTCTCCATCTTGCTTGGGCGGAACTTAGCTCCGCATACTCTACAAGTCCTTTCAATGTCTAACCCTAATTTTGCCATGTCATCACGATTTTGTTACACATTTGCTTTCTTGTTTATCTGTCCATACTGTTTTCATAAGCCCAGAAGGGGCAAGTTACGCCTTTGGGGAGATTTACGCCCATTTGGTGTACTTTGGTACCCATCTTTCTTATATTTTGTTGCACATTCCGCATGATGTGTACTTTGGTCTACATACCATCACGGTTTTGTTGCATCCTTTTGAAACGTAACATGAAATGGCTCATACTGGTTCAGACTCACAGATAAGAAAACAAAGGTACATAAATGCAAAACGGCGTGCAACTCGTTGAGTTACACGCCGTTTTATTACAGTTTTAATATGAATTGACCTTATTTTCAATGCTTCATTACTTTATTTCCTCAAAGTACTCCACCTTGAAAATTTGGTGTTTCGTATAATTCATTGTCTATCAGCTATTTATCGTCTTTAAGATTCAAATTACGTTATAGTTTAAATCTTTGTAATTATCTGATTGTCAGCTGCTTAACTACTTCACTTCCTCAAAATCAGCATCTTGAATGTCGTCTGCAGAGTTGCTGTTTGATTGTTGTTGAGCGCCTGCATTAGGGTCAGCTTGTGCGCCAGCACCTTGATACATTTGTGCGCTTGCAGCTTGCATAACGTTATTTAGGTTACTAATTGC
>QWCT01001034.1_pt1 | contig 32269 bp, 22 predicted proteins | sample 1972681 | NCBI WGS metagenome assembly QWCT01 (sample SAMN09866701, study PRJNA288562) | Human oral metagenome isolate pre3_saliva, whole genome shotgun sequencing... | isolation source: mouth | host: Homo sapiens | place: USA: California | reverse complement strand
TCTCAAAAACGTTCTATTTCTCACAGAAAAACACAGATGAACAGAATACACAGGTTTCCACAGAGACATTAAGTCAACCGATTTCACAGAACTTTACAGTCAACGTTAGCTAATCATCAGCACCTAACACTCATCACCCAACACCCTTCTTTAGCTATAACGTTCTGTGAATTCTGTATGCCGGAGGCCTTCTGTGGGTTCGAAACAGTGCGCAAAAAGGTTCTGTTAAATCTGTGAGTTCTGTGAGAGAAAAAAATGTTTTTTGTGAGAGATAGAACTCCACACACGACTCCTCAATGTTCATTTTCTCACAGAAAAACACAGAAGAACAGAATACACAGGTTTCCACAGAGACATTAAGTCAACCGATTTCACAGAACCTTACAGCCAACGTTAGCTAATCATCAGCACCTAACACTCATCACCCAACACCCGCCAAGGCTAATCATTAACACCCAACATTCACCACCTAACACCCACCATTCACCACCTAACACCCACCAAAGCTAATCATTAACACCCAACATTCAACACCCAACACCCACCATTCACCACCTAACACCCACCACTCAAGCCCTAACTTGGCTATATATAATAAGGAGTAGTTGATTAAGAATATTGAAGGATGACTATAATAGAATATGAGGGGAGCGCCAGTGGCTTACGTATCAGATATTAGCTGTCAGTCTGTTGGATATTTATAGGTGATATGAAGAGGGTTAACTAAGTTCGTGCGGAGTATTGGTGAAATAATAAGAGAGGGTAGGGAAGAAAGTTGTAGTTGGTTGATAGTGTGCGAGATAGGGGTTTAGTAATAGCATAATATTAGTCGTCTCTCTCGAAGAGTAGGGAGAGTATTTTAGATAACTATATCGAGTAAATAGGGGTATCACGGTAATCACGCCCCTCTCCATTCGGAGAGGAGTTGGGGTGAGGTTCTCTGTTGGGTGTTGGGTGTGGGTGATGGGTATTGATGATTGGCTGTTAGTGGGTTGTTAATCCTACATAAAACCTTGTTCTTTCAGCGTCTTTAGTAACACTTCGGAGATTGCTTCATTTGCCTCCTTAGTATATCTTAGGTCGGTGAACACCTGTGCGAGTGTCTCTTTATGGTTTATTTCCACAAAGTGTTTATTCTCTTCGAGTTGTTCCTTAGGAGTGTAGAACGTATCAATGCGGGCTGGAGTATAATCGTTGTAAGTCTCGTTATGGATGATACTATCGATAGGCAGGCGGTCGGTGAGGGGTGGGTTTTCATCAGGCCAACCGAGGGTGATGGTTGCAACAGGCATCACAAGGCGAGGCAGACCGAGCGTCTTAATAATCGACTGTGGGTTATAGATGGTTGTTCCTAAGAAACATGTGCCTAATCCCTCCTCCTCGGCAAGGTTGCAGAAGGTCTGACAGTAGAGCAGCGCATCAGTAGCCGCATTGAGGAACGAAAGGAAATTGTCGTAGCCAGGCATAGCCTTACGGTTCTCCGCCCAAAGCGTAGTACGACGGAAATCAGCGCAGAACGTGAGAACAACCGGAGCCCCCATGACCATCGGTTGATTGAAATGAGCAGGTGCAAGTTGCGCCTTCTTCTCTGCTTCCCGAGTAATGACAACCGAGTAGAGCTGCAGGTTACCCATTGTAGGGGTACGTTCCGCCTTCTCCAACAAAGTTCTTACTAAATCCTCAGACACCTCCTTTGAGGTATATTTCCTTATAGTCCTTCTGTTATTAAACATTTCCATTTTAGATGATTTTAGTGCTACAAAGTTAAGTAAATGTTTTCTATTTTGGAAAACAATTCGTAACTTCGCAGACGAAAAAAATCTAAAACAACGATAATGACAACCAATCAAACTTACTCTTTCGACGAAGCCTTCCAAGCTACCTTAGCTTATTTCGGTGGCGACGAACTTGCTGCTCGAGTGTGGGTCAACAAGTATGCGATGAAAGATAGCTATGGTAACATCTACGAGAAGTCACCAGAACAGATGCACTGGCGCATAGCTAACGAGATAGCACGTATTGAGCAGAAATATAAGAATCCATTGACGGCACAAGAGGTGTTCGACCTCTTAGACCATTTCAGATATATTATCCCAGCTGGCAGTCCGATGACTGGTATTGGTAACAACCATCAGGTGGCATCGCTCTCCAACTGTTTTGTCATCGGCTTAGACGGTAATGCCGATTCATACGGTGCTATCATGCGTATCGACGAAGAGCAGGTACAACTGATGAAACGCCGTGGTGGCGTTGGTCATGACCTCTCTCACATTCGTCCGAAAGGTTCGCCTGTGAACAACTCAGCCCTGACCTCTACTGGTCTTGTCCCTTTCATGGAGCGTTATTCGAACAGTACACGTGAGGTGGCACAGGACGGTAGGCGTGGAGCCTTGATGCTTTCGGTAAGTATCAAACACCCCGATTCAGAGGCATTCATCGATGCCAAGATGGAAGAAGGTAAGGTGACAGGTGCCAATGTGTCTGTGAAGATAACCGACGAGTTCATGCAAGCCGTCGTTGAAGGTAAACCTTACGTACAGCAGTTCCCTATTGATAGCGATGAGCCAGCCGTTACCAAGGAGGTATCGGCCAAGGAGCTGTGGGAGAAGATAGTACATAACGCATGGAAGAGTGCCGAGCCAGGTGTGCTGTTCTGGGACACGATTATCCGTGAGAGCATCCCCGATTGTTATGCTGACCTTGGTTTCCAGACTGTTTCAACAAACCCATGTGGAGAGATACCCCTCTGTCCTTACGATAGTTGTAGACTCTTGTCATTGAACCTCTACTCCTACGTTATCGACCCATTCACAGACCATGCACGCTTTGACAAAGAGTTGTTTGAACGTCATGCACAGCTTGCACAGCGACTTATGGACGACATCATCGACCTTGAAATGGAGAAGATAGACCTCATCCTAACGAAGATTAAGAGCGATCCACAGCAAGATGAGGTGAAGAGTGCAGAGTATCATCTTTGGGAGAAGATAAAGAAGAAGAGTTGTCTGGGTCGACGCACAGGAGTGGGTATCACGGCCGAGGGCGATATGATAGCTGCTATGGGCTTACGTTACGGGACACAGGAAGCAACCGACTTCTCCGTTTCCATTCATCGTGCATTAGCCCTGAATGCTTATCGTTCATCAGTGACAATGGCACAGGAGCGTGGTGCCTTCGAGATATATGATGCTAAGCGTGAGGCGAACAATCCGTTTATTCTACGATTGAAGGAGGCTGATGCGCAGCTCTACGAGGATATGAAGAAGTATGGTCGTAGGAATATAGCCTGCTTGACGATAGCCCCTACGGGTACAACCTCGCTCATGACACAGACGACATCAGGTATCGAACCAGTCTTCATGCCTGTCTATAAGCGTCGTCGTAAGGTTAATCCTAATGATACAGACGTACATGTAGACTTCGTCGACGAGGTTGGCGATTCCTTCGAAGAGTACATTGTCTACCACCGTAAGTTTCTTACATGGATGGAGGTGAACGGGATTGACACACAAAAGAGGTATAGCCAAGAAGAAATAGACGAACTTGTGAAACGCTCTCCTTATTATAAAGCAACGGCAAACGACGTCGACTGGCTGATGAAGGTGCGTATGCAAGGTGAGATACAGAAGTGGGTTGACCACTCTATATCCGTGACAGTGAACCTACCTAACCAAGTTGATGAGGCTCTGGTTAATAAGCTTTATGTCGAGGCATGGCGTAGTGGATGCAAGGGTTGCACCATCTATCGTGATGGAAGCCGCTCGGGTGTGATGATATCAGTGTCAAAGAAAGACAAGACCAAGGAGGACAAGCCTGCTGATGAGGAGAAGGCAAAGGACTTAAACTCTGCTGAAGAGCATCATGAGCACGTCTGCAACCATCCACAAGTCATTGAGGTGCGCCCAAAGGAACTGGAGTGTGATGTCGTGAGGTTCCAAAACAACAAAGAGAAATGGGTGGCCTTCGTAGGTTTGTTAGAGGGTTATCCTTACGAGATCTTCACGGGCTTGCAAGATGACGAGGAAGGTATCGCCCTTCCAAAGAGCGTTACAAAGGGTAAGATCATCAAGCAGACCGCAGAAGACGGTACACATCGTTACGACTTTCAGTTTGAGAACAAGCGTGGTTATAAGACCACTGTCGAGGGCTTATCAGAGAAGTTTAATCCAGAGTATTGGAACTATGCGAAGCTGATCTCTGGTGTCTTACGCTACAGGATGCCTATCGACCATGTCATCAAGCTCGTCGGCTCGCTACAACTAAAGAGTGAAAGCATTAACACATGGAAGAATGGTGTGGAGCGCGCATTGAAGAAGTACGTCACTGATGGGACCAGTGCTTCAGGCTTAAAATGTCCTGTTTGTGGGCAGGAGACCCTTGTCTATCAAGAAGGCTGCCTTATCTGCACCAACTGTGGGGCCTCACGTTGCGGATAGCACTCAGTATGAACCCAGAGGACAAAGGCCTTCTTTTGTCCTCACTTCTCGTAAGTAATGATGAAAATAATGACAAGTTACATTCTTCTGCAGGGTCTCCACTTCCATGCTCGCATAGGAGTAGGAGCGCAGGAGCGTGTTATTGGTAATCTTTATGTTGTCGATCTCCGTATAGGCTATCCGTTTGCTAAGGCCATGGAGAGCGATGATGTCGCCGACACGCTGAACTATGCAACGGTATTCGACATCGTTAGCGAAGTGATGAGCCGACCCGCCTGTCTGTTAGAGTCAGCCGCTGGTTCCCTTGTTAAAGAGCTGTCAGTCGCCTTCCCAGAGATAAGTAGTATCGACTTAAAGATAGTCAAGAAAAACCCACCCATGGGTGCTGATAGTGAAGGGGCAGGCGTTGAATTACACTTAATAAATGATAAAACCAAAGATTAGAGCCATGGTTTCCCACCGAAAAGCCGTATCTTTGTTCCCCTAAAGAATTAAGTATGTTTAAGAAAATATCGCTTCTCTTTGTCTTCTTGGTCATGTTTGCTGGTCTTACATGGGCTGCAGACGGGCGTTTCACACTGGTTATCGACCCCGGTCATGGTGGTCATGACGCTGGTGCGATAGGTGCTATATCCAAAGAGAAGGACATCAACTTGAATATAGCCTTGGCTTTTGGGCGTTATGTAGAGCGTAATATGCCCGACGTCAATGTGATTTATACGCGTAAGAGCGATGTGTTCATTCCTTTACATCAGCGTGCTGATATAGCCAACAAAGCAAAGGCCGACCTCTTTGTATCGGTCCACACGAACTCTGTTGCCTCTGGTCGGTATGTGAAAGGGTTCCAAGTTTACACCTTAGGTATGCACCGTGCGAAGGATAACCTTGACGTGGCTAAGCGAGAGAACAGCGTTATCTCGATGGAGAAAGGCTATCAGCAGACCTATCAGGGCTTCGACCCTAACTCGTCAGAGAGCTATATCATGTTCGAGTTCATGCAGAATGCGAACATGGAAAGGAGTGTTGAGCTGGCAAGAATGATACAGAACGCTGTCTGCTCATCGGCTGGTCGTATCGACAAGGGTGTCCATCAGGCTGGTTTCCTTGTCCTTCGTGAGAGTTATATGCCGAGTTGTCTGATAGAGTTAGGCTTTATCACTGCTGCAGACGAGGAGGAGTATCTTAATTCACCAGAGGGTATTGATGCCATGGCGAGGGGTATCTACAATGCTTTCGTACAGTATAAGAACAAGTACGACACCCGCATCGTTGTCCCTTACCGCCCTGTTGAGAATAAGAAGATAGTCATCGATCGTGTCATCCCAACGGCCCCTGTCGACAAACCTCGTACGGTTGTACCAACGGAGCGACGTCAGACTGTCTCACAGACTGAGAAGCCCCGTCGTATGAGTAAGGTGGAAGAGGCTAAGAAGCGGATATCGGCTGCTATCAAAGACCTCCTGCCGACGTGCGACGATCGTACTACTGCCCAGACGAGCGTACCAGTGTTTAAGATACAGGTCATGGCCTCCAACAAACAGCTACGCGCTGGTAGTCCGCTGTTCCGAGGCCGCACAGACATCAACTGTACGCAAGAGGGCAATTATTATAAGTACACGGTAGGGTCAAGTACGAATTATAATGAGATAGCGCGCATGCGCAACAATCTATTAAAAGACTTCCCACAATCGTTTATAATTGCCTATAAAGACGGCTCACGAATGGATGTCAACCAAGCGATATCAGAGTTTCTAAGGAATAAAAAGAATAAGTAAAGTAAACAAGATATGAAGAAAGTATTTACGCCACAAGTAAAGATTGCCGTAGTAGCACTACTTGCGATCGTTGTATTGTTCTTTGGGATCCAGTTCCTGAAAGGTCTGTCTCTCTTCTCGAATGATGCGCATTATAGGATTAAGTTCAATGATATCACGGGCTTATCCACGTCTACTCCTGTCTACGCTCGCGGCTTTAAGGTCGGTGTAGTGCGTAATATCGACTACAACTATGATAAGTTAGGCGAGTCTATCACCGTTGATATCGATGTAGATAAGACCATGAAGGTGCCAGAAGGTACTACTGCTGAGATTATTAGCGACATCATGGGTAATGTGAAGGTAGTCTTGAAACTTGGCGAGAGTAAGACGTTGTTGGCTGCTAACGGGTGGATAGACGGTCGTATCAACGATGGTACTTTGGGCGACATAAAGGGTATGGTGCCTGCTATTCAGAAGATGTTACCTAAGGTAGACAGCATCCTTGGAAGCGTGAACAGCCTCCTTGCCGACCCAGCCCTGCGTACTTCGCTTCATAATGTGGAAGATATAACCACCAACCTCACCACCACTTCTCGCGAACTCAACCAACTGCTCGCACAAGCCAATGGTGCTTTGCCTACTGTGGTAGGGAAGGCTGGCCGAGTGATGGACAATGCCAACGGCGTAATGCTCAATGCTAACAAGGGCATAACAGAGGCTCGTGGGGCCATCCGTGGTGCTAACACGATGATGGGCAACCTTAATAATAAGGTGAACGAACTTGACATTGCGACGACAATGGCTAAGGTGAACGCTACTATCGACAATATGAACGCCTTTACAGCCAAGCTGAATAGCAACGAGGGAACATTAGGCTTAATGCTTAACGACGCTAATCTGTATAATAATCTGAATAATACAGTGCGCACAGCAGATAGTCTTTTGACCAATGTCAAGGCTCATCCGAAACGTTATGTACACTTCTCTCTATTCGGAAGAAAGGACAAGTAATTTAAATAAGGTCTAAATAGAACGGTCGATGTTTCACACACAAGGGATGCGTGTTGAAGCCTTTTGAATATCAGCTTCTTCCCGTCTCCCTTGTGTTTGTTTCACTACTTGGGTCGTTTTCGTGGTTAGCAGTAGTAAAGTACTTGTTCTTCAAATACTTAGAAATACACAACTACGCTTATATGCTACCTGAGATGTAAGATGACGCAAAGTCCACAAATATAACGTTTTACACCTTTTTATAATTAAGAGGTATAGAGTTAGCGATAGTTCTCTTTATAAATAAATTACTATCTTTGCACTATCAAATAATAAACAAGGGGTAGTTGGCATGCCAATACCCCATAGAAAGACATAGAAACGATAGACAACCAGTTATGAACGCGAGTCCTAAAACACTTTGGGATAGTTGCCTCCAGCTCATAAAGGAGAATGTGACCGAGCAGCAATTTGACACTTGGTTCCGTCCGATTGTACTCCAATCGTACAAGCCAGCATCAAAGACTTTGTTAGTGCAGGTCCCAAGTCAGTTCGTATATGAGTATTTGGAAGGACATTACGTAGACTTGCTACGTAAGGTCCTCACACGTGTTTTCGGACAGGGAGTACAGCTTACTTACCGCGTGATGGTTGACCAGGAAAATCACTTATCACAAGACTTAGAGCAGGACACCATCGAGGACGTGGCTTCACAACGCCCTACAGCACGGGCTAACCAGAGCCCAACAGTACTCGACACTGTACCACAGGACCTCGACTCACAACTCGACCCTCATAAGTCATTCAGCAACTATGTGGAAGGTGACAGTAATAAGCTACCTCGTTCTATCGGCCTTTCTATCGCAGAGCACCCTAACACAACGCAGTTTAACCCTATGTTCATCTATGGTCCATCGGGCTGCGGTAAGACCCACCTTATTAATGCTATCGGATTAAAAGCTAAGCAGCTTTATCCGCAGAAGCGTGTGTTATACGTCTCTGCTCGCCTCTTTCAGGTGCAGTACACAGACTCTGTTCGACAGAACACTACCAACGACTTTATCAATTTCTATCAAACGATTGATGTCTTGATAGTCGATGATATACAGGAATGGGTTACTGCTACGAAGACGCAAGACACCTTCTTCCATATCTTCAACCACCTCTTCCGTAACGGTAAACGAATTATCTTAGCAAGCGACCGACCACCTGTCGACCTCAAGGGAATGAACGACCGCCTGCTAACACGTTTCTCTTGTGGTCTGATAGCAGAGTTAGAAAAACCTAACGTACAGCTCTGTGTGGATATTCTCCATAGTAAGATAAAACGCGACGGACTCAATATACCAGAGGACGTGGTGCGCTTCATTGCCGAAACAGCTAATGGTAGCGTGCGCGATTTGCAGGGTGTTATCAACTCGCTCCTTGCTTACAGCGTTGTCTATAACAGTAATATTGATATGCGACTGGCTGAGCGTGTCATCAAGCGTGCCGTGAAGATTGATGATGAACCGCTGACCATCGATGATATCTTAGATAAGGTTTGCTCGCATTATAATGTTACGATGACAGCTGTCAACTCTCGTTCGCGTAAGAAAGACATAGTGATGGCACGCCAAGTGAGCATGTATATGGCACAGAAATACACTAAGATGCCTGCAAGCCGTATCGGTAAGCTGGTCGGAAACCGCGACCACAGCACCGTAATCCACAGTTGTTCGAAGATAGAAGACCGTCTGAAGGTTGACAAGGGCTTCCATGCTGAGCTCGCAAGTATCGAAAACTCGTTTAAGTTAAAAGCATAAGGTATTAGTTTGAAAGTCTGCTGCATGGTCGTAGCAGGCTTTTTTTATTGCCTTAAACCTTAATCCCTCACCTAAAAATAACCTTCCCCTCACTCTGAAAAATTGTTACAAAACAAGCGTAAAAAACTCCCTTAAAAACTCCAAAAAGCACTGATCGTAACGTCTTTGTAACTTACATAAAGTCAAGAACTTACAAGACCACTTTCTAATAGGTGCTTGTTTAGGCATGAAAAGGGCGTTAGTTAGCATCTAAAAGGGCATCTTTTGCAAGCCAATTAAGCGTCTTTTCAAAGCTAAAAGAGCATCTTTTCAAAACGAGGATGTAAAAAATAATTACATTTGGTGTAAGGAGTAGCTTTACAGACAACGAAAAATACAGATATTTTTCTATGTTTTATACGAGCGTATTTCTTTCTTGAATATCGTAAAAAGATAAATGCCTATACGTAATTTTATAACAAAAATGATGAGTTGTTGAGCAATAAAAAGCTATGACTTCAATTATTCTATTCGTAAAATGGACCGAGAGCAGCCCTCCCCAGCCTCTCCCCATAGGGAGGGGAGTAGAATGTATGATATCCCAGCGATAGGAAAACAGGAGTTTGATATGTGCATTAATTTTAAAGGCAATAATAAGTTTTTAAGCCTCTCATTATACATATATTGAAGTTTTATTGTATCTTTGTACAAGTATAGTTACTATTGAGTAACTATACTTAAAACCATCAACTCTGAAAGAAATGAATTTCGGATGATTCCTTATCAACATTCTGTTTTATTTCTTCAGCAGTAATAGAAGAAGACTAAAAATATAGAAAAGAATTCATAAAAGCATGCGTGACATCATAATCAGCAATTTCCGTTGTTATACTAAAACCCAAATGGAGTTCCGAAGGGGCATTAACTTATTGATTGGTGACAATTCCGTAGGAAAGACATCCTTCCTTCGTGCATGTAATCTAGTCAACAATGCTTTCTTTTGTGGATTCAGTGACGAAAACACCGTGTGGAAGAGTGCGGATGAAGACGACTTTAGGGAGATTCGAACTGACGATCTACAAGTAGATGATTTGCCCATTGCTATCACCTTCCATCTCGATGAATTAGACTGCCCTCCATTGGTTTTAAGTAATGGAGAGAGGATCTTGTTAGAGGCAAAAAAATCACTAAACGAGGAATCAGATTTGCCAGATCTCATTATAGAAAAGAAGTCGAAGAAGAATTCTAGAAACCTTGTTACAAGTTTGAAACCACTTAAAAAGTATGCTTCTTTACTACAATCAAACTCACATCTTATTATTAACGGGGAAGTAGAACAGCGTAACGCATTGCCTTTGTTTGCTTATTTTACAACAGAAGACATACACACTACGAGGAAGCTAAGCCTTGGAGACAAGGCTTTCAGGAAGTATCCTCAGAAGGTCTCATTCGGTTATTTCGAGTCGTTTGAGTGCAAGGGACTATTGGATTATTGGCTTAAACGACTACTTGTACTTGCCGAGGCAAATAAAGGGGAGGTTGAGATTAATTGTATAAAGGGAGCTATTACTTGTGCACTAGGGGCTGATGGTTGTAATATTATATCGACTATGAATATCCGACCAAACGATAGGCAGGTCTATTTCACATACATAGATGGACGCGAAGTACGCTCTGACTTGCTCTCTGATGGCTATAGACGTTTGGTCAGTATAGTTGTAGATCTTGCTTTCCGATGCGCTTTGTTGAACAAAGTAAAGTATGGAGAGGAGGCTTACAAGCAAACTCATGGAACGGTTATTATCGATGAAATTGACGAACATCTGCACCCCGAACTGCAAGTAAGAGTACTGAAAGCTCTTCATAAAACATTTCCTAACTTGCAATTCATTACTAGTACTCATGCGCCACTAGTAATTTCTTCAGTTGAGAACACACCTGAGAACGTTGTTTATAAGCTCGAATTTAAAGATGGCGAGTACTCTCATAAGGAGTTACATACCTACGGATTAGATGCCTCTACTATTATGGAATTATATATGGGCAGCCTCTCACGAGACATATCAGCCGACAATGACATTAATAATTTATACGAGAAAATTGATAATGAAAAATACAAAGAGGCTCGAGAAATACTTGCCACGTTAAAAGAAAAGTATGGCGGCGACAGCAATCCAGAGTTGGTAAAGGCAGAAGCAATGTTATCTTTCATGGAAGACTAATATGATTTTAATCAAAAAACAATCCGAACCACATCAGTGGACAGCATATAGGAAGACAGCAGGAGCGACTTATCAATCACAGAGTTATCTCTCTGCTTCCTTATTAGAAGAGCAAGGTTACATCTGTGCCTACTGCATGAGACGAATCCCATGTAAGGATAGATTGAGTAATGAAGACCATCACATAGAACATATTAAACCGAGAAGTAAGTACCCTGAAAAACAATTGGACTACAAGAATATGGTAATTGTTTGCCCAGGACACATGGGCGATAATGACCATTGCGACCGAAGTAAAGGGGATAAGGAGATGAACCTTAGTCCTTTGAATAGTAGTGTTATACAGACTATCAGTTATGAGAATAATGGATTGATAAAGTCGTCAAACCCTGTTTGGAATAGCGAGTTGAATGACATATTAAACCTTAATGATAAAGTGTTAGTTAACGCTCGCAAGACAACCTTACACACAGTAGTTAAACAACTGAGCACTGAGAAGAAGGACAAATGGACAAAGAATATTTTACAAAAGTACCTTGATAGGTATCAGGAGAAGCACTCAGATAATGGCAAAGAGAAGTATTATCCTTATTGCGGAATTGTTATTTACTACTTACAAAAGAAGCTAACCAAGATGTAGCAAGCCTCTCTATCACGGAGAGATTCTTCTCGTGGATGTGATGAAGCACCCTCTTCAAGTGGAAATGGGCGTTTCTTCGTTTTTGCTACGTTGGACTTTGCTTACGAGATGGCAGCTTGTTACGCACAGAGAATCAAGTAATGGGGGACTCAAGTAGCTTGTTCTAAGGATTGAAGGGGTTTAATGAAGGGATTGGAGTGTAATATTTTTTTTGTTAACAGGCTATCTATTACCACCTTTCTACGAAAGATAGGTTGAAACGATCTTTTATTAGACTTCGAATGAGGATGTTAAATAAAATTCGTAAACATAAAATAACGATATGTCAAGTAAAGTCGTTATACTGAAGACTGCTTAGTTTATGGCTGTAAAGACATTATATACGACGATAAATACAAACGGAGAATATAGCTGTGGTGATATAGGCGTCACCACGGCTGAATGGCTTGATTTACTATGTCCTTAACTCCGCAACACAATTTCTCACAAGAAATTGTGTTGCGGAGTTAAGGTACAAATAAAACCTACTACTCTGAGGTCTTCATTGAATAAACATCATTTCTTTGTGGCTTTTCATACTTCCCCATTGGTTTGGGTGGGGGATTTTATGCTTAGAGAAGAACCAAGAAGCCCATAAAATCCCCATATCAATGGATAAATCCCCAAAATGTCACTTCAATATATAAAAGTACCTCACAAGGAAAAATGCAGCGGAATTGAGGTGTTAAATATTTTTCATGGACACTAGTGAAAGAATTATTATTTTATAAATGCCCACTTATATCGTGGATCATTTGGTAAGTTTATAAGATGCTCTTTCATCAATGCACCTTCTGGACTATAAAAGTGAATGTTTGAACAAAACTCATGCCAGAACTTCAACGATGTTGCATAGTACTGTTCCAATTCCTCTTTTGTAAATGAAGGCTGATATTTTTTTATTTTGAACCCTTTGTTCTGTAATGCTTTTTTTATCTTGGTATGAGATTCATGAGGATTTTCTACATAGTTGAGTTTCAAAGCATCCTCTGAAATCAACTTCTTTTCCGTCTCATCATTCATTCTATCATGCCAGTGACTTCGAAGGATTTCTTCTGGCATAATCTTATCCCCATTATCAAATTGTGCAAAAATTCTTTCTGTTATGATCGAATCATGACGGAAAAACACATATCGTACTTCTGGATAATTATTAAAATCCTCATCTTTAGCTATATTAATTAGAAAACCTGATTGATTTCCACTACGCATAAAAGGTTGCTTTCCTATATTATTAATAATATAGTTACGCTTATCATTGTTTTGAAAGGAGTCTGCTTTCAAATCAAAGTAATATAGTACTCCTAATTCATTACCCGTATATTTTTCATAACAATCCGACTTCATATTGAAAGTGGTAACTGCAAAGAACTTTGCTACCTCCATATCACTTGTAAGATCAAGCAAATTGGTATTGTTATAATAGTGTTGGCTCAAACCATCATAATTAATCTTGAAATAAAAGGTATCGTGTAACAACTCAAAACCCCTTTCAAATAGTTGAACTAGTGGATGCGTCTTGAGAAGACATTGAAACTCTTTAATCTGTATTATGTCATCTACGAAATAGTCTTTATTCGCTCGAAAGATACTTGACTTGCAAGGCGAAAAGAACCTTGACTGCCCACGATAAAGAAATTTGTGATTAGCCAACGAAGGCTTTAAGACGAAATTGTTGTGTGTAGAGAGTTGATTAACCACAAAACAGTTATCTGAAGCCCCCTCAATGGGGTAGTAAGAGACATTCGCCGAAGCCCATGGAATACGAAAAATTTGTCCATCATAAAAAAAATCCTCTCTTGCAATCTCTTGACGATATTGGTCCGTTGAAAGGCGTTCTTGTTCTATCTTTTTAATGTAATCTGCAGCTTCATCAACATTATCAAAAGGATTCGACTTGCTACCAAGGTCTCCTTCTGCTAGGGATGCTAATGAGCGATTGATATTTTCTTCACGAAGTATCTCCCAGTGTTCAGTAATTTTCATATGCTCTGATTGAGTTGGCTTTATAACGCCTAGCTTTACTTCTGCATGTGTGTCAATACCAGTAACGAGTTCACACTCAATTTTAAACTCCTCCTTAAGCATTTTTAAAACTTCAGAGATTTGTGTTAAAGGATTAATCCGACAGCCTTTTAATATCATCAATGAATGGGCGAACACTAAACTATCTGTGTCCGTAATACTAAATCTATCAACATTATTAGTTATTGTAAATCTATACCAAAAACGTGCCAACTGATAACCCATTAAACGGTACATTGTTGGTGCGTCATTACCAGTCACTCCTGAAAACAATATTCTGAACACTGGAATACAAACCAACACCTTTGAGTGCGTATAGTCTATTTTCAGGGGATTAGCCTTGCCGTCTGCTTGCATAGCAACGCCTATTACAAACTTGGGAAATTTCTCTACAGAAACCTTCAAGAATCTTAAAGCTTCATAACAAAAACCTTGAAGCATTTTAAGAGTTTCTTGGACGCTTAGAACAGTGTTACCAAATTCAGATGTTTTCATTGACATTTTTTTATTAGTCTTTAATTCCGCAGCATAAATTCTTGTGAGAACTCCAAGTGCCTGAGAAACAAAGTTATCAAAACACTTGGATATGTCAGAAATTTTACCTATCTTGGTGCTGCAAACATAACAAGTAAGCAAAAAACTGACATGGCAAAGGTAGCAATTAAAAACGAGAATATCACTTCTTACGGTGGAATTTATCATATTCCTTAATTCCGCAGTATTTTTTCTTATGAGAAATTTTTTTATGTTGAGATATCTTTTGGTGACTCTATATGTTGATATGAGGTGCTTCGGTGTTTCTTGGGTCTTTTCTAAGCATAAAATCCCCATATCAATGGATAAATCCCAAAAATGTCACTTCAATATATAAAAGTACCTCACAAGGAATAATGCTGCGGAATTAAGATTTTATTTTTCTGAATTGTTTGCTGTATCTTAAAAAGTTTTACTATATTTGCAGCATAGAGATGAAGCCTTAAGGGTTCTGCTCGTGGCGATTCAGCCTTTTGGATGCTACTTTTCAAACAACAAAATATGACAAGAAAATTATTATTCATTGCTGTTGCAACAGCTTTGCTGGCAGCATGCGGAAACTACAAAAAGGATATGAAGACAATAACAGCCGACACAGAACGGAATGCGAAGGGAGATTCAATGGATATTATCGGTAAAACACTGGTACTGAAATACGACAACGGCATGACAGCCGAGGTGAGCTATCAGTCGAAGAACAGGATTCATTGGAAGACAACGGAACAGGGTAAGGTTACCGGAGAGAGCGATGAGGCGGCTGTTTACACACGATTGAATACGTATCAGTTCTTCCTGTCGTGGATAGAGGCCGACGGAAGCACGGTTAGTCAGGTCATCGATTTGCGGCACCTTACCGTTACGACGTTCCTAAGCTATGCCGATAAGGCTGGCAGAGGGGGCAGAGCATCGAGTTTGTTAACGGGAACAGTGACGCCGAAGTAAGCTACTACGAAATTTTATCTGTTAGAATTTAGCCCCCTCCTACTCCAATTAAACATCGAACAGATATGATTAAATACAGAATGATACGTCGTTTATTCCTGTCGGGGCGATAGTTCGATACTCCGAAAGCCATTGTCTGTTAACTTCTGTACGGCAGCATGTAACTCCTGCTTTTTCACTTCGTTTTGGAACTTGCACTCGCGAAATGAACTTTCTATAGGGAAAGCAATGCCTTATTTGAGTTTGTTGTAGATGTCATCAGCGACAGATTCTAACCATTCGGTCGATGAGCTATCCTCAACGTGAGTATTGTAAGTCAGGTGCTGCATCCAACTGTCTCTGGCGGCTCCGTGCCAGTGTTTCACGCCCTCGGGGATGGCGATGACGGTCCCGGGCTTCATCTCCACAGCCTCCTTGCCCCACTCTTGGTACCAGCCACGGCCGGCGACGCAGATGAGCACCTGAACGGCTTTGTGATGTATGTGCCAGTTGTTGCGGCAACGGGGTTCAAACGTTACATTTACCACGCCCCCCTTGTCAGCCTCCATCGGAGCGAGATAACTCAGCCCTATGAAGTATTTGGCATAACCCGTGTTAGGCTCGCCAATGGGATAGGGTGTGCTTGCCTGAAATTCTTCTTTAGTCTGTATGTCTGAAGTCCATACCTCCTTGGCCATGTTGAACACCGCCCATGCCTTAGGCCAGCCTACATAGAAAGCGGCGTGAGTGATCATCTCGGAAAATTCCTGTCGGGTCACGCCATTGGCTTTGGCCGTATTCAGGTGATATTTAAGCGATAAGTCGGTGATGCCTTGCGCCACGAGTGAGAGAATTGTGGTAAGCGAGCGGTCATGCAGGCTCATCTCTTCCTGACGGTTCCACACTTCACCGAAAAGAATGTCATCATTGAGATGAGCAAATTCCGGTGCGAACTCTCCGAGGGCGGTACGTCCTGCGGTCTGCTTGATTTCTTTCCTTTCCATCTTATTTTCCATATTCTTTTGTGCTTGAATGCCCATCACAGCAGTTGCCATGAGAGCCCAATTATTATTCTTTTCATATTTCCTTAACTCCGCAACACAATTTCTTGTGAGAACTCCAAATGCCTGAGGAACAAAGTTCTCAAAACACCTGGATATGTCAGAAAATTCACCTATCTTGGTGCTGCAAACATAACAAGTAAGCAAAAACCTGACATGACAAAGGTAGCAATTAAAAACGAGAATATCACTTCTTTCGGTGGAATTTATCATATTCCTTAATTCCGCAATGTTTTTTCTTATGAGAAAATTTTATATGTTGAGATGTCTTTTGGGGACTCTATATGTTGATATGAGGTGCTTCGGTGTTTCTTGGGTCTTTTCTAAGCATAAAATCCCCATATCAATGTATAAATCCCAAAAATGTCACTTCAATATATAAAAGTACCTCACAAGGAATAATGCTGCGGAATTGAGGTGTTAAATAAAATTTGTAAACATAAAATAATGATATGTCAAATAAAGTCGTTATATTTGTAATTCGGCACTTCAAAACAAACTTTCCTGTCACTGCTGTCATCGGTTGTGGATGTTTAACTTGTTGATTTACAAAGAACTCTATGCAAATGTTAAAATGACAGCAAATAAAAATAAAAATAAGTTTGTGATAATATTAGTGGAGCATTATAACTGAAGACTGCTTAGTTTATGGCTGTAAAGACATTATATAAGACGATAAATACAAACGGAGAATATAGTTGTGGTGATATAGGAATCACTACGGCTGAGTGGCTTGATATATTACGTGATGAGCGGTCGATGCCATATCATGAAGCATTGCTGTGTTTCCTACGTCAAGATGGGAATATGGCAACTTGTACAAAGGTCTCTAAAGAGTATGGAAAACCTGCCCAGTACTATAACAGTAAGGTATATAACTTCTCTAAGTGGGTACAAAGGCGATTAAATAGATTTAGAGTAGTAGGGGCAGATAATAAAGAAACCTACTGGTGCATTGCAATGAAGAAAGGTCGGGAGACAAGACAAGGTTTCCTATGGCAGATGCGTGATGAACTTGTAGATGCTTTCAGAGTCTATCTTATGGAAGAACTCATCGACATCTTTGAGAAAGAAAAGCTATTTATAGAATATGGAGAATCCTATAAATGGGACTTACTCGATAGGGTGGAGGGAAAAGAAGTTCTTAAAGTCTTTGACTCTCTTAGGGGAGAAAACATAGTAGACAACCCTCGTGTTGATACTGTTATTAAGTATTTGGTGGATAATGAAGCCGACAAGACAAGTGTTTGTTGTCAACATTTGATAAACGAGTCTGTTCCATTGACGACTCGATTGGCTGCTTTTAAGTCAGAGATAGAAGCATTATGTTCAGGTAAATGGAAGAACAATGCAAATGATGAACGTACAGCCGCAGCCTTGCTAACATGTGTTTATCCAGAGAAATACACCTTCTATAAGGATGAAATTTATCGTAATATTTGGCGCTATTTTGGTTATACTCCTCGAAAGGCAGGGGAGAAGTATGGCCATTTTATGGAACTTATTAATGGCTTTGTAGAACATTATGGAGAAGAGATACAGCAGATTATGCTGAAAGAAATCGAACGATTCAAAAACAAACCACTCAACCTTGCGGTTCAGACTTTATTTTGGTGCATGAAAGACTATATGCAAGATAAATTGGATAAGAAGATGAATACAGATACAAATAATAGCTCAAAAAGTACTCGGTATGACGATATTGTCGGTATATGGAGACGGCGTAAGAATATCGTTTTGCACGGTGCACCGGGTACAGGTAAGACTTACGACATACCGGAGTTGGCTGTTCGGCTATGCGACCCAAGCTTTATGAGCAAGGGACGGAGTAGGGAGGAGATAGTAAAAAGATACAATCAGCTTAAGGACGATGAGCGCCTTACGTTCACTACCTTTCATCAGTCTTTAGACTATGAGGACTGGATTGAGGGATTGCGCCCTGTGGTAAACGAGGCGAGTCAGGTGACCTATGAGATAGAGGACGGTGTGTTCAAGAGGCTATGTGAGGCTGCCGAACGTTCTAAACTCGAGGGTAATAAGTACGGTATCAGTCCGGATGCTGACGTTTGGAAGGTCTCGCTTAAACGGACAGGAGACAATGATGTGCGCAAAGACTGTATGGAGAAAGGCTATATCCGTATCGGTTGGGATGAGTATGGAGATGATGTTTCAGACGAGACAGATGGTAGTAGTCGCAATGATAAGGGTAAGAAGATATTAAATGCCTACATCAATAAGATGAAAGTAGGGGATATTGTAATGTCTTGTTATTCAAGTAAAGAGATAGATGCGATAGGTGTTATCACGGGTGAGTATCGGTATGATGAAAGCCTACCAGCCTACAAGCGTATCCGACCAGTACATTGGCTAATAAAAGGTAAGCGAGAGAATATCGTGGAGATAAACGGTGGTAAGGAGATGGTAGAGTCTACTGTCTATCATTTGAACTCGATTTCTCTCGAAGATGTAGAAGCCATCCTTGAGAAGTACGGAGTGTTTATTGAGCAGAAGGAGGACGATAAACCCTACGTTATGGTCATTGATGAGCTAAACAGAGGGAACGTCTCAAAGGTGTTTGGTGAACTGATAACGCTGCTTGAAGCAGACAAACGAAAGGGCAGTAAGAATGAGGAGAGTGTGAAACTACCTTATTCTAAGAAGTCCTTTCACGTCCCCGATAATGTGTATCTGATAGCAACCATGAACACAGCCGACCGCTCTTTAGGGTCGTTGGATTATGCTATTCGACGTCGGTTTGCCTTTATTTCGGAGCGACCCATTGGCTTAGCAGACGACAGATTCAATGCAGAATTGTTTGAGAAGGTCAGCCGGTTATTTGTTAAGAACTTTGATGCGTATAAAGCGAGTGGTTGGGATGCAACGATGCGACTCCTTCCTGCCGACACACTAAGCGATGAGTATAAGCCAGAAGACGTCTGGATAGGGCATAGTTATTTCTTAATGCGTGACGAGGAGGGAGTAGACAATACCCGTGAGCGTATCCTATATGAGCTTATCCCACTCTTAGAGGAGTATGTTCGGGACGGTATCTTGACGGCTGATGCACAGGCGGTTATCGACGAACTGTATAAGCAGGCGACAGCGTCATGAGGGTTGTGCAACTTCAAGAACAGCTGTTGGAGAACACTTGTCTTCGGCAGTCGGAGTGTGAGGCTATCCTCCCCTGTATGGATGATGGGGCAGAGGTGGTGTGCACTGTCAGGCGAGGTCGTGAGGAGAAGGAGCTTTGTCTTAGGCTAACGCGTAAGGCAGATGTAGTCCGTGCCACCGGTTCTTACTTCGTTGGAGTAGACTGGATAAAGGAAGAGGATGTGGCTGTGCAGGTCAGTCCTAAGCTGAATGATGGTTTTGAGATAGACTATGTTCGTATGCTAAACGAGGCGTTGACCGAGACAGACAACTACAAACATCTGAAGGATTTACTGACAATTCATTTCGAGAAGCCGTCTATCCGTATCAGTCAACAGCAAGACCTGTTGAGTATCTTCTTGATTACTGAGTATTTGAATGTCCTTCATCGTATCGTGAGAAAAGGGCTGAAGAGGAGCTACTATAGGGTTGAAGAGACGTTAAATAATAAGGTTAAAGGACGCATACAGGTGGGTAGAACGATACAACGCAGTCTTGCGAAGGGTCGGATAACGGATAATGTATGTCGTTATCAGGTCTATGACATCGACTCACCAGAGAACAGAATACTCAAGAAAGCCCTTGTCTTTTGTAGAAAACAGGTGGGGGTGTATCGCAATGCACTTGACACAAGCGTCTTGGAGAGGAAGATAAGACAGATAAAACCTTATTTTGAGCGGGTGAGCGATGAGATAAGTGTTAAGTCAATGAGGACGTTTAAGGGTAATCCTGTGTACAAGGAATACTACACGGCAGTTGAGTATGCGCAGTTGCTGTTGAGACGTTTCAGTTATGACATTACCCTTGCAGGTAAGAAAGAGATAGACACACCGCCATTCTGGATAGACATGAGTAAGCTCTTCGAACTATATGTATATAGTAAGCTAAGGGCGGTGTTCACAGGACGAAAGGAGGTTCAGTATCATGAAAAAGCACATTATCAAGAGCTCGACTACCTCTTGAAGCCTACGGAGTGGGACGAGCCCTACGTAGTCGATGCTAAGTATAAACCACGTTATGGGGAGGGTGGGGGCGTAAACATCGACGATGCGAGGGAAGTAAGTGGTTATGCACGGTTGAGTAGGGTCTATGGTAAGTTGGGATTGGACGCTGATGCGGTCGCTCCTATTAAGTGTTTAATCATCTATCCGGACCAAGAGCAAGAAGAGAGGTTCACCTTTACAAGGACAGCTGAGCCACAATTTGAAAAGGTGTCGGGGTATGTTCGATTCTATAAGGTAGGTATCAAGTTGCCTGTGATAGCCTTGAAGAATCCTTAAAAAATGTGGTTTTGGGGCTTTTTAGTGCCCGCTTTCTTAGGGTTGAGTGCTTTATAAGGTTATTCAAAGCTTTATATTTTTTTGTATTGGAGGGTGTTGGGGAGGGCTTTGGAGTGATTGGTAATCTGTTGTGGGATAGGGCCTTATGGGCCTTATAGGCCTTATAGGGCTAATAAAACGACTTATATTATAATTGACAGGAGCTTGTACTCGATTTTAGTCTCGCTTTTTCTTCGTAATATTGTACTTGAAAAAGAAAGATAAGAAACCTAAATCTTCGTAATTCAAAAAGAGGGTTTGAAGTGCCTAATGAGGCAAGATCTGAATTTAATAACCTTTTAATATAAGTCTTTATGGGATTAAAAACATTTACAAAGTCTATGTTATGTTGCGCACTCTACGTTGTTGGCGCATTAACCGCACATGCTGCTGACCGCTTGGTGATCGTTGGTGACGCTACATGGGGTGGGTGGAATCTTAGTCAGTCTACCGTTATGCAGAAGTCTGATGAGAACGCTGATGTCTTCAAGGCAACCGTTCATTTAGATGCAAATAAGGAGTTTAAGTTCCTTACCGAGCTTGGTTGGGGTAATTTAGAGTACCGTGCTGGTGCTGGCCCTGTCACCTTGCAGTCGGGTGTTGAGGCTCCGTTGGTGAGTAGCGAAGATGAGCCTATGGACGGCAAGTTCTTTGTTAGCGAGTCAGCCAACTATGATGTCGTATGTAACTTAGCCGAGAAGACGGTTGTCGTGACCAAGGCTACGTATCAAGCAACAGCCTTGAAGCACACTGCTTTATGGATGATTGGTAGTGCAACAAAGGGTGGTTGGAGTATCGGTGAAGGTACTGTGATGAAGCAAGATGCAACTAATCCTGCTAAGTTCTCAGCACGAACAGAATTGAAGGCGGGCGAGTTGAAGTTCGGTACGAATGTATATGCTGGTTTCGACCAGATGTTCTATCTGCGCGACGTGACCGATGAAGGGAAGATAGTCTTTGGTGGTAGCGATAATAAATGGAATATCACAGAGGAGGCTACATACGATGTTACGGTTGACGTAGCAGCGATGACTGTTTCGTTTACTAAGGTTGATCCAACTGCTATCAATGCTGTGGAGACGACAAGTGAGGCTCCTGTAACCTATTACACCTTAGGTGGCATGCAGGTAGAGAAGCCCGTTGCAGGTGTGTATGTAAAGCGTCAAGGCGGTAAGACAGTAAAGGTAATGATTAAATAAACTAATATATTCGGTACTACTCCACTAATCTAACTTACAAAAGAAGGCCATATCGACATCTTTTAGGAGATGAAGATATGGCTCTTTTGGCTTGTAGAAAAAGGTTTGTTATACCTTATGCGTTCGGTAAAGGAGGTAGTCTCCATCCGCATGGACCGTAAACTCGTTCGATAAAGCTTCGTTCAGTGTTCCTTGCCACAGCTCGCTAAAGGGGTAGATATCCCATTTTAGTCCGCTGCTGGATAACTCCTTGCAGGTAGCATTGAAGATACTGACTTGCTGACCGGGGTAGGAAGCAAAGCGCATAGAGCCAGATGCTGCTACAAAATAGCCATAGTCGGTAATCATAACAGGGTCGATAGCTAACTGCCGATAGTAGTAGAGCATGAGAGAAATGTTCCCTAAGGTGTGGTCCTCACGCTTGCCAGTCGCTCCGAGGTAGCAGAAACGAGGACGAGTATGGGTTGATGCGTCCATCTTCAGGTGTGAACGAGCGAAGAGAGTGGCCTTGGTAAGGTCGTTAAACTCCTGCTCCGAGATAGGATGATAGATGTGTGCATAACGCTGCTTCAGCTCTTCAGAGAGTGAGTCGCCGTCACCGACCACCGCTGTTGGTGCTATCTCATAATCAAGGAGTTCCTCCAAAGCGCCATCACAGACTATCAGGTTCTTCGCAGTACGTAGGATGCGAAGGGGCAGAACATGGTTTGGAAAGTCGCCAGCAGCCAGTATAACGGCCGAGAAAGGGCTGTGGGAAGGAACCTCCCCTAACCCCTCCGAATATGGGGGAAAGCTGTGGGAAGGGACCTCCCCTAACCCCTCCGAAGGAGGGGAAAGCCTAACGGAGTGTTCGCTGGGGACGTGTGGATGTTCGCTGGGGACGTAGGGGTACTCGCTTGGTATGTGTGGGGTGCGCCCTTCCTTATTGTTGTCTTTGTTGTTGATATTCATCTGTTTTAGCTTTATCTACTATTATCCTTCTCTTTCAAGGTACTTTATTAGCTTTTTATTGATTGTTCTTACTCATCGCTTTAAGCACTTGTATGCGTTTTATGGATTGTTGTAAATCATTGCTTTAAGCACTTGTATGCGTTTTATGGATTGTTCTTACTCATCGCTTTAAGCACTTGTATGCGTTTTATGGATTGTTGTAAATCATTGCTTTAAGCACTTGTATGCGGTTTATTGATTGTTGTCAATCATCGCTTTAATCCTCTCTTATACCACTATCGAGTGTTATAAATAGATGTAATAGCGTATAACAATCTTCATTAAATCTATATCTTTTACTCCAATCAATGGTTATTATTTGGGGAGTCACAGGTGAGGTTTTGTTCCGTTAGGCTTCCCCTCCTTCGGAGGGGTTAGGGGAGGTCCCCATTAGCAGACCCTCTCGAGCGGTTGAGGGAGGCGCCTCTCTCTTCCACTTAAAGTACCCTGCCACAGCGATAACGGCATAGAGCGCATAGAGGACAGCGGTGAAAGGGATTCCTTTATATAGGTAGAGAGCAGCCAATTCGATGTCGACAACAATCCAGATCCACCATTGTTCGATGTATTTCTTTGCCAATGCCCATAGTCCGATGAAGCTGAGTGCATTGCCGAAGCTATCTAACACGGGGACTGTAGAGTTCGTGAAACGAACGAGGAGGAGGTAGAGTACGCCCCAGAGGAGGAAGAATACAAGCAGTGAGGGGAGTATCAACCGCTGAGGAAAGTGTGTGATAGGTATCTCCTCTGCACCCTTCTTCCGTCCAAACCTCCAATACAAGAAGCCATAGATGGCTGCTAACGTATAGTAGATCTGCATCCCAAAGTCGGCATACAACCCCGCTTCGTAATAGACAACCATATAGATGACAGGCATAATAATACCCGTCAGCCAAAGCCATATACTCGCTTTGTATTCTTGATAGATGTAAATAAGGCCGACAAGGCAGCCCAGCATGTCTAATGTCATAAGTCAATAAGATAATGTAGTAATACCACGGTCGGCCCCTCCCCCAACCCCTCCCCCGTAGGGAGGGGAGTAATCACCGAGATACCCCTACTACTTAGCGATAGGCATATACTAATTACTGATATGAGCCCAGGCTCTTACTTCTTGATGGCTGATACTCTACTTAGACTTTGCTTGCGGCTACTTCGCTTATAGAAAAGTAGTGTTAAGCAGTCTGTGAGTCCTATCTCTTTGTTGTCGATAAGGGCCATCACTATTTTAATAGGATGTTTTTAGTTACCAATCCCTTCGTAAACAGTACATTACACGCCCCTCCCCTGCAGGGAAGAGAACGGGGGAGGAGCCAGTTGAGGAGGTTGGTGTCCTGATGTCTTAGAACTTCAGAGTAACACTCCCCATCATGTTAAAGCCCGCCATCGGTATGAATCCAATCTGCGTATAACGGTTCTCATTAGGATGACCGTCGTGGTCGAGGATGGAACTATACACCCATCCGCTGGCTGCATAATGGCGATTGAAGATGTTGTTGAGGTTCAGACCGAAGACAGCCTCCCTCATTCCAGCAATCAGTCGACTTGGGTGAAGGGTATAGCTGAGGTTGATGTTCGTCTGTGAATAGCATGGCAACGAACGTGTCCTATTCTCGGTATTGTCTAAATACTGGCGACTCACGAAGTTTGTATGCCATATTGCTTCAAGTCCTTTATAGTGGAGAGTGAGCATACCATTGAGGATAGCGGAAGGAGAGAAGGCCAAAGTAGAGTGGTTGTAATGTATCTTACGGAACGAAGACTCCCAGTCGACGCTTGCCATCTCGTCAAAGTCTTTGATGATGTTACGGCTCAAAGCAGCGTTACCCTCAACCGTCAACCATGATAGAGGGCTCCATCCTGCCTCCAGCTCAGCTCCCATACGATAGCTGTCCTTGATGTTTGTCGTCAGATTCGCACCGATATCACTCTGCGCACCCGTCTGTACAAACTGGTTGTTATAGTTCATATAATAGAGGTTCACCCCTGCTCTCCAGTTATGCCCATTGTATTGATAGCCCATCTCGATATCCATCATGCGCTCTGGCGATGGTGCAGGATAACTACCGTTGTTGGTGAAGTTGTTACGTTCTGGCTCACGACTGGCATGCGCAATAGATGCGTAAGCCTTATGCCCAGCACGGTAGTAGCTTACACCTGCCTTCGGATTGACAAAGTCATAACGCTCACTGATGTCTAAGAGCTGGTTCTTGTAACCATTAGCCACCTTATAGAAACGGTCGTTCTGACCATCGGTCATATACTCCACATGGCGTATCTGCAGGTCCATAAACACGTTCCAATAGTCTGCAAAGTTATATTTTGCCCTGAAGAAGCCGCTGTAGTCATACTTATGAGCCTTGGAGTCATAGTACTTATAGTCCTTGCCACCTGTGCGATACATCGCATCTGCCTCCTCATTCTTTATATAAGTAAGGTAGCCAAAGTGGCTGCCACGGAACTGCTGAAGGTTCAGTCCGCCCGTTACATCCCAACTTTCGTCCTTGTAATTACTTGTGTAGACAATGCCGTAGGTGTGCTGTGACAATCCTTTCAAGCGTACGAAGTCACTCTTCTTGACAAAGTTACCATTGCTATCGGTGAACGTCAAGCCGAATTTAGCAAACTTTGTCTTAGGCTTAAGTTCGCTGTAATAACCGTAGCCGTAGGTGTAGTGCAGTGTTACATTGTGACTCCAGTGCTCAGAAGGATGGAAAGCAAACGACAAGAGGTTATGGTTCTGATAGAAATTATCTGTCGTTTTGTTCCAGAAAGAGCCGTCGCGCATTGTGTAACGTGCCGTCTCGTAGTTGCCATTCCCATCCTTAACAAAGGCCCCGTTAGCATCGGTCTGCAGGTATTCATAGAGCTGGTTGAACTTGCCCAAACCTCTCTCATACATATCCTTATAGGTGGTAATGCCCGTCTTAGAGCCGTAGGTGCCATCCATCAGACTAAGGTCATTGCTGCCCGTAACGACTCCGTTCCATGCTTGACCAGTCTTCTCAAAGTTACCAATGTTCTTATAACTGATGCGGAAGTTATCGCCCAACCATGTTAATCCACCATAGTAAGACCCCGAACGGCCACTCGTACCGTGAACATATCCGTCTGTGGCGGTCTCGTGATAGGCCCCATCGAAGACAAGATGATTAAAGAGAAGACCCGTAGAGAACTTTACACCAGTGTTATACGTATGGTAAGAACCGTAGGAACCGCTCACCTCAACACTCGGTTTCGTGCTTGGTGCACTCGTAGCCAACGACACTGAACCACCGAAAGCACCGTCGCCATTGGTAGAAGTACCGATACCACGCTGTATCTGTACGCTACTCATCAGGGAAGCGTAGGAGTTCATATTTGCCCAGAACACCGTCTGGTCCTCTGGAGAGTTGAGTGCCACACCGTCTAAGGTGATGTTGATACGGCTACCCGCAGCACCTCGGATGCGCATTGCTGCCGTACCCGTTCCGAGTCCGTTCTCGCCCCAAGCCAACACGCCCGGCGTCTGTGAGAGAAGGAAAGGTAGCTCGCGTCCACTCTTCGAGAAGGCTTCAAGCTCTGCTTTTTTGATGTTAGATACAGCGTACGGAGCACTCTTCGGCGCACGTACACCTGCCACAACGACCTCGTCGAGATGCTGTTGTTTCAGCGTGTCTGTCACAGTCTGTGCCCTTAACGATGCCACACACGTAAGTGCAGCAGTAAACAGGATAATTCTTTTCATATCCCAGGTTGATGATTGAAGATAATAGATAAAGGGGGAATCTCCCTACGACGGCATTATCCGTATCAGGTCAATGGGTATAATCTCAGCAAGCCCAAACAGGCAAGCACCCCTTAGTTTCCATTCTGAAAACCGATGCAAAAGTAATAATATATTATCAATCTGCCAAGAGTAAACCGTATAAATATCGTGCGAGGGCGGTTTTATCTGCTCTTCTCTGGCTGTTTCTTTCCCCAAGGAGAGGTGTTGGGTGATGGGTGTTAGGTGTTGATGATTAGTCAAGGAGGGGTGTTGAGTGGTGGATGTTAGGTGTTGATGATTAGCCATAGGGGTATCTCGGTGATTACTCCCCTTCCCTTCGGGGGAGGGGCAGGGGGAGGGGCCGCTATTTTTCTGACCCCTGTGTGTTCTGTTCTTCTGTGTAAATCTGTGAGAAAAAGAACGCACCCTCTCTAAAAGATGAGACACATGTGACTCGCTGTGGAGTTTTATCTCTCACAGAGCGCACAGAGTTCACGGAGCATTTTTGCGCACAGTTTCGAGCTCATAAGAGAGTGGCCCCTCCCCCAACCCCTCCCCCGCAGGGAGGGGCGTGATATGTGAGGTTACCCCTACAAGACCGCCATTAAGGGACATAACGAAGTCTATATCCTTCTTATAGGGGTATCTCGGTGATTACTCCCCTTCCCTTCGGGGGAGGGGACGGGGGAGGGGCCAGTTTTTCTCTGCGTGCTCCCCCTGTTAGCAGACCCATTAAGACACAAGCAGCGAAGTAGGGGTAACCTCGGTGATCACGCCCCTCCCTTCGGGGGAGGGGAAGGGGGAGGGGCCGCTAACCAATAGGGGTAACCTCGGTGTTCACGTCCCTCTCCATTCGGAGAGGGGCTGGGGGTGAGGCCTTTTGTGGGTGTGGGTGTGTAAAGAAAATTCCAACCACGAAAGAAGAAAGGCCTTAGTTAGCTTGAAGAGGACGCCCTTCTTGCTCGTTGAAGAGGCCCTTCTTGCTCATAGAAGAGGCCCTTCTTAAAGATAGTAAGGCCTCCTCTTCTTCGCTATTCGTAACTCGTTGATTTCCTTGTGGATATAGACTTACTTCGTGCGCAGGCTTTTCTTTATTTTAGATAATTCGCTTCTAAAACTGTAAAGATATTTCTAAACTTGTCAGACAAGTACAAGGAACGCAAATAACGTTGTGCGAATAAATCAAAGATTATTTGTAATTCTTCGGATAAAAATACTATCTTTGCAATTGATTATTAGTGCTTTTGATTTTTAGTAAATAATTATTTAATGCTATAATAAAACTATTCATAGAATATAGACAGACATGGCTGCAATGAATGACGAGGTTAAGGAGTGGGCAGAAAAGCTCCTTACGTCAACGACAACTACCCCTTGAGACTATAAACGCTTGCTGGAATGTTAGTTGACAGGGTGGTTGTAAGACTTTGATATGCGGTCCTTTAGGAAGGTATAGTCCGTCAGCAGTCTGTATTACCTCGCTTATGTAGAGGAATAAGTAGGTTTACCTATACAAATAAGTAAGATGAACAGAGGGATAGTCTACGACGAATAATGACAATAAAGTATTAACGATTAAGAGAAGGAAAATATGAGAACCATTACAGACGAACATTTACAGGCTTATCAAGAAGGAGGATGTTTACAGAAATTGTTCGATGTCATCAAGGAGGACCCAGAGCTTTCTTTTGAAATCAGAATGAACAACAAGGTTATGATATACTATCATAAGGATAGAATCTTGACGATAAGTTACTGTAAAGGGAAGCCTTCTATAGACACCTTATCAGAGAAGTATTACAAGACCGATACGCCACCTCCTGTCTCTTTCGAGGATGGAGATTTGATACAGACACTAAGAGATAAGAGTCAGTTAAGGCAATACTTTAGAGAAGCTAAGCGGCTGGTCGGTAGTTACAAAGTGGGGGAGGAGTTTGAGGTTCAGCAGAATATCGCTTTGGGAAACCGTAGTTTTAGCAACAGATTCGTTGTTGTAGATATGGAGTGGCAGCTCCCACAGTCGGATATCAAGAAAGAGGAAAGAATAATCAAGACGAGATTTGACCTCGTCGTGGTTGATACGAAGAGAAACGAAAGGGGTGAGAATGATGTTTATCTTGGTGAATTAAAGGTGGGAATGGGAGCGACAGGAGGTAAGTCGGGGATAGTCGCCCATATAGAAAAGACTAACGAAATTATGAAAAGTCCCAAGGCTTGTGCCGTTCTAAGGGCGGATGTGGAACGTATCATCCGTCAGAAGGTAGCGTTAGGACTGTTAGAGGGCGATTATGCAGGGTTGAACTTGTCGGCTACACCACGTATGATGCTAATCCTTGCCTGCCGAGGAAGCGAAGAAAGGCAGGCTTTAAAGAAGCAAGGAGAGAAAGCACGAGATGAGGCAAAAGCGAAGGGAATAGCTGCGCCACTGATAGTTTGGCCTAATGCACAAAACATTTTAGACGTATGATGAAGATAAAAATACATAGAGGACTTGACCAGATAGGAGGTTGCATAACCGAGATATGGACAGAGTCGTCCAGAGTCTTCATTGACTTTGGGCAGAATCTGCCAGGCAATGGAAAGCCAACAACTCCTGAAGAAGACGCTCTTATGGTTGCTGATATTGTCGAGAATAATGAGAAAGAACACCAGGCAGTATTCTATACGCATGCTCACGAAGACCATGTAGGTTTGTTTCCATATATCCCATTTGACCAGTTTATTAGCGAAGGAGGTAAGGACCTTTTACTTATAAAATATAAGACTCTACTGGAGGGATACGAGATAGCAAGAGAAAAGTGTGGTCGGCAGCGGGCGCCCGATAGGTCAGAAGAGGAACGACTTGAGGAGTGTTGTCGCAGAACAAAGACACTTATAGACAAGTTAGAGACGTTCAGAACTTGGAAGCGAACAGGCCGTGGGGATTATCCTAAGCCTATAATGGTGGGGAATATTAGGATAACTCCTTTCTTCTGCTGCCATAGTATATATGATGCACACATGTTTCTCATTGAAGCCGAAGGGCAACGTTTCTGGCATACAGGCGATTATCGTGGACATGGCTACATGAGTAAAGGACAGTTTCTCATGCTGAGAAAATACGCAACAAACATTGATGTGCTGATTACAGAGGGTACGATGCTAAGCCGAGAAGACAAAGCTATTAGTGAGTATAGGGTGTCGATGGAGATGATAGATGTGATGCAAGCCTTCAAGTATGTCTTTGTTTTGGCCTCAGCCACGGATATAGAACGATTAGGAAGTATAAATCATGCGACCAAGAAGACGAAGAAACCTTTGTGTATTATGTCCTTGTTTATGAAAAGAACGATGGAGCTTTTTACTGAGCGAGAGGGCAATCTGGGGAGGGGTCTGTTCTCCTTTTCACCGCTGTTTTATACTGATAGACTGTATAGCAAACTGAGAGATAAAGGCTTTACGATGGTTGTAGGACCGTCACAGGGCGACAAGGTAAAGGCTCTTCTCAACCGACTTCCACAAGAGGAGACAATCCTCATCTACTCTTCTTGGAATGGATACTACATGAGAGAGGAGCAGGTGAGGGCAAACGCAAACTACAAGGAGTTTCGAGAGATGTTCCATAACGTTGTGGATATACATACTTCTGGACACGTGGATAGAGATGCGATAAAGAAAGTTATCGGTATGATGCATCCAAAGGAGGTTATTTGTATTCACAAGGAAGCTGATGCGAGGTTGTAAGAAGAGGCTTGCGACGATGACGAACTATTATTACCTATTATATTAAACGACTACGACACGACGATGAGAATACTTCAAATCTCTGATACACACAACCGACATCAACAGTTGACCAGTATGCCTACAGCCGATGTTCTTATCCATTGCGGTGACTTCACCGATATGGGTACGGAAGAGGAAGTGCTCGACTTTCTGAATTGGTATATCTCTCTACCTTATTTGCACAAGATATTCATTGTTGGTAACCACGACCTTTGCTTGTGGGAAGCAGATGGGATAGAAGACTTGCCAGATAATGTTCATTTTCTTCAAGACCGTGGGTGTGAGATAGAGGGTGTCAAGTTCTTTGGCTTAGGATATAATCATTCAGAGAGCTTGATACCCATGGGTATAGACGTTCTTGTGACCCATGAACCACCCATCATGATATTAGACGAAAGCAACAACACGCATTGGGGGAATAGTCCTCTTCGTAGTCAGGTGATGAGAACGAAACCTAAATATCATCTGTTTGGTCATGTTCATTCTGCTTACGGGATTGAGAAACAAGAGGATATAGTGTTTTCAAATGGCTCTTCGCTTGATGACTATTATGAAGTTTGCCATAGTCCTCGTTTGATTACATTGTGATCATGAGCTTTTTATAGTATAATTAATTCGTTTCTCGGTATAAAGTATTATCTTTGTGGACGAGTGTCACATAGATTAAAGTTACCAAAGAAGATAATTGTTAAAATATATCTAATTGAAAATAAAGAAGTTACCTTGTTGGTAAAAGTAAATAGGTAACGATTTAGGAACGAGCGAGCTACTTGGTTTCGCTGTTTTCTGCCTAACAAAGAACGTATGTTTACCTTTATCTGCTATTCTTTTCATTATCTGCTTGGTTGATTTCCAAGAGTGAAATTATGAAGAGAAAGAGTAGTATGATAAGCACATGGTAATTTTGACAGAAACCTGCCACAAGGCATTTCATTTGGAGAACAGCGCTAGCACACTGAGTGGCTACACAATGATGGTGTGTGTAAGTTGCTTAATATCAGCAAGCGTACCTTGCAGCACTATCGGGATACAGGCGTGCTGCCATTCTCTCAAATCGGGCACAAGTGCTATAACAAGCGTAAGGATGTGGGCCGATTATTGGAAACCAAATCAGTGAAATCAAACACAGACAAATCCAAGAACAACAAATAAGACAAGAGAACTATGGAACAGGTAAGAGATTTGAACATGAAGGCTGACGACATGCAGGTGGTGCTGTCCGCTATCAGCAGTGTAAGTAGAAGGATAAAGGAAGTGGCGCAGACACACAAGCCACTCTTCGGAGATGAGCATTTCCTGACAGGCAAGGAAGTGTGCGAACGGCTGTATATCAGACCCCGTACCCTGCAGGACTATAGGGAAAGGAGAATTATCCCCTACACGCAGTTTGCAGGGAAGATACTTTATTAGGCTTCGGATTTGGAAAGGTTGTTGGAGGATAACTATAAGGAGTAGCAACATGTTATCTCCTGAATATGTTATAAAATCTAAAATAATCAACAATGTGATTGATTATTACACTTTTGTGTAGAGTATATATGCTTTATTACATCTACTTTTGCCTAAAATAATTATTTTATTATGGAAGAGAGATACAGCAGAAACAGGCTCTATGTGAGCGAAAGAGAACAAAGCATCATCAAGGATTATAAGATATTCCTTGGTGGTGCTGGTATTGGCAGCATTATC
>QWCT01000421.1_pt1 | contig 32590 bp, 31 predicted proteins | sample 1972681 | NCBI WGS metagenome assembly QWCT01 (sample SAMN09866701, study PRJNA288562) | Human oral metagenome isolate pre3_saliva, whole genome shotgun sequencing... | isolation source: mouth | host: Homo sapiens | place: USA: California | reverse complement strand
CATGTCGGTATCGTCGGTCGTCTCCCCCGGAACTAGGCTAAGCCCCCCACCGCCGACCATCTCCCGGACGGGCGCGCCGTACTGTTGCTTGATCTGTGTGGCATTCATAAATTCGAGCGGTGCACCGAGTGCATCTCCAACAGCCACACCGTATAGCGCACCACGTACTCTATCTTCGCTTCTTGTCATGTGCTTCCTCCTTCTCTCTCTTTTCTTCTCGATCTGCGTTTCGAGGCGCGCGATCGCCTTCTCCGCGAGCACGGGCTCTTTGCGCACCGCCTTGACATACCGCATAATGAGCGCCCATTCCTCCGGCCATGCACGCGTGCCGACGCGAGGACGCTCCTTGTTCTCTTCTTTCGGAACGCGCGGACGTCCTGCGCCGGGTGGAACTCCGCCCCTACCGTCTTTTTTCTTTTCCTCCATCTGCGCCGTACCTCCTATTTTCTTTTTCATTATAGGCGCCAGGCTGGCTCTTTGTCTAGCAAACAATCAACCCACCAGCTTTCGCCTCTGCTGTGTGGTCGATCTCTACCCGCTTTCCATTGACGGTCTGGATGGAGAAGATGTTCTCCCACCCATCCGTGTAGACGTTGATTCCATCTACCCCTGCCGACGTATCCGCTATGATGCGAGCGTACTGTACGGCATCGCCCAGTGTCTCCCACTGCGTTTTTTTCCAGCGATAACGATGAATGTCTGCTTATCCTTTGGGCGAATCCAGATATTCGTCGATTTGAACGTCTTTCCGTCTACCAGCTCCAACCGATTGCCGAGGTCAGAAATCCATCCGCCGAGTGTCCCCATGTAGATATCATAGCCTGCATTCATGCTCGCGATCTCATCCTTTACATAGTCCCCGTAAAACAGATTTCGCATGAATCAATCAGGAGATACCCACCCGACGAATATGATTGATACACCGCAGGGTCCCATCTGCATATCAACAACATCAACACAAACACGAATGTCAATGCTATGGGCTCGGCATATTCGTCGAAAAGCAGAATGGTTGCCCTCATTCTGTGCATCTTCTTCGGATTCTTTGGTGTGCACCGCTTTTATCTCGGAAAGGTTCCTACGGGGATACTCTACTTTCTTACCTTCGGATTGTTCTGCGTCGGCTGATTATGGGATACAGTCATGTCGATTATGAACAATGCGAAGGATGGAAATGGTCTGCCCCTAAGATAAGGGTGCTGCCGAGCCGCCGTTTCGTGACGGAGGCTTTTCTTTGCCCCTCTCACAAACAATTTAATTGTTATTTTTCATCTATATTATACAATTAAATTATTTTGTCAATATTTTTCTTGTGCTTTTTACAATTTAATTGTACAATCCTTAAAAAGGAGGGATTTAGTTGTCTATCAACCAACGAATCAAGACCCTGCGTAAAGAGCAAGGTTTGAATCAGCGGGAGTTTGGCGATAAAATAGGGTTGGGACAAGCTGGTGTCAGTCGATTGGAACAAGAAGGCACTGTCGTCATCGACCAGAACATCCGCCTAATCTGCGATACATTCCACATCCGTGAAGAATGGCTGCGCACGGGCGAGGGCGAGATGATGTCAGACGAGGAGGATGCGATTCTCGAAGCCTTCGCCAAGCGGTACGATCTCACCCCCGACGAGCAGACCACCGCACGCTATATGCTGCGCCTCTCCCCAGAGGAGCGTGCCGCCGTCCTTGCGCACGTCAAGGCTCTTGCCGCAGAGCTTACCGCACAGGCGGACGCTGCCAAACGTGCGGAATCCACCGTCAAGGAGCAGCACACCACGATGACGAACGAAGAAATCGAAGCCGACGTGGCCGCCTATCGTGCCGCCCTCATCGCAGAAAAAGAGGCTGCGTCAGCATCCTCCTCTACCGCCGCCGCAAAAAGGGCATAAAAAAAGACCGCCCGTAGGCAGTAAGAAGCTGAATAGGAAGCAGAAGGCCGCCCGAACAATGTGAGCGAAACGGGATCTCCAATTATAACTATGCGGATGACATGATAAGTAAGTTTTATTATAACTTATCTTCACACAGATACGAAATTATGCTATACTATGCACAGAGCGATTTGGGAATCGGTTTTACCGTACCCCCAAACCAACGATAACCTCTGTGCGAAAGCGCAGAGGTTATTCGTTTTTAGGGAGTAAAATATGAAGCCATACAAGACGATAGACGAGCAGCTCGACATACTAAAGTCGAGGAACGTTCAGATCCCTCGAAGGTCCTTTGCTCGTCGTGTGCTGACTTATGAGAATTATTACTACGTTATCAACGGATATAAAGCTCCATTCATAGCTTCCACACAACCAGATGATACCTATAAACCCGGTACAACATTCAACGAGATCTTTGCGTTATATTCATTTGATCGCCGCCTTCGTGAAATTTTATTCCCGGAACTTTTACGCATAGAACACTCTGTAAAGTCGATAATCATAGATGTGTTTTCAAAATATCACGGACACGATCACACATCCTATTTACGCCCCGATTCTTTCAACACAACCACCTTTGACAACTTCAAGCGCGCCAACGCCTTAATTTTTGACCTTTTAAAATTGATTGACAAACAGCGATCACGACATGGAGCTATTACCCATTATATGGAAACGTATCAGTTTGTTCCAATTTGGGTACTGTCAAAGGTTATGACCTTTGGAAAAATCAATTCTTTCTATGGCTGTATGTTGCTGACGGACAAGACAGAGGTTGCCACGGCATTTAATCTGAAGCCGAGTCAATTCAAATCTTTAGTTGACTTCATAACGATATTTCGCAATAAATGCGCTCACGGAGAACGCGTATATTGCCATCTCAGAGATCAAAAGAAACCGTCGCCTATCCCGGAGCTCCCGGTGCATAGAGATTTAAATATTCCTCATAACAGAAAAGGCTACAAACACGGAACGCAAGATATTCTGGCTCTCCTCATTGCTATGAAGTATTTCTTGCAATCTGACCGATATGAAAAACTCATCCGACGTGTTGATTATGCGCTGAATACAAAGTTTGCCCTGAACATTCACTCCATCCCGTGCTCTGATATCCATGATGTTATGGGGCTACTGAATGAATATGACTGGATGAATATATTAACCCGAAAATAAATAAAAAACCGCCCACCGTGTTGGCGCACGATGAGCGGTGAAGCAGGTCATTCCCCGAGGGGAGATATACCCGCCGTAGCAAGCACAGTATATCACACCTTCGGGGCTTATTGCTACTGAAATCCCTCGGAGGTGTTTTATTATGCCAACAAAACGCAAAGACGGACGCTATCAGTCAAGCGTCATTCTTGAGAACCCGATCACGGGCGAGAAGGAGCGGCGTTATTTCTACGCCTACACGCTGCAGGAACTTGAGGCATCGACCCTCTCCACCTATCAGGGCTTTCTCACACGCCATATTCTGCCGCAGATCCCGCCGACGATGAAGATCGCCGATGTAAAGCCTGCCCTGCTGAAGCATATCCTCGCGCAGATCGATGGCGATCGGACGAGGCAGGCGGTCTATACGCTGCTGCAGTCGATCTTTCGTGCGGCAAAGTTCGAGCGATTGATCAAGAACAATCCGATGGAGTACATCCGAAAGCCGAAGCACAAGGCGACGGCTGCGGGGATTGTCACGCCGGAGATATATCACGCGCTCCTCGACGCGATCCGCGGATCACAGACCGAGCATCTCTTTAAGTTCGCATGGGATACAGGCCTCCGCCGGGGTGAGATTGTCGCGCTGCGCTGGTCGGATTTTGACGAAAAGGCAGCGACGATACGCGTCTCAAAGGCACGCAAGCGCGCCGCAGAGGAGTACGAGGGCACGACCAAGACGGCATACAGTGCCCGCACGGTCACGCTCTCCCCTGCTGCTGTGCAGAATCTCCTCGCGTGGCGGAAGGCGCTCACGGCGATCCTCCTGCGGCAGGGTGTCCCTCTCACAAAGGACAGCTACATTTTCCGCTCCCTGCGCGACGAGACGCAGCCAATCACGCTAGCGGCGGTGACGCATCTCTTCGCCGACCTCAAGCAGCGGCTGAACCTCCCCGCGAATCTGCGTTTTCACTCGTTCCGCCATACCCACGCGACACTCCTTGCCGAGCAGGAGATCAGCGCGAAAAAGATACAGGTGCGCCTCGGCCACGCATCAGCCTCCTTCACGATGGATCGCTACGTGCACAACACGGAGCAGATGCAGGAGGGGGTCACCGAAAAAGTAGTCAAGTGTGAAGAGAAATACGGCCGATAAACGCCATGATGTCAAAAATGATGTCAAAAATAAAAATAGAACAGAAAAAGGCTTCCGGGCGAAACGCTCGGAAGCCTTGATTTTACTGGCAGAGAGGGTGGGATTCGAACCCACGATTTCGAGTCAAGCACCTTCGACCACTCGGACACCTCTCCATGCCGCTGTGCGACAAGTCGCATTATATCATAGGAGCGAGTGCATGGCAAGGAATTTTGGCTCTTTGTCAAATGTTGTGGAGAAATATTATAGAAAAATTTTAGGCTGCCTTTGTTCGACGGCTTTGCCGTGCTTCGTTATTGAGCATATAGAGGATGCGGCGACGGAAGTTTTCAAAGTTCCGAAACCCGTAGCAGACACGCTTTAGGACCTTAATCGTGTTGTTGCACCCTTCCGTAAATCCGTTGTTGTAACCTGTGCGAATACCGTTCCAGATTTCTTCTTTCCATTCTTCCAACGTCTTCAGGACACGCCGGAAGGGGACGATACCGGCAGCAAGAACGTGTTCCCTAAATCGCCGCAGCCGCTCCTTAAAGTCTGCCCGATCGGTGCTGTCAAAGAGGCGGCAGTATTCTTCTTTCAGTGCATGGGCACGGGTTAATTTCTCGGAAAATGAAAACATACGCGACAGGTTGATATGTTCCTTGTGCGTAAGTTTGTGTTCCCGCTTGAGCAGCGTACGGCGGGAGTTCTTGAACCACTTTCGCTGTGATGGATCAAGCCCCGCCTGAACTTCTTTGCGGATGCTGTCAAGGGCGTCATTGGCAAGTCGGACAGCATGAAACTTGTCGGCCGCTATTTGCGCATTGGGTAGACACTCTTCGACAAGTTTGCGAAAGAATGGGGACAGGTCTATGCTGACTAGCTCGACATTCACCCGGTCTGTAAGTGAGTAATTCCGGATTTTATCGTAGAGTGTGGCCGCACTGCGATCGTCGATGATGTCACAGCATTTGCGATGCTGTAAGTCGTTGACCACGACTTGAAATTTTGCACCGGCATTGCCGCGAAACTCATCGAGCGAAATGACGGCACTCAAGGACGACTCGGACGCTGTGCCTTCTTTCGTAGCACGCGCAAAGTGACGCATGACCGTTGTTGTAGAAATACCATGTCTATACGCAATGAGGGATGAAGGAACAGGATCGGCAAGTTCTTGAACGATGTGTTTAATCTCGCTGCAAGGTGTGTGCTGATAGCGTTCAATGAATGAGTTGCTCTCGGAAAAGGTTTTTCTGCAGTCTTGGCAGCGATACCGGCGACGTTTGTAAATATACTTTATTTCCGCTGCAAAACCACATAAGTTCTGTTTTCGATAATCATGAACATAGGTGTATGGCGATCCGCAAAAAGGGCAATCATGATGTTTGCGCGGGAGATGAAACTCGATGCAGTCAGACGCTACGAATTTCTTGCAGGACTCTGGCAGTTTTAACAAAAACATGGTAAAATTTTCGTACATGGCGATAACTCCTATCTCTGTTTACTTTGGTCGGTTACAGTATAACGGAAAATCGCCAATAAAAAAAGGATGAACAGCCGTCATTACGGTCGTCCATCCTTTTTTTCACGAAATCGCATTTAGCGAAAATAGATATGCACCAGCATATCCAAAATCACCAGAATCGGGATGATGTACGCAACCATTCCGATCATCTCAAAGCGGTTCGTCTGCTTATACAGTAGCTGCTTTTGCCATTTCTGTGCCTCCATAGACATGCGCTCAAAATTCTTTGCCGTCAGTGCAAACATATCGCGACAACCATGATCGACGTTTTGGAGTGTCTCTGTCTGCACTTCCTGAAGGTGGTCGGCTTCGGCCGAAAGGACAGCGGTGATATCCTTCAGACTAGAGCCGTATGTTTGCAGCTTCTCACGTTCTTCCTGCAAGGCGGTCGCTGCCTCTTTTAGCTGATCCAGAACACTGGACATATAATGCAGCATCGGCATCAGTTCTTCCGTCTGTGATTTCTCATCAGGAGATTCGCTTGGCTGCGCAGCAGGTTCATCTTCCTGCATTGCCTCATATTCGTCAATTTCTGTCACGGTATCATTCCCCTTTCAACAGGACAATCACTTTTTCAGTTCAGGGTGTCCATGTTTGTCATTGTAGGTCTTGCTGCACTTTGCGCAGAGCCAAAACGGGCCGTTTTTCCCATTGAGACGACGCAAGACAGTGCGGCATGACGGACAATGCTCAATGACCGGCTTGCCCTTGTCATCCTCATAGAACATTTTTCGCCTGTCTTCCGGCAGCACACACGCCTCATCGCTGCATATATAGAAATGCTTCTGCAGCTTCGGCGAGAATTTCTTGAGCAGTGTACCCTTGCCACAGATCGGGCAGGTCACGGCATCCTCTGATTCCACAAAAGGAAATTCGCGAGTCTCAGCAAAACGGATGTTGTCGTTGACCACATCGATGATTTCATCAATGTACGCAGACATTGTTTTCTTGCCGCTCGCAATTTCGGACAGGGCGTATTCCATTTTTGCGGTCGCATCCGGCAACGTGAGTGATGGAGCGACGTTTTCGATGAGTTTGATCCCAAAATCAGTGGGGATCAACTCTTTTTTCTTTTTCGTAAGGCACGCCTCAATCGGCTTGCCCTTGTTTTCGGTCGCAAGCAGCTCTGCAATGATGGTGTCCCGTGTCGCCGGTGTGCCGATCCCCTTTGTTTCTTTCAGCTTTTCGCGGTTCGGATTGTCTGCAGCAACGAAACGCCAGATATTTGTCATCGCCGCAATGAGCGTTCCCTCTGTAAAGCGTTTTGGCGGGGTCGTTTTCTTCTCTGCGATACTTGTTCCCTGTTTTCCGATTGGGTCGCCTACAGAGAGTGTAGGGACGCTCAAAACGGGTTCTTTGGCGTCCTGATCTTCCTTTTCAACGGCGCGAAAGCCGAGTTCAAGTATTTCGCGCCCGCTGCCAACGAATATCTCATCGCCAACGGAGAACTTAAAACTGGTTTTCTCAAAGACGTAGGGCTTGTAAAATTGGACAAGATACCGCTTGGCAATCATGTCGAAGATATTTTGCTCGTTCTCTGTAAGGTTGGTAGGCTTTTCGCCCGTGGGAATAATTGCGTGATGTGCCGTGATTTTCGCATCGTCAAAGGCTTTTCCGGAAATACCGGGGTCTGCCGCGTCAGTCATTGACGCAAGCGCATTGCCGGATGCCAGCATAGCGATGATCTTGTCGGCGTCTCCTTGCTGTGATGCCGGAATGTAATTGCAGTCTGATCGCGGATAGGACACAATCTTTTTCTCGTATAGGCTCTGCACCGTATCCAAGGTGTCTTTCGGTGAGAGTCCATAGACTTTGTTCGCCTCAATTTGCAGGGTGTCGAGGGAAAACGGCAGCGGGGGCTGCTGCGTCACTGTCTTCTTTTCAACATCGGAAACAACAACATCGTCCGTATGGTCGATCTTCAATTTCATCGCCTGAAGCAGCTTCTTATCGAGCACGCGCCCTTCTTCATCCGTTGAAATCGTCGCCGATGGCATGTACTTTGCCGTAAAGGACATACCGTCTTTTTCAAACGTACCTGTCAATTCATAGAATTTACGGGACTTAAACTGTTGAATCTCCTTCTCCCGTTGCACCACGAGTGCAAGCGTCGGAATCTTGACGCGGCCAATACGGAATACCGTAGTATAGCCGTATTTTCGCGCATTGACCGTATATGCACGGGATAAATTCATGCCGATCAGCCAATCCGCGCGGGTTCGGGCAAGCCCTGCGTGATACAGACCTTCAAATTCACTGTTGTCCCGTATATCTGCAAAGGCTCGTTTCAGGCTCTCGTCATCCTTTGCATTGACGAGAAGACGCCGAACTTCGCCTTTGAAATTGCAGTAGTCCAGTATCTCATCGATCAGAAGCTGTCCCTCACGATCCGGATCACCGGCATGGAGCACAACGTCTGCATCTTTCAGCAGTTTTGCCACAATGTCAAACTGCTTGGCAGTGTTCGCAGCCGGCTTCGTAATCCACCGCTGCGGGATGATGGGATAGTTCGCCCACACTTTATACTCTTCGCCGTACATTTCGGGCGTTCCCTGCACGAGGATATGACCGATTGCCCATGTGACGGCAGTATCTCCATGTTGGATATATCCGGTCTCTTTCTTGCAGTCATTCTTCCACAGATATGCTGCAAGCGTTCTGCCAATATCCGGCTTTTCGGCGATGTAAAGGGTCTTCATAGGGACTTCCTTTCTATTTACTTTTTACCCGATATATGGTAATATTTTCTAAAAGGAGGTGGGTACATGGCAATCGCGGGCTTTGCCGGTACGCTGCGCAAATTACGCAAAAAACGTAATTTGACACAGAAGCAGCTCGCCGATGCGGTGAGCTTGTCACAGCGGCAAATCTCACTGCTTGAGTCGGACAAGGAGGTTCCGCGTGCGGAAACGATTGAACGGCTGCGCAATTTCTTCCATCTGGATGTTGATACATGGAATGACCTGCTTGAACAGGAAAGCGCCCTGTCTGCACAAGCAATGCCCCCGGACACGATCGGCCGCCGCGTGCGAGTTATGCGGACGTATTTCAAGCAATCTCAGAGCGAGTTTGCAAAGGAACTCGGCATCAGTCAGTCTGCCATGTCGGCAATCGAAAAGGACGCCTCTACGCCGTCCTATGAGATACTCTGCACCCTTGGAAAAATGGGGTTTCATCTGAACTGGATTCTTTATGGGGAATCCGATTCTCTACCCCCGCGTGCCATACTGGATCATGTTGCCGGAAGCCATGAGCTGCAAAAGATCAACAAGATTCTTGAGGGGCTGCCGCCGGATAAACTCACTGCTGTGCGGAAAGCAATGGAACTGCTATTAAGGAGTTGAGGTCATGAAGTCAAAAATTTTGCTTGTTATGCTCGTCCTGATTTCTCTGCTCGCTGCCGGATGCAACGAGGAAGAGAAGTACAATACGGCAAAAAATGAGTATCAGCAGATGCGTGAAGAAATATCCCGCCTAGAGCTGACGACAGGGGAAGATCGAAAACTCGTCAACGGCAAGTGGACGGAATCGACCCTTGCGATCAACGAAGAAGCATTGAGGAAACACGATGAACTTGTACCAAAGATGGATGCAAAGATTGCCGAAATGGAAAAATATGCCACGGCAAAAACGGAAATAAACAACGACTTTGCACGCATCAAGGAGGACTATCGGCAACATGCAGGGGAATGGGCATCCCGTGTGAAGCAAGCAGAGCAAAAAGTTGCGAAATCAAAAGTCAAGCATCAAAGCTATGCGGAAGAAGCGCAGGAGCGCGAGCAAAAGATGAGAGCCGCAGCAGCCTCTAAGTGAAAATGGACAGCATTGGCAGGGCGAACGCCCTGCTTTTTATTGCCCGAATTTCAGAAATCCGAACGCCTTGCTCTTGCTTGCGTTGTTGCTCTTATCAAAATCCGTCGGATGGTAGGGATCGTATGGGTAAACCGTGAGCGCATTTGCATATTCGCGCTCTATGTTGCGTTTGATGAGTTGCGTCTCCTGATCTTTGACGGCCGCCGTGTAGGAAGTGCCAATCATGTGCGCCTCATCAATGCTGCCAAGTGCGTCCAAGGCTGCAAGTTGATTTGCCTTTTGCTGTTCACTCAGTAGGCTGTCATCCTCACTCGTTGCAATGGCAGCCGATAATTTTTGCCGTTCTGTCTGATTCTGGATAATCTTTGTAATGATTTTTTGCTGGGCGAGGTTTTCAGCGGAATGGTAGGTGTGCATGACGGTGGTTGGATCAATACCATTTTTATACGCATCCACTGTTTCATGATAGAAGTCTTCCAGCGGCTTGTAGGTATCCCGAAAATCAAAGATGGTCTTGACATCCGGAAATTGCAGCGCATTTTTGATAGCCGCTTCCATTTCACGAGGGTAAAGGTCAATCTTACGCATTGCCTGAATTTGGTTTTGGAGTTTCTTGACCTCATTTCGGAGTGCTTCCACTGTCTGTATTGTCTCTCGAACGCTGTCCGCTAGGCGCTTTAGATCGATAACGTGTGAGCCTGGCGGTATAATATCGCCCCATCCCCACGCATACGCAGGGGATGAAATGCCGATCACACTGACAAGGACGGCTGCACATATCAGCTGCTTCCTCATTTCCTATCCCTCCCTATAAGCTGCAAAAATGGTTCATACGACAACAACAGGAATACCTTCTTGTCAATCTGCGACTCTTCGATTGTCCCAAGATACCGCGAATCAAACGAATCATCGGTGTCATTGAGCAGCAGCAGCGTCCCGCTCGGAACGATATAAGCTCCCGTTTTCAGCTGCGGAAGCCCGTCTTTGTGATAGATTCTGTAGCTGTCGTCCTGCGTACGCAGATACTCTTCGTCAACGGTATAGGATTCGCCGGGAAAGCCCCGTACGCGCTTGAGGAGTCGAAAGCCCGCATCAACATGCAGACTCTCGATTCCCTCCGGCAGACGTACGATTACATAATCCCCCCGTGCAAGGTTTTGATTCGGCGCAGCGGCATAAAGTCCTCTGACAGCGGAATTGGTCATGTTGCAGTATAGGAGCTTTCCGCAGACGAAATGCAGAACACTCCCGATCAAGATGAGAAAAATCACGGATAGAACAAAGATTTTAGATTTTCGCTGCTCTCTAAAGTTCATAACGTCCTCCCAGCGACCGCATGAATACCTTCGGAATGCGCATCGTAAGGACGGCAAGGGCAATCAGACCGACACACATGAGCAAATGCTTGACGCTTTGCTCCGTTGTGATGGACGCCTTTGCAACATACGAGCCGGACATACGTTGATAGACCAGATTGATATACTCGTTCGCCCATGCCGGCAGCGGCTCCCCACGCTGAATACTGTATGGACCGCCGTTATACCCTGCGAGGGCATAATTCCAGTCCCCAAACTTTTCATACAGATTTTTCATATAGTGTGCGGAGGCGTCAAGGGCTTGCTCCGGGTTAAATGGGTCAATGCCCCATCCCGCTGCCGTCTCAGGCATAAATTGTGCGATTCCCTGTGCACCTGCTTCACTCACAGCATTCGGATTCCAGTTGGATTCCAGCTGAATCTGAGCCAGAAAGAGATTCACGGGAACACCGTATTTCTGCGCGGCTGCCGTCGCCATAGCAATATATTCCGGTGGGCCGGTTATACCGCCGTTACCGCCCATCTGCACCTGTCCCGGAAGTTCTGCATCAAAGAGATCCTTCGGGACGGTTGCGTCTTTGACGCAAAATACGCAAAGACCGACCATGATTGATACCAGTGCCAGCTTAATGGTATTGGACACGACACCGCCCAGAGACCCCTCCGCAACGAATTTTGTAAAACCAAAAGCTGTAAAGGGCAGGGTAAAAACAGCAATCACCGCTGCCAAATAGAACTCGACATACACGACCATGACATAACAGGCAAGTACGAAGAATGTGCCGATAACAAAATACGAGGAAATCCATATCACAACGATGTTGCTTAGGTTATAGGTGAATTCAAATGTACCAAACGAAGCAATCTTGTTGAGCGCAGGATTCATCAGTGCAATCGATTTTTGCACGAGAAGCTGCGGCTGTGATACATTCTGCTCGATGACAGACGGATCGCCAACGAATGTTCCTGAAACACTGGAAACGAACGCAAGGAAGAAATCGTTGACGATCATCTGCCAGTTGAGCAGTATCACATAGAGAATGCCGTATTTGACAAATTTTCCGACCAGCTGTGGAATCGAAAACTCAAGTCCTGCCGTCAGAATTGGCAAGGCGAGATCAATCACACAGAGGACGAACAACAGAGCAAGCCCCGCCGATTGCAGCAGTGCATAGGACTTGCTGATCATCTCAACAAGATATTCCATGAAGCCGTTAATCGATTCGCCAATTTTTTGCATAGACTCGATGCCCCACGGAATGACAGCGTTATCCATCGCAGCACCACCGGCCCCGACCACATCACCGGACAGATCGACACCGAGAGACAGGAGGTAGGGGACAGGATCAATTTGCGAGCCATGCGTTCCATTCAAACGATGTTCAACATGACTATGCGGTCCATCGGAATACCCCAATGGTCCATCGTAAGCATCCCCGCCGGTATAGCCAATCACCGTGCCCTCTGGAACATACCCATCGACGCAACTCATTGTTGCCTCGGCACAGTCGCCAAAAAAGAGACTGCCTCCTTCCGGTGTACGAATCTCAACCCAGTAAATATATCCAGACCCAGCACCATGTTCAACAAATCCATTGAATGGCGCATGAATTGGTGTACCGGATTCTGTACCAATGTCAACACCTCTGTGAAATTGACTTGCCCGTCCCCCCGCATCGCGCTCTCCAAAGCCAGACGTCACCTTGCCGCCAGGAAACGGCGGCATAGCCATTGCTGCCGAGGGAAGTAAGAGCAGAACGACAATGATTGCAATACACAGGCGTTTCATGGATGTGCTCCGCTGCCGCTGCCGCTATTTCCTCCGTTGCTGTTACTGCCACCGCTGTTTCCTCCACCACTATTACCGCCACTTCCTCTACCGCTGCCGGAGTTTCCGCCTCCACTACCGCTTACTGCTGCTCCCTTGATTAAGTTTTTTCCGACATTGCTGTTGGAAAAGGATTTTCGCGCAACGGATTTACCCGCTCCGCGTACGGCTGTCCTTGTACTCATGGCCGATCCAGCCTTCGCGGCCATCGCACTCTTGCCAGCAGCCGCCGCAGAAGTACCGCCTGTGAAGGGCATAGCAGCCAATGCAGCGACTGTCGTCCCGATCTGCTTTGCTCCGCTGATTGCCTGTTGTCCATCAAGAGAGGGCTGCCCGTTCATAAAGCCCGCAGCAAGGTTGGGCAACTGCCACATAAGAAAAGCCATCGCCGCATAAGAAAGTGCATATTGCAGCATTTCTCCAAAATTTGCTCCACTTTCCGGTGTCCATCCGGGAATCCCGCCGGACTTGTCAAAGAGTGCGATAAAAAGTCCTAGAATGAATGTCATCACCATCAGTTTGACACCATAGGAAATGACCGCAGACAGCGTACGCTGAAAAAGAAATTGCGTTTGCTTCAGTACGCCGAATGGAATAAGAATAACAGCCAGTGTAGCGAATACGTTAAACTCAATCTTTGTAATGAGTACCTGAAATGCCATGAAAAAGAATGCACTCAATGTCACAAAGATATAAGTGCTATACATAACAAGTCCCGGCCCCAAAACACTGAGTTTATGGTCCATCATGTAGGTCAGTGTGGATTCACAAGCTTCAAAGCCCTTATCCATGATCTGTGATGGGGTTAAAGGAACAGTTTCCATTGTACCGCCGGATGCTGTTATACCTGCAAACTGAAACGACTGTAAAATGGCATAGTTGATCTGATCGAAATTCAAGATGAAGAACATGAAGAAACTGATTTTCATGACTCTACTTATGATTTCCGACATACGCAGCTCACCACTGTACAGCGTCCATGTGATACATATATCAATGACGGCAAGTACCGTGATGAGCTCGAATGCATGAGGGGCTAGTGCCTGATAGCCCAATATGCAGTGGTCTTGAAAAAATTTCAGTAAAGAATCAAGGAATGTTGTACTTCCAAATTCCATCTTACCACCAACTGTTCTGTCTTACTTTTGCCCAAGGGTTATCCTGACCGATTGGCATTCCTTGAATTGCCGCAGCCTCTTTGTGCATTTGTTTTATCGTCGCCTCAGTTGCATTTGCCATCGCTTGTGCTACGGCATGTTCATTTTGTTCCTTGACAATCTGCCGCTGCGATTCCATGACTTCATTCTGCACACTGATTGCCTGAATGGAGGTTTTAATGGTGTCGATGTGTGCCTTTTCGACAGCAATTTCATTGGCAATCTGCGCGGCTTGCTTTGCCCCCTCCGGCGATTTGTTGAGATCAAGCAGCTCTTGTAGCCGTTTCTGTGATTCTTGGAGTTCCTTCATGAGATTGTGGTAGGCGGTGATATCCTTCTGATTCTGTAAGGATTGCAACGCCTGCATTGTAATCTCAACATTGCGCTCGCTCATAGCTGTTTGGGACAAGTCGCCCACAGCGATGACGGGAAATCTCTCATTCCAGACCTTCTGCCACATTCCTTCTTCGGATAGAATCCCAGTAGGTTTGGCGTGATCTTTCACCTTTTCTATACTTGCCATCACTTCATTTTTGTATTTTTCCAGAAGTTTGGTTGGCAGACTCGTCAGTTCTTGCAGTTGCAGTCTGATTTGCTCTGCCGTATTGGTAACAAGCTTGACACTTTCAAGATAGGTTTTGAGCTGCTGTGCAATGTTTTCAGCATCAATCACCGGAATTGCCGCTGATGCAGGCAAAGGGGCGGCAGCGATACTGACCGCGATCAAGAGGACTGTTGCTGTCTTTTTCATGATGTTCGCTCCTTCCTACGTCAAAGGTGTCCATAATGGACACCTTGTTTTGGACACCGTGCATAATTTTCCTTGTAATCGATCAACTCATCTTCTGCATTTTTGTAAGTCAACCAATCTTCGATGAAAGAATCCTTGCGCATGGCTGCAAGAATCTGATCGATTGCTTGCTGGTCGTTCTTCGATGTAGCCGTGACGAACGGAATTTCAATCGGGCGTAGGGCAAGCCGAAAAATACGATTGCCCTTTTCGCTCGAATAGTAGTAATCCTGCTTCGGTGTCATGTTGGCAATAATTTCAACCTGACGATCGTTGCAGTTAAACATCGTATAGAGTTCCTTGCTCTGCTTTGTACTTGCCTGTTTGTTCGGCAGGTACACGCGGTTCGGGCAATTCTCCATAACGGTATGAAGGAGTTCCGGCTTATTCGCAAGGTCGGACAGGTTCTGCGTTGCGAAGATAATGCTCGTATTCTTCTTACGCATATCCTTGAAGTATTCGCGCAATTTTTCTTTGAAGATTGGGTTATCAAAGAAAAGCCAGCACTCATCCAGAACGATAATGGAAGGCCCTTTTGCACTGCGAATCTTAGATTCGATCCGATGAAACAGGTATTCCAGCGTTGCAGGGACGATGGAAGGCGTCGCCATAAGAGTTTCCATTTCGTATACCTGCCAAAACCCCGTCCCGGATACATCTTTGCTGTTGTCAAAGAGTTTTCCATGACTTCCCTTCATCGTGAGAGCTTCCAAGGTTTGCCGAATCTCCTGATCCTGCACGAGTTCGCAGAAACTGGACAAGGTGCGCCGTTCGATCGGAAACTCTTGCAGAGACAACAAGGCCTTCCAGACAAAATTATCCTTTGCCGGCGTGATCTTGACATTGCGCTGTTCAAGATAGGCGATAATCCACTCTTTTGCCCATTTCGCTTCATGGTCATAGTGAATATCTGCGAGCGGCTGAAAAGACAGCTCTCCCTCGTCTTCACTGGCAATGTTGTAAAAATTGCCTCCGACAGCAAGAGTAAGTGCGCGGCTGGATGCCGCCTTGTCAAAGATGAATACGTTGCTGTTCGGATATTTAAGAAAATGCGCTTCAATAGTATTGAGGAAGACGGATTTTCCCGATCCGGACGGCCCCACAACCATTGTATGACCAACTTCCCCGACATGCAGGGAGAGTCTAAATGGTGTATAGCCTGATGTATCAGTGTAGAGTAATACCGGCCCCTTGAGATAGTCGTTCCGTTTGTCACCCGGCCACGTCGCCGTGACCGGGGCGAGGTGACAAAAATTTAGGCTGCTGATAATCGGACGGCGAATATTCGCCCGATAGCACCCGGGAATCGACCCCCACCATGCTTCCATGCTGTTGTCTGTTTCGATGTAACCCGTATATCCGAGGGAGTTGATCGCCTCAAGAATACGGTTCGCCTTCTCATTGCACCGTTGTGCGTCCTTGTCAAAGACGACCATCGTCATTGTGTAATAGCCGTAGCTTACATAATCCTGGCCAAGCTCCTGCAAGGCAACACCCGCATCGTCACGATTGAATGCAGCCGTCTCGTCAAGATCGTCTTCCAGATGTTCTTTTGTAAGTGCTTCGCGCACCTGCGTCCAGAACGACTTAATTTGCTGATTCCACCGCTGCCGATAGTCCTTCAGTTCTTTTTGTGCGTCCATTTTGGACAGGCAGATGAAGCGTGATACCCAGCGATATTCCAGATCCATGCCGTCAAACACATCAAATACACCTGGTTCGGACATCGGCGGGAAATCAAGGATTGTGACAACTCTCATGTGATTGTCACCCAGCTTCATTTCCCGGCCGCCCAGAACATCCGCATCACAGATATAATCCGTGATATAATACTGCGGATTCACGCGCACCCTATGATTCTTGTCTGATATGGTCGTATGCAGAAAAGTGACAACCTCTTCCGCCGACAGCGGTCGCAGATCGGGAAACCACGATTTCAGCATATCGCCGATGAGATTGACATTAGCAATAAACTTCTCAACGACTTCGACGTAGAGACGCATGTCCGCGCTTTTCCCATTGTTCTTCGCATCAGCAATGAACGCATCCGTAAGTCTAGACTTAATCAGCTGCGGTGGCTCAAGATAGACGGTAAAGTAATAGCGCGTCTCGAAATGCGTCTGTTCCGCATAATATGCACGGCGATCATTTTCCATCTTTTGGATGATCGGAATATCAACCTCCGAGGCATCATACTCTGTGGAGCGTCTGCGCTGCGCTTCAAAATACAGAACATAGCCGGTCGGAAGCGTCTTGATGACGTTGTTCAGGGCGGCGTTGTAGTGAACGAGATCAAGAGCCGTGGCACTCTCCATATCTGGCCCCCGAAACTCATAGACGGCAAGCATGGAATGATCTTTTCCATGCACAATGCCCGTTTCAGAGTCCACGAATGCCCACGGCAGCAGGTATTGCAGCCGGGGCTTTTCGGCAAAAGCCCCGACTTCCTGCGAGAACGCCTTTTTCCTCTTTCCAAAACCGAACAAAATTCCCCCTCCTTCTACCGGTAATAGAAGTTCTTATGTTGGCGCGAATGCCAAAAAACTTCATGGAATTGTGCGTCCTGCTGTCCAAGAAAACGAAAGATGTAATGCGCAATAGCGGCGATGATAATGACTGTAAACGTCTTGAAGATCAACCCGCCGAGGACAGCGAATACAATTTCACCGATGAACAGATTGCGTGGAATCCCCATCCAATAGAGCGGTGCAACCAGAGATCGATGAATGGGAATCTCGTAGCCTTCCGGCAGATCCTTTTCCATCTCACAACCCCATAATCGTAAGACCGCCCGCCGAATCCGAAATTGCATTGACGAAGTTTACGGCAAACAAGCAGATCGAAATAGCGAAGATGAGCAGGATGAATTTCTGCGTCCCGCCGCCGCTGTGTCCTGAAAATAGCGCGATAGCAGCACCGACAATCCCCATGACGCCAAGCACCATAGGCAACGGTCCCGTAAGGTTATCCGCGAGCGAGTTGAAAAATTTCATCCACGGCCATTGTATGTCAAGACTGCCCGCGCCCCCTTGCTTCAGTGCGGAAACACCGGAGGCAAAAGCCTTGCTGCTCATCAAATACCAACCCACGCCCGCACTGAAGGCTTTTGCCGCAATGTTTTTGCCCATGTTTTTCATAATGCTTTTCATTGATAGTTCCTCCCTTGAACTGAAACAGGTGTCCATAATGGACACTTCCCCTATATTTTCTCAAGGCACACACGCGCCTTATCGAAAACGACCTTTTTCATTGAGTTTTTCCTTCTTCTTGGGGTTGTAGGAAATCCTGCGCTTGACCGCTTTCTGACTCTTCTTTTCCATCGGAGAGAATGCAAGAACTTCCTGTCTTCGCTGATCCAAATGGATGATAGCCTTATCAAAGACACCCGCAACACGCTGTACCGCAGCATCCACAGCCCGATCCGCCTTTTCCTTAATCGCGTCACGGATTTGCCCGGGCGCGGCTTTGATGTCCTGATATACGCCGCTGACTACCTCGCGCGTATGTGCGAAGAGTTTTTCCTCACGCGCCGGGGATTCTTTTCTGGCTGCCTCACGCTCCTGTTCCAGTGCACGGAAGAATCTCATGCCGCTCAGGAAGCATGTTTCCATCTCCCTGTTGTTTTGTCCCAGAGACATGGAGCGCATTTCTTGAAGCTGCTTTTTCAATTCAACGATCTCTTGTTGGTACTTTTGTTCCCTCTGAACAAGCTGTTCCCGTTCCTTGCGAAAATAGTCACTGGCATTTCGGAAGGATTCAGAAGCCCGAAGAGATGCCTCGCGCATGATCTCCTCCGGCTGTTTGCTGCTGCGAGCCTTGCCAACTTCTTGGAGATTCCGCTTTATTGCCGCGTGTTTGGGATCATAGCCCTCCCATGTCTGCGGCGATGCGCCGTTTATACGCTCTTCTGCGCGGAATTTGCTCATTTCTGCCTGTAAGAGGGTTGCCTCTTGCCGGACTTTTTCAAAACCGAAAGTCGGTTCATTGGGCGCCGGTTCCACATCCTTCATACAGAGTTGCAGGTCTTGACAGTAGGCTTCATCTAATGCACGGATCAAGTTTTCATCCAGTTCCTCGCCCCACCCGGAATCTGCATGATCTTCCATCTCAGTACCTCCTTCAAGGTGTCCATAATGAACACCATCCGCTATATCTTTTCAAGGTGGGCAGTGTTTATCGAACACGACCTTTGTCAATGCCTCTTCGATTGATTTTTGCCCTACGGGCAATTCTGCGTTTCACGGTTTTTCTCAGCTGCCTTTTTTGATGCTCCTGCCGCTGTTTTATGGGAAGAGGATGCTGCACATCCGCCTGTTTGGCAAGCCGCGCCCGCTCACGTCGAAAAAATCTGCCAGCATTCCGAAGAGATGCCGCTGCATGGGCAGATTCGCCCCGAATCATACCTTCCGATTGCTTTGTGCGACGGCTGCTGCCAATTCGGTACAGACTGTCTTGAATGGCGTTGTGCATTGACTTATATTCTGCCCATGCCTCCGGTGAAAGATCGTCAATGTCTTCCTCCGAACGAAATGCTCGCATTTCACTTAGAAGTGCGTCTGCTGCCTGTCGAACTTCTTCAAAGCCACAATCCGATTCATTTTCACGCGGCTCTGCCTGTGTAAGCCCATCCTCGATGTCTTGATAATAGCCATCGACCATATCATAGAGTTCCATAGCGGCCTCCTTTTCGGTGTCCACAATGGACACCTTTATATATGACGGATGTTATACTGTTGGCGCACCGGGTCATAGGATTTTACTTCGATGATGTCACTGACAATACGGCTTTTCCGTCCGTCCGGCAGTTCAACGTGCTGGATCGCAACAACAACATCGATTGCCTCTCCGATGAGTTCCTTCACATCACCGGCTGCGCTGTCTTCCTGTGCAAGTGATTTGATACGGGTAAGCCCTTCTTCTGCGCCGTCGGCATGAACGGTACATGCACCACCGGGATGACCGGTATTCCACGCTTTAAGCATGGTATAGGCAGCACCGTCGCGCACCTCTCCAACGATAATACGATCCGGCGAGCGGCGCATACAATCTGCAAGAAGACGGGTCATGTTATAGCGAATTTTGCTGTCACCGGTGTCCTGTTTTGTAAACATGGGGCTATAGTCTTCTGCCGGACATTGCAGCTCCGGCAGGTCTTCCAGTGAAATCAGCCGATGATACGGCGATATGGCAGCAATCGCCGCAAGGATAGCATTCAAGAAGGTTGTCTTTCCTGTTCCCGTTCCTCCGGCGACCAGGATGTTTTTACGCGCCTGAATGCTGTCTTCCAGAAAGTTCCTATACTTCTCAGACATAAAGCCAGTCTCCACATACTCTTGAAATGTAAAGATTTTCACGGCCTTTTTTCGGATATTGAACTGTGGATGCCGCACGATCGGGGGAATCTCGCCCTGAAAGCGAGCACCATATCCTTGAATCTCCACCGATATGGACGGAATATCTTCATTGACGACCTTTCCCGCCTGTCCTGCTGCGAGTTCGATAATTGCCTGTGCCTTTCCAGGTGTCAGATATATTTCTGTTTTCACCTTCCCCTCAATATGAGAGTTGTACCATATTTTCCCATCATCATTGATGTAAAGCTCTGTTATGTCATCGCGCTGCATTAACTTTACAGCATCTACACCAAGCACTACATCAAAGTTCGGGTTTTCACTCGCCATTGCTCTCCTCACCGCCCTCGTCGCTCTCGGCTTCCGTCGTTTCCTCCTGCTGCACCGCAGCTTCTTCCATGAAATCGTCTAAGCCCACATCGGGATGATCCGCTTGAAAGCGCGTATAGCAGCTGATGTATTGATCCATCGCCTGATGATCGCCCGCATCAATACGCTCTTTGGCGTGGACAAGCGCACCGACCAAGATCGCCATGTTATGCACCGGAAAACCCGTTCTGCGGATAATCCGGCCAATGTCATTGGTCCGCTGCATCTCCATGTTGCGCTTCGTCTTCTTCATTTCCTGCTGAAGCGCCTCCTGCTTTCTGCGCAGGTTTTCCCAGCGTTTCTCCATCTGCTTTAATGACGCCATATTTACTCCTTTCTTGTTAGCGTGCCGGCATCGGTGACGCCATTTTCAATCCATTGCGGGCGGAACGCCGGGTATTTCTTTTTTGCACCGCTTTTCTTTCCTTGTGCAAGCAGCGCATCGCGTTCAGGATATGGGTGACTGCGGATAATATCGCTTGCGGCGGGAGCATCGTAAAGCCGCGAAAGAAAATAGCCGCTCTCGTAATACTTTACCTTGTCCGTCAGGATCGGCGAACTGCCGCTTGCGACGATAATCTCCTGATCGCCAAGTCGTTTGATCTCATCGGCAGTCATAAGTGCCCGGCCAGTCTGCGACTTTGAATAACTCTTCTTCGAGAGAAAACCGCTGTCCGAGACACTTTCCACTGTGATTGTCTTATTGCCAAGAAGTGATTCCGCATATTTTGCGGTGTCGTTGTCATTCGGGGCGTAAAAAATCTGCAAGTGACAGTTCATCAAAATCTGATTGTCCTTGCCGTATATATCATTGATCTGCGGCAATCCCTGATTGATGAGGAACACCTTCATGCCGTATCCGGCAATATAGGAGAGGGTAGAGGCAAAGGACTTCAGATTTCCCAGGGACGAAAATTCATCCATCAGGAACAGGCACTTATGCTTGTAAATCGTCTTCGCTTTGCCGCCCTCGTATGTACCGATTTTCTTTGCATGATGTTTGACCATCATTTCAAAGAAGAGCCGGAATATCGGTGCAAGGCGCAGCAGATCGGACGGCGGTGTCACCAGATAAAGTGATACGGGACGCTTGTAATTCATCAGGTCATCGACACAGAAGTCGCTGACGGACGTATTGCGTGCAAGCGTCGGATCAAGGTACTCCTTGAGGGCGGTATTCGCGGTGGAAACGATGCTGCCGCATTCATTGTCCGGCTTTGCGGCAATCTCGCGGAAGTTTTGACAGATAATCGGGTGCATATTGGGGGAATCGTCCAGCGTGGTAGCCAGCGGGTACATGTTTCGCATATCCTCTGGCGTATATCTGCGACTGACGTAACCGCCTTGCTCATGATCCCACTCACAAATTTCAATGCCATCGTCGGGGACATGCTCGAAATTCATCATGTCCTCAAGGGATTCCACGAATCCCTTGACCTCGAGTTTCTGCATTTTCTCAGCACCTTCGGTGGGATTGTCATAGGCATTGCCGTCCGCATCAACCCATTCATAGACAGGATTCCCTTCATCATCGACCATCCCTACGGTATTGGACTTCATGAAGGACGCAACATCATAGAGTGTCGGCGGGTGCGGATAATGCTCAGGATCAGCAAAGTGCGCATATTTGAGATGCAGGATGACGGTCGTTATGACAACGGCCGCATTGCTTCCCCAATGATCGAGTTTCCCCTTTCCTTCATAGTCTGCCAGCGTGTAGGCAAGATTCTGCGCAGCCGACACTTCTTCCGGCGTGCCGATCGGAATCTCGTCAAGTGGATTCCAGCGTGCTGTACTCCCATCCGTCGCTGTTGGTTCAAATTTGATGACAGTATGCCCCATGCGCTTACGAAAACCCGCAGTAACGCCCCAGTTTTCGGATTTGATGTCATTGACGATGACCGAGGACTTCCAACCACCAAGAAGCGTAGGGATGATGAGTCCGACGCCTTTGCCGCTGCGTGTGGGGGCAATGACGGCAAGATGTTTGTTGGAGTTGTCGCGCAGGTAGAAATGTGCAATTTTGGCATGAAATTTCACGATCCGCTTGTAGAGGGCTACGAACGGATAAACCGTGAATAGGTCAGACTTCGGGTCATAGCTCTGTATGCGCTGCAATTCTTCTTCCAACACGGAACGCTGCTGCATCAGTTTCTTCTGACCTTCACTTGACACGTCCTCATCTGCAAGTCGCTTTGAAATATGCGTAATCTGATTCATCAAGGCGTCCTTCTTTTTATCTTGACGCCGTTCAAACCTCATTTCTGCATAGGCAACCTTTTCCTTTTGCAACGTATCTAACGTGCGCATAAGCCCCGTCACAGCACGGATGAACGAATTATCACGCTGTCCGACAACAACGCCGCTCGCGCTGATTAACTCCATCTTCGCAAGGTCTTCGTATGCGCCCCAATGAGCACTGCCGTGGGAGTCGTCCTGCTTCTTTGGCATTGTGAGAGCAAGGATGAGCAGAGCAATGACAAATGCACCAAGGATGTAGATGTTGGTTTCCTTGAATGCAAGCGGTATCTCGTCGTGGAACTGAAAATACCACCTAACATAATCCCACGGCATATAGTACGGTTTTCCCTGCAAGATAAACGGCGTGCCAAGACGAGGATTATATGCAAGCATTTCAGCAATTTTCTGCGTTGCCATCCACGCACCGACCAGCAGCGTCATCAGGAAAATATAGACGCGCACAAAGTTATTCATTGCTATACTCGTATGCGCCGATCGAAAGGTCTTGATTGATAAACACGCTGAACTGATAGCCGGGCGTAATCTCAATCGTCGGCTGTGCATCTATATCTTTGGCAATCAGCTGCTGCCCGGTACGAAGAATGGAGGCGACTGCACCCGATACCGCTTCTTCTCCGGGGCTGCGGTTATCAGTGCCGGATGTATTACCTGTCAGACTCTGCATCCCCGCTCCAAGCAACGCCGTGATGAACCCCGCACGATAAATTGAGCCACGATGATCGTCATATTTATCCACCAATCCGGGATAGCCTACGCCATCAATCGCCTGTTGATCCGGAAGTGTGAGTGACGCGCCATTGGGCAGGATGATTCGCTGAAAAACGACACCTATGCGCTTGCCTCCTGCAAGTGCCGTTTTTCCAATCAGTCGGCTGCCCTGCGGAATCAGCAAATATCGACCTGTGAGGCTGTCATAAATATCCTGCCGCACTTGTGCTACGACATCCCCGTTCGGGACATTGCTTGTGACACCGGTAAGCAGCGTCGCCTGAATGACAGACCCGGCATTCAAAATATAGCCGCCGCCTCCATTCTGTACGGGGGGAGAGGGGGGCGTATAGCTGATATTTTGTACGGTACTGCCGCTATTTACCGCTGCATTTCCAATCGGCTGGATAGCGGCGACCGGCGTACCGTCTGCGATTGCTTTTGCAATCTGGAAAGCAAGTGCACTGCCATCAATAATGGCACGTTCTTTTGCCGCCTGTTCAGCAGCTTTTTCAGCTGCCTGTGCACGACTTCCGGCATTGGGATCAATCGTCTGCATTACCGGCGCAGAAGGTGTTGCTCCTGCGGGTACGGTCTCCACACGCACAGGAGTCGGTTGCGGTACAGTATCAAGCGGCGGATTCCTCATATCGCTTCCTGCTGCATGATTGTGCCCATTCGTCTGCTGTTTTCCTTGTGTTTGTGCAATCTCGGAATACTTGGCAGGGAAGGCATCCGCAGGAGTTCCTGCGGTCACAGTTCCCGTCGGTCCCGTTTGCTGTTGTGCATTTTCTCCTTTTTCACCGCCGCTAAAGAGCGCGTTGCTCGCTACGGATGCAGCCGCAAAAATAGCCACTGCGCCTACGCCCACCATGATGAGCTTTTTCTTCACGGTTTTGGCGCGTTCTGCTGGGTCTATATCATCATACGAAACGTCGCCGGAGGCGTATTCATCTTCTTCTATAAAATCCTCTTCATTGGGCTCAGAGTCTCTATGAAAGAGTTTCTGCTTGATCTTCTGAACATCGAACCCCATCACTTGTGTTTCACCGCCTTATCCTCTTTTGCCGGATCGTCTTTTTTGGGCAATATATCAACGTATTCACGATCTGAATATTTGAGCCGCGCGTGATCAAATACGCGATCCGCAATGATATACCCATGACGGACACGATAATTCACAAGGGTCAGCTCCCCCTTGTTCTTATCTTCTACCCGATACAGGACAGGCAGATCATACTTGTTGCCCTTGCCCAATTTGATGTACGTCCGTGTTCCGTCATCGAAAACTTCGAGAGGAAACAGACCTTCATCCGCACGCTTGCTGCCCTTAAACTCATAATCACGATGCAGAGCCTTATAGACGCTTCGTCCATCAACCTGCTCCATGAATATTTCGTTGAATACTTCCTGCTCCGGTGTCACCTCCATCGAGGGGTATACGTTTTCAGGGTAGTTCCAGCATATAATTGGCGTATAGTCCTCTCGCTCCGATAATAAAAGATGATACGCGCGGCTTTGTGTGTAGATGACAAAATTCGTTGTCACGCCGTCCACAACAGGCTTGATGAAAACGTGCGGCGTGCTTCCGATCACCGCCGTTTCGATCATCCAGCGTGCGGTATCTCCCGCGATAACGCCGCTGATCTCTTCTCCCGCTTTGAGCGTAATGTCTACGACATATCCCTTGCGTGCAAAAACCTCATACACGCCATCGTAGTTATATATATACTCTAAGCGTGATTCCGTATGCCATGCCTCAGCAGTCGTATGTATGGAGGCAGATGCCGTTAGGGGCATGGCTGCGAAAGAGGCTGTACCCACGATCAAAAAGGCATTTTTTACCTTACGCCTCAGTTTCACAATGTCACCCCCTTATTTCCTTTCTTCCATCTCTTTCGTGATTGTCAAATCCTTAATCTTGAGTCCGAGCGGATTGATAAGCAGCTCTTCCTCTTTCTTTGGCGGATCAAGCACAACCGAAAGCAGTGCTGTATAGCTTGTTTTCACACCTGTGGCATTCCCGCTCAGTGCAAATTCATCTTCTACCCAGCGTACCTGATACGTTGACGGTGATCCCGGCTGCGCCTGAATGGATCGGATTGTCGGCTGTATTGTTGCTCTGCCAAACTTCGACGCAGGATTATCCGTCTGCAACATGGCGTTTAATTTGTTCGCCGCTTCCTGCGTCAAAAAATGTTGTGCGTGTGCCCAGTTCGTCTTATACTGCACCGGATCAAGCGGTACCGTCCTTGTATCTCGAATGAACTGTACGAGAAACGCACGCACTTCTGCTTCCTGCGGATTGTAATTCGTCGCTTTCAGCTCGCCTCCAGCTTCCACCTGTCCCGTTGCGTTATCCACACGAACGACATAGGTCTTAAAGTTCGCTGTTGTCACGACAAAAACCATAGCAACAACACATAGGGCAAGCAATGCCATATAGAGAAGATTCCTCTTTTTGGCAACGTCTTTATCCAATGCAAGATTGTATAAATCCGTCTGGAAGCGTTTTGCGGCACCGCGATCAAATACATCCGTCGCTTTGCCTTTTGGATAAAATCTTTCCTGTTGTTCCATGCGTTCTATCACCTCCTTTTCACGAATTTTATCATATATAAGATTTTATGTAAACAGATAAACAGTCAATTATAGATATTATGTGCGGTATTCAATTATTATTTACAGTGCTAAATGCAAGAAAATAGAAAGTGAGTTTTAGATAGATATTGCCTAAAAGAAGGTAATATGATATTATGCCGATAACAGAAAAAGGAATGCGCATTTACAGAAATCTCTTTGAGATTTCCATGCGCCAGCCTCCGGCTGGACCGGTGCGCCTCCGGCGCAATGCGGCGTCGCCGCATCTCATCATGCTCCTTGAAGCATGATGAGGCACATCCATGCGCGCATGGATGTGCAGATCGCCGCAAGCGGCGATAAAACACTTGCTGCGGCAAAGGAGTCAAAATGTCAATTTTCTATTTCGAGAATACACCGCACGGTACATGCCGTGACGGCTCAAAACTCAATACAAAATTGCATTTTGAGTATATTGCCCGTGAAGGAAAGTTCGAGAAAAGCCGTTCAAGACGGGAAGACCTTGTTTTTCTCACTTCCAGCAATCTGCCGGAGTGGGCGGAAAACGCCTCTGATTTTTGGGAGCAAGCCGAAACCCACCGACGCAAGAACGGACGTGCATATCGGGAGTTCCGCATCGGCTTGCAGGAAGAGCTGACCCTTGAGGAAAACAAAGCACTGATCGAGCAATTCATAGAGGAGACGGGAATAAAAAAGAACCACGTATATTCATACGCGATTCATGACAAACCGGCAGCATTCGACAGCCAGCATCGCAACATTCACTGTCATTTGATGTTCAGCGAAAAAGTGTTAGAGGCGGATCGCTCGCTCTCAGAAGATAAGTTTTTCAAAAACTACGCAGAGAACGAAGCGGGTGAACCGACACAGGGCTACCGCACAGAGACGTATTGGGCACGGAAGGAGGCAACGCTTGAACTGCGTGAAAAATGGGCGCAGCTTGTCAACGATAAATTCAAAGAAAAAGGGCTGTCCTGCCGAATCGATCATCGAACACTGAATGCACAGCGTCATGATCTGATTGAGCAGGGGAAACTAGAGGAAGCGGTGCTGCTCGATCGGACACCGGCACCGCACCTTGGAAACATTTACAAGAACCCTGCCATGATGAAAAAAATTCAGTTCGCGATTGAGGAGGCATACCGCACGGCTGATGATTCGGAAGTCCCCGCCGATGCCACTGACGAACGCTCGCTAGAAGAGGTGAATATCGCTGTATTCGCCAACGATTTTGCGCTGCGCAAAATCGCACGCGAAATACAGCAGGAACGCCTGCGTATTCGCGTCGAGCGCGAAAACGCACTGGACGACCGGGAGATTGCAGAAATTCAGGACGATCCGTACACGGTAACAGTGGAGGATGTCTATTCGTATTGCGCAAAAAAAGAATCCGTATATCGGAAACTCGCAGCGCGTGAATTTGCACAGTATAAACGGATGAAGAAGTCCACTGAAAAAAGGACGCAATACGCCGTTGCGGTTGATCGTGTATTTGGCGGTGAATATGGCAAAACAAAGAAAGCCTATGCCGCTGCGACAAAGAAGCTGCAAGAAGCTCGCACACATGCGGATGCCCTCGTACAGAAAAAAGAAAAGTCGCCCGCACTTTTTGATGCGCTGCGTGAAGTAAAGCGTTTGAGTGATGAAAGAACGACGTTAGGAAAGAAGTTGGCAGCATTCAAAGCGGAAATGAAGACCGATGTTTTCCGGGAAAAGCTCGATGCCATCGTTCGGCAGAATCAGCGTACACAGCCGACAGATGCAGCCATCGCCGCAGCGTATAAAAAACATGTGGCAGCACTCAAAGAAACGGAACGCTATGCGGCGATTCGCAGCCGTCTGGAAAAAGCGGATCGTGCGATGATCCTGTTCGCGGACAAGATGCCGCGCACACTCAATCGATATTCAAAAATAGGCGGAGAGACGCCGATCGGCAGCTTGAAGTCTAAGACGTTTGACGGAAGAACCTATGCCTTCTTGGGGCAGCCGCCGGATGACGGAAAGAAAATCACCATAATTGAAGCCGTCCGTATGAACGATGACATACGGCGCGGCACTGTCCCGAAATATCAGCTGCTTTTTGACAGTGAGAAAGGACAGATTATCTCTGTTACCGAAGCCCGCGATAAGGACGGAAACGTAGAATACGTCCGTCTCTATCGTACAAAAAACAGACGTGATATACAGCGCAGCACAAACAGGAAAAGAGGGGCACGTTCGCCGCGCGTCAGACAGGCAATCAGCCGTCGCGTAAGGATGATCCGTGGGAAGATTTCAACCATTGCAGACCGCTTCCTTAGAGAGCATGAACAGCAGGGGAAAATCACAGTACGCTGGCAGGAGGAGCAGACACGCGATAAGGCGATAGCACAGGAAGAAAAAATGTACCAAAATTGGGGAAGATAGTGTTGACAATCATAGCTTGAACTACTATAATGATAGTGAAATGTTAGCTGCTACCTGGTAGGCGGCAAACAAATTACCAGGATTTACATGTTAGCCGCTACCTAGCAGGCGGCAAACAAATTGCTAGGACTTAAATAAAAGCCTCGCCTTCGGACGGGGCTTTTCTATTATGTAGTGAGGTGATTATATTGCAGCCGACAATGAACGGATTTTGTTTTTTGCAAGATCAATACTTCATTGATTTTCCAGATAAAGGTTTGATGGGGAATCATGCCCAGATCGGTGGAAAAAGACATGATCGCCCCTGTTATTTTTGGATGCGTGATAATAAAAATCAAGACATTTTATGGCTAGTTCCCGTATCTACAAAAGTACAAAAATATACCGATATTATGAACAAGAAAATTGATCGTTATGGGTTTTGTGATACAATCGTTATCGGAAAAGTTGCAGGGCGGGACAATGCTTTTCTGATCCAGAATATGTGCCCGGTTACTGCCAATTACATTCGGAATCAGTATGTTCTAAACGGTCAACCTGTGCGCATAACGGCAGACCTGCAACAAGAAATACACGCTAAGGCACGAAGAACGCTAAAAAAATATGAAAAAACCAAAGCCATTATTTTTCCGGATATAGATAAGATTAAGGCGGCTCTGATAGCGCAGCTTGCGAAAGTGAAACAGCAGGGAAACGCACAGGCAAATACAGCTACTAACCAAACACCTAAAAAACGTCGTCCCGTGATGCGAAAAAAGAATACGGGCAAGGATCAGCAGCATGGTCGTTGATAATCTTCTGCACACAATAAGAGGTGTCCGTTGTGGACACCTCTTATTGTGTGTGGCAGGGCGCTTATCATCGCCCCATGCTGCGTGCTTTTCCCTGCTCTTTTTTAGGCGTGAGTGAAACCTTGCGCTTACGGGGAATGGTCGCTTTCTTCTCGATCGGCGTCTTTGCCGGCTCAGGCTCTTTCTCTGGCGTCTTCTTCGGTGCAAAATGCCGCTCTTTCCATTCCGCGACGATCGCAGCACCGCGATCCTTACTGATCTCGCGCTCCTTTTCAATCATGTGCTCTTTCATGTAGTCCGCAGCACGTTCTGCGTCACGCGCCGCGCGGAAAAGTTCATTCGGATCGTCACGCAGCACAGATGCCCAAGATTTTAGGTATGCTGCATGATTGTTGCGATGCTCCTCATTGAAATTGATCCCGTATTCCTGATGAATGAACAGAGACGCAAGTTCTGCACGCAATTCTTCCCGTGCGTAAGACTTGCTGCCGAATGCGCCCCCCGCTGTCAACGTAGAGCGATCCAGACGGGATTCATGCCCTGTGCTGTGAGCGATCTCATGTGCTACCGTCGCATAGAAAGCATCCGTGGTTTTGAAGCCCTCTTTCGGCGTCACATGAATCTCGTCCGTCGAAGGCCGGTAAAAGTTTTGCCCGACCTGATCGAAGTGAATTTTCGCCTCACTGTTGGCAATCATGCGCTCCATTTTCTCATTCAGCACTTCTGGTTCTCTCGCAGCTTTCTGCAATGGGGGAATCCCTTCCATTTGCTCTGCATTGAATACCACATAGGACTTGATGATCGGCTGCGGCAGTCGTTCCTTTTTGACGGCCATACGACCGTCAGCATCGACCTCATACACAGGTTCTTTTTTCCCCGTTTTGGGGTTATTCTCCCAAACCTCACGTTCAAACTGATAATACTCGATATGAGTGCCTTTCTCGCCCTTCTTGATCCGGCCGCCCATCTCCTGCACCTGCTTGAACGTACCCCAGCGGGGATCTGTATATCCGTGCTGCATCGCAACGAAGGAAAGACGAAGATTATTGCCGCCGCGATAGTAGCTTGGGCGACCGCTGCGCTGCATGATGTTACGCGGGCGTCCACTCACGGTAAGACCGGATTCCCAAAACAACGGCTTTCCGGCCTCGATATCGGCAGCAATCTTTTCGACGACTTCCTTGCGATCCTCCATGATCTTATCCATGCTCATTTTTCCGTCGCCTCCTCGTCATTCTCTGCCTGCAGTTCGCTCTCCTCTTCCGGGAGCAAAACATCTTCCTCGGGCACAATCCCGTATTTCTCGATAACGATCTGCGCCTGTGCGTCCTTGTCCTTTAACATGTCCATTCCTCCTGTCGTAACCAGTTCTGCCCGCACAGCATCTGCATCGGCACGCATGGAGAACACAGCGCCGTTGTTATACCAGACGTAACCATTCTCATGCGCTGCACAGCTCTCAGCGGAAAATACACTTCTGCCATCTTCGATCAGCTCCAAACGCATCAGCATCCCTCCTCTCTATGTCCCTGTTCCTCTTGTGCGCTGCTTCCACGCTTGAACAAGGGCTGTTCCGTGTAAGCCCTCGCATCCGGGAATGGTAACAGGTTCGTCCAGCCCTTCCTCTGCTGCGACCATAGCCTCAATCCGCGCCTTTTGCGCGGCAATCGCTTCTTGTCGTCGCCGCTTCTCTTTTGCGGCGATTTCCTCCGCAACGCCTTTCCCGTCCACATAGTCCTGTTCAAGCGCACGACGCAGCCACCCGCCCGGATTCTTCACCTTGCCCTCGACCACGAGCCGCCGCAGATAACGGCACTTGTCCCAAATGGTCATGCAGCCGTATTCCCGGAGAAAGCCCCGTGCGGTATTCTCTGCAATGCCAAATTCGCCCAGAACGGTGATTACTTCGTCCTCTGCCACACTGTACTCGCCATCGAAAAGCCTTGCAGAAGAATTTTGTCTTCCTGGAAAGGACACTATGGATTCTTCTGGAGCAGCCCCCATTTCCTCTCTGATCACATCTAGGACTTTCTGACGTGTCGCGTCTCTCTCTGAAGGTTCTTCTTCCCTAGAGTGAATAGAAACACCATCTTCTTCAGCTTTGCTTGAGTTGCTTGTTGTTGTTGATGTTGTTGTTGTTTTATTATCATGATGATTAAGAACAACAACACCATTGGTAGTATTAACACTTGTATTATTAGTGTCCACTTTCACGGTGTCCCATGAAATAGGACGCGTGGATTCTGCGGTCTTTTCGCCGTGTCCTATCTCGTGGGACACGGTTTCTTCAATCGATCTGTCCGGAGCACTTTCTTCCGGCAGCTCAACTTTTTCTGCCCGCAATTCCAAAACACGCTGTGGATCAAGATTGATCTCGTATGTGTTCCGGAAAAATTTCTGATTGCCGCTGCGTGATTGGATCACCGTAATATATCCATAGTCCACGAGCTGCTTCATATATTTCGCATAGGTGTTCTTGTTGATCTGCAAGTCGTAGCAGATTTTATCCCTGCCGGGAAATGCGCCGTTCCCGAACGTGCACACATAGGAGTAAATCGCCTTTGCGATCACATGCAGCTCTCGATCCTGCATGACGTATTTTCCGACCATCCCATAGCCGCGATCAAGTATGCTTTTGGGATATTGACGAATATTTTCTTCGGGGGCTTGTGATTGTTCCATCGGTGATCTCCTAAATCCGTTGCTTCGGTTGATTGTTCCAGCAATACTGTATCGCTCTGCACGCCATATCCAGCGCAGCCACATCATCCCACGCTTCAAACTGCTGTTTTATATCGTCGAGCTTATGAATTGCACGGAACGGGGACATGAGATAGGGCTCCCACGGAAGCGGGTCATATTCCACATCTTCCATCGGGGCGTAGATGATTTCCTTATCCAGTTTTCGAGCGACTTCCAGCTCCTCTAGTACGCCTTTGCTGTTTGCCCAGCAAGGCAACACATAAACAACGTCTGCACATTGCAGCATTTCTTTTGTAATACGAAGATAATCCGCCCATTTCAGCCCGGAGGGAAGCACGGCAGGATTGATAACTGTAGCACCTTGCTCCTGCAAATTCTTCTCTGCGCTCGTGAATTGCTCTTTATAGTCCGTAACGCCGGTGATTGCACCGGCGATAAAGACGATTTTCCCTTCAAGATTCATAGCTCACTCACCTTCCTATAAGTGTTTCAGTGTAACGTATGAACGTGAATACATAAGGGCTTATAAATGGCATGACAATAGCCCAAAAAGTAATAATTATCACCTTTGCCAATAGACGATAATCGCCTACCTCCATGCTTTTGTTATAAATTTGAATCAACAGCCCCAGAAATATGGTAATGATTCCCGCAGCGTAGATTAGGGCTTCTTTCTCATCATCTGCTCGATAAACGCCCACAGATAACCCGGTAACTGCAATAATCAGTAAAATGTCCTCTGTTTTCATTAGT
>QWCT01001311.1_pt1 | contig 32660 bp, 25 predicted proteins | sample 1972681 | NCBI WGS metagenome assembly QWCT01 (sample SAMN09866701, study PRJNA288562) | Human oral metagenome isolate pre3_saliva, whole genome shotgun sequencing... | isolation source: mouth | host: Homo sapiens | place: USA: California | reverse complement strand
GCACTAAAACCAAACTGTGTTAAATCATAATTAATAACATCTGTTAATTTCATTAAAAAAGTCTCCTTAATTATTTTTCTTTAATCTATTTTAGTTTTTTTACATTGATTTGAGGTACAAGTTCTTCAATTAGAGCTTTGCTTCCTACACCTACTGAGAATGATGTAGCTCCTCCTGCTGCAGAAGCATATTTTAATGCTTCTGCGTAATCTTTTGTTTCGTTATACTTCGCAACGAACATAGCTAACATACTATCTCCAGCTGCAACAGTTGAAACAATCTTTCCTTTTGCTACATTCACTTCAAACACTTCATTCGCCTCTGTAAGTAGGATTGCACCGTCTGCTCCACGTGAAACAAGTACATTTTTTGCTCCACGTTCTTGAAGTTTTTTAGCATAATCTAATATTTCATCTAAGCCATTTAATGTTACACCAAACATTTCACCTAATTCAAATTCATTAGGTTTTACTACAAATGGTTTATATTGTAATGTATCTAAAACTAAGTCTTTATTACTATCAACTATTAATGTCGCACCTAATTCAGATACTTTTTTTGCGATAGCTTTAAAGTCTTCTACACCCATTCCTGCAATAACATTCCCTGATAAAAACACTACATCTTCTGATGTTAGTTTATCTAATTTTTTAAAGAATTCATTAACATTTTCTTCACTAACCTCACTACTTTGACCGTTAATTTCTGTTTCAGTCTCGGTAGTTAACTTCATATTGATACGAGTTGCACCTAAAGTTTCAACAAAGTCATATTTAACTTCAAGTTTGTCTAACTCTGTTTTAATAAAATATCCTGTGAACCCTGCAACAAATCCTAATGCACAAGTATCTACCCCAACATTTTTTAATAACATTGAAATATTGATACCTTTTCCACCAACAACATACTTTGCTTCCCCTGTTCTATTTAATTTTCCAAGAGCAAAGTTTTCTGCTGTTGTTAACATATCTACCGCTGGATTTAAAGTTATAGTATAATACACTTACACTTCCTCCTTCTACTTAATCTCTATTATATTTTTGTAACTTTTATATTTTTCTGGTACCTCATAAGATAAAATCGTTACTTCATCTAGTTCAGCAAATTTCTGGAATTTTCTATGTCCAAATTTTTTTTTATCTGCTAAAACGTATTTTTTCTTACTGTTTTGAATAGCTAGACTCTTAATAAATGCTTCACTTTCATCAGCTGTAGTAACTCCAAAATTCTCATCAACCCCATTACATTCAATAAAGCACATATCGAAACTATAATTTTTTAATTGTTCAATAGCCGCAGGTCCCACTACTGCCTGTGTTGAATGTTTCAAAGTTCCACCTAAAATAATAGTATGTATTTTATTATTAATAAGTTTTGGCAAATGATATGTTGAGTTTGTTACTACCGTTATTCTCTTATCGCGTAAGTAATCAATTAATTCATATGTAGATGTACCTGCATCTAAATAAATCGTTTGACCGGATTGAATTATACTTTGATTAATATACTTTGCAGTTTCTTTCTTCTCCGCTAGGTATTCTGAGCGTTTCATCGCTACACTTTCTTCACTTCCACGTGCAGATGAGCGTTTCACAGCTCCACCGTGAGTTCTGTACAACAAATTCTTTTCTTCTAAAGTTGTAAGATCACGTCTTATTGTGGCTTCTGATACATCACAGAAATTTACCAATTCATGCAACGTTATAGAACCTGTTTCCTCTAATAATTTTAAAATATTATTTTGTCTTTCATTTACCAATTTCTTATTCTCCTTAACTCCCAAATTCATTATACTTAATATATAACAACTGTTCAATCAAATTCAAGCAAAAACAATCAAAAACAATCAAATTTATCGCTTGGTTTGAACGTTTTTATGCAATTAAAAGATTGGTTTTCATTTTATTTGATCGTTTCGATAAAAACACACTCATTTTGAGTTAATAACAAAAAAATACCTATAGAGTATCTTTGTTTTTTAGGATTCTCTATAGGTAGTATTTATTTGTTTTAAAATAAACCTGCTATTCTCTTTAATTCATCTTTTTGCACATCTTCAAACTCATCGCTAAAATCTAACATAAATGGTGCCATAATTGGTGAACTTGCTGGAGCTGGTGTTCCCGCTTCACCACCAGGTGAACTTGGAGGTGTAGGTAGATTTGGTACCACAGTCGGTGGGCACGCTGGAGACGGTGTTCCTGGATCACCTGTTGGAACTTCTGAAGGCAAGTTAGGGTTCATAGTAGGTGGACATGCCGGAGACGGTGTCCCTGGCTTAACTTGTGGTTCCTCTGGATTTGGTTCTGGTGTCACTTTTGGATCTGGTTCTGGTTTTGGATCTGGTTTCGGTTCTGGTTTTGGCGTTGGATTAGGGTCAATTAAACAAACTCCTTCCAACTCTATTACACCTACAAAACGATAACCATCAATTTCCGGTGCATTAATTACATTATTACTAGCTACTAGTATAGTTGGAGCAACTGGATTCCCAGAAAATGCATTAGTATCATTTATTGCATACACTAATGAACTTCCTCCTACTAACATGATAACAAGCATTTTTCTTCCTTGTTTATTTCTTAATAGATAGAACGCCAATCCTGCCAATACACCTGCTCCCACTAGGTAACCATAACCTACTACATCCCCAGTATTAGGTAATATTTTAGGTTTACTGACTGGTGCTCCATTTTTCTCATAAACCAACTTGTAAACTGAACATTCTTTTACTCTTTCATCTTTTCCTAACGCGCGGATTGCAGCTTTCTCTTCAGCGGATAAACTAGCTTTATCTACATAAGCGATATTTGCTCCTCCATTTTTAGCTGCTTTTAAACCTTTCCACTGATTACTACTTAACTTAGCTTCCACATCTGTTTTAGCATCATTTGCGAGTGCTGGTTGTGCGTATAATAAGCTACTTGCCGATAATGTTAATAATAATAATTTTTTCTTCATGATATACCCTTCCCCGTTTGTTGTTGTTATTTTTGTAAATTTAATATTTTTCTCCTTTATTTAATTTAAATTATATCATACAGCTTGTAATTTTTCCAATACTTATATAAACTGCAATATAGTATGTTCATTGATTAACAATAATATTATTTTTTATATTTCATATGAAAATAATTATTTTATCTTTAAAAATATATTGAAAATTTTTATTTTTTTTCATAGATTTACAAAATAAAAAAACACCTATTAAAAACTTTGCTTTCACAAGGATTTTTTACAGGTGTCTTATTTACTTCTAAACTAAATCTGTAAGTTTTTTTAGATTATCTTTTTGTGCATCTTCATATTGATCACTAAAATCTAAAACAAACGGCGACATAATCGGTGCACTTGCCGGAGAAGGTGTCCCCGGTTTAACCGTAACATAATTATTATCTTCATTTTCTGGTTGAGGTTCCGGTGTTGGGGTTGGGGTTGGTGTCGGTGTCGGTGTTGGAGTCGGCGTTGGAGTTGGTGTTGGTGTCGGTGTTGGCGTTGGTGTTGGCGTCGGTGTTGGTGTTGGCGTCGGTGTTGACCTGTTATAGCATTAGCATCATTTATCGCATATACTAATGAGCCTCCTCCTACTAACATAATAACAAGCATTTTTCTTCCTTGTTTATTTCTTAATAAATAAAACGCTAATCCAGCTAGAACTCCTGCTCCAACTAAATAACCGCTACCTATTACATCACCTGTATTAGGTAATGTTTTTGGTTTTTTCGGTGATGACCCATCTTTTTCATAAACTAATTTATAAACAGAGCATTCTTTCACTCTTTCATCTTTTTCTAAAGAACGGATTGCCTTTACCTCATCCGCAGTTAAACTAGCTTTATCCAGGTGTGCAATATTTGGCCCACCATTTTTAGCAGGCTTTAATCCTTTCCACTCTACACTATTTAATTTTGCTTCAATATCTGATTGTGAGTCATTTGCAAACGCTGGTTGCGTACTTAACAAACTACTTGCTGATAAAGTTAATAAAAGCAATTTCTTTTTCATGATATCTCCTTCTTTCAAACGTTTATTTTTTTGTTATCTTCATAAATTCGATATTATTCCTTTACATTATACCTCTCCATTATAGCACAATATATCCCTACTTATCAATAAGAATCCCTATCAATAAAGCGATTTCTATAACTTTCATATTTAAATCTTAAACTTTTTTAAATAAAATTTGTAAAATATGTTCTTTTATATAAAACATTATTCTTTCCACTTAATTTTCTTTATAATTGGAAATTCTCCTTCATTAAATTTAGTTGTAGCTATTATATTTACATCCAAATCACAAATATATGAATTGTTATATGACTGCATAACATAAGACCATTCTCGAGGAACTTTAACATGATTTACATGGAGACCTGTACATAAATCACCTCTCTTAATCGGTATGTAAGGATCCTCTTCTGTTTTTTCTACATCTTCTAGTAATTTTTTATAATCTTGAACAGCTTTACCCTCTCCATAAAATCTTTCAACAAACTGTTTGGCATTTTCCCCTAATGTATCTATCTCATCTTTCGTTAACGTTAGTAGCTTATTTGAAAAATCAGTATACATAGCTATTTGTTCAAAATAAATATCTGCTTTTGATTCTATACTTACAACTGAATAAGGTATAAGATAGCCATTATAACCATTTTTAATATAGTTTTTATTCGCAAATAACACATCTAAACCTATAACCGGTAAGCCTAATGACATCGCCTCTAATAAAACTGTAGCAAAAGCTTCATTTGGAGAAGTACTAACATAAACGTCATATTTTTTTAAGATAGTCGCATCTTCATAATGCCCGTGAAAATAAATATTATTACTAACACCTAGACTACTAGCTAAATCTTGTAAATACTCTAACTGCGTCCCTTGTCCATAAATATTTAAATAAACATTAGGGTTTTTATTTACAACTAAACGCATTATTTGAATCAGATAGTCAATACACTTATTATCCTCTAGATAGCTAGCTGTAACTAATTGTAGCGTATTAGTATTTCGAGATACTTTGTCTTCAGGCAACACTAATTCATCTAAATAAAAAGTATCATAAGGAACTACAGTTAAGATTCTATTAGCTTTTTTAGGAAACCTCTTCTTGAGATCTTCCGTTTGAATATCATTAGTAGTTATATAGTAATCAAACTCTCTATGCCAAAGTTGATGATTATTTGTTACTGTTGGCACATAACTACAAATATGATTCGAATGAACTACACCTATCGTGCGAGCATGTTTAACTCCTTCAAACAAATAATTTATAGGTTCTCCAAACCAATCAAAAAAACACAATGCATCGTTTGGAATAAATACCTTTAATAAATGTGTTATTAAACTATAGTATGATGAAAACTCTACACCATTAAATGTGTATTTCCCATTATTCATATCGATAATTATCTCGTTATCTTCATTAGTTATATAAAGTTCTTTGTTCTCTTTGTTAGTTGTATTATATCCATTTGAAAATAAATAGTTTAATATGTGATTTTCTTTTCCTATATTTTTCTTTAAGGTACTTACTATATTATGGGTGATACCTATTTTTTCTAAATACTCCGTTCTTTTTACCTGCAACCTATCTATTCCATTTAGCACTTTTCCTGTATATGAATTAGAAAAAGAAATAGCTATTTTTGTCATAATAATTGTTCCTTTCCATTATCTCTCATCTATATTATATACTAGATTAATACTATATTTAAATAATATCCTAGATAAATTAATTTTTTAATATGATTTTGTTTTTCTATGTACAATATAGTATTTTTCGAATTTTTTTAGACAAAAAAAAGATAGAACCCTAAGATTCTATCTTTCTAGTTAATTATTTATTTCTTCTTTTTAGAATAGTTTGTTCTTCTTCTGGTTTATTTAACTTTTGAAGTCTTCTACTCTTAACCCCACCTTGAACACTTGGAGTTTCATTTACTTCTTTTTTCACTTCAACTGACTCGTTAACTTCTGGTGTTTCTTTAACCTCTGGAGTTGGAACTTCTTGTTTTTGCACAGTTTCTTGCGGCTTTGGAGCTTCTTTTACAGGGCTTTGCTCTTGGTGATTTAGATTTACACCTGGATTTACTGGCCCTTGGTTAGTCGGCTGTTGTGGTCTTGGTCCATTTGGATTTTGACCTTGATTTGGATTTACACCTTGATTCGGTTGACCTTGGTGAATTGGTTGTTGTGGTCTTGGTCCATTTGGATTTACACCTTGATTTTGTTGTCCTTGGTGAGTTGGTTGTTGTGGTCTTGGTCCATTTGGATTTACGCCTTGGTTTTGTTGTCCTTGGCGAGTTGGTTGTTGTGGTCTTGGTCCATTTGGATTTTGACCTTGATTTGGATTTACACCTTGATTTTGTTGTCCTTGGAAATTCGGATTAATTGGATTTCCATATTGATCAAATTGAGGATATCCTTGATTTTGATTATTATAACTTTGGTATCCATTATTTCCTTGGAAATTTGGATTTTGTTGGTTTTGATATCCATTATAACCTTGTTGGTTTTGGTTAAACTGTTGTTGTCCATTTTGGTAATTTTGTTGACCATATTGATTAAATTGACCACCATTTTGACCTTGATAGAACGTTTGTCCATTATTATTAAATTGACCATAGTATTGTTGAGCTCTTCTCGTTTGTCTAAATAAAAATTTAGAAAAATCATCATTTTTATCTGTTTCTAGACAATTTGATGGTAATGACATTAAAACAAAAATAAAACAAATATCATATAATGGTGTTACAATATAAATCGAAAAGATATTTAATAAATAGAATATAACTATCGCTAATACTATTCCCCATGCAGCAAACCCTACATCACGTAATCTTCTAGCAAAGCTTGCTGTTGTAGGAATTGCCAAAATGAATAAAATAATGTAGAAAATAACTAGGAAAATAAGTGCATTTGATGCTGTACTCAATAAATCATATCCCGCTGATCTAGTTGTATAATAATAACTGCTAGATGCTCTATTTCCTATTCCTATTATCGAACTAATTACACTACCAAAAAAGATAATAAATATTAATATTACTGCTCCATAAATAGTTCCAAATGGAAACCAGTGACCCGCTCTTGTTGAGTATCCTGTAAAATCTACAAAACCTCTAAAATAATCACTAAAAGCAGAACCATAAGTAACTTGCTTTTCTCTTTGATTAATCATAAAAACCTCCTTTTAATTGTAAAAAAAATACATAAATTTATAATATATTATTCTGGACTTTTAGTCAACTTAATTTATAAACTTTGTTACATTTTTTTAGTATATATACTATTTCTCAATTTCCTTATTATTAAGCATACTTTTTTATGTCCAAATCCTAATTTTCATTTATTCACCTTTACTAATAATTAAAAAATTATTCTGTTTTTAAAATATTTGATAAACTATTAAAAATAGAGACTTTGATATTCTATAATTTTATCTTTTTAAAATTTTTTAAAAAAATCTGAAGCATTAAATTATCAGCTTCAGATTTACTCTTTTTTATTTGATATTTTAAATCTTTATATAATTAAAATGGAAATGCATTATTTAAATACCATCTACCATCAATTTTTTTCACAGTTACACTTACTGTACTGCTATCATCTATTGATACTCTTACTCTCGCTTCCGTATCACTTTTTTCTTTCACTTCAACAATTTTAGTATTTTTTACTCTATCAACAACAGATAACTTCAATATATTAGTTTTATCTTCTTTTAATAATTTTTCTATTTTCTCATCTTTTTCTTTTCTCTCTTCTTTACTTGAATAATAAATATAATTATTTGCTTTTACATAATCATCTTTTTTAAATGCATCTATAAATCCTTGAACCGCCCCTTCTGGACTACTTGCTCCTTCTTGATTATTAAAAAACATAAATATTGCTGCGACTACTATTAATAATGCCGCTGCAATAGAACTTATTATTATAAGTTTTTTATTGTTTTTATTTGATGAGATATTATTTGTTGTAGTATTATATGGAACATTATTTTGATTTTGTTGATTGCCAAATTGTACATCTTGTTGATTATAATTTCCGTATTGTTGGTTATTATATTGACCATTTGGTTGATTATAATTTCCATATTGTTGGTTATTGTATTGACCGTTCGGTTGATTGTAATTTCCATATTGTTGGTTGTTGTATTGTTCATTTGGTTGATTATAATTCCCATATTGTTGGTTATTATATTGGCCATTTGGTTGATTATAATTCCCATATTGTTGGTTATTATATTGGCCATTTGGTTGGTTATAGTTACCGTATTGTTGGTTATTGTATTGGCCGTTTGGTTGGTTATAGTTACCGTATTGTTGGTTATTGTATTGACCATTTGGTTGATTATAATTATCGTACTGTTGGTTATTATATTGACCATTTGGTTGATTATAATTACCGTATTGTTGGTTATTATCCTGGTTATCTGTTTCTAAATGTATATCTTTAGAATTATTATTTTTCTCCATGCAACTGATTTCTCCTTATAATTACTCTATACTTAAAATATAGTTAAAACTTATCTTAAATATTATACTTAAATTTGAATAACTTGTCAAAATTTCTTGTATTATTTTTATAGTTTTTATAAAAAAGAGAGTTTTTATAACCCTCTTTTTAAACGTCCCTATTATTCTATATTTACATTAAAGTTTTGCACTTTCCATATCTTCATCAGTTATTGTAGTTATATCTGCATTTATATCATCCAATAAACGTAATGCTAGTTTTTTTCTTAACTTTTCATTTTGATTTCTTATCCATCTACCATTACTATTATCATTACTTATATTATAGTTATGCTTTACAAACTCTGCATATTTTTCATGGTTAAGTTTATAACCTTGGTTTTGTAATTCTAATAAACCAATTTTGTATAATTGATCTACTGTATAATCTTCAAAATTAAAATGGTTTGGTATTCTACTTCTTAAACCTTCGTTCGTTTCTAAGAAGTCCATCATACTTTTCGTATAACCTGCGAAGATAATTACTATATCTTCACGATTATCTTCCATAAATTTCAATATTTCATTAATTGCTTCTCTACCAAAGTCATTTTCTCCACCTGTCGCAAGAGTATAAGCCTCATCTACAAATAACACTCCACCTAAAGCTGATTCTAGTACCTCTCTAGTTTGTTTAGCTGTATGCCCTATGTATTTTCCAACAAGATCTGAACGCGAAGTCTCAACGAATTTATCAGATTTAATAAGACCTTTTTGATATAATATTTTTCCTATTAATCTTGCTACGGTTGTTTTCCCTGTTCCAGGATTTCCTAAAAATAGTGAATGAAGTGTTAAAGGCGCATCCTCTAATCCTTTTTCTCTTCTAAGTTTATTCATCTGAGCTAGCGCAATAAACTCTCGAACTTCAGATTTCACCTTAGTTAAACCAATCATCTCGTCTAATTTTTCAAAAGCAGTTTTTTCTCCAAAATATTCTATTTCTAATGATTCAGCAACAACTACAGGTTGTTTCCTTTCATCAATTTCGAAACTTCCTGATTCTTCTTTATACTGTATTTGTCTTAGTTTTGCTACATCAAATGATGAGTCTCTCTCTACTTTTATAGGAGGTACTGATAACCTTCCCATATTTATAAGATTAAACTTAACTTCACTATTTTGAGCAATATATAAATTTATCTTTCCATTCATTCGACCGAAAATCGATATTACATCCCCTGTAAATCTTGAATTTTCTTCAACAAAGATACTTTCTTCAAAAATAGAGTGTTCATCAACCCTCACTACTGCTCTATCATAAATTTTAGCTGAACTAGTTGCTATATTTGTAAGATTTACTGTTGAATTAATTACACATAGCGCACTACTGTAGTTTGGTTGAGAAATCGTCGATGAGTTTATTGATACTTCCGAATCTTTAATAAATACACATGGGATATTATCTTTTACATCTCCACCTTTTATAAGGTTATTGTACATACTACCTTTTGATTTTTCTTTTATAGACAAAGTATTAGAAGCATTATAATCTACTGTAGTATTATCTATTTTAAATTTCGTATTATACATAGTTATACTTGCATAAATTACTGAAGCATTTATTTCTAACTTTGCATCCTTTGCATAAACTTTATGTACTTCTAGAGAAGAGGGGCGCACTACTGATTTAGATAGTTTTATACTTGCATTATCATCTGCATATATGATTGGATAATTTTCACCCATTTTAACAGCATTCTCTATTATTAAACCTTCTCCAACAATAGCCGCCAAATCTTTTACGTTAAGCGCGTTACTTTTTTCTCTATTTAGCCTAATAGCCACATTTTTTAAAGTAACTTCCGCTCCTTTCCTCACAAATACCCCTGTTCTTATTTCTGGTATAAATTTCGACTTATCTTTTGATTCAAAATCAAAATCCCCTACAATTTTAATATTTTTTGTAATTACTATATTTTTGTCACTTTCATAACAATATCCACTTGATATCATTATAGTATCCCCATCTTTAGCCTCTTCTATCGCTTCTAATAAGGTCCAGTGTTTTCTCTTTTTAAAAAAAGATGAATTATTTGGTCCAACTATAAATTCCGCCATATATTCACAATCCTCTACTTTTTATTTATTACAGTCATTAAATATTATAATATTGTTATTATAGACTTGTCAATCTTTGTTATAAACTATAAAAACACATATTACCGTTAAATAAAAACAGCAACAGTTACTAATTTTTTTATCATTAGTAACTATTGCTTATTTTTACTTTTTTATTTATACATTATTAGGTATATTATTAACCTTCTATGCCTATTCAAGGTTAACATACCATCTATTTTTTACTTTTTTCAATAATAACCAGCCCCCTGATCTATTCCTATTAGAATCTGGTTTCTCTTTCAACAAAGCATAAGGTTCTTTCCCATTTTCTTCTACTATTTTTTCTACCATTAAACCTTTCGAAAAAACATACACACCTCTATATATGGCCTTGTTTACGTACCTTTTTTTGCCCCATAAGCATTAGATGAACGAATAAATAAAAATATTCCCGCTATTATAACAACCAACAATGTTAAAATGATTGTTATATTTTTTTTATTTAACCATTTTGGCTTTTTATTGTGTTGCTGATTATTGCTTCCTTCACTTAATTGTGAATCATTACTTATATTATCTTCTCTTTGGATACTGTTATCTTGATTTCCCATAAATATTTTTCTCCTTCGGTATTTTTACATAAAATTACACTATGTAGCAGTACCATCTGTTATCTACTTTTTTCATTAAAATACCTCTAATAAGTACCTTTTCTCTGTCTCCATCCTCATATTCTAGTGTTACCCGAGCTTCATCTCCTCTTTCATCGATAGAAAGTATTTTTAATTTTTTGTAGATTTTATAGTGATAACTATAAATAACTCCTTGTTTATCTTCTTTATCTTTTAATCCCTTTTTTACTTTTTTTCTTGCATCATTATTTTCATTTTTGCCCCATAAGCATTAGATGAACGAATAAATAAAAATATTCCCGCTATTATAACAACCAACAATGTTAAAATGATTGTTATATTTTTTTTATTTACCCATTTAGACTTTTTATTCTGTTGTTTATTATTCTCTTCACTTAACTGTGAGTCATTATTTATCTTATTGTCATTTTTAATATTATTATCTTGATTTTCCATGTATACTTATCTCCTTTAGTATCCTCACATAAAATTACATTATGTCGCAATACCACCTATCGTCTACCTTTTTCATCTTAAAATCACTATAGACTATTTTTCCAGGTTCGCTCTCTCGTTTTAATGTTACTCTCGCTTCATCGCCTAATTCATCTACTCTAACTATCTTATAGTCTTTATATGTCTTATACATATGTCTATGTAAACTAGTTTGTATTTTATCTTTATCTTTTAATTCCTTTTTTACATCTTTTCTTATATCATCATTTTCATAATAAACATAATTACTAGCTTTTTCATAGTCGTCTGAATTTACCGCTTCTACAAATCCTTGAGCCACTTCCTGAGATGTTTTTGCTCCTACAGTATTATTCGAACGTATAAAGAGAAATACTACCGCTATCAAAATAACCGCTAAAGTTAGCACAATAGTTACTGTCTTCTCATTTAAATATTTTGATCTTATTTTTTTGTTAGACTGTTCATCGTTGCTTTCTTTTTCGAACTGAGAAGCATTTTCTATCTGGTTCTCAAGTTCATTGCTTTTATTTTCATTATTTTGCACAATACTATTCTCCTTTATTTATTTTCGTAAAAATACCTTAAAATAATTATAGAGTGACTTATACAAATCACTCTATATTCCTTTTTTAATACATTTAACTAAAATTCTATTTTTGTTTCTTCTAGAACTTTTTGAGCTTCTTCAAATATACCTTCTATTACATCTTTAACTGGTCTTATTTCATTTACTAAACCAGCGATTTGCCCTGACATTATAGATCCATTTTCCACATCACCTTCATAGGCTGCTTTTCTTAATGAACCTAATGTTAATTCTTCTAATTCCATTAGAGTTGACGATTTTTCCTCTAATTCATGATATCTCTTAGTTAATTCATTTTTAATTCCTCTTACTGGCGCTCCAAATTTTGTACCAGTTAACGTTGTTGAAGTATCTACCGCTTCTATAATAGCATTTTTATAATTTTCTGAGACTGGACATTCTTCTGTAGCTAAGAATACTGTTCCCATTTGAACTCCACTTGCACCTAAGCAATATGCAGCAGCTACTCCTCTTCCATCCGCAATACCACCAGCAGCAATAACAGGAATATTTACAGCACTTGTTACTTGAGGTAAAAGAGCCATAGTAGTACTTTCACCTACATGTCCACCTGCTTCCATACCTTCTACAACAACAGCATCACAACCAAGTTCTTCCATTTTTTTAGCTGCTTTTACAGATGGGATAACTGGAATAACTTTTATTCCCGCTTCTTTTAGTTTTGGCATGTATTTTCTTGGAGTCCCTGCTCCTGTTGTTACAATTCCTACACCTTCTTCAATAACTACATCGATAATCTCATCTATATTATGCATCATTAACATTAAATTAACCGCAAAAGGTTTATCAGTATGTTTTTTACAATTGACAATTTCTTCCCTAATTTGTTCAATACTCATACCTCCAGATGCGATTATTCCTAAACCACCGGCATTAGATACAGCTGAAGCTAGTTCGTGTTTTGCTATTTGTGCCATACCGCCTTGAAATACTGGATATTTTATCCCTAATAATTTTGTTATTGTCATAATCAATCTCCTTTATGCTTTTTAATTTTCCTTGCAATAAAAGAGAGTAATTCTTAATTAATATGAATTACTCTCCCAGAGTGTATTAAAATACAAATTTAGCAATTAAATAACATACTATCATTAAAATAGTTGATGATAAGAAACAAGCTACAAACACACGCATACCTCGTTCTTTTATAACTTTAAAATTAACACTCATTCCTAATGCTGTCATAGCCATACCTAAAAAGATATATGCTGCATCAACAAAATATGGTGCTAACGGTTTTAAAAAGCTAACGTAACTACCTAAGATACTCATAAAGATAAAACCAATAATAAAGTATGGCATCGGCATCTTACCTTGAGCTTCATCATTACTACGGCGATTAATCACAAATAAAACTATTGCAACTACAATAAGCATAAGTACACGAGATAATTTAGCAAGTATCGCAGTATCAAGAGCTACTTGACCTCCTGCGCCACCTGCAGCAACTGCATGAGCTATTTCATGCAAGCTACTTCCTGTAAAGATACCATAGTTATAGGCTTCTAATCCTAAATATGGTTTTAATGTTACTTCTATCAAGGTAAACACCGTTCCTAATATAGCTACTACCGCAACAGCTAATACACTATTATCTGTTTTAGCTCTTAGTTGTCCACTTACACCCATTACCGCAGCAGCCCCGCAAATACCACAACCACATGATGATAATAAAGCTAGCTCATGATCAACTTTGAAAATTCGACACATTGTATAAGTAAGAATTATCATAAATAAAACTACAAAAAAGGCTAAAAGTAATGTTTTCTTACCTTCTGTAAGTAATTTATCTAATGCTAATTTAAAACCTAATAAAATAATTCCAAGACGTAAAAATTTATTACTTATAAAAGGTATGTCTCCTTTAGTTTGAGCTTTTAATGATTTTGATAACTGCAACACCATACCTATTACTAAGGCTATAACTAAGTGCCCAAATAATTTTAAAGCAGGTAATGTAGCTAAATACTTAGCACCAACTGACACTACTGCAGTTATCAGTAATGTATAATAAAAATTAAAACTCTTAAATCTATCCACTTATTTTCCCCTTTATTTTATTCTAAAAAGCTTATTAAGCCATTTCTGTTTTTATTATACTACTTACATTATTTTGATTCAAGGTACTGAAAAAAATTATATTTGATTCTTAATATTTTCTATCGTAACTCTTCTTTTTCTAACACCAATATACATTTCGTATTAAAAGGTACTTCATCTAATTTAAAATATTTTTGTAAATACTGTAAATAACTCTCATCCTTCTCTTCTATTACGCTAGATACTTTGAAGTTTAATGGCTTAAGTAACCACTTTTCTAAATAATCTTGAATATTGTATTCTTCTTTGCTTTCTCTTTCAAGTGATTGTAAGCCCCAAACTACATGAAATATAACTTCATAAGCTTCTTTCTCTGTAGTTTTGTATTCTTTATTATTAATCTTTTCGACATTTTGTATAATTGAATTTTCTTTAAGTTTTTTAACCCATCTATCAACCTCTTTGCTAGCTTTTTCACTTTTCGTATTTATTGTATATGGATTATCCGAATTGTTATTGGTCCAATCTCTTATAATAAGTTTTCCATCTTTTTTTAAGTTTCTATATATTTGTTTTAATACTTTAGTTCTCTCAGGACGAGACATATAACTTATTATTTCATGAAAGACACTTGACATAAAAATAATATCATATTTTTCTTTACTTTTCGCTAAATTTTCATCTGTAATAACATCGATATTTAAATTAGCTAATTCATTTTGTACTGTAGGTGAAATATCATAAGCATAGTATTTTGCACCTGTTTGTTGAACACTTTTAATAAACTCAGGAGAAATTCCTGAACCATAATCAAGTACTTTAGTTTTTTTCTTTAAATAAGGTTTTAATACATCGAATTTAGATAAGGCTGTTTTATTCATACGTGTGATATATGTATTTTTATCATTATTATAATTTTCCATTTTTCTTACCTCTTATTTTTCTCATAAATTATATTTAACTACCTTACTTCCCTTTTTTTGTCTATAACCTCTAACTCTACAATAAAATTAATTAGTTACTTTTCTTTATTGTTTTTGGTTAATTATACTATAACTTATTATATTTATCAAAATTTAGTTTTTTATTATTTTATTAAATGTTTATAATATGTATACAAAAAAAAAATACCAAGCACGCTAAGCACTTGGCATTCATTAATATATTTTTACTAAATTATTTTTTCTATCCTATTAATAAGAATAAGTAGTGAGCTACTATACCGGCTACTATACCACCGATTGTATGTGAAATTATAGCTTTTGAAGATAATTTTCTTACTCCTAAAGCATCCATCATACCGATATGTGTACTTAAGTATCCACTCCAACACATACCCATAGCTGTAAATACTGCAATATCATTAGCTCCTATAAGTCCGCTTTTCAGGAACTCTGGTACTAGTGAAATAGCTCCACCAACCGCTCCTAATGCAGTTATTGGGAAGGCTATTGCTTCTGCTGATTTGAATCCAAATAATGGTTCAAGAATAAATGTTAATTTTTCTCCTAGCCATGGTAAGAATCCTACACCTTCATAAGCTGCACCAGTATAACCATCTGCTGGCATCTTGAATGTTAACATCATTACAAATGTACAAACTATAAGTACCCCTGGTATAATTGCTAATCCCATTTCAACCCCTGTTTTACCACCTTCTAATAAAGTATCTAAAACACGTTGGAATGTATTTCCATCTCTTATTATTCTTACTTTTTCTGGTGAATCATCATCATTTGTTACTTCAACAACTGGATCATTTGCTTCATCACCGTAATATTTTTTAGTTTCTCTAAGCATTAAGCGTACACTGACAATACTACCAATAATTGCCCCTATATTACCTATAATAGCTGCTTTAATATATCCATCACCTTGCCCCATCATAAACATTGTTACGATAAGCCCCATACCGAAAGCTGTACCTAAGTTACATAACGCTGGTACTTGGTATTTTTTGAAAAACGAAACAAATCGTTTATCTTTCGCAAATGGAATAATCGCAGGGTTGTCTGATAAATATGTTGCAATCGCCCCTGTAACACTTGCCCCTGGCATTCCCCAAAGCGGTTTCATTAGAGGTGCGAAAATTTTATTAATTAAAGCTATTGCTCCAAATTCCGATAAAAGTGCACTTATTGCTCCTGCTATAACAGCCATAGCCATTATAAAGAACACTGTATTTAGTAATAAATCATGGGCTGTCGCCATCATGGTTTTAAACATTAATGGTGTTCCCATTTTATGAGCCATTAATCCGAATATTAAAAAGAAAATCCCTAAGAAAACAAAAGTTTCCATACTAATCGCCTTTTTAACTATTTTCTTATCTTTCCGCCTATCATTGTTGTCCCTAGACATAAAAATCATCCTTCCTTGATTCATATAAATATGAATTTTTTTAATTTTTATAACTCTCTGTTCTATTACAACCCTTTTATATATTATACCATTTTTTATATTATGCTGGCAACTATTTTAATATTATGTCAGATTAACTGACATAACTATAATTATATTTTTTTTACATACTGAAAACTACACTTGCTTTTACTTTAATGTTTCAGAGGTATATATATTATTAAACCACTTTATTTTTTATTCATTCCGTAACCTTTGGCTACTTCAAGATTATTGTTTTCCATAATTTTTAAATTATATTACAGTAACCTTGTTTGTTTTATAATTTTTTCTATATAATTTACAGGCTAATTCTCACTTCTTTTATTTTAATGTTTTATCCTAAAATTTATGTTACTTTCTTTGCATTAAAGCGCTCTTTTTGATAGAATATAATGGCAATGAAAGACAAACTAGGAGAAAAGGTATTTATATGAAGAATAATAAAAATAACAATAAAGTTTTAAAGTTTTCTATTAGAAAGCTTTCTTTTGGTGCGGCGCCTGTTATTATTGGTGCCTTAATTTTTGGTAGTTTTGTACCAACTGATGTTCATGCTGCTGAAACAAAAAACACTAATGTTAAGTTCACTTACTTAGCAGAAAATGAATTAACAGAGGCAGAAAAAACCTTAATTAAGAAAAGCGTCCCTAACGACATAAATGAGGGCGAAACTTATTATATGGTTTATAAAAAAGAAGCTAACTGCACGCACAAAGAAGATAAAAATTCAACAGAGGTAAAAGCATTACCTAACACAGGTCAAAGCTCACTTCCTCTAGCTGGATTAGGTCTTGGCTCTGCTGTTCTTGTAGTTCTTTTACTTTCTAAAAAACATAGAAATAAAGTGCTAAGCGTTGTATTAATTGGGGCAATGGGTCAAAGTATAGTTTTACCTTATGAGTCATTTGCTTTTGAGAATAAACAACTTGTTCAATATAATAATCAAAAAGTTATTAATAATTCTAACGAATTAGCTAATGGTGTTATAGATATCGAAGGTTATTGTTATGTTGGTTACTTTACTCTTAAAGATTTAGACACTTTACCTAATTCTTCAACTAAAGAAGGAAATAAAAAATTAGGAACTAAACCAACTACTCCATTCCAATATAAAACAACACCTGATACTGGAGATAAAATATTAGTTGAGAATAAACCGGAATTGAAAGTTGCTACAGAAGCTATTCCTTTTGGAACTGTTACTCAATACGATGCAAATCTACCAAAAGGACAAAGCAAAGTAGTTCAAGAAGGAGTTAACGGTGAACGTACTATTTTAACTGAAGTTGCTGAAGTTAACGGTTCAAAAACTAGTAAAATTATTAGTAATTCTATCACTAAACAACCTACTAACAGAGTAGTTGTTGTTGGTACTAAAGTAGTTGTTGCTCCGCAACCAACTCCAGCTCCAACTCCAACGCCAACTCCGAGCCCAGCTCCAACGCCAACTCCGAGCCCAGCTCCAACTCCAACTCCAAAACCGAGCCCAACTCCGACTCCGACTCCAACGCCGATCCCAACTCCGACTCCGGCTCCAACACCTACTCCGAGTCCAACACCAACTCCGAGTCCAACACCAACTCCGAGTCCAACACCAACTCCGAGTCCAACACCAACTCCGAGTCCAACACCAACTCCGAGCCCAACGCCAACTCCGAGCCCAGCTCCGACTCCGAGCCCAGCTCCGACTCCGAGTCCGACTCCTGATACTAGTACTAAACCTGTAGTCACAACTAAAAGTTCTACAGAAGTTGTTCCTTTTGAGACTGTAACTCAAAACGATGCAAACCTGCCTAAAGGGCAAACTAAAGTACTTCAAGAGGGTGTCAACGGTGAACGTACTGTAACAACAGAATTTACTACAACAAATGGAGTTACAACTAGCAAAGTAGTTGGAAGTTCAATTACAAAACAACCTATTAATAAGATAATAGCTGTCGGTACTAAGGAAGAAGTTGCTCCACAACCTACTCCTACTCCAACACCGACACCTAAACCAGAGGACAAACAAGAAGAAAAAATTGATAAAACTGCGCTTGAAAAGCAATTAACTGATGCAAGTTCTAAAAAAGATACAGACCACAGTAATGATAGTTGGAATGAATTAGAAAAAGTTAAAAAAGCTGCAGAAGATGTTAAAAACAATCCAAAAGCTACTCAACAAGAAATTGATGAAGCTGCTGAAAAACTGAAAAAAGCAATAGATAATTTAACAGTAGATAAAACTGAGCTGAAAAATCATTTAAACATTTCTGAAACTAAAAAAGAAGCTGATTACAGCAAAGAATCTTGGGGTAACTTCCAAAAAGCAGAATTAAAGGCTAAAGAAGTTAATGACCAAACATCTCCGCTTCCAAAACAAAGCGAAATTGATGAAGCTGCCAAAGCTTTAGAAGATGCAATAAAAGCTCTTGCTGTAGATAAAACAGCTTTACAAAATGTTATTAACTCTGCAAACAGCAGACGTAAAGAAGAATACACTACTCAAACATGGAAAGATTTAGAAAATACTTTAGCAGCTGCGAATACTATCTTTAACGATAGTGATGCTACTCAAAGCAAAGTGGACGAAACTACTAAGAGTCTTACAGAAGCTATAGAGAACTTAGTAAAACTTAGTGAAAAACCTATATTAACTTTTACTAATATCGAGAAAAAAGACTTAGCCCGTTCTGCTGCAGCTAAGTATACTCTAGATAATCCTACCAACACTGAAATTAAATCTATTAAAGCAACACTAAAAAAAGGTGATACTGTTGTAAAAACTGTAGATTTAACTAAAGATAGTCTAGATGCTCTACTGGATAACCTTGATTACTACAAAGAGTATACATTATCTACTACTATGGTTTATGACCGTGGAAATGGTGAAGAAACTGAGACTCTTGCGGATCAACCTATCCAACTAGATCTTAAGAAAATTGAAATCAAAGATATTAAACGAATTACTTCAAACGATCACAAAACTAATTTATTAGCTGTCCAAAAAATCGAAGAAACTACAGTTGATGGAAAACAAGTCTACAAAGTAACTGCAGTAGCTGATAATTTAGTACAACGTAATGCAAATAATAATTTTGCTGAAACATATACTTATCACATTGCTAAACCTAAACCTAGCGAAAACAATGTTTTCTATGATTTTGGAGAATTAGTAAATGCTATTCAAGCTAATCCTTCAGGCGAATTCAAACTTGGTCAGAGCTTGAGCGCTCGTAACATTGTTCCAAATGGAAAATCTTATATTACTAGTGAATTTACTGGTAAACTTTTAAGTGATGGTGATAAACGTTTTGGTATCTATGATTTAGAACATCCTTTATTTAATGTTATTAACGGTGGTACTATTAAAAACATTAACTTTGAAAATGTTGAGATAGATAAACCAGGTCAAAACCAAATTGCGACTATTGGATTTAATATAAAAAACAACGGTTTAATCGAAGATGTTAAAGTTTCTGGTTCAGTTACTGGTAATAACGATGTTGCTGGATTAGTTAATAAAATAGATGAAAATGGTAAACTTGAAAATGTAGCATTTATTGGAAAAATCAACTCTGTAGGTAATAACTCAACAGTTGGTGGTATTGCTGGTTCTAACTATATGGGATTTGTTAATAGAGCCTATGTTGATGCTACAATCACAGCTAATAATGCCAACGCTAGTATGCTTGTTCCTTTTGTTACATATATGCTAAATAGCTGGTTATCAGGTACTAAAGCAAAACTAACAAACTCTGTTGCCAAAGGAGTACTTGATGTTAAAAATACTAGAAATGTTGGTGGTATTTCTTCTAAAACATGGCCATATGGAACTGTCCAAAATAATGTAACATACGCTAAAGTAATCAAAGGACAAGAGATATTTGGTTCTAATGATGTTAACGATGAAGATGGTGGACCATTTGTAAAAGAATTATTCGGAGTAATTGGATATAGTTCTGAAGAAGATGGTACTGGTAAAGATACTAAAAACCCTAACAAACTTAAACATTTAACTAAAGATGAAGCTGATGCTCGTGTTGCTGGTTATAACATCACAGCCGATAAATTCGAAAGTGAACCATATTGCATGAATACAATAAACAATGTAACTACTAGCGAAACAGCCTACAATAATATTCAAGACTATAATCCTAAATACAAACAAGCTTATAAAAACATTGAAAAATTACAACCATTCTACAACAAAGATTACATTGTATATCAAGCTAATAAACTAGATAAGAATCACAACTTAAATACTAAAGAAGTTCTTTCAGTTACACCTATGAATAACAATAACTTTGTAACTGACTTAAGTGATGCAAACAAAATTATCGTTCATTATGCAGACGGAACAAAAGATTACTTCAACTTATCTTCTAGCGATGAAGGTTTAAATAATGTTAAAGAATACACTGTAACTGACTTAGGCATTAAATATACACCTAATATCGTTCAAAAAGATCACAGTGCTTTAATCAACGGTATCGTAGATATCTTAAGCCCTATCGAGCTTCAATCTGATCCAATTTACCAAAAACTTGGTAGAACAGGACCAAATAAAGTAAATGCGATTAAAAATCTATTCTTAGAAGAAAGTTTCGACTATGTAAAAGCTAATTTAAATACATTAGTAACTAAACTAGTTGAAAATGAAGATCACCAACTTAATAATTCTCCTGCAGCTCAACAAATGATTCTTGATAAAGTTGAGAAAAATAAAGCTGCTCTATTATTAGGTTTAACATACTTAAACCGTTACTACGGTGTTAAATTCGGTGATGTTAATATTAAAGAATTAATGTTATTTAAGCCTGATTTCTACGGTAAAAATGTTGATGTTCTTGATAGATTAATTGAAATCGGATCTAAAGAGAATAATATTAGTGGTTCAAGAACATACGATGCTTTTGGTGAAGTTTTAGCTAAATATACTAAATCTGGAGATTTAAATAGCTTCCTAGACTACAATAGAAAACTATTCACTAATATCGATAATATGAACGATTGGTTCATCGATGCTACAAAAGATAAAGTCTATGTAGTAGAAAAAGCTTCTCAAAATGAAGGTGTTGGTGAGCATAAATACCGTGCTTACGACAACTTAACTCGTGGATTACACAAAAAAATGATTCTTCCATTATTGAATCTAGATAAGACAGAAATGTTCCTAATTTCTACTTATGATACTATGTCTTACGGAACAGCTAATAAGTACAATACTACTTTAGAAAAACTAAAACCTGAGATTGATTTAGCCGCACAACGTCAAATTAATTATCTTGACTTCTGGCACAGATTATCTCTTGATAAAGTTAAAAATAGATTATTCAAAGATATAGTATATCCTGTTTGGGAAGGATTCTATGTTTGGGGTCACGGTTGGCCAGGTTGGCCTGAACGTTACGGCCAATTCAAAAACAGCACTGAAGTATACGCTCCAATACGTGAAATTTACGGACCTGTAGGAGAATACTACGGTGATAATGGAGCTGTTGCTGGAGCTTATGCAAGTATTTACGATAATCCAAATGATAATCGTGCTAAAGTAACATTCGTAATGTCTAATATGATTAGTGAATACGGAGCTTCTGCTTTCACGCACGAGACTACTCACTTAAATGACCGCCTTGTTTACTTCGGTGATTTCGGTCGCCGCGAAGGCACAGATGTTGAAGCCTATGCTCAAGGTATGCTTCAATCACCTGCTACACAAGGTCACCAAGGTGAATATGGAGCCTTAGGATTAAACATGGCATTCGAAAGACCTAACGATGGAAATCAATGGTATAATACTAATCCAAACGAACTTAAATCACGTGAAGCTATCGATAACTATATGAAAGGTTATAACGATACTCTTATGTTGTTAGATAACCTTGAAGCTGATGCAGTTCTTGGTCAAAATAATAAAGAACTAAACAATCTATGGTTCAAGAAAGTCGATAAACAAATGAGAGGTGACTCGAAAAACCAATTTGACAATGTTCGTGCTCTAAATGATGCTGAAAAAGAAATTCAACTTAACTCAGTTGATGACTTAGTAGATAATAACTTTATGACAAACCGCGGACCAGGAAATGGTATCTATAAACCTAATGATTTTGCTTCTGCATATGTCAACGTGCCTATGATGACAGGTATCTACGGTGGTAACACAAGTGAAGGTTCTCCTGGAGGAATGTCATTTAAACATAATACATTTAGATTATGGGGTTACTATGGATATGAAAAAGGATTCCTTGGTTATGCTACTAATAAATATAAACAAGAAGCTAAGAACAGTGGTAAAAATACTCTAGGTGATGACTTTATCATCAGCAAAATCTCTGATGGTAAGTTCTCAACATTAGAACAATTCAAAAAAGCATACTACAAAGAAGTTAAAGACAAAGCTTCAAATGGATTAACAACATTCGAAATAAACGGAACAACAGTTTCATCTTATAATGATTTACTTGCGTTATTCAAAGAAGCTGCTGCTAAAGATGCCGCAACTATAAAAACAAATAACAATGGTAGTAAATCAGTATCTACAAATAATACAACAAAACTAAAAGAAGCTGTCTTCAAGAAACTTCTTCAACAAACAGATAGTTTCAAAACTTCTATTTTCAAATAGATTTAAAAATAAAGGCTAGGAATAAATTTTCCTAGCCTTTTTAATAAAAAAACTAGCCTATGGATTAAATCCAAAGACTAGTTATGTTTATAATATTGATACTTCTTTTTTATATTGTTCTTTTATATTTTCATCAAGCTTATCATCACTAATAATCGCTGTTAAATCTTTTAATCTATAAAACGAATAAAAAGCATGAGTTGAAAACTTGCTGTGATCCGCAAGCACATATCTTTCAGTTGCGTTATTTAATATAGTATCATTACAACGCCCCTCTTCCTCATCAGATATCGTTACCTTCTCTAAATCAATACCATTAACTCCTACAAAAGCCTTATTAACACTTATTTTACTAAGAGCATCTTGTGTAAAATATCCTACAAAACCTTTTGTTTTTGGTCTATACCTTCCTCCGATAAAGATAAGATCACATGATGGATTATCTTTAAACTGCTCAAATACTGTCATAGAGTTAGTTACGATATTTATATTTCTATCTTGTAGAAATTCCGCTAAATAACTAGTAGTACTTCCTGCACCGATAAAAATAGTTTCATTATTCTTAATTAATCCGGCTACTTTACGAGCTATTTCTTTTTTCTCATCAACATTGACAGATATTTTTTTATTAAAATTATCTTCTTGATAAAAGTTTTTCGGTTTTAATTTTGCTCCACCATGAATTCTAGTTAAATGACCATAATCTTCTAGTTCTTTTAAATCACGTCTAATAGTCATTTCAGTTACTTTCATATCATTAGCTAAACGATTTACCCTAACTAAGTGTTTTTTCTTTAATTCATTTAAAATATAACTATGTCTATCTATTTTTAACATACTTACACCTCTTTTCTCAGATAAAATTATAGTCATCTAAATCTTAATTGGACTTAGACAACTATAACAATTTTATTTTTCTTGTGCTTTTACTATTCTTGTATTAAGTAAATTATCATGTAACAAAATAGGATTTACTTCTCTTGCTACATATTTTTGATACAAGAAATAGAACGATACTAACGGTATAGTAAACCAGAATAAAACTACTTTTGCTAAAAATTCTCTAATTAAATATTTAGAAAAATCTATTTTCTTACCATCAGTAGGAACTATTCTTATTTTACAGATTTTTTTTCCTATAGTTTGTCCTTTCCAATTACTTGGTAAGTATCCATATAATAATATCGCAAAAATTATTATTGAAATCATCATATACAAAGCATTTCTTTCATTCTCAGGTCCACCTATATTTCGAAGGTTACGACTTGTATATTGGAATAAAAGTGCTATTGGTAAATAAATAGCTAAATCTATTACATAAGCAATTATTCTCTTTACAGATGATGCATCTTCTCCTGTTAAATCAGGTACTTCTTGATTAGTTTCTTCAGGTACATTTGCTGTTGATTTTGGAGCTATATTTCTATCATTATAGCTATATGAATTATTCTTTTTTATTTTTTTTACCATTAGCTCTACCTAATCTTCTAAGTTTACATTATGATATACTTGTTGAACATCTTCACAGTCATCAAGCATTTCTAACATTCTTTCAAATTTAGCTTTATCTTCATCACTTAAAGTTACTTCATTTTGAGGAATCATTGAAATTTCAGCAACTTCGAATTCTTCAATACCTGCAGCTTTTAATGCTTCTTGAATTTCGTGGAAGTGTTCTGGATCACCATAAACAATTGCTAATTCTTCTTCTTCAACGATATCACGAGCATCGATATCAGCTTCCATAAGGATTTCTAATAACTCATCCGCACTTTTTCCTTCAACACCGATAACTGCAGTATTATCAAACATATAGTTAACTGAACCAGTAACACCTAAGTTACCTCCATTTTTACCTAATGCTGTACGTACTTCTGCAGCAGTACGGTTAACGTTATTAGTTAGAGTATCAATAATTACCATTGTTCCACTAACTCCGAAACCTTCATAACGTAATTCGTCGTAGTTTTCTTCACTACCACCTTTTGCTTTTTCAATAGCTCTATCTATAATATTTTTTGGTACACGATATGTTTTTGCTCTTTCAAGAACAACTTTTAGATTTCTATTACTTTCAGGATCTGGTTCACCACTTTTCGCAGCTTGATAGATTTCACGACCAAATTTAGCGTATATCTTACTAGTGTTAGCGTCCTTAGCGGCTTTTTTTTCCTTAATGTTATTCCATTTACGACCCATAATAAATCTCTCTTTCTTTTATTTAATTTATTTTTGTTTTTGTATAAAAACTTTCTTTTTTACATTATAAATATTCTTAATTGTATAGATTTTAATATTATTCTATACACTCTTAAAAACATTATACACCCTACTATATTACAATATTTAAGCCGTTTTTTCAAGAATTTTATTATTGTATTTTTCTTATATTTTGTTATATCAAACAATAATTTATAAAGCAAACATATTGTTTTAAACACGAATAGTGTTTTATTTATTATATATGTATATACAAATGTTTTATTTATAATTATTTCTTTTTTATTATTAGCATAATTTTCTAATAAAAAATAGAGTACTATTTTATTTATAGTACTCTATATCTATATAATTAAATTCATTATAAGTAACGAAATAATTCTTTATTTCATCCTTATTGTAACTTACTTTATAAATATATTCGCCTATTCCTTCATCTTTAAATACAATTCTATATTTATCATTTAATTCTATTATACCTCTCCATGCATCTGTTCTCCATGAATCAGTCATTAAAACTTTTTTATACTCAACTACTTTAATTTTGTTTATTTTCTCATTATTTCTCAACTTATAATCTTTAATCACGTGATTAACTAATCTTTTTTCGGCTTGTCTTATTTTTCGTTTTTCTTCATCACTTTTATCTTCATATTTTTCTAATATATATTGAATCTTTTGATTTTGTTCTACTTTCTGTTTTTCTCCATACAATGTCAAAGCAGTTAAACAAATCATACTTAATAATATCTTTATTAATTTCTCCATTTTTCTAACCTACTTTATTCTTTATTCATCTTCATTATATCATACTTACTCATAAAAAAAATAGAGTATTAATACTCTATTTCTAATAGTTTTACCTGCGGTGTTATTATTCCCGCTTCACTTTTCAAATATAAACCATAGCTATTTGGCAAATAATCTATAAGGTTATCTTTGTCTAACATCATTTCATAAAATGAAGGATATCTAATTTCTCCTAATTTTGTTTCAAAGCCCTTATCATACTTTTCTTCATCAACATTTTTATCATTTTTTAAAACTATTAACAATCTATACTTTGTATAATCTTGACAGTGACAACCTATCATATCATCATTATATGGACTCTGTCCATCTGTATAATCTAATATAAATCTATAATCTACTATATTCTTATTCTTTAATCTATTTTGTAAATACTCTTCAGCACTACTTGTAAAGTTAATATTCATTTTTTCACCTTCTTTTTTATATTATACATTTTATTTTCTCTCTTTAACAAGGAGAAAGGCCCATCTTTCGATGAGCCGTATATTATGAAAAAAATATTTTAACTTTAAAAATTATTTCCTTAACCACTTTGTTTTAGAATATAATCTTTATGTGTGTTATGTTTATTATTATATAGGCACAACTTTACATAAAGTTAAAGCTATAATTAAAGTGTAATTAAAAATTTCCTATGTTTCTAATTCACATAGGAAATTTTATTTTAATATACTCTTTGTAATTTTTTCACTTTTGTTTGAACTACATTTAGTGGTACTGATTCTTTTGTTGTAACACTTGTATCTAATCCAAACCATTTTTCTGGAGTTACAGTTATACGTTTTAATTTTAATCTTAAACTCATAATAAATGTATCAAATGAAGATAAACCATTGTTATTACCTAATACTTCATTTATTAATACAAATCGGAAATCCCCAACTGTTTCTACTTTACCTTTTAAATTATATTTAGTCGGTTGCAAGTCTAACTCTTTATTATTTAATAAATCAGCTATTACTTGATGCATAAACATATTTATTCGTTGGTGCTCTCTAAATCCTAGATTAAAAGTAATTTTGAATATTTTTTTATCGCTATATTTCGTTACTTTATATTCACGTTTATAAGGTTTATCTAAAACATTTATATGAACAAAAAAGTAAACATTAGCTCTTTTCGGCTGTTTATTTAAAATTGAATATAATACCGCATAATCAACATCTTCTTCTCTTTTTGCACCTGTTAAATAAACTAAGTTAGTCGCATATTTAGGAATACTCTTATCACCACTTAGCTGTAATAATTGTTTTTTATAATTATCAACAGTTAGATATTGTGATTCTCTTTCTTTAATTTCTGTTCCTTTATGCCAAATAAACATTATTGTAAAGATAAATAACGCTATAATAACGGTTATATATCCACCATTAACGAATTTTAAACTATTCGCAAATAGGAATAATAATTCTTCTGCTCCAAAGAATGATAAGAATATTATTGAAGCTACTTTATTATTTTTAATTTTGAATAAATATATTGATAATAGTATTGTCGTTACAAACATTGTTATACTAATACTTAGTCCATATGCCGCTTCCATATTACTACTTGTTCTAAAGAATAATACTACTGAGCTACTACATATAAACAGTATAATATTTACCGTTGCAACATATACTTGTCCTTTTAACTCTGTAGGATATTTAATTATTAATTTAGGGAATAAGTTTAATTTTATCGCCTCTGAAATTAATGTAAATGATCCAGTAATTAAACTTTGACTAGCTATTATAGCAGCAAGTGTAGCTAATAGTACTTGTAGTACTAAAAATTCATCAGGAACTATCGCGAAGAATGGATTTTTACCTGCGTCAAACTTATCTGATAGTAAATATGCCGCTTGCCCAAAATAATTAGCTACTAAACATATTTTTACCAGAGTCCATGCCATTCTAACATTTTTTCTACCACAATGTCCTAAATCAACATATAAGTCTTCTGCTCCAGATACACATAAAAATACTGCTCCTAATAAAACAAAAATACCTGGTTGGGTAACTAATAAGTTATAGGCATAATAAGGATTTAATGCTTTTAAAATAGTTGGATTAGCTAGTATTTGTCTACTACCCCAAAATAACAATGATAAAAACCATAAGCTCATTATTGGACCAAATAGCGATCCTATTTTTTTAGTTCCAAAACGTTGAAATGAGAATATAAAAATAAAAATAAGTAATACCATTACTATTACATCATCAGTTTCTAATTTTGGAAAAATATCATGTAGTCCTTCTACCGCGGAAGTTACTGTTATAGCTGGTGTTATTATTCCATCAGCTAGTAATGTAGCTCCTCCTAACATCGCTAATAATACTACGCTTTTTCTCGTTTTATTTTTTATTAATGCAAAAAGTGAAAATACTCCACCTTCACCATGGTTATCTGCTCTTAGTGCTATTAATACATATTTGGTTGTTGTTTGTAAAGTCATTACCCAAAATATTAAACTAACAAACCCCAGGATTAGCATTTCATTTAGTGCTCCATCACTATTTTTAACAAATGATTTCATTACATATAGAACTGATGTCCCTATATCACCAAAGATAATCCCAATAGTTATTATTACACCAAGAAAAGTTAGTTTTTTCTTATCCATAATATTGCTCTATCCTTCACATAAATAAATTAAAATAAAGATAATTTACTGAAAACCATCTTTATTTCCATATATTATTATAGACCTCTTATTTTTAAAGTCAAGAGGGAATTTTATTAAATTTATACTATTTTAGACTTAATATTATAGCTATTTATTTATTTTCTATTTTTTGCTGTTTATAAAATAAGTATAATTGATTTAATCATTAAAATTTCTTATTTTATATTTTGATACCTATAGGGATAACCCTAATCTAATAATTTAATAAATTAAAATTAATTATTTCTTAATCTTATAAGGTTAGTTTTTATTTTTTCTCTTTATCTTTTTTATTAATTTTTCCCTTAATCTTTTTTTGAAAACATTTACTTTTCTACTTTACAAAACTACTTTTCTTGTGTTACCATAAGTATAAAGGAAAAATTTAACACATTAAATTTTAATAGTAAATGATTTTTGTGAGGTTAGAGTATTTTCCACAATAGAAGGGGTGTTATTATGTTAATTAAAAGTAAAAAAGTTTGGTCAAGTAGCCAATTTCTTCCTCTTATTTTAGAAGTTGAAAATAATAAAATAGTTGCTGTTTATGATTATGATCACTTCGATAAAGTTGATTATGATTTTGGTAGTAATCGTGTTCTACCTGGTTTTATAGATATACATACACATGGTGCTTACGGTTATGATACTAATGATGCCACAAAAGAAGGTTTACGTAACTGGACAAAAAATTTACCGAGTGAAGGAGTTACGTCTTTCTTACCTACTACTATTACTCAAACTGAAGAAGTTCTTCTTAAAGCTGTAGCTAATGTTGCGAAAGTTTATCGTGAAGGTTATGAAGGCTCTGAAATATTAGGAATTCATTTTGAAGGGCCATATCTAGATGCAGAAAAGCGCGGTGCTCAACCTCTTAGCTGTATTCAAACTCCAAGTGTTGAACAATTTAAAAAATTCCAAGAAGCTAGTGATAATTTAATAAAATTAATTACTATTGCTTGTGAAAAAGATGTTGATTACAAATTAACTAAATACTTAGTTAGTCAAGGTATTCGCGTTAGTCTTGGTCACTCTGCATGTAATTATAAAGAAAGTTATTTAGCATTTGCTAATGGTGCAAGTTCTCAAACACATGTTTATAATGGTATGGTAGGTTTTCATCATCGTGATGGTGGTCAAGTTGGTTTTGCCTTACGTGCTCATGATGTTTATGGTGAAGTTATTTGTGATGGTATTCACTCTACTACTGATGCCTTAAACACTTATTTTACAGCTAAAGGTAGACACCATGGTATTATGATTACTGATTCACTTTGTGCTAAAGGTTGTGGACGTGGTTCTTACATCTTTGGTGGTGAAAATATGGAAATATATGAAGATGGTAGTGCACATCGTGATGATGGTCGCTTAGCTGGTTCTACTCTTCGTGTTATTGATGGTTTAAGAGTTCTTATCGAAGATGCTCTTGTTCCTGTAGAATCTGCGATCAACTCTTGTACAAAAAATCCGGCAGAAATGCTTGGTTTTGGAGATAGAAAAGGGAAATTAAAAGTTGGATATGATGCCGACTTTGTAGTTATAAATTCAGATTATGAAGTATTAAGTACTTTTTCACGTGGTAAAGAAGTATTTAAAAAAGACTAATTTTAAGAATTTAAGGAGTTTTATTTATGAAATATTTAGTATTTGAAACAAAAAAAGAAGCTTCTAAAGAAGCATACAAAATTTTAAAAAGTTTAATTAATGAAAATTCTACATTAGGTCTAGCTACTGGTTCTACACCTACAGATCTTTATGAAGAAATGATTAAAGACCATAAAGAAGGAAACTTTAGTTATAAAAATATTAAAAGTTATAATTTAGATGAATATGTAGGTATTAGCTATGATCACCCAGAAAGTTACCATAAATTTATGAACGTAAATCTCTTTGATCATATTGATATAGATAAAAACAATACTCATATTCCAGATGCTAGTGCTGAAAATCTAGAACAAGCATTAGAAAACTATCAAAATGAGCTAAATAACACTACTATAGACGTCCAAATACTTGGTCTTGGTGGAAATGGTCACATAGGTTTTAACGAGCCAGGAACACCATTTAACAGCGGCGTACACGTTATTGATTTAAAAGAAGAAACTATCAAAGCAAACTCAAGATTCTTTAATAATGATGTAAATTTAGTTCCTAAACAAGCTGTTACTATGGGAATTAACGATATTATGAAAGCTAAACACATTATATTATTAGCTTTTGGTAAAGAAAAAAAAGCTGCCATTAAAAATCTAATAGATAGTGATATTGTTGATGAAAGCATTCCTTGTACTGTATTAAAAAAACACCCAAGTGTTTATGTATTAGTAGATAAAGAAGCTGATTTTAGAAATTAAATATAATAAAATGCTGCAATTTGTAGCATTTTATTTACCATAATAATGTAAACGTTTTATAAAATTTAGGGAGGTACATTATGTATAAATTACAATGGAATAAAATTGGAGTAGTTGCTCCTCAAGAAGGTTATGAAAAAAATATTGGAACTGCTGGATTACTAAAAGGTGTAATCGATAATAAACTTGTCTTTGGTGGTGGTGCTAACTTTCCTGGTGGTCTGCCAGTAGATGGTGGTACTAAAGTAACTCATAAAGATATCTACTTATATGAAATAAAAGATAATGAACATGTATTACTAGATCAAATTCAATATGATTATCCTCTAGCTTATGGCCCTAGTGCTAACTATAAAGATAAATTATATTATATTGCGAATAAAGATGAATCTTCATCTGATATATTAGAATTAACAATAAAAGAAAATAAATTAAATATCAATGTTATTGGAACATTACCTCTAACTGTAGAAAATACTGTAGCTGAAGTTTATAATAATAAACTTTACTTCGGTATTGGTTCTATAAACGGAAAAAATACAAATGAACTATATTCATATGACTTAGAAACAAAAAAATTCGAAGTTGAAACGGAATTTCCTGGGGAATTACGCTCACAAGCTTTAAGTTATGTTTACAATGACTCACTAATTGTTTATGGTGGCGGTGCAGCCGAAACTTATAGTGATGGGTATAAATACGTCTTTAAAGAAAAAACTTGGACTAAACTTCCAGATGTAATAGTAGATAACTATGAATATTCATTATTAGGCGCCGATTGGTGTAAACTAAATGAAGATGAACTTTTAGTTATAGGAGGCTTTGATAGAGACGTCTGGAAAGATGCAGTGTTTAAACTTAGCACACTTACAGGCGAAGAACATGCAAAATACCGTGATGCTTACTTTAGACGTCCTGTAGAAGACTTTAGATGGAATAAACATGAATTAGTTTATAATCTCAAAAATAATACATGGACTAAACTGGACGAAATAAACTTTGAAGCACCATGTGGACACGCCTTACTATCAACAGATGCTCACATATATTCTATTATGGGAGAAATAAAACCAGCAGTAAGAAGTCCATACATACATCAAGCTAAAAAATAAAAATATAAATCCTCCTTATTAGAAAATAATCTAGTAAGGAGCTTTATTTATATAAACTTTAAGTACAAAAAAAGACCTTCCAAAAGGAAGGTCACTGTTGCCTGGCAACGTTCTAGTCTCGCAGGGCGTAAACCCAACTACATTCGACGCTAAAGAGCTTAACTT
>QWCT01000427.1_pt1 | contig 32700 bp, 39 predicted proteins | sample 1972681 | NCBI WGS metagenome assembly QWCT01 (sample SAMN09866701, study PRJNA288562) | Human oral metagenome isolate pre3_saliva, whole genome shotgun sequencing... | isolation source: mouth | host: Homo sapiens | place: USA: California | reverse complement strand
TAATTCTGACCTTAGTTTAGCATTGATTTTATTATAATATTGATTGATACTTTTGATTGGTCTGCCATTGTATAATAACGGTCTGATTCCAATATTATTGTATATTGACACAATATTGTTTAAACCAGGGTCTATTGAGAAATATCTAGAATTATCTCTTTTTAATTCAGTTTGTTCAACCTCATAAATTTTGAAGCATTTGATTAAATCATTTGTTTCATCATAAACAAATTTTACCATCTTTACATTTGGTTTAGTTGATTGAATTTTTAAATTATAACTTTTCTTACATAGAGTATAAGTATAAAGTTTTTTATCTTCATCAAACTCAATTTGTTTTGAAATTGTAATTTTGGGAAAAGTAATAACATTGTAACCATTTTTATCTTTATATCTTGGGATTTTTTTCTTTTTGTTAGATTTATTATTAAAAAACCCTATAAATTGTTTTCCAACTTGCATTAGCACTTCTCCAGCTAAATGGGATTGCAACGCATAATAATCAGGATTGTGATTTTTAGTGAAAATTGGTCTTTGTGATTGCCAAGTCCTATATGATTTAGTCTCAAAATAATATTTCCTAACATCATAAAGACTTGCATTGTATAAGTTTTTGCTTAAATGACACAATTCTTTAATTAAATCAAATCTTTCATCAGTTGAATAAATTATTTCTTTTTCTGTTAAGTCCATAGTCCCACCTCCTTTTTATTTATATTTACAAAAATCATTCTATTTATTCTGCCTCTAATTCTTTAAGCTTAATTTCTGTAAGGGTTTTATATCCCATTTTTTTTAATGTAGTGTTTAATAAATAATTTTACTGTTTATTCTTTTACTATTAAGCTTTCTAAATCTTCTATATGTTTAATTTCCATTTTCTACCTCTTTTTTGTTTTTGTGATTTCTTTTTCCATATAATTTACCACTAAATAAAGCTATTAAACCCATCGAATCTTGTGAAGATTGTTGCTCTCCGTTGTTTCATAATCTTCTGCATAAAGAATTACTATTTCAACACCAAATTCTTCAAATATATATTTTAAATATTAAGTAATTTTTAATTTTGTTTATATCTTCTTTAGTTTTAAGATTTTTTTTAATGAATTTCCTTAACGTTGCCATGTTTATTTACCTTCAATTCCAATAATTTTCTTTAAATCTTCTAATAGTAAATCATAACTGTAAACTTCTTCCACAATTCTAAGTGTATGCAGATGAATATTTTCATTTAAGTAAAAAATTCCAGTAAAAGCTTCTAACCCTAAAAATGAAACATAAATTTGATAACCAACAGATCTATCTTCAATAAATAATTTAAGTTTAATTTTTCTTAATTTATTTCTTCTTTTAATTTCAATAATACTACTATCGTAAGCCGAAACTAGAATCTCTTTTACTTCTTTAGAATTTAAGAAATTTTCAATTTTATTTGTTCCAATTTCATGCTTTTCTTTCAACTTAATTTCTTTTTCAATTAATGTTTTTAATGTTTCCATTTTTATTTACCTCATTTATTTTAATAATATAAACCATTTCTTACTTCTTCACTAGGTTTATAGAAAGGATTATAATAAGAATAAGGATTATCTCCATATAATATATCTACTTTTTCAAAATCGCTTCCGCTTAACTTATTACTTACTCCACCTGTTGCCATTACAGATCTATGTTCAAAATTATTATCGTGTTCTAAACCTAAAACATGACCTAATTCATGTTCAGCAATTTGAGTAATTAAATCTTGATGATTTATTAAATTGCTTTTATATAAGTCTAAATTATAATAGACGTATGTTTTTGTAAAGAAATTTCCTAAATCAGTATTGAAATCTGTAATCCCAATCCAATTAGAATCTTTTTTTCTATATTCTTTACCTATTTTATAACCTTTATATGTTGTTGCTGATAAGAAAACATTAGAATCTTTTTCTTTTTCCACCCTTTTAAATTGAACATTTTTAAAGTTTTTATTCCAATTATCAATAGCAATTAAATAACCATCTTGTAAATTTTGAGTTATATTAGGGTCTATATATACTTTTATAATATTTGAGCGCCAACGTTTTTTACCTTTTGTTCTTCTATTGTATATAAAATTTGAATCAATTGCAGTAAAAACAGTTACTAATGCTAGTAAAACTAAAATAATTTTTACTACTATTTTTCTTTGTTTATAACTCAATTTCATTTTCTTGTTTCCCTTTATTTTTTTTATATTTCTATTATACATTTTTATTTTTATTTTGTCAATAGTAAATAAAAAAAAGAATAGTAGTAATTTACTATTCTTTAAAGTAAAGATTCCAAATTTTCAATTGTTTTTACAAGATCTTTAAATTCAATAAAGTGTTCAAGTTCAACTTTAGATGTTTTCTTTAATTTACCAACATATTCAGATTTACTAATAAACAAATCAACTTCTTCTCCAGCTTCACTACTGAAATATAATTCATATTCTTTAAAAGATTTTTTATCTTCCGTTAAATATTTTTTTAATTCCATAGAACCTGAAAAATGAATTGAATCGCTAACATAAACTTCATATTCATTATGTTCAATCAATTTTAAAGTTTGTTTCATAAAATAAACTTGAGCTGATAAGAATTTAATTAGTTCAACCATTTCATCTTGATTTGAAAGTGGAATCTCTAGTTCGAGTTCAAATTCTTTAACAGAAACAATTAGTAAATCATTGGATTCATCAAGTTTTAAATCCAATGTTTTATGAGTATCTAAACTTTTATAAATATCTAATAATGCAAATTCATTCATCTTGATTACCTCGTTTTTCTTTATTTTTTATATTCTTATTATATATCTTTATTTTCATTTTGTCAATACCTTTTTTAAAATAAAAAATATTTACTTTAAAAAATGAAAAAATCAATCTCTAAATTTTCGTAGATATAATTTTCAATCATAATACGTACTATCTATTGAATATGAAAAACACCATTTTCCTAATTTATGTGTAATTCATCATAAATACAGATTTTAACGTCTACGTTGAATCTACAGACAAAAATGTTTTTCTTTTTTGTTGATTTTTTCTTGATTTTTATATATAATAAAATAAAAAGGTAGTAATTAATATGTTAAAAAACATTTCAATAGAAGAAGTTGAAGGCTTAATTTTAAAATATAATAATATTTTCAAAGGTAGAAAACCTTCAAAACAAATAGAGTTTATTGCAGTTCAAACAAATAATATTTCTTTGGAAACAGATGAAAGAATTATTGAGATTTATTTGATTATAGATAAAATTCCTCTACTTAAATTTATTTGTGATAAAAATAAAGAACCCTTTGAAAATTGGCTTAAAAATCAAATAGAATTTATAAATTTTTATGAACTTATTATTGATAATTTTTCAAATTATATAAGTAAAGATCCAAACGAAAATTCAATTATTTTATTGGAAGAAGATATTACAATTAAACTTGAACCGAATAGTAAATTTATAGAAATAAGTACAATTATAGATATTAAAAATTCAAAGAATAATTTATCTTTTAATTTAGGTAATGGTAAATTATTATTTATTGAAACTATTGATTTTGAAAACGATTATCTTAATTCTTCAATTCAATCTGAAACAAAATGCGATTTAAATAATGTAGAAAAAGATTTATCAAAGATTATTAAAAATGAAATAATCAAACTAAAATCTGAAAAAGAAAAATTATTATCATTATAAATCTAATCTTAATAAAAAGAAATAGAATTAACTATTTCTTTTTTTTATTCATAATATCCATTATTTTTTATATTATAAAGATCTTAAATTTATTTAATTAATTTCTTTATTATTATTTATTAAAACTGCTAAGATTCTTATATATAGATTTTTATTTTCAAGTTTATATAAATATCTAATTTTTATATAATTTTATTTTGCAAAATTCAAATATATAAGATTTTGTTTAATAAGAAATATATAAAATAAGTTTTTTATTATTCTTTCTTTAATAGTTCAAAAAAAGAAACTTAAAAAGAAAATCTTACAAATAGATATTCTTGCAAAATTTAATATAAATTTAAGGTTAAATTTTAAGAAGTAATAAGTATATATACACTACGGGCAAATTTTTCGAGGCAAAAAGTTAATCTATCAACGTTTTACCTTTAAAAACATGACAAAAAAACTTCTTACTATTTTCAGGTAGGAATTAAAATTTAATATAAAATTGAAGAGAAAATTTTTATTTTTTTTGTTTTTTCTATTGACGGATTAAAAGTAAAGTTATATAATATATACATAAAGAAAAATAAAGAAAGTTGGTAAATCTTATGAATTATACTATTAATGTTGAATATTTTACAGGTAAAGAAACTAAATCTTATGTTTATTATTTGAATAATATTAACGATTTTGAAGATCTCTTTGAAAATAAAGTTGATGAAGATATTCGTTTCCTTTCAGATGAATTTGAAAATTTTGATTTGGAAATTGAAGAAATCAAAGAAAATGAATCAGGGGAATTTACTATTGATTTTGGATTGAAGCTTAATTCTCCATACGTTGAAATTAAAGTAACAAAAGAATAAAAAAGAAAGATAGTTTAATTACTATCTTTTTTTATATTTAAATTAATAAATTTGATTTTATTTCATTCATTCTTTTAGCTGAAATATTTGGTTTAGCATAAATAGAAACATCTAAATTATTTATTAAACCTGATTTTATTTCTAACATTTGAGACAAATTAAATATAGATTTAGCATAATAAGAAACATCTATACCTCTAGAAAGACCTCTACGTATTTCTTGAATTTGTTCCCAATTAAGTTTGGGATTTACTAACCATGAAATGTCTAAATCTTCTTCTAATGCCATCCTTATTTGTCTCATTTTTTGATAATCAAATTCAGAATTTGCATACCAAGTTACATCTAAACCCTCTTCTAATCCTAAACGTATCTGTTCCATTTGATTCCAAGTTAATTCTTTATTTAAGTAATAATTAATATTAATATTATTTACCAACCCTAATCTTAATTGTTTCATTTGAGATGGTAAAAATTCAATCTTTGCATACAAGGAAACATTAACATTATTTTCAAGTCCTAACCTAACTTGTTCCATTTGTTGATAATCAAATTCAAGTCCAACATAAGAAGTCAAATTAATACCTTTTTCTAATCCTAACCTTATTTGTTTCATTTGTTGATAAGAAAATTCAGGTTTAGCATAAATTGCTACTAATTCTTCTTTTAATCTGTTTTTTGCTAATCCATATTTTATTTCTTTAATCTGTTGTTGATTAAATCCCTTATATCTCATTTCTTCTCCATTTTTTATTTTTTAATTTTATTATATAACTTATATTCAAAAAAATCAAATAAAAAAAGAATAGATTTAAGCCTATTCTTTATATTTTAATTATCTGAAGATAAGACATTAATAATTTCATCCTTTGTTAGACGGTAATCTTTCATTAGTTCATTTAAATCTTCAATTAGCGAATTATTAATTATTTTAAACAAATTTTCATTAGAGACTTTTTCATTTTTATAAAAAAGTTCAAACGAAGAATATTTAACTGGCGTTGAAAATTTTAAAGGTGTATATTCAAATTTACTAATATTTTCATTATCAATAGTTACAAAATAAATATTTACAGTTAGATGTTTTAATAAATATAAACTTAAAGAAACTGTACTTTTATTATCTTTATAAGTAAAACAAGAACTATAAGACAATTCCATATCTTTTCTTTTTGAATAATTATTGATAGCAGTTTGAATTTTACTTCTATTAAGTGGATTTTTCTTACTTTTTTTGTCCCAAAATTCAGAATTAGTAAGTTCCGAAATAATTTCTTCTACTACATAATTTTTATTGTTTTTACTTGTATTCATTTTAATCCACCTTTATTTATATTCAAATTGTGTTGTTTCAGGCAAAAAAGTATTAACGCAATCTAAATCATAAAAATCTAATAAATCTTTTAATTTTGAATTTAATCTCTCTTGAGCAAATTGAATTGCCATCCCTCTAGCAAAAATTTTCTTTTCAAGAGGAGTGACTAATTTTTTATATTCTTCTTGTTGTAATTTGCGATGAATATTTTTAAAATTCAACCAATCTTCCTCTAAAATACAATCCATTTCATAAGCAGAAATTTCCTCTAAGAATTTCATTTTTTCTTGTTGATTTAAAATTTCAATTAAAGGTTTATCTAAATAGTCTTTTGCATTAAGAATCCGTTTACCATAACTTTCAATAATTAAACTTTTTTCCTCTGTATCTTTATAAGTAATAACTTTATTTTGTTTCTCTGGAATTTTAATAATTAACTTGTTAGCTTTAACATCTAATGTAATATTGTTTTCTTCCAAATATTTTTCTAGTTCTTTATTTTCCATTTTATTCACCTCTTATTTTATATTTTCTATTATATACTTTTATTTTTAATTTGTCAAATCCCAAACCGAAAAATAAAACGTTTAATTTGCCGATATATTAACTGAAAATATCTTATTTTCAAAACTATAAATTTCGGAGGTAATTACCTTGTTATTAAAATATTTTAATGGATTGAATAAATTAAATATTCCAGATTATTTAATTAAACCAGATGTAATAATTGAAATTCCATTTAAATATGGATATATTAATTATTATCCTTATTACAGAGAAGGTGAAATTGCTCTAGACTTTGATAAAATTTCAAAACTAGAAAAAATTTTATATTCTCAAGATGCAATATCTACAGAAGCATTAGAAACATTAAAAAACTTAACACTGGACGATCTTTATAATTGTATTTTTAATCCTGAAAAACAAATATCTAGAACGGCATTAAAATATGAATTTGAAGATTTATATTATAAATTAATTGGTTTAGCAAAAGAAAAGAATGTATCATTTGGTAAACTTAACTTAGAAGACGATTTACATTGTAAAACTTCTTTAAATGAATTAGAATCAGCGGTAGGTTTTCAATTTCATATTTTCTCTGTTACTTTAACTACTTTTAATCAAAATGGAGAATTAGTTGTTTCTAATTTTTGGCCTACTAAAAAATCTATAACTTATCAAGATGTACAAGATTATAAAGAACTTATAAATAATAATCTTGATAAATTTGAATAATATAAATTAAAAAAGAACTTATGGAATATAAGTTCTTTTCTTTTTATCAAAACTAATCTTCTTCATCTTCAATATGTTTATTCAAAAATGAATCTAAAGCTTCATAACCACTTTCATATTCATATAAATTTAAAATCCCATCTTTTAAAATAACTTTATATGTTCCTTTTTTCTCAAGGATTAATAAATCCTCAAACAGATAAACTTTTGTTAAAGTCACGAAATCTGAAGCCATCCTAGATATTAATTTTATCTTTTTATTTTCAATTAATTCTTTAATAAAATGAATGTTTTTAATAAAATAAGATTGATTATATTTACCTTCATTTAAAATTTCTAAATCAAGACTTTTATCTTTTGCACTTTTTAAAATCAATTCTTTTTCGTAATCTTGGCATTTTTTGATGATACCTTTAATTTCCGAAACAATTTCTTTATTAAAATTTAAAATATCCTTATTCATAATTATCACCTCATTTTCTTTATGATTAGATTATACAATACCATTTAAATCTTGTCAATAGAAAAGTAAAAAATAAAAAAATAATTTTTGTCTGTAGATTTAACGTAGACGTAAGATTTCGTATTTATGATGAATTATACATAAATTAGAAAAATGACACTTTTCATAGTCAATAGACAGTACGTATTATAGTTGAAAATTACATCTACGAAAAATAAAATTTTATTTTAAATGAAATATATAGATATAAACTAAAAAAAGAAAGAATTTACCTTAAAAGTAAATTCTTTTTTGTTGTTTTAATTTCCAATTGCTCTCATAAGCTCTTCATATTCAGCTTCTGTCATTTGTGCTTCCATAGCGTCTTGTGCTTGCATTTCAGCCTGATTATTATAATACTGTTCAGCCATTAATGCACCTTCATAAACATTTGTAGGTAAATTATGTTCCTCCAAATATTTATCAAACCATTCTTCATCAGCGAAAAATCCTTGGAATTTAAACGGAGAATCAGAGTGCACGCGTATGGCGCATCTCCCCTTGGGCGTTGGCGGTATAGTTGCGCCGTATGTAGACTCGAAAACCATTTGAGAAATAGTAGCAGGAACAGCACCTGCAGCGAGACGAGTTGGACAGTTTTGTCTAATTTGCATAGATACAACTTCTGAGTCAGGCCTTTGACCAGCAACAATCATGTGAACCTGAGCAGCTCTCCCAAGACGAGCGATTGATTCTAAAGCAGTTTGACATTGGGCTTGATAATCAGCATTAATTTTATCTTCATCAGATTTACCTTTAATAGGTGCAAGAAGCTCAGCAATTTCATCAACGTTTACCATGATAGCAGGTCCTCTTAAATCTTCAGGCATATCAGCCCAGTTATTAATACCTCTTTTTTCCATTTCTTCAAAACGCTCCATCATAGTAACCTGAGCATAGTTACATAAAGCAGCGGCATCTTCGTAAGTAGTAGCAACAGGAACACCATATTTTCTCCACATGGCACCTTCAACTTTTTTCATATCTACGATAAATAGTAGCCAATGTTTAGGTCTCATTAAACATGATAGAATAACATTTCTTTGCATAACTGATTTACCACCACCAGTAACCCCACATAAGATAGCATGGGGAGATGGCATAATATCAGGACCAGTATAAATATTTTGCTTTGCACAATATTTTTGTTGTGCTCCATTAACGTCAAATCCTACAAGTCTCACTTCTTCACCTGTTTCAGGGTCAGGAATAGGTAGACCACCTTTTGAACCTAGACCAAGAGGGAAGAAAGACCATTGTACGATGTCATTATTTAGCCAATAATCAGTCCAAATTGCTTTACCAGGTAGTGGAGCTTGTAATGCTATAGTAGCAATTCTTTTGTCCATATCAAGACCTGGGAAATCAGGGTCAGCATTATCAAGTTCCCAAGGGCGACCTCTACCAAAACCATTTGACATACCTTCCAAGAATTGAGACATTTGTAGTTGGTCATAACCTACAGGTAAGAATAATCTAATTTTTTCAGGTTGTCTATCAGGTCCCCAAGTAACAACATCAAATTCTGTTTGGTAAGTAAATAAAGTAGTTTGATTATTTACAAGACCCATAGCTTGTTTTTTAAATTGTAAGAAAGAATCAACCCATTGTCTTTCTGTATCACCTAAAAATTCTTTCCAAGTTAAGGTAACAATATTTTGTCCGTCTTCCCATTCATCAACCCATACTCCATTAAAGGATAAAGCATTAGTAAAATCGCCTGTAAATTTTTTTCTTTTATCAGATGTAAAGGTAATAGGAGCAAACATTTTAATTTTAGTAGGTTTAACAGGATCTTCTTGGTCCCATTCTTCAATAACAAATTCCTCTTGATAGTTAAATACATTACTATTTTTATTGATAAGAGGGCTCATATTAGCTCTTTTAAGGTCAATAAGATTTCTAATTAATTTTTGTTCTTTATTATATTGTTCTGCGATTAGTTTATTAATAATAACAACATAGATAATATAAAGAACGATGTCAAGTAAGATACCCCATACAATACCATAGAGGAACCAGCTTAGTAAAGCATTAATTAAAGGGAAACCAAGATATAGAATAATACTTAATATTTTTTTGTCAGACCTTTTAAAAGAGTAGTTTCTCCATTTAGAAATTTTTTCTTTTAGGGTTAGGTCTTCTGGATTGTCCTTTAATTTTTTTAATTGAGTTTTACCAGTAAGTTCAGCTTTCATTTGAGCAACAAGCCAAAACCATAAAGCAGGTAAAACATAAAAAAGGACAAAAACAACGATTGCTAATATCATTTATTTAGTTCTCCTTATTTTTTATTTGAAGCTCTAAATTGTGTTAAGAAATTATCAAACGATTTCATTGGATCTCTATGATTAACTTTTGTCAATACTAATTTATCTATATGTTTTTCAAATTCTTCTTTTGTAAAACCAGGTGCTGATGAACCTTCTCTTTTAAATGGTTTATGAGAGCCATCTGGATTTCTTGGTTTTAGAGTATTATAATAATCTTTCCATTTTTTTGTATTTCTTAGTTTTTCAATTTCAGGTGGTAATTCTTTCTTTGATTTTTTTTCGCCACTTGAATTTCTCACTCTTGTTTTAATTGGCATAATAAATTCTTCCTTTTATAAAAATTATTTTGTTTAAATATCAATTTTTGATTAAATTTTGTTATTTATAGATAGTTAGACATTGCAAAAGATTAAATAAAATTATATAATAGAAATAAAAAGTTGAATTGTAGGTAAACAGATAAATGGAAAAGATAACAATAACATATTATAAGGTAGACAATTTTAATTTTGATGAAAAAGAAAAAGCATTAAAATTTGAAAAAATAATTAATAAATATAATTTTGAAGATGAACAAAAAGAACAAATTTATAAAGGCATTATAAGTAACATAGATATTAATTATTACGCAGATCCTAAATACAATTGGCAACAAATGAGGTTTATTTTAGAGGGATTAAAAAATAATGTAAATGTAACTATTTATGCTAAACCAGAATATGATTTTTTACAAATGTACGAAATATTAGAAGGTTTAACTAAAGGTTTAGATGTAAAACCTTATTTAAATCCTAAATTTACCTCAGAACAAATGTACCAAATTAGATTAGGATTAAAAAATAAAGTAAATATTGTCTCATATATAAATTCCAATTTCTCTATTAAACAAATAGAACAAATCAGAACAGGTCTAGAAAAAGGATTAGATGTTTCTATTTATGCTAATATAAAATTTGGTTCAAAACAAATGGAACAAATAAGAAAAGGTTTAGAAGATAAAGTTGATGTTAGTATTTATGCTAAATCTAAATTTAACGATAGGCAGATGAAAATTATTCGTAAAGGATTAAGGGATAAATTAGATGTTAATTTCTATTCTGATAATAAATTCAAATATCCTCAGATGGTACAAATTTATTCGGGATTAAAGAATAATTTAGATGTTTCATTATATGCTAAACCTGAATATAGTTGGGAACAAATGAGAGAAATGAGGCATGGATTAAAAGATAAATTAAATATTAAATTTTATTCTAACCCTAAATTTTATTGGACAAAGATGGAAAGAAGAAGAAAAGTTTTAAAGAAAGTAGATAAAATAAAAAAGGTTATTTTATTTAAATCAAGAAAGAAATAAAAAAAGAAAGAATTAAATTTCTTTCTTTTTATTTTCTATTAAATTTATTTTTCGTAGATACGTTTTTGAACCATAATACGTACTATCTACTAACCATGAAAAATACCAATTTTGTAATTTCTGTATAATTCATCATAAATACAGATTTTAACGTCTACGTGCAATCTACAGACAAAATGATAGATATTATTAAGGAAGAAAAACAAACGAATCCAGGTCAATCTATAATGTCTAATGAATATATAAATTTTACTTTCTATATTTCAAAAACTCTATCAATTAATGTTTTATAACTATTTAAAATGTTCAGATTATTTTCAAATAGAGTTTTATGTTCAATAAAAATTTGATAAAAACTATTATAATACCAGTAATGTTCTTTTTTATTTTTATTATTGAATCTATCCCAAATTTCATCTCCAATAATAAGGTAATCTTGATAAATCTCCATTAGGTTTGCCATTTTATCACTAAAAGTAATTAATAAAACCTCTAAATCTTTTTCTTCTAATTCTTTCAATTCTTTTAATTGAGATTCTTTTCTTTTTCTCCATGATTTGATTGAATCTTTTTCTTTTTTCTCAGTTTCCAAGTCTACTAAATGACCAATTCTACCTCCAAAAAGATTAAAAATTTTATCTAATGTTGTATCAGTATCTTCGACAACATCATGGAGCCAGCCAACTGCTAGAATTTCTTCTTTGTCTGTTAAAGTTGATAAAATATAATTAACTAAATCCAAATGAGTTGTATAAGGTACATTTTTACCTTTTCTTTTTTGATTTGAGTGTTTTTCATAGGCAAATAATTTAGATTGTTCATTTATATTCATATATTCTTCTCATTTCATTTTTTATATTTTAACTATAACATAAAACAATAAAATTATCAATAAAAAAAGAATAATCAATTGAGATTATTCTTTCTTTCATTTTAATTAAGATCTAAAGTGGTCAATAAGAACATTATTTATTTTAGATTTTAAATCTCCACCATCAAGTTGATAAAAATTTTGCCCTTTAATTTTGAATGAGGGGTCTAATTCTTTTTTAAGAGATTTAATTAATTTTTTCTCTTCTTTATCGTTATTATCTTTTAAAATTTCATTATAATATTCTTTGCCATAACCATGCTCATAAGCATTATATCTAATTGCTTCTGTTAAAGTTGATTCTGGTTGAATTACAGAGTCTGGATTTTTTTGAAATTCTGATTTTAATTGTTTCGTAAAATCAGTATTTCCATCTCCATTTTCATTAATTTCATCTATTAAATCTTCTGTAAAAACTCCTTCAGCTCCTCTGTATTGGTTTTCATTATAATTACTAAAATCTGTGTCTAAATGATAAGAAATTTCTTCATTAAGAGATTCTTTAGTGTAACCTCCAAGATTAACTTCTCTAACATCTGATTTTTCTTTGACTTTATCAGCTTGAATATCCTTACCAGATGATTCAGCACCACCATCTCTTTCAGTAATTTCAGCGTCAATATTAGCTTTTAATTGTTTAATACCAGCATGTTGAGCTCTTCTTTCCATCATAGGCATAAATTTAGCAGTAGCAATATCTTTCTTGTCTACTAATTTACCAAAATCAGCTTGATTCTGAACAGTAATTGCTGCAGCTTTCTTATATTCATGGTTCATAACTGCTAATGCTGCTCTATATTGACTATATGCTTCTTTTCTATTTTCAGGTTCAGATGTTCTCCATTTAGATCTTAATGCAGCAACATTATCAATATGTCCAGCTAAATTTCCTAAAACTTCATTGTCTTGTTCAATGATAGCTTTCATATCTCTTTGTGCTTTAGATCTAACTTCTTTTTGCCATTTAATTTGACCTTTATAATCAGAATAATTGTCATTTTCTTCTGCTTTATTTAAAATGTCTTTTTGAATGTAAACCAATTCTGCATTGCTAAGTTTATTAACATCTTCTGCAACCATACCATGATAACTATAACCTTCTGCTCGTAATTCATTTAATTTATCAGCAAATGCTTGAGCTTGTTCAGGTTTAGTGAAATGTCCCATGTTTGGTGCAAGAGGACAATTGCCTTCTTGAGCAATACAATTCCTTGGTGTCCCATCATATCCAACGTGTAATTTTACCATTTTGAATATACCTCATATATAAATATATTTTTTAAAAATATCAAGAATTATAATAAATAAAAAAAAGAATAAGATATTAACTTATTCTTTAAAAAATTTTTTAAAATCTGTTTCTATAAATGTTACATATCCATTTTCTTCTGCTACTTCATTTTTCTTTTTATCAATCCAGATAACATTTTCATCTCCATTAAATAGAACTAATCCTGATAATGGTTGAACTTCTAAAGATGTACCTAAAACTAAAATAACATCTGAAGATCTTAATAATTTTTCAGCTTTAATATAATTATCTTTATTTATATTTTGTCCATAAAAAACAATATTAGGTTTTATTTTTTTTGAATTACAATATGGGCACATTTCACTCTCTTTAGTAAAATTACTATTACAATTTAAACATTCAAAAGAATTTAAATTACCATGAAATTCAATTATTTCTTTATCAACTTCATATTTATTGAAAGATTTATATTGTAATTCATCTATATTTTGAGAGATAACATTAATATTTTTATTTGGGCTATTTTTAATTAATTTAGATATCCAATTATGTACTTTGTTGGGACTATAAACTTTTGAAAAATGTTCTTTATGCCATTCCCAGTAATCTTCAGGATATCTATCAATGAAATTTAAAGAAAAAATTTGCCTTGGGCTATAATAAATTCCATCTACTATTGTTCCATCCATTGTTGAATAATCAGGTATTCCGCTCAAAGTTGAAATCCCAGCACCTGTAACAATACTAATATTATTAAAATTTGATAGATATTGTTCTAGTTCATCTACATTTTTCATTTTTAATCCTCTAATAATAAAATTGCTTTATTAAGAATATTTTCATTTAATCCTTCATCTTCAATAGATTTACCATTAAATTTTGTTTTAATAAAATATTCAAATTGTTCAGGGAGCATATCTTCATCGTCATCAAGAATAATATATTTATATTCTTTATCAGCATAATTATCTAACCATTCTTTAATTTGAAATCCACGTTTCTTTGTTGAATAACCTAATTTAGTTGTATCGTTAATTTCTAGTTTTAATTCATTAAATACTTTTACTAATTTATCTCCATATCCACCTTCTTTATTAGGTACATATTTATTGTTTTCTTTATGTAAAAAATTTCTCCAAGATGAAGATAGAATAATTTTAGCATTTGTTTTATTAATTAATTCTTTTAAATTATTTAAGTAAAAAGAATATAAAGGAGTTTCATTAATGGAATGTTGTCCATTTAAAACTCCATCTACATCCAAAAATATATATTTTTCCATAATTAATTCTTTTCTTTATTTAAGATTTTTAAAGAATTGGTCGGCAAACATTTCAACCCAATTTTTATTTGGGTCTAACAAATCAGTTACATCTTCACCCTTTTCCAAAGATTCACGAATTAATCCCATTTGATGTTTATCGTATTCAGGTTTAGCATAAATATCCACATTAACTTTTGATTTAATTCCAAGGTAAATCTGATATAGTTGCAATTCTTCAAAAGATTTACCAATAAAAGTTAGATATTTATTTTTATCTTCAATTGAATCGAAAATATAATTTCCAACTGAATGAGATTTTAACTTTTTAAATTTAGAGATAAATCCTTCAATTGAAAGAACTTTAACATCGAAATTTTTATCGTTTTTAGAGGTTAATTCAAATTCAAAATTTTTATCAATTGATTTCAATTTTTCAAGCAATTTGTCAGCAGTTGATAATCTTAAACTATTAATATAAATAACAGTTCCTTTATAAGTTACATATAGAGAATAAATAATATCCATAATTTTTAATCCTTTCCATTACTTAATAGTTGTTACCGAAATAATTCTATTAAGGTTTCTTTTTTCATTTTCTTCAATAACACGATATCTATGAATGTAATTACAAACTGTATAATATTTGTCTTTTGTTTGAAGCTCTAAATAATATTTTTCATTTGGATATTTAAGCATTTCGTTTTTTAGTTGAATTAAATTATTTGGATCTGAATAATTCCATTTATCCCATTCAGCTTCAAACAAATCAGTAGTATAATTTAGACTTTTTAAGATTTCAAGCATTCTAGTTAAAACAGTGTAATATTCAAATTCAATAAAGATTACATCATTATCAGGTAAGAGAATTTCAATTTCATCTTTTAAATGTTCTGCCTGACTTCCAATCCATTTTAATCCTGCCATAATTATTACCTTCTTTTTATTTTTATATTTATATTATACAACAATTAATTAAATTTGTCAATAAGAAAAGAAAAGAATTTATTTTCTTTTCTTTATTTTTTACTTTCTAGTTCTAATCTAATATTTTCCATTTCTTTATCGTTTAATTCAGGTTTAGCATATAAAGAAATATTAACATTGGATTCAAGTCCTGATTTCAATTGAAGCATTTGTTTAAAATCATATTCAGGTTTAGCATAAATAACAGCTTTATTACTAATTTTTAATCCATCTTTAATAATTTTCATTCTTACCCAATCAAATATAGGGTAAGAATAAATTGTTACATCAATATTATGTTTTAACCCATCTCTAATTTGTTCCATTTGGTCAGCATTAAATTCAGGATTTAAATAATGACTGACATTTAATTTTTGTTCTAACCCATTTCTAATTTCGTACATTTGTAAAAAGTTATATTCAGGTCGAGCATAAATAGTTACATCAACTTTAGATAAAATACCTAAATAAATTTGTTTTTGTTGCATGAAAGAGAAATTATTTTTAGATATAATTTCATTAAATAATTTTTCTTGTTTTTTTGTTTTAAATTTAAATTCTTCCAATGATAATTCCTTTATTGTAATTTATTTAATTGTTTTTCAAATTCTTTTCTATCAAATGCCATAATTTCATATTCTTTACCTAAAAAATCTCTAGTTAAGATATCGAAATATTGAACTGGCATTAAAGTTATAATATTTTTTGGGGTAATTTTTATTATTGTAAAAGTAATTCCATTTCCATAAGGTTTTATTTTTGAAAGAATATCTAATTGGTTGCCAAATTCAAGGTTATTATTTTTTGATTGAATAATTTTAAAATCTCTTGTTCCTTTTCCAATTTTTGAGTAATAACCTTTTTTGATTGAATTTAACAATTTAATTTTAGATTTGATGAATATATTTAATTTATTATCCAAATGTTACACCTCCGAAGAAAAAATTGAATTTAATAGGTTATTTACCTCTTTTATATTTCCTTTACTTAAAGCATTTTTAATTTTTACTATTCTATAAATAGTTATTTTTGGATTAGCATAATAACTTACATCTAATCCCTCTTCTAAACCTAACCTTATTTGTTCCATTTGTTGATAATCAAATTCAGGTTTAACATACCATGAAACGTCCAACCTTTTTTCTAGGCCTTGACGGATTTGGACCATTTGTTCAGATTCAAATTCGGGTTTAGCATAAATACTTACATCAAGATTTCGTTCTAAGCCTAAACGAATTTCTTTCATCTGAGCCCAATCAAATACAAGATTAAAATAAATATTAATATTAATATTATTTTCTAACCCTAAACGGATTTGGGCCATTTGAGGAGAATCAAATTCAGGTTTAGCATACAAACTAACATTAATATTATTTTCTAGACCTATCCTGATTTCGTGCATTTGAAAATAATGAAATTCTGGTTTAGCATACAATGAAACATCTAAGCTTTTTTCTATCCCAGCACGAATTTCAAACATTTGATTTTCATTAAATTCAGGTTTAGCATACCATGTTACATCTAATCCTTTTTCTAAGCCAAGAAGAATTTGATTCATCTGTTTCCAACTAAATTCAGGTTTTGTATAAACAAATATATCTAAATTATTTATTAAACCTTTATAAACTTCTTCTTTTTGTTTAGGATTCAAATAATTATTATTAATTAATATAGATTTAAATTTATTATATTGTTCTTCGTTTTCAAAATTAAATCCTGATAAACTGTATTTATTTTCCATTCTTTATTTCCTTTTTCCTAGTTTCTATCTAATTTATTAAATTTTATTTCGGTTTAACTTCAAATTTTAATTTAGATAAATCTTTTACTGATGAAACCAACTATACAGATTTAGGGTTTCCAAATAAGTTTAAATTTTCATTTTGTTTTGATTTTTCAAATTTTTTTTATTGGATTTTCCATTTTAGATTTTATTATTTTTTCTTTCTTTAAATTCAGTTTTAATTTCTTCATGAGTTAAATCTTTAAAATTAATATTAGAAATATTTAAACCTTCAATCAATGCAGATTTAATCAGCAGCATTTTAAAATCGTCAATATTTGGATCTGCATAAATTTTTACATTTAAACCCTTTTCTAGACCTGCACGAATCTCAAACATTTGCATATCTTCAAATTCAGGTTTAGCATAAATTGATACATCTAAACCCTTTTCTAAACCTAAACGAATTTGGTACATTTGTTCAGATGTAAAGTTATGTTTTGCATATAATGAAACATCTACATCAGTTTCTAGACCCTTTCTAATCTCCATCATTTGTTCCCAAGTAAATTCTGGATTTTCGTACCAAGAAATATCTAAATTCGCATCCTTACCTGCTTGAATTTGTGCTAGTTGTTCTTTATTATATTCTTCCATTTTTTTTACCTCTTCTTAATTACCCAAAAATTTTTGAAAGTTTTCTATTAAATTCTTTCTTTAATTCCAATTTATGCCTTTGTTTTACCATTTCATTTGCAGATATATTAGGTTTCGCATAAACACTTACATCTAAACCTTCTGATAACCCGAGAAAAATTTCAGACATTTGTTTATAATCAAATTCAGGTTTAGCGTACCATGATACATCTATACCATCTTCTAAACCTACTCTAATAATTTTCATTTGTTCAAAATTATATTTACTGTTATCATCATAAATGGAAACATCAAGACCTTTTTCGAGTCCCAATCGAATTTCTTTTAATTCAGGTGAGAAATATTTGTCAGTATAACCTAAAGAAATTAAATCAATTCCTTTTTGATTTGCAATAAGATATTCTCTAAAGGAGCAATAATATTTTCTTTCAATTGGAACATTATATTTATTTTCCAAAATAAGCCTACAAGCTTCCATTTCATTAGCAGCAAAATCCTCATAAGAATAAAGCTCTGCATTTATTCCATTTTTAAGACCTTGGAAAATTTCTTTCTTTTGATTTTCAATAAAGTTTTGTTTTGAAATAATTTCTTCAAATTTATCCGCTAATTCTTCTTCATCAACATGGAACAAGAATTTTTTGTCTACAATATAACAAAGTTCTTTCATATTTACCTTCTTTCATTAATTGCATTTTGCCATAATTTCAGCTAAATTTTTCATTTCTTTTTCTTCTTCTAAGAAACTAGGTAATTCTGTTCTTTTAATTTTAAAGAATTTTGAATTTTCATATTTTCTTCCAAATTGAGGTCTGATTAAATAGATACCTCCATTTGAAAGCTCAACAATATATTTACTTAATTTCTTTGCTTCATTAAAGAAAATTTCTTGCTGTAATTTATTTCTTTCTTCTTTGAGTAATTTTAATTCTGCCTTGTATTCTTTATATGTTTTCATTTCTTTTACCTTCTTATTTTTTATATTTTTATTATATAATATCTTGTTTAACCTGTCAACAAACAATAAAAATAATTTTTGTCTGTAGATTCAACGTAGACATTAAAATCTATATTTATGATGAATTATATACAAATTACAAAATTGTTATTTTTCATAGTTAATAGATAGTACGTATTATGGCTCAAAATTGCATTTACAGATTTATAAACATACTAGAAAAATAAAAAAAGAATAACTGAACAGCTATTCTTTAAATATAATAGACAACTTCTTTTGATAAGTTTAAATTAGTTACAGTTTCAAAAAGTTTTTTACGAATTTCAAAATTACCTTGTTTATAAGCAATCCAATAAATTGCTTCAAATAGAGATCCTGCATAATGAATAGCTACTTCTGTTTTAGTTAATTCATAAAAACCCAATCGAATTAAGGCATTTGCCATATTTTCATTTGTAGAGAAATGGATTTTAACTGATGGATTTGTAATTTCATTCTTTTTTAATTCTCTCTTTAAATCAATATCGAATAATGCGTCTCCAAATCTTGCAATTGTTTGTAATTCATCAGATTCAATAGTTGAAACTTCAAGCAATTCTAAATTTAAAGCATCTAAATAATAATTAATTGAACGTTTAAGAACAGCATACTCATTATTAGTAGTAGCTTTATTATTATATTCAGGTTTATTCAAATCTAGATCTTCATTTACATTATTTACAAATTCAATCAAATCAGTTTCAGAATTATATTTAAAACAAGTATTTGTTTTTTCATTAATTGATTTAATGAAATTTTCTTTTAGACTTTCAAAATAATCATGTAATGAAATTTTTGTTTTTTGACCTTTAATTTGATTAAATTTCAAATAAGAATAAGATCTTTTATCTAAACATGAAACATTAAAAACACCTTCAATTGTTTGGAGAGTTTTAGGTTTGGTTGTAATTTTTTTAACAAAAGTTAAGACCTTATTATTTTCATGGTCTTCAACATTTACCCAATATGGGACAAAAACCTTAATTTCTTTGTTTGCTTCTTTTTTTGATAAACATTGCCAAATAGTATATTTCTTCATTGTAGTCATTGTCTTTTACCTTCTTGTTTTTCTTTATGTATTTATTATATACCATTATTTTATATTTGTCAATAGAAAAGACAAAAAAAAGTAGAAAAAAATCTACTTTATTTAATATTATCTAAATCGTAAGTTAGAGTTTTTTTAAATTCATCTTTAGTCTGAGAAATAAATTCATGTACGTGCATTATAAACCATTCAACCAAGCAATTTAATTGTCTTTCATTTTTTATTTCATAAGTGAAAATTCCACCTGTACCAAAAGTAACTTCTAAAACAATAGATGGATGATTGTTGATGTTTATAAATTTTTGTTTTATTTTAATTACTTTATCGTCTTTTAAACTAAATAACATACTAATTAAACCTTTCCTTTTTATTTATATTTTACCTTATTTTAAAAAACCTATATAAAATAGGTTTTTGTTTTTTATTTTAAACCATGTAAAGTAAATTTGAAATCTTTATAATTTTTCCAGTTTTTAGCAAAATAATCTTCATTATCTTTAAAACATTCTTCAATTGCTTCATCAGTAATATCTTCATCTTTAGTTTCAAAAGCATATTCATAACCATGCCAATTGTCTACTCCTGCACATTCAAGGGCATAATATTTTTCTGCTGGTGACATATCGAACCAATCATCACCATCTTCTTCTGCCATTTCAATTGCATAACTATAACCAGACCAATTATCTACACCCTCAGCTTCAAGAGCATAATATTTTTCCTCAGCAGATAATTCAGGTTTTTCAATATAATCTCTAACCATTCTATCGAAATTATAATCTTTAGTAATATTAAATTGTTTCAAAGCTTCAACAAATGGAATAACTTCCTTTTCAGGATAAGATTTAAAATTACAAATATAAGTATTTTTTTGATTTTCAATAGATTCTAGGTAATGTTTAATTGGAGAATAACCTTCAAATTCAAGTTTAGCATTTTTATAATCTTTAGTTTGGAATGTTGAAATTTGTTTGTTATCAAGATTAATAATAACAGTTACAACTTCATCTCGGATTTCAAATAATGCTTTTTCAATTAGAGGTTCTAGACCTTCTTTAATATCTTTAATTGAAAAATGAGCAGGACCTTTAAGTGCTAAAACATCAATTCTCATTCTTACTCCAAGAGTTTTAATTTTATCTGAATTTCCACCAACATAATTTCTCAATTCATAAAAATCTTTAAAACCAAATTTTTTAGCTACTGTTTCAGAGTAATCTTCAATTTCTTTAACTTCTAGTTTTTTCTTAGATTTTTCTTCTGATTTTTGAGCTTTATATCTATCATTAAAAATTTTACCAGTGATTTCATCTTGATATGCTTTCACTTCTTTTACCATTTATATATCTCCTTTTATTTAAAAACAAATGAAAAATGTTTAAATTTAATAGTTTCTTCTTTACTTGTTGCATCTTTTAAAGAACTATTTTTCAATTTAATAATTTCTTTTTCTACAGATTCAATTAATGCAAGTTGACGTTCATTATAATTTTCAAACTTAAAATTATTAATTTCATTAATTTTTCGTCCGACAAGAGATTTAATATATGAACGTTGGGATTCATTAGCAAGTTTAAATGGGGTATCTAATGTCCATAATGCTGAATCAATCAGACCTTTCTTCAAAGTTTTATTTTGAGAAAAAGGAAAATTATGTTTTTTAACATTCAAATTTTCAGTATTTGGATATTCTTCAAATTTATTGGTTAGTAAGCCTTGATTTACCATATCTACTAAAGTTTTAAATTCAACTTTCATTTTTACAACCTCTGTTTTTCTTCATTTTTTATATTTTCATTATACACCTTTATTTTTAATTTGTCAACACTTAAATTAAAAAAAAGAATAGATATTTTCTATTCTTTGATTTTTTATTTACTTAATATAAAACTTATTATAAACTTAACCATAATCTTATTCGTTCCATTTCTTTCCAATCAATATCTGGATTTAAATAAGAACTAACATCAAATCCATTTTCTAATCCTAACCTGATTTCTCTCATTTGAAATCCATTAAATTCAGGCTTAGCATAAATACTTACATCTATTCCTTTAATTAAACCTAATCTAATATTATTCATTTGGTGGAAATTAAATTTAGGTTTAGCATAAATAGAAACTTCTATTTTTTCCTCTAAACCTAATCTTATTTGTTGCATTTGAAATTCATCAAATTCAGGTTTATTATATAATTCAACATTTAAATCTTTAATTAAACCCAAATAAAGTTCATTTTCTTGTTCTTCTGTTAAATTTTCATCTATTAATGTTGTAAATTTTTTAGCTTTATCAAAATCATTAAATTCAAAATTACCAACATTATATTTTGTTGTTGTAGTTATTTCTTTCATTACTTTCTACCTCTAGGTTAATTTTGTTCCATATCAACTATTTTTAAAATAAATTTATTCAAGGTTACTATTTTCTTTTTGTAATCTTAATATTATTTCTTTCATTTCTTTATAATCTATTGAAGGGTTAGCATAAATTGAGACATCGTAACCGTTTTCTAATCCAACTCTTATTTGTTGCATTTGCATTTCATTAAATTCAGGGTTTGCATACCATGATACATCTAAATTCTGCTCTAATCCATATAAAATTTGACCCATTTGTTTCCAATCATATTCAGGTTTAGCATATAATGAAACATCGTAATCATAATATAATCCACTAACGATTACAGACAACTGATTATAAGTAAAAACAGGATTTATATATGGATAAATATTTAATTTATCCCTCAAAGCATTTCTAATAATAGCCATTTGGCTATCTGTAAATTCAGGTTTCGCAAAAACAGATGTATCTAATTTTTCTTCTAATCCTCTACGAATTTCGTACATTTGAGGATAATTAAATTCTGGTTTAGCGTACCATGACACATCTAAACCTTTTTCAAGACCCAACCTAATTTCTTCCATTTGTAAGTAATCAAATTCAGATTTTGCATAAATAGAAATATCCAAATTTAAATCAAGACCATTTTTCATTACTTTTTTTTGTTCTTTATCAAATTTATATTGATTAATTAAATTGCAATATTGATTAGCTTTTTCTTCATTATCAAAAAGATAATCTTCAACTTTATAATAAATAATCTTTTCTACTTTATTCATTTTCATCTTCCTTTAATTGAAATCTTATTTCTTTCATCTTTTGTTCGCTAATATTGGGATTTAAATAAACCGAAACATCTATTCCATCTTTTATACCCAATCTTATTTCTTGCATTTGCCAGGCATTAAAATCTAAATTTGCATAGAGATTTATATCTAAACCATCTTCCAAACCTAAAAAGATTTGCCTCATTTGCCATTCATTAAACTCAGGTTTATTATAAATAGAAACATCTAAATCTTTTTTAATACCTATAAATATTTGGTCCATTTGTTGATAATTGAATTTTGAATTAGAATATAAGGAAACATCAAAATTGTTTTTTATGCCTGAATATATAATTGATTTTTGTTTTTGATTATATTCTTCTTTTTCTATAAAAGTTTTAAATATTCTAGCACTTTCAATATCTTCAAAAATAAATCCATCAACCCTATATATATTTTCTATTTCTACCATATTAAACCTCAATCTTTATATTATAATTATATAATTTTTTATTCCTTTTGTAAAGAATTTTATTGCACCTAGATTGCACGTAGACGTTAAAATCTGTATTTATGATGAATTATACATAAAATAGAAAAATGGTGTTTTTCATAATCAATAGATAGTACGTATTATGGTTGAGAATTACATCTACGAAAAGTAAAAAAGAAAATTTTCATCCTTTAAACAATAAAAAAAGAATAGCTTTTAATTCTTGCTATTCTTTATTTTTTTATTATGAGTAATTAAAGGTTTATACCTTATATTCATTAAGATCTACTCTATTATTATGAAAACAATTTTAAATAAGTTTTCAAATATAATATCAAAAAGAAAAAGAATAGTATTTAAACTATTCTTTTCTTTATTATTATAGATTCGTTATAAAAACCATTTAGTTCTTCCGGATTAATTATTATTTAACCCATTCACCGTTATGATTTACTTTATAACCATCTGGGGTAGTAGTATTAACAAGCAAAGCACCTGATTCATTTACATAATACCATTTATCTCCAACTTGGAACCAGCCATTTGATTGCATTGCTCCTGAAGATTTTAAGTAGTACCAAGTACCTTTATCATTAAGCCATCCAGTTTGCATTTCACCTGATTTGTTAGCGTAGTACCAAGTACCAGTGTAATCTTTAAACCAGTTAGTTTCCATAGCACCGTTATCATTCAAGTAGTACCAATGACCATTTTGTTGTACCCAGTCATGGAATTTCATTTGACCACCAGGTGTGAATAGATACCAATGTCCATTAATGAAACGCCAAGCATTAGTTACTGATTTACCTTTTTCAAAGTAATACCATTCACCGTCTTTCTTAACCCATCCATCTTCTGTTTTACCGTCTTGAACTACTTGTGGCAATTTAGTTAGAACTGCTTCATTGTCTTTAACTACAAATGTCAACAAGTATGAAGCATGACGACCTTTGAATAACAATTGATTGTCACCTTCTTTGTAGTTCTTCAATGTAACTTCTTGTCCATCCAACATGAAGAATGTTCCGTCTGGATTAAACAATGGAATTTCTGGTTTTTGTTCAACTACTGCAGGTTCTGTTTTAACTTTTTTAGAGGCGTCAAGAATGTCTTTAATTGTCAAATCAACAGATGTATCAGTAAGAGGGTCAACTGCTTCTCTTTCTGCTTTAGCAGCTTTTGCTTCTTCTGTCTTCTTGATTTCTTCAAGACGTTTCATGTCTTCTGCTTTTTTATCCTCTTTAGTAGGTTTAGCTACTACTGCAGGTTGAGTTTTTGGAGCTACCGATTCATCCGCACTTACAGATCCAAATGCAGGGAGAACTGCTGCTGACAATACAAGTGAGCTTAACAAAAGTTTTTTCATGTTATAAACTTCCTTTTTTTAAATTTTTTGGCTTGTCACCAATTCTACCTAAAGGAATTGAACCTTTATTAATAATCTCTTATTAAAAACCTATCATAGAAAATTTTTATCAATTTAAATATCAATTTATAATATTAATTAATGGAGCCGGTGGGAATCGAACCCACGATCTTCTCCGTGACAAGGAGACGTGTTAACCACTGCACTACAGAACCATAGTACCACCTCAATTGGTAATTTAAGGTGGGTTTCTATTAGACGTTTGAATGTGAGTTACCAATTCAACAATTCAATTCAATTATTTATGTTTTAATTTTTAAACTACCCGACAGTTAAGCCAAGATAGGATTTTAACCTATATCTTAAATAATTTACGTTTTCATAGAAAAAATTAATAATGAAAGTTCTTAATTAATTTGAACTTTTATCTCCATTTAATAGAGAGTATTTGTTTTTAATAACCTATTTAACTGGCAATTAAATAGGATTCATTAAAATATTTGAAATAACAATTGCCTTTTATTATTTCATTAAATTCTCTACTATCTTAACCAATTAGAAGATACGCCCAATGCGGCGGCAATAGGACTCGAACCTATATCTTTAGAAAATAAATATTTTAATAGAATTTTTTATTTTTTAAAACTATCAACATTTTTACTATCCTAACCAATTAGAAGACACTGCTACAAGCAATGAAAGGACTCGAACCTTCATCTTTAAAAATAATCAATAGGTTTTAATTAAATATAAACATTATCAAAGTTCCTACTATCCTATCCAGTTAGAAGACAATGCTACAAGCAATGGCAGGACTCGAACCTACATCTTTAGGAATATTTAATAAATAAATTTAATTAAATGGTGCGAGACGGACTCGAACCGCCGACGCATGGAGCTTCAATCCAACGCTCTACCATCTGAGCTATCGCACCTGGTTGAATATAAAAGTGAATAAAGAACAGTACAATAGAGTGTACGAAAGAAGGTAATAACTTTTATATTCAATACAGAGAGAGGGAGTCGAACCCTCACGCTACAAGAGCACCAGTGTCTAAGACTGGCATGTCTGCCTATTTCATCATCTCTGCAAATTATTATTGCGGGGATGGGACTCGAACCCACGACCTTCAGCTTATGAGGCTGACGAGCTAACCATCTGCTACTACCCCGCATAAATATAAATGGATGGAGAGGGATTTGAACCCCCGAACCATAAGGAACGGATTTACAGTCCGCCGCGTTTAACCACTTCGCTATCCATCCTATAAACAGGGAACAATTAAAATTATTTTTAGCACAAATATCCAAATAATAAAATTGCTGTTCGTTCCCTTATATTTTTAGTGCGGTTATAGGAATCGAACCTATGTCTTACAAATAATTCAAAATTATTTGTGGAGGAGCCAATCCGCTTTATCTCCTCTTTTCTGAACTGTCTCAAGAGAATTGATATATCAACCCTTTTACCTATCAACAATTTCATTGGTGCCTTTCCACTTGGCTAAACCGCAACTCCGACAACAGGGCTCGAACCTGTGACCCTCTGATTAACAGTCAGATGCTCTGCCAACTGAGCTATGTCGGATTAATAAGAAATTATTTAATTTCTTTAAGGAGCAGATGGGATTTGAACCCATGCACGTTTTACCGCCTACAACATTTCCAGTGTTTCCTCTTAACCACTTGAGTACCACTCCATAAATATCAAATAAATTCGCAACATTACTTGGTGGAATTTATTTGATTGATAGTTTAACGTCTTATCAAGGACAAAAAATTTCATTGAACTTGACAGTTTAATGCCTTATCAAGGGCAAGTTTTATTTACATTTTATATTATATCAAACAATTTTTGATTTGTCAATACTTTTTTAAAAATTTTTTATATTATTTTTTATGACCCGAACAAGATTTGAACTTGTGACCTATCGCTTAGGAGGCGATTGCTCTATCCAGCTGAGCTACCGGACCAAAAATGTGGAAAACAGGAATCGAACCTGAAACTCTTCCCTCCCCAATGAGGGTGCCGTGCCATCGGCTTTTCCCACAAATAACTTAATTACCTTTTAAAATAATTAAGCTTAAAGGACACATATATGAAAAATATTGTAATCCGTTTGGCGATTGGAAATTATGGAATCGAACCATTGTATTGTTTAATTTATTTAAGAATTTGTAAACTTTACTTTTCATCCATTTGAAAAATTTCCCTTAGGAGATAACTCCTAACTAAATCTTCGATGGTTTTAATGTCTTTTCCTTGACAGAATTATATCATCATGGCCCAGGAGGGACTCGAACCCACAACCGTCCGCTTAGAAGGCGGATGCTCTATCCTATTGAGCTACCAGGCCTAAAGTAAAAGTAATTTAAAAATTTCTTTTACAATAATAAAGAAAAACTTCCGTTTCAAGAATATTTTAATTACTAGAGTTTAAATGGCTAGGGTTTAAATATTCTAATGACCAGGGTAGGATTTGAACCTACGACCCACGGATTAAAAGTCCGCTGCTCTACCCCTGAGCTACCCGGCCATAGAGGTTTTACACCTCTAAATATTTAAAGAAAAACAAAGCTAACTTAAATCAGAAAGGAGTTAGCATCCATCAACGTTTCTATTTCTACGTCTGAACGGGAGTCGAACCCGTAAGAGTATTACCTCGCAGGATTTTAAGTCCTGTGCGTTTGCCAATTTCGCCATCCCCGCAGATGAGAGTTATTCACCCTCAGCAAAAATTTTTAGGAGACATCTTGAATCAAAACTTATTCAATTCATTTCGAGTTGTCAACCCGTGATAGTTTATCGTCATATCAAGGACAAGTTTAGCATAACATAGAAACATCATTTATATAAGTATTATAACATAGATTTTCATGTTTGTCAATACTTATTTTTATTTTTTATCAAATAAATTTGCAACATTACTTGGTAAAATTTATTTGACTGATAGTTTACCGTCATATCAAGGACAAGTTTAGCATAAATTGAAACATCATATAAGTATTGTAACACAAGTTTTTATTTTTGTCAATACTTATTTTTATTTTTTATTAAATAAATTCGCAACATTACTTGGTGGAATTTATTTAATTGATAGTTTAATGTCTTATCAAGGACAAAATAATAGTGTGTAATTATTCTACGGCTACAGGATTCTAACCTGCGATCCCGTATTGGTTTTACCTCAACGGAGCCTTATACCCTTGGCTAAGCCGCTGATGTTTAAGGTGCGCACAACCTATACCCTCAATTCAAAGGTTATTTTATACTGCTCAACATTTTTGCAGTCAGTTTCTCACGAAAAACTTGATTTTGTGTATTTGTTCAAGTATTTGTAAGTTTCTGTTCCTTGATTAATACGTTCAAGGCAATCGGTCAGTTATTTAACCTCGCTGATAACGGACGAGAATTATATAAGTATTATAACACAAGTTTTTATCTTTGTCAATACTTATTTTTATTTTTTTTGAAGTTTTTATTCGGAATTAATCAGCTAATAAAAACTTGGAATAATAAAATAATTAATTTTTATTATGTATTTATTATATCACGTTATTTTTTATTTGTCAACACTTTTTTTTGATTTTTTTTATTTTTTAAAAAGTAAACTCAAGATGTTATCCAAATCACTAGGGTCAACATTTTCAAGTTCAGTTTTATTTTTATATAAAACTTTAATTTGAGGTTTTTCGTATAAAAACCAAGCTTGTTTAAGTTGAAATTTCCTACCTGTAGCATAATGGAAAGCTTCATATTCAGGATTCCAGATAAGTACAGGGACATTTTTAAATGATTTAGCATTATTTAAAAAATCAATCTCATCTTGAGGCACGTTATAATTAGATTTAATAATATCTACTAATTGAGATAAATCTTTATTAAAATTAATAAAATAAATTTTTTCATCCATTTCAATTACCTCGTTATTTCTTTATGTTTTAATTATATACTATTATTTTTAACTTGTCAATAGAAAAATCAAAAAAAATAAAAAATAATTTTTGACTGTAGATTCCACGTAGACATAAAAAGTCTGTATTTGTGATGAATTATACAGAAAATAGAAAAATGGTGTTTTTCGTAATTAATAGATAGTACGTATTATGATTGAAAATTACACCTACGAAAAGTTTAAAGCAAAAAAAATAAAGTTCCAGTTTTATTTTGGAACTTTAAATTAAAATTTTATTTAATTCTTCTTTATTACCTAATTTATCAATCCATTCTTTTGGAATTTCTTCATATCCATAAATAATACCTGCCAAGGCACCTGTAATAGCAGCAATAGAATCTGTGTCTTCACCTAAATTAACAGCAGTTAAAACAGCATCTTTATAATTATTTGTATTTAATAATGACCAAATAGCTGCAACCAGAGAATCAACAACATAAGAAGAGGATTTAATTTCATTTCTTTTCAGATTTTCTACAATATTTAATTGTTCAAATGGATTAGGGTAAGAATTTGATTTTAAAATATCTAATAATTTTTTACCTTTTAATAATTCTTTACCAATTCCAACATAAATAGTACAAGCTTGTTTACTTGTTTCATGAGCATGAGTTATTGCGCTTACTTCTTCAATTTCTTCTTTCGTACAATCAGCAAAGATTAAAGGGGATATTCGCATTAAACTACCATTACCATTTGAATAGAAATCAGATAAACCTCTACCCAATAATAATGCTTGTTCAGTTGTTCCTCCAATATCGAATAAGTTTGTGTGGGTTGTATAACATTCAGTATAGTACCATAATAGAAAATGTTTCTTAAATAAGGTGGTATTTACCTTCCAATTATTTTCTTTTAAAGCATGATAACTAGCAAGCGTCATACTTGTATCATCAGACCACGTTCCTACAGGTTGGCTCCAAGTGCCACCTCCAATTAAAGTTGTTGCTTTAAATGAATCTCTAGGTTTAAATTCATAAGGGACTCCTAGTGCATCTCCAATTGCTAATCCATAAAGAGCTGCTTTTAATTTTTCTTTGTTTATATCCATAAGATTAAATCCTTTTTAAGTTTTAAATTTATTTAATTTCTATTTTAAGATTTTAAATTCAACTGATGAAGGTTTCAATTTACTTGTTAGTGTATTAGAGTTCCAATTTTGTTTAAGTTTATAAATAACTAAAGTTTTAATGTTTTCTTTTTCGTATAAAACTTTAAAATAATAATCATAAGAACTATTTCCTTTATAAAACGATTCTCTAATAAAATCAACTACTGAATTGTTATAAAATAACTTCGTTAATTCTTTAAAGTATTCTTCAGATTTATAGGCCTTGAAAACTTTATCAATTGGAACAAAATCATTATCTAAATTAGTTTCATCCAAATTAACAGACTTCAAATCAAGTTCTTCAAAAGAATGAATTTCATCATTTTTGGTAATATTGATAACGTTTAATTGTTCGCTAAGAAAAGTTTCCATTTTTCTTTGAGGCATAAAAATATCTGTTTTCTTTCCGTTAATAACTAATTGGAATTGGGTTGATTTTAATTTAGTATAGCTATAATTATTTGAATCCAAATATCCAATTAATTTAATTTTATCTCCTACTTTTAGGGTTTTAGTTAAAGTTGTTTTCTTTAAAATTTCTTTTACTAAATATGAATCTGTATTTACCGTAATATTCATTTCTTAATTCTTCTTTCTTTATTTATATTCAAATTATACATTAAAATTTGAATCGTGTCAATAATTAGATAAAAATATTTTTGTTTGTAGATTGCACGTAGATGTAAGATTTCGTAATTATGATGAATTATACAGAAAATAGAAATATGGTATTTTTCATAGTTAATAGATAGTACGTATTATGGTTGAAAAATACATCTACGAAAGAATTTAGGTAATTAAATATAAAAAAACAAGTAGCTTAAATTCTACTTGTTAATTTTTATTTTATTTATTAATTAAATATTTTTAATCTTTAAATAAATTTTTTAATTCTTCTTTTTCTTTATTATTGTTTTCAATTGTTAGACGAATTTCTCCTTCAACAGATGATTTTAATTCTTTTCCATAATAACCAAAAGCTTCTTTACGTTTACCAGTAATAGGGAGATATTCAATTTTTATAATTCTAGATTCTTCATTTAAAGGGTTATCAGTTATTATATTTTCTTTATTTAAAAGAATTTTTTTCTTTTCATCAGTATTGTTTTTCCGGGCAATTAATGTTCCTTTTTTATTAAGAGATTTATCGTACTTAATGGTAAATCCTTTATAATTTTCTTTTAAATTTTCGTCCGTATTTACGTTAAAATTGTTATAGAAAAAATCTCCATCAAATAAAATCTCTATATTAATTTCATCGTCTTTTTTATAAACAACTTTCCAATCCGAATTTGAAATATAAGTTTCTTTTGTATTAATATTTATTATACCTGTAATTAAAATAATAGAAATAGGTAATATTAAAGCTAATGAACCAATTATTTTACTTATTACTTTATGTTTATCTTCATTAATTTTTATCCAAAACGCCCATAATAACAATCCTGTAAAAATTGCTAAAGATACAGCAGCAATAAAATTATCTTTATCTTCATAACTTAAAAACCATTCAAGCATAAATAACCCTCCTCATTAAAAAAAGACTAGACTCCTTCCCTTGATTTATTCGTTTATTTGGGAGAAAAACTTAAGGGCTTGCTGGTTTAGGGAGAAATTTCCTTGCATTTTTCCACAACTGCGCTATAATGAATACTGCAAAAGGGGAGTCCACGAATGGGCTGAGAGGGGGCTTTTCGCTCCGACCCGAAACCTGATTTGGATCATGCCAACGTAGGGAATAGAGGGCGACTTTGACCGCATACACCACTTTGGCGTGTGCGGTTTTCTTTTTGGGAGGGATGAAGATGGTGAAGGTCAACGGCGAGGACGCTGCGGCGGATGGCAGGATGCTCTTGGACTATCTGCGAGAAGCCGGCTATACGCCTGCACGCATCGCCGTCGAGAGAAACGGCGAGATCGTGCCGCGAGCGACGTATGAATCGGTGCGGCTTGCGGCAGGCGACGTCGTGGAGATCGTGAGCTTCGTCGGCGGCGGCTGAGGCGATGTGGCAGAGGACGCCGCCTTTTTGCAAAGGCGCGCGGGCGATGATAGGAAGGCTTCTCCCAAAGGGAGGGCGAAGGGGGAAATCGTATGGAAAAGAAGCAAGGGGAAGACATGTTGAAGCTTGGCGGCAAAATGTTCCGTTCGCGCTTCATCCTCGGCTCGGGCAAGTATTCGCTCGAACTCATCCGCGCCGCCGTGGAGAATGCGGGCGCGGAGATGGTGACGCTCGCCGTGCGGCGCACGAATACGCGCGAAGGACAGAGCATCCTCGACTACATTCCCGCGCATGTGACGCTCCTGCCGAACACGTCGGGCGCACGCACGGCAGAGGAAGCCGTGCGCATCGCCCGCATGGCGCGCGAGCTTGGCTGCGGCGACTTCATCAAGGTGGAGATCATGCGCGATGCGAAGTATCTTCTGCCGGACAACGAGGAGACGGTTCGCGCGACGAAATTACTTGCCGCCTAGGGTTTTCCCGTCCTGCCGTACATGTTTCCCGACCTCTATGCGGCGCGTGCCCTTAAAGCGGCGGGAGCGGCGGCGGTCATGCCGCTCGCCGCTCCCATCGGCTCGAATCAGGGATTGCAGGCGAAAGCGTTCATCAAGATTCTCGTCGAGGAGATCGACGTGCCGATCATCGTCGATGCGGG